>Ga0182015_10004761_pt1 | contig 14443 bp, 15 predicted proteins | sample 712P3MmetaG_FD_120478 | JGI IMG/M metagenome (GOLD analysis project Ga0182015, IMG submission 120478) | Permafrost microbial communities from Stordalen Mire, Sweden - 712P3M metaG | ecosystem: Environmental > Terrestrial > Soil > Wetlands > Permafrost | place: Sweden: Stordalen | collected...
GATAATAAGAATAGAATTAGCCAAGATTGGTTCGTGCCTCCATACGCGGTCATTTGGGTATTTTTATATCTGGATGCTGTCTGTATGACAGCGTAAGTATGCACCGATATCGGTGCTGTCCACAATTGCTCACTTACAGAATCAGAAGTCGGCTCTCGTCCCAAACTGGGAATCCGGGACGAGTACGTCACGTTTTGTGAGTTGCGGGATGACGATGGCCATAGAAAATTCCCCAAGGGTCTTTCAACAAGATTTAACCGCGCGAAGACTATATCTGTGCCTTAGACCGATTACGGATCATCGTCCCAATCAGCCGATGGTTGATCGGAATTTAATCGTTCCTCCGGCCTGTCCTGACCGACTTTCGACTCCCTCGCAGAGCACATTTAAGCCGTATTAACCCTCTTTCTACTTGCGCATATAGATACTGTCGCAGCTATCATCCGGGAATACAGATCAATTCACCACTCTTCTTTTTGACCCAGGAGCGAATACCGTTTCTGAACAATAATTTCTATCGCGATTGCAAGGTTTACTGGAATTCATTTCAGGCCGATTAGAAAACTATGACTAGATCATTTGATGTGGTCGCAATCGGAACTGGACCAGCGGCCTCGGCGGTGGCATCGCGCTGTCGCGAAGCAGGATGGCAGGTAGCGATTGTGGAGTCGATGCCGTTCGGAGGTACATGTGCCCTCCGGGGTTGCGACCCCAAGAAGGTGCTCGTCGGAGCCGCCGAAGCTGTTGACTGGATTCGCCGAATGAAAGGAAAAGGAATTCATGCCGAATACGTCAAGATTGATTGGCCCGAGTTAATGCGTTTCAAACGTTCCTTCACTGACCCTGTACCTAAGCGGCGTGAAGAAGGATTCACTAAATCGGGCATCGCAGCTTTCCATGGTCGGGCGAGCTTCGCCGGTCCGACCACAATACAAATGGGAAACGAGACATTAAAAGGACGGTACATCGTTATTGCGGTGGGGCGGGTGCCGACAGATTTGAAGATTCCCGGCGCTGAATGTCTTACTACCAGCGATCAGTTTCTCGAACTGAACGAGCTGCCGCGGAGGATCCTCTTCATCGGAGGCGGATATATCGCGTTTGAGTTCGCGCATGTAGCCGCGCTAGCTGGATCGCAGGTTACAATCCTACATCGTGGCCAGCGTCCCCTCGCGCTTTTTGATCCCGATCTCGTTGATCAGCTTGTCGAGCGAACTCGCAAACTCGGCGTAACCCTTCATCTTGGAACCGAAGCGATAGGAATTGAAAAGAGTTCCCGTCAGCTGGCTGTGAGGGCATCGGCCGCCGGGCAAACGGCGACGTTTCAGACAGACATGGTTATTCATGCGGCGGGTCGTGTGCCTGAGATCAACGATCTGAATCTCGAAGCTGCAGGGATTGAATGGGAGAAACGCGGAGTGCGAGTAAATGAGTTCTTGCAAAGTGTATCGAATCCAGCCGTGTATGCGGCGGGGGATGCCGCCGCTAGCGGAGGCCCACCACTGGCTCCCGTGGCGGGCTATGAAGGGTTGATCGTGGCTGCAAATCTCTTGAAGGGAAACCACCAAACGCCAAATTATCTCGGCGTTCCCTCGGTCGCGTTTACGACCCCTCCTATCGCTGCCGTCGGCCTCAGTGAAAGCGCGGCAGCCGAGCAAAACCTTAAGTTCAGGGTCCAGAAAGAGATGACCTCAACCTGGTATTCGTCTCGGCGAGTTGCGGAAACCTACTCCGGCTATAAAGTGCTCGTGGAAAGAGATACAGACCGCATTCTGGGTGCTCATATTCTCGGGAGCGAGGCAGCCGAAGTTATCAACCTCTTCGCGATTGCCATCCGCTCCGGAATGCGTGCCAACGATTTGAAGCACATGCTGTTTGCATACCCGACGAGTGGGTCAAATATGACACGGATGCTTTAGGGACGCCTTTGTCGGCGTCCATTTCACTCGGCCCTGCTCTTGTCTGCTAGCTCTTCGCAGCATCCTTTACTTTGCCCCAAGCATTCTGAACTTTGCCCTCGACCTGCTTCGCCATGCCCTTACCCTCGGTCTCTCTGTCGCCGGTCAATTTACCTGCCTGCCGTTGCATGCCACCGGCGATGTCCTTGGCTTTGCCTTTCACTTCATCCTTATTCATAGATCCTCCCGAATGATTAGATACATTGCAATCGAATGGAACCGAGTTGTGAAAAACCCCGGATGGTAAAGCCGGGGCCGCACTCATCGTTCTGCTTCTTTCGTCAAAGAAACTCAGGAAGCTTGCCGTTTCGCCTCGTCTCGTTTCTGTTGCCCTTTATGTTGGGAGTCGCTCCCCTGCGATGGATTTTTCTTAGAAGTATCTTGTTGGGTATTGTTCTGACTTTGATTTCCCTGTGATGGATTGGTTTTCGTATCCGAAGGGTTCACCGATCCGGTTGGTTTTTGCTCCCCTTGATGTGGCTTCTGGGGGCCCTGTGAAGTTTTTACAGTTTCATTATTCATATAGCTCCTTATCCGACGTCAGTTCGGTGCCGCCAGGGCAGGCCAAGGGTATTTACCGCAATCATACTCCGGCCCTCTTGACCCGAAGATCCCTGCAAGGCATTCCGGAGTTGATGCTACATCGCGATGTGAGCTCATGTCTGGTCATAATGGACCAGTTAGGCAATTAAAATCGTGAAGTATTCCCATTCCCGCCGGTCACATTCCTGTGCGGTGACAACTAGTGGACTTCCCCGATCAGGAAGAATCCCGCATGGGTTGAGAAGTCAGAGGAGTACTGTGTAGCAAATTAGATTTTTCTAATTTTTTGAGCACTATTGAACAGACACAATGCCTAGTAGACCTTATTGTTTTCATACCTACTTCCATGTAGTGAGGGAAAGGGTCACATGAATGAGGCGAGCTCTCAGCAGCCTTGGTATCAGCTGTATGCCTCCGCGATTGTTGAGTTGGACGCAGAGCAACTCATCGAGCGGCTGAATGCGACTGAAGCGGCGATTGACGGTCGTATTCACGATTTGCGCTTTGATAGCGATCATCACGAAGAACGGCTACTTATGGACGATGCCCTACGCACACTGGCATTCTTGCGCCGGTATCCGTAATCGACCTAATTATATTCCTTGACCCGTGACAAGGCTTCCCAAACGAGGGAGCCGGGTCGCGCGATAGGCCGAACCAAGAGGGTGAGCTAGATTGAGCAGACGTCCTCCCGGCATCCACCTTATTCTAGGTCCTGCTCTTGTCCCCCGTCAGAACCTTGAGCCACTTGAGCCATATGAACGAAACGATATTCCAACCTTGGTACGACCTCTACTCCATAGCAATCTTTGAGTTAAATCCTATCAAGCTTATTCAACTCGCCGAGGCGACGGACAAGGCGATTCAATCCCGGTTGCGCGATTTGCAGTTAGACAGCGCCCACTACGAAGAGCGGCGGATCATGGGGAACGCTCAACGTACGCTCGCTTTCTTGCGAGATAATGCGAGGGAACATGAAAAACGCTAGCGCACGACCACCAGTCCCGACGCCCGAATCTGGTCAACCCGATATCTAACCAACAAATAGCCAACCAGAGCGGATTCGGTCTCGAGCACATCGAATTTATAGCGTCGGTTTCTGATCATCAACGAACGTTACAAGGAAGCCGACGATTCCGCTGCCTAGAAATTTCTATCCTGCCACAAGAATCGGGACGGTATGGGAGACCGCACCGATTCTGGGAACTCATGCAGTGATTACTCCACATTTAGTAGTTTCCAACAGGCCCTAGCTCCTTGCGCGACGGGCTTAGTCCGGATGGAACAGAAAATTCTAATTGAGGAACGATATTCCCGGAGACCGTGGAATTAGTGACGAGTGGTCTAAATTGATCTGTATTCGCGACTGCTACGCGCCATAGTAAAGCATGCGCAAAAGTAAAGACGAATCCAGTACCAATACACTCGCACGCATAAAGAAGGAAATGAATCTTCCGCGTGTTACCAAATCAGCACGAAATGAAATTCTGTTGGAGAATCATCAACTTCACCTGGGACTCTTCAAACGTATTTCTCAACGTCTTGGGGTACACCCTTCCTATGTGAGCAAGGTGGCTAGCGGCAGCCGTACGTCCGAAAGCGTGATGCGGATATTAATGCGTGAACTCAATGCACTTCGATAAGCGAACAGTTGCACAACGCCGGCAACCGAGAGACGAGGAAGAAGGTCGGCTGTCTGCTGCCTTCGAAGATTGCCGCGAGAAGGAGCATACCGCCGCAGATCAGGTCTTGCATCCGCGTCACAGCATGTTATATCCGGCATACATGATACTGAGGGATGCTCTGCAAGCCATACGGGCTCAATGCTCCAAGAAATACCTCGCACTGACGACGTATCGCAAAAAGATGCGACATGAAGAAAACAACGCTGAGCCGAAGGCCCGAGCAAGCGGAATTGAAAGGAACGAAATGAATATGCCCCACGTAAGCAAAGATTTAACACCCAAACTGGACGATGCTTCTCAACCGCCACTAGCGTATCCCGGAGCGACTCCGGACTCCGACCGCGCCCAGAGGCCGCCGCTCACCATCTCACCTACGCACGAGGAACTGAACCCCGGAGATCGCGTAATGGGAGTGGAAGATTCCGGAAAACCGACTTGGGACTTCGGCACAGTTGAGCAAACCAACGAAGATGACGCGGTCGTGAAGTGGGATCGTGATGGTCGCCGGAAACTCGACAAAGACTCGCTGCAGAAGATTTAGCACGATAAGGGCAATCTACCAAAGTCTGGGACTCTCAGCGTCTTGGAACGTGCTTCCCATCACCAAGATCCATGGGCACACGGGTGAATGTGAACGCGCGATGCGGATATTGATTCTTCATCGACATTGCCCTCGCAGGCGTTGATAGAACCCCAAGTGGGACCGATGGATATTTAAATCTGCATGCTCGCTTAGGGCACATAGTGAGTTGCGCGGCTGGGCCGATTTAACTATTCGCGGAAAATTCATTTCAGCCGCAAGGCAAGGCGAGTGTTTGCTTGTTGGATTTACCTTTTGCTCATGCCATCATCTATGACGCGTGACACCCACAAATAAAGATCGATTCAGATCAGTGTCCACGCAAAGGAACGTAACGTTCAACGATGAGAAGCACTGAATTGAGGAAAAATGGCTCTTCTTTATCGTTGGCTGGCGGGCGGAAAGATGTATGAGCGCTACCTCTGTCCGTCTTCGCAGCGGCTTGTCGATCGTCCGATACGCAAAGACACCGCTGCTCTTCGCTTGTCATATCCCGATGGAAAACGTCGGTAAATCGCTTTTCAATCTGTCCTAAATTTTCTCTCATGCGGCCACGTTATGCCGCCTTCAGAATTAGAGCTGAGCAGAAGAGAACAATGTGGCAGAGAATTCCGGCGCAAGTTCCAATTCGACGCACCGGCCAAAATGGGAAGTACAACTCTAGTGCGCGTTTTCTGACCATACTGTTGTTCGAAATCAAACAGACGGTAACGAGACGAGCCTCCAGCCCGTGTCCAAGTGTCGATATCGCAGAAAACTTGCCCGCTTTTAATCAAAAAGCCACCCCGAAAGGCGGCTCGATCGATCTCAAAGATTCTTCAAGTAACGAATTTCTTTTTTCTTGGCTCCGAATAAAACAGGCCACTCGTGACAAATATTTGTAACCCGGCTAAAGCCTGTCGAACGCAAGGGAAATGTCGTCGATTTACCCGACATGCTTGTAAAGGAACTTCCCGGCGGTGGCCAGGGTTGGGACTGGGACAGCGCCGAATATCTTCTTGGCGAGCTTGAGCTGCCAAGTGTCTCCCGACGTCATAGGTGAAAAGACGGGATAGCGCCAATAAGTCAGGAGACTGCGTTCTGCGCCCCAATGCTCTTTGAAGGTGGCAAGTCCCGGCTCGTCACAGTCGGTGCGCCCCATGTCCAGTTCTTCGAAGCCACGATTCTTCGCGTCCTGAATGGCCTTCCAGAACAGCAGCGCCATGCCGCCTAATTTATGTTGTTTTGGATCTGAGCATCCGTATTTATAAACCATGGTCTTCTTGTGAGTGAGCGTGAGAATTCCGCAAATCGGGGTGCCATTCCGAGATGCCAATCGAATTTGTAAATCCGGTCCCAGACACGCGATTAGATTTCGAAACCAGGAGAGGGGCTGAGGGGGCAGTCCATATCGCCGCCTGCTGTGCAGCAACATGCGATAAAACTGCTGCACTAATTTCTCGGACCGCCCCTCCGTGTAATCCAACTTCTCGCGCTCGGCACGCCTAATTTTGCGTTGCACGCAGCTTTCGTGAAAGCTTCGGAACAAACTATCCAAATCCCGAGTCAGCGAAACGCGATGGGAGAAAAATTGTTTGCTCCGTGCAAATGGCTCTGTTGCCACGTTCGCCGATCCTGGTGGCCGTAGTTCAACATATTTATACGACTTCTTGTCTATTTTTTCGGCCAAGAATTCTCCTAGCTCCTGATGATCGTTCTGGCTTTCCAATAGCACCGACACGTGATCCGAGAACGGTAGGGAAACCAATCTCCTGCCGGTTACCCAACTATCGATGTGACAAAAAACCTGTCCTCCCCGTATCTCCCTGTTGCCGGGAGATGTGGTGTAGACGATGGGGCGATATTCATATGTGCGAGCTAGTGCCTGGAGCCATCCCGGGGTATGAAATATCGAGGAATCGGGATGGCTGTCGACAAATTCACGCCATCTTCCGTCCGTCACTGGGTCGATAGAATAGAAGCTCAACTGTCACCTTGAAACATTTCTGGGAGGTTGAAGCACTAACAGTTTAGGTCGCTGAAAGGCGAATGTCCAACAAACCTGAGTCGTGTTCCCGAAACGAACCCATTGCGGAAATCTTTTCACAATGGTGGCTGGGGACCATTTGCAATATCGGAATCTCAGTGATAATCCGTTCCGGTTGGCTCGTCAATTTAGCCCACAAATTGCGCAAAACAGCGTTATGAAACACTATTCCGCCTGACTAGGCCATTACGCCCTAATGGCGACATGTGTAAACTGTCCGTATAACCGGGGTCGTGTAAATGCAGGGCGGAGCCCACATTCAAGAACAAAACGTGATATCTGGGGCCGCCGGTGGTGCGGCGAAAACACAGCCCAATTCTCGGGAAGACACCACCGCCGAACGCCTCACGGGCATATGGCAAGATTTATTAGGCGTCAAATCAATTACTCCTGACCAGAACTACTTCGACCTGGGCGGCGATTCTTCTCTAGCCGTGCAACTCTTCTCTCGTATTTCGGACGTATTCAAAATTCAATTGCCGTTGGCGACGCTGTTCGATGCCCCTACCATCGGTGAGCTATCGCAAGTATTACGACGAGAAGTAAAGGCGACTAAATGGTCGTCGTTAGTTGCGATTCAGCCGAAGGGATCACGTCCTCCTTTCATTTGCATACACGGCGCCGGCGGCAATTTGCTTATTTATCGTGATCTGTCTCGCCGCCTCGGTCCCGACCAGCCCTTTTATGGTTTACAAGCGCAAGGATTGGATGGTATTTCAGCCCCGCTCTCGACAATCAGAGAAATGGCAGAACTGTATGTTGGAGAAATACGCAAGGTCTGCCCTCAAGGCCCCTATTATTTAGGCGGTTATTGCATGGGCGGAACGGTTGCGTACGAGGTGGCTCAGCAGCTGAGCGCACAGGGTGAGAAAGTTGCTATGCTGGCGCTCTTCGATACTATGAATTGGTCAAAAATTCCTGTGGGCTCCGTTCTGGATCATACTTACCGGGAATTCCAGCGATTAGCCTTTCATGTTGCAAATTTTCTATGCCTAGACATTGCCGGCATGATGAAGTTCTTATCCGAAAAGTTAGAAATCCTTCGCGACCGATTCCCAGTTTGGATGGGAATGCTGCTCGGCAGAATGGATACTCCTCGCTTTCGAAAAACGATGCCGGAATCCAGGGCTCTGGGGCGACTGTGGCGCTTAAATGACAGGGCTTGCCTGGAGTATGTGCCGCAGCTTTATCCCGGCAAGATAACCGACTTTCGTCCTAGAAAACAGTACCGGCAATTCGACAAACCTGAGGCGAAGTGGGACTCATTGGCGCGGGAAGGTCAAGAGGTTTTCGTATTGCCTGTTTACCCGGCCGGAATGCTAGTCGAGCCATTCGTGAAACACCTGGCAGAAGCACTGCGTAAATCGATCGATAAGGCCATGAGCGTTTCGCGCTAAATTACTCACTGCGAAACTTCGAGGAGCACTTCAGATTGAATCTCGGCAGCAACTGGTCCAAGACCTGGACATTTTTCGATGGAGACTGGCATGAGGGCAATGTTCCCATCATGGGACCGCGCACGCATGCGTCCTGGCTCTGCTCGGTGGTTTTTGATGGGGCGCGAGCTTTCGAAGGCGTCACCCCCGACTTAGATCTGCACTGCGCGCGCGTCAACGAGTCCGCCAAAAAGCTTTTTCTAAAGCCGCTCGTGCCTGTCGAAGACTGGATGCGGCTCACGCGGGAGGGAATGAGCCGTTTTGACAAGGATGTACCTCTCTATATTCGTCCGATGTATTGGGCGGAAAAAGATGGGCCGTGGATTCAGGCGCACGACCCCGAATCGACGCGATGGTGCCTCTCGATTTACGAAGCGCCGATGCGCAAGCCTACCGGGTTTTCTGTGACGCTGTCTCCATACCGTCGGCCCACACTCGACACCATGCCGGTCGACTCCAAGGCCGGATGCCTCTATCCGAACAACGCTCGGGCTCTTTTCGAAGCCCAGGCCCGTAAATTCGATAACGCCGTCGTTTGCGACATGCTGGGTAATGTGGCGGAACTCGCAACTTCAAACATCTTTATGGCAAGAGATGGAGTAGTGTTTACGCCGTCACCAAATGGGACGTATCTTGCCGGTATTACAAGACGACGTGTGATCGGGTTATTGCAAGACAGAGGCGTCACCGTGATCGAAAAGACGCTTACCTATGGAGACTTTCAAACAGCCGATGAGATATTCTCGACCGGAAACTATTCCAAAGTAGTACCGGTGACCCGGATTGATGACCGTTCCTTGCAACCAGGTCCCATTTACAACAAAGCGCGGGAACTTTATTGGGCCTTCGCGCATTCATGATCACTGGGATTCTTCGGTAATCAGTTAACCCTGACAGGGGCAATAATGCAACGGGCGGTCCCAGCTAACCCTCTACTGATGGAAGCGAATTTCTCAGACCGATCGGCACCCATCATTCTGTTGAGGCCAGGAGTGGATGGTCCGCCTATTTTCATTGCCCACGGCATGGCAGGCAGTCCGGCGGAGTTTCATGAACTCGTCGAATACATTGATACAGCCAAGCCCATATATGGACTTCAGGCAAAGGGCAATGATGGACTTGAGGAGCCGTATGATCGGATCGAGGATTTGGCTAAGTACTATTTAGAGGCCATCAAAAAGATTCGGCCTGAGGGCCCTTATACTTTGATTGGCTATTCGCTAGGCGGATTGGTCACGCTGGAGATGGCGCAACGGCTGTCCTCTGACGGAGTGGCCTTGCTGACGATGGTGGAAAGTTACCCCCACTCGGCGCACATTTCACTGAGGCAACAGCTTCGCTTGTGGTTGCACAGCCCGAAAAATCGCGGCGTCGGACATATCCAAAAACAATCACCGGAGGATCACCGAATTTACGACAGCGCTTATCGCGCCTGGAGAAGCTACAAGCCGAAGTTCTATCCGGGCAAAATTTGTTTTGTGAGAGCTGAGGTTATTACTGCCTATCCTGACGATCCAATTGCAGTATGGGGGAAACTCGCAAAAGAAATTGTGACTCGTACCGCTCCCGGTGACCATCACGAAATTTTGACAAAGAATTTCAAACTTCTCGGCTCGATAATTTCGCAGTGCCTGGCCGAAGCCCCGGAAACGCTTGGATGAACGGCGCCGACATCCTAATTCGTACGCTGATTGCGAGTGGAATCGATACTTGCTTCACCAATCCCGGCACATCAGAGATGCATATTGTTGGGGCGCTCGACCGCACCGATGGCATTCGTTGCGTTCTGGGTCTTTTCGAGGGGGTGGTAACCGGCGCTGCCGATGGTTATGCCCGCATGGCAGATAAGCCTGCGTGCACTCTGCTTCATCTTGGTCCCGGCCTTGCTAACGGCCTCGCCAATCTGCATAACGCCAGCCGTGCGCATGTGCCAATGATTAATATCGTGGGGCAACATGCTACCGATCATTTGCAATACGACACGCCTCTGAAGTCGGATATCGAGGCTATTGCACGCCCTTATTCAAAATGGCTTAGAACCGCCTGCGGAGCAGATCGAATCAGCCACGATGCGGCAGAAGCAATCGCCGCAGCGAACACTTCGCCGGGACAGATTGCGACCCTGATTGTGCCCGCAAACGTTGCCTGGAGTGATGTTTCTCTCGCAAACAGCAGTATTGTCGAAGCCTCGGCTGTATTGCGCGCTCCAATGCCAGACAGCGAAAAGATAGAACAAGCGGCGGTAATGCTGCAATCAAGGCTGCGAACTGCTGTTTTGCTGGCGGATAAGGGACTGTATGGAAGAGGACTCGAGGCCGCCGGCCGCATCGCTGCCGCCAGCAATGCTAAGCTCCTTGCCCCATATCCGTTCACGCGCATGCGCCGCGGACTCGGTTTGCCAGTCGTTGACCGCATGCATTATGTTTTGGAACAAGCGATTGAACAGTTAAAGGAATTTCACCATCTCATTCTGGTCGGATCCCAGGCGCCAATTTCGTATTTCGCTTATCCGGGAAAAAGCAGTGTTATCACTCCAGCAGGGTGTGTAGTTCATACACTTTCATCCGCGAACGAAGATTGTGTGGGCGCCCTGGAAACGTTGGTAGGGTTACTGCCGGGGAGAAAGATTCCGGTCGCCGCGGAATGTGAGCGGCCCTCGACGCCCTCGGGAGAAATCACCGCCCAAGGACTTGCGATGACGATAGCAGCCCTTCTGCCAGAAAATGCGATTGTGATCGACGAATCCATGACATCCGGCCGCGGCTTAATGGCCGCCACCAGGAACTGTCCGCCGCACGACTGGCTGACTAATACCGGCGGATCGATTGGCATTGCCATGCCGCTCGCAGTGGGAGCTGCTGTCGCTTGTCCAGACCGGCGAGTGTTGTGCCTCTCTGCCGACGGCAGCGGTATGTATACGGCTCAAGCCCTATGGACAATGGCCCGGGAGAGCCTCAAGATTACAACCGTGATTTTTGCGAACCGCGCCTATGCGGTACTGAAGCGTGAGTTTGCAGGATTAGGGATGGGAGATCCTGGGGCCCTCGCATCGAGCTTATTCGACATTGGACGTCCGGATATCGACTGGATATCGCTGGCAAAATCCATGGGCGTTCCGGGCACACGCGCCGCCACGTTAGATACATTTGTGCAGGCGTTACGAGCGGGATTTCAGGCCGAAGGGCCGTCGCTCATTGAGGTGAAACTTTAGCCGATGTGTGCGGTTGAATCTATCGGAGCGGTATTAAGCATCTTAATAAGATCCGACTTAATCACTTTTCCGGTCGGCGTCACCGGCATCGCTGAGACGAACTGAATTTTCGATGGCCGCTTATATGGAATCAGCCTCTGGGACGCATATTCCGCCAACTGATCCGCTGTCAGGTCCGATCCCGAAAGGGTTTGGACAAAAGCGACAATCTCCTCCCCTCCATCCTCTCCGCTAACCTGCTGGCCAATTACTGCCGACTGTACAATCTCTGGATGGCGGTTCAATACGGCCTCGACCTCCGCGGGATAAACATTAAATCCGAAGCGCACAATCAGTTCTTTCGTTCTCCCGACGATAAAAAGACTGCCATTTTCTAAGCGAGCAAGGTCGCGTGTATTAAACCATCCTTCGGCATCCATAGCGGCCGCCGTCTCCTCGGGATTGCGATAATAGCCCTTCATAACATTCGGACCGCGGACTGATAGTTCGCCGACTTCTCCTTCACCTACCTGCCTGCCGTTCACCCCGGTCAATTTGACTTCTACGCCAGGGAAAATCGGTCCCACAGAAACATCTGTTCTGGGATTCTCCGTACGCGTTTGCGCGATATTGGGAGAGCATTCCGTAATCCCATAGCCATTATGCAGGGTTAATCCGAAAGCCTCCTCAACATCCGATTTCAGATCGGGTTGCAGGGGCGCGCTCGACGAGGAAATGATGCGGAGCGAAGGAAAGTTAAACGATTCCGCTCCCTTCAACTTTGCGTATTCCAGCAACAACGAAAACATTGACGGCGCACCTAGAACAACCGTGAGCTTTTTTTGTTCAATTGTGGCAAGAGCCGCAACTGGATCAAAACGAGGAGCCAAATATAAAGTGGCCCCGCTTAACAACGACCCTAGAAGCACCACCGAAAGCCCAACCGCATGCGAAATTGGCAGGACGCCATATAGTCGGTCTTCAGGGCTTAACTTTCGTATGTCCGCTGAGACGGCGCCTACATACAGAAGATTCTTGTGGGTCAACATGACGCCTTTCGGCATTCCAGTCGTCCCGGAGGTGTAGATCAATGCGGCGACCCGATCTGTCACTTCATGATCGAGTGGCTCGGGAATGGCATTGCCATTGAATCCGCCAACTCCCAGAGATCCCAACTCCGCAACTTCTTGAATGATTGCACTGTGACGCTCCGCATGTTGTGCGGCGTGCACTGAAATTTCCGTGGTGTAAATCACGAGCCGTGCGCCGCTATGTTCTCGAATTTCATCGATCTCGCGCGACGAGAGGCGTGCGCTCACCAAAACCGGCCATGCGTCAATAGCCGCGGTGGCGAAAAGTATTGCAACCAATGATCGGCAGTTCTCGCAGACCACCATTACCCGGTCGCCGGGCCGCACAGCGAGATGCTGAAGCCATTTCTCGGTGCTGAGAACGACGCGGGCAAGTTTGCCGTAGGACCAAGTCCCCGATGCCTCCACAAGCGCGATATGCTCTGGAGAGCTTTTCGCCCATTGCTCCGCTACGTCGCTAACGCGCTGCGGAAGATTCGATACAATTTTTGATATGCGATCTTCGGAAGGATGGCCGTTCATGAATACAGATTAGGAGATAGTTTGCGGGGGGGGAATCTTGAGGGAATAAAAACTTAAGAGGTCATTCGCGTCACGGCTACCGGCACCGAACGAGCCGCCTTCTTTGAAACCAGGTAATCGAGCCAATTTCGGTAGATACCGAACGATGACGCTGCCCAAGTATTCCGAGGCGGCTCGTTGATCGGGAGTTCAGGGAACGACGTCATTATGTTGTCCCCAGGATCGCATAATACGGCATTGCGAAAATCAGTCAGCATCCTGGCTACAGCAAAGGTAAAGTATCCTTGGGGCATAGAAGGATACGTTTCTCTCTCGTGCCGCAGATATCGCTTTATATCCCTCCGGTATTCTTTTAGCAGCGTCTCAGTGCTGTATTCGGGATGACCCTGAAAATGCACAAAGAGACTGTCCCGCTTCTGTTTTGCGAACGAATTAACCCCGTCCCGTGACGAACTGGTCAGGATTGTGTAACCGCATTCAAGCAACTCCGCTTCACTGACTTCATTCCAGCGAGAGTGCGGTGTGTGCACTACCTCGACTAGATGCTTGATCAGATGATTATCCGTTTTCTTTTTATATTCAAACACGCCGAATTGTTTTTCGCCGAGTTGATGCCGGAAAATCCCATCGCTGTAAAGCACGCTTGCGTGCGCAGCAAGGCACGATAACACGGCGGAGTGGGTGTTGCGCTCAGCCCAATCGAGGACCCGGGATAAAGCCGGCCAGTATCGCTCGCTCTTCAAATCGGAATGGCAAGGTTCGGTGCCGGTGACGATCACTCCATCGAACCGATTGTTCAATAAGTCATCGATGTCGAAGTAGTTCTCATTTAAATGCGCTTCTCCGCGTTCAGTTCGGGGAATTCCCGGCAACGAGTAAAGCTTGATTTGAACCACGCTGCTATCTGCCGCCGCGTTATTCAACAGGTCGAAGAATTGGGATTCCGTGTCTTCCAACGCTGCATCGGGCATGTTGTTGATCAGCGCGATTGAAATATGTTCAGGATTTTCCGTGGTCGAGCCCACCGGGCGGCTGGACTTCTTGCTTGTCCACACCACTTGCGCCTGATTTCCATTAACTACTACCGGCACGAAATTCCTCCCTGCAACGAAGGCGATACTTCAGCCGTATTCACACTACCGCCTTTTCCAGCGCCTGAGACAGGTCGTCGATAATGTCGTCGATGTGTTCGATTCCCACGCTGAGCCGTATCATCTCCGGGGTGACCCCCACCTTCTGTTGTTCTTCGGGGGTGAGCTGACGGTGGGTGGTCGATGCCGGATGACACGCCAGAGATTTGGCATCGCCCAGGTTCACCATTCGCTTGAATAATTTGAGCGAATCAAAACATCTCGTTCCCGCTTCAAAACCACCCTTCACGCCGAATGTGAGCAGCGAACACCGGTTGGATC
>Ga0182015_10004762_pt1 | contig 14441 bp, 11 predicted proteins | sample 712P3MmetaG_FD_120478 | JGI IMG/M metagenome (GOLD analysis project Ga0182015, IMG submission 120478) | Permafrost microbial communities from Stordalen Mire, Sweden - 712P3M metaG | ecosystem: Environmental > Terrestrial > Soil > Wetlands > Permafrost | place: Sweden: Stordalen | collected...
ACTCCGCCGCCTCGTAACGGCCCAATATGTCCAAGAACTTGATCATCCGCACCCCCTGATGGGCTTCCGTCCGGCGCATCCCAACCCCCAAAGGGCAGGAAACTTACCGGACAGATCGCGTGCCACCTAAACCGGACATATCGTGTGCTACCGACACACCCCCATTTGGGTGTTGCACCCGAGCCGTTAATGTTGCAGTAATATTATCTAAAGATGTTCGAAAGGAATGTGTAATAATATTATTCAGTATTCTAATTTTATTAATTGCAGCGCGAAGTATATTAATTGTGGCGCAAAGCATATCCATAAGTTGCGCCGCATAAAGTTGTAACGGAAACGCTTAATTTTTGGGGAAAATAATTTGAGGAAAAGACCTGTGACATTTCCTCAAAGGCAATTCAAGGAAGGCAAATATAGCCGATATCATAAAAGCGTCGAAAATATCTTCCCGTCTGAATACGTAACTATATCCAAGAACTGACAATCAAATCCTCGATCATCTGGGGAATATCCCAGAGGGAGATCTCGAATGTTGCGCAATCATTCTATTTTGGGTGCCGCTGTTCACGGTTGGGCGGGACTTCGCGGTTCAACGAAAATATTTCTGGGCCTTCTTGTGGCCCTTGGCGCCCTCGGCGCGGCAAATCCGCCTCTCGATTTGTTCAAGCTCGAGAAGGACAAAAAGGCTCCCATCGATTATGGTTACGGACCGGGTGCGCCCATTGGGAGTCCAAGGCCAAAGGCTGTTCTCGGCCAAACCCCGGCAAACCCGAAAGCCCGCGTTTCATCCCCGCAAACCAGCCCTAGATCAGCGAAAGTGGCTGGCACTGTCCCGGTCGGCGCTGCAACGGGTGGCTTTTTTGGCCCCGCGTTTACTTGGCCGATTATACCCATTCACGTCGCGCTGTTGTCCGATGGCCGCGTGTTGAATTACGGCACCGATGAAGACGGTGACCAGAGTGCGGCGATGATCTACGACGTCTGGAATCCCACGCTTGGAACCGCCATCGGCACCGCGCATACTGTCCTGACGAATACGACGTCGACCGATATCTTCTGCAGCGCGGTGTCTTTGCTCGATGGAACTGGCAATGCGCTGATAACCGGCGGCGATCTTACTGTGAGCGGAGTGCGAAACTACTCGAATAGTAAAGTCAATATCTTTAACCCGAAACAGAATACGCTGACAGCGGATGGGCAGATGAGCTATCCGCGTTGGTATGACTCGATCACGACTTTGCCCAACGGCGACAAACTCGTCCTCGGCGGGAACCAATCGGGTCCAACACTGGGAAATACGGGGGGAGTGCAGACGCCCGAAGTCTTTAGTCAGATAAATGGCTGGAGGAAGCTCACCGGGATTTCGATCGACCCAACCGAATGGTACTACCCCAGAGGGGTCGTCGGTTTCGGCGCAGCGGTATATGTACTGCAGCAAAATGGCAAAATAATGCGGCTCGCCACAGACGCCGCGAGCGGCGCGGGGACTATGGTCGATACTGGATCGCAGCTCGGCGCGGGGATCAATTTTTATCCCACAGCGATGTCCATCGGTGCGACGGGCAACCCTTTCACGGTGTTGGCGGAGCGCTTCGGAAAGTTGGTCCAGGCCGTTGATATTTCCCAAAACCCGCCGGTGGTGACCAACGTCGCCACGCTCAATTACGATCGGATCTATGGGCACGCGACGTTGCTCCCCGATGGCGAAGTTCTCTTCTCGGGCGGCTCCGGAGTCGCAAATGAGCTCACCACGGTCGCCTATCAAGTCGAGCTCTATAATCCCTCGGCAGGAACATTGACGCTTGACGCCACCGCCGCCGTCCCTCGTCTTTATCATTCGACGACGTTGCTCCTTCCGGACGGGTCGGTGCTGACTGCAGGCGGTGGAGCTCCCGGCCCTATTAACGAACTCAATGCTGAAATTTACTATCCGCCTTATCTCTACTTGAAGGACGGTTCTGGGAACCCGGCTCCGCGTCCGCAAATCATTTCCGCCCCCTCGGTGTCGACGCCGCTCATATTGAACCAGACTTTCTTGGTGACTGTCGGAGCAAATGACACAATCAGCAACGTCCGCCTCATTCGGGTGGGCGCCGACACCCACGCATTCAATTCGGAGCAGCGGCTGATCCCTTTGTTGTTCACGCAAAGCGGAACTCAAGTCACCGCGACTTTGCCGGCGGCTCCCCAATTGATTCCTCCGGGCTATTATATGCTCTTTGCTATCAACTCATCTGGGGTGCCCGCAGTGGCTCCAATTATCTCCATTGGCTCGTCCCTCCCAGACCTCGTCCCAACTTCGCTTACATATTCGACCGCAACCAGCGTCTTCACCAGCATCGTGAAAAACCAAGGCACTGTTGCAACACCCTCAGGCATTTTTATCGTTGCCACATACATGCTTGATGGGGTAGTATGCAGCATGGCAGACGTCGCCGGACCTCTGGCTGCTGGCGCCTCGGTTACCCTTGGCTCCGGCCTTTGTACGATCTCCTCCGGCACGCACACGATCGCCGTAACTATCGATAATGCCGACGCAATTCTCGATGCTAATAGATCCAACAATACGCTTTCGCAGACGATTGTCGTCCCATGAAAACCGCAATTTCGTGTTTTTGCTAAGCTCGTTGTGGACCGCCGCGCAAGCGCTCTTCGGAAGGTGGGGTGAGGGGTAGGATTCCTTTGCGCATAGGTACATCACGCGGCATCGCGGCCCGATGAAAAAGCCGCGATTTAATCAGGCAGTGTCGGGCGAAAGGGTGTTTCCATGCCAATAACGCAGGAAATCTCTTCGCACATCCCTTATTTGCGCCGGTTTTCACGCGCTCTGACCGGGACGCAAGTCGGAGGAGATGCTTATGTGCTCGCCACGCTGGAGGCCATCGTTGCCGACCCGGCCGAGTTTTCCAAATGCGCCGATCCGAGGACAGCGCTTTACCGCCTTTTCCTCAAGGTCTGGGGGACGGTGCCGGTCAACGACCATGTCGATCAGGCGGTGTTCTCCGGCGACGAAGCGGGGGCGCATCGCAATCTCGAAGCGATTACATTGCGTCCGCGAATCGCGTTTCTTCTCAGTTCGCTCGAAGGCTTCGATACGGCCGAGGTCGCGGCCGCTCTCGACACCACGGTCGAGGAAGCCGCGTCCCTCATCGACGCCGCGGGCAAGGAGATCGCCGACCAAATTCGCACCGATGTTTTGATCATCGAGGACGAACCGTTCATCGCGCTCGACCTTCAGTCCCTCGTCGAGGAGCAAGGGCACCGCGTCGTCAATGTCGCGCGCACCCATCGCGAGGCGATCGAGGCCGTCATGCGCGAACGGCCAGGTCTTATCCTCGCGGACATTCAGCTCGCCGATGGAAGCTCGGGTCTCGAAGCGGTCAATCAGATCCTCGAATCCTTTTCCGTGCCGGTGATCTTCATTACCGCCTATCCGGAGCGTTTTTTGACGGGGACGCCGCCGGAGCCGGCCTTTCTCATAACCAAGCCGTTCGGCATCGATAGCCTCAAAGCGGTCATCAGTCAGGCGCTATTTTTCGATCGCAAGTCGCATCGCAAGGACGAACCCGAAAAAAACGGCAGCCTCGTTTGATAGGCCGCGTGAGCGAGCTATCGCTACGACTTCATGCGCCAATTCCGCGAAAGGCGGGTGTCGGACTTTTTTTTGGAACCCAGCTTCTAGCGCGGCGTTCCTTTCATACAATATCGTTCAATCATGGAGGTACTGAATGGCTACGCAACAACATAAAGGCGCTCAAAACCATACCTCAGCAGCTGAGCATCATGAGCATGCGGCTCACCATCATCGTGAAGCCGCCAAGCATCATGAGAGTGGAGCTCATGAAAAGGCGGGGCATCATGCCCACATGGCTCATGGCCATGCTAGCCAAGCAAAGCATCATGGAGAGGAAGCTAGTAAACATCACGCTCAGGAACACGGCTCGAAAAAATAGGCTTATTAACCGTGGACGAAACGTCTGGTGCAGGTCCCAATTGGAGTCCCGTCAAGAGGCAACCAATGGGCCGCGATGGTGTTTCGCCCGTCGTCTACGCAGGACAGGAGATCAAAAATGTCCATCCGTATTTATTTGGCGGCGTGGGGGTCTGCGTGCCTTCTCGCCAGCGGAGTCGCGTTCGCGCAGCAAGCAGGAAACACAAGCGGACCTGCCACAGGGAATAATGTAGAACCAAGCACCGCCATACAAAAGAACAATAGTGCGGGGTCGGGATCGCAAGATCAGGGCGCCTCCGCCGCCGCGGCTGGCGCACCCGGAGCCGAGGCGAAACCCGGGACTGAAGGCGGGCACGTTCCTGCAGGTAAAGGCCCTGGCAAAGGTGCTCCGGAGACCGGAAACTATCCGGGGACTGGAAACTCACAGTAAGCGAAAGGCGCGGGCCTTTGACCGCTGGCATTTAGAGCGTCGTTCTTTTCGATCACTGAGTGGGATAATGTAATCGAGCTCAAACTTGTCCGCGTCTGTCCAGCCGGCGGCGCAAAGCTTGTCCCGCTTGATTCCGTCACGCGAAAAGGCGGCCAATCGCCTAGCCCAACCCGGCTTGCAGAACATGCCGATCATCGCATGCGTGACGGCCGCGTTGCGGAAGTTCTTCGGGAAGGGCGGGCGGCGCGACGAAAATCACAAGGCGATTACTATGGCTGCGTCGTCCATTACTGTTCCTTATAAGCTGGCTCCCCTTGTCTGAACAGTTCCTCAGACGTGCCCTCGGCATTCCAATGGTCAAAAATACGCGCCGGTGACGCTCCAGTTACGCAATTGTTCCCGATATCTGATCCACCCCATATTGCCACCTCCCATGGCGTTTGTGCATTATCGCCCTCGATGCAGCATCGCACTGGATTTTATCGGCATGAGCGGCACGCGTCGATCACAATGACTTTCGTTTCGAATGCCAGCCCGTCCACGCGAAGCGTTAAAGCGACGAGGGACGGCTCCAATGGGGGTTACTTTTCCAGGTTCTGAGCCATTTCGAGGTGACGCTCCAAGTCAGGCAACGTCTTCCCGGCCCAGTCTTTCAGCGCGGCATCATCCCCGCCTTTTGCATACCGCCTGAACAAGGACACGGCGTCCTTATGAGCGCTGACCTGGTCCTTATCATATTGCTTCGTGAAGTCGGCGCCGTTCAGGCTCTTGAGCTTGTCCAGCATTTTCTGGTGAGAGCTGTCAAGGTCTGATGGAACGCTCGCGTCCGCCTTTCCGCTTTGAACCACCGACTTCAATTCGTTCGAGGTCTTCTGATGGGCGGCAATCATCTGCGAGGCAAAGGCTTTGGTTGGCTCATGCGCTTGCTGAGCCGCGAGTTGGCTCGACTGGATTTCGAACATGTCGCTAACTGCGGCTTGGTTCACGAAATCGGCCGTTGAGGGGCTCACGCCCAGGGCAGAATTGACGCCCGACTTTTCCCCAACCGACTGCGCCAGCACGGGGGCTGTGAAGAGTAAGGATGCGGTGATAACGGCGAGTTTTTTCATGAGTGGTCCTCCAATCGGAAAAATGCAGAACCGCGCTAATGCTTCTAAGTTCCGAGATCGCTGCTCGAAGCGAAAAGTTTTTCACGAAATGCGGGTTTGCGCTCCTAAGTGAGCCGCGGACACGACGTAAGTGCCACTCGCTTCACCTGATTTATATCAGTGGTCTGCGGCGTTGCTTCAGGATCCAGCCAAAGACGACGCCCGAAGCAAGCGCCAAGGCGACCACCGAAAACGGATGCAATCGTTTTGCGATCTCCATGCCGGCCTCAAGAGCGACGCGTTCGCGTTCGAGGCCGGCTTCGCGCAAAAAGTCGAGAATAGGCGCGACCGCCTCGTCATTATTGCTCGCAAACCCAAGCTTCTGCGTTGGGGAATTTCCTTTAGTTTCGGTCATTGGGTCGGACTTCGGTCCGGCAGGCGTGGTCTGGTCCGCGCTATCGCGCGACGCAACGACGAAGCAAATTCCCGCGGCGCCGAGGTAAAGACTGCCGGTCCCGAGGGCCGCGATTGTGGTTCCAACCAATGGTTGGACGAAAATAAAAAGAGCGATTGTAAGAAATATCGCGCAGATGAACAGGCAGCCGATCGCCACCAGTAAGAGCACGGCCTTTTTGAAAAGGCGCGCGCTCATTTGTTCGACCGGAGCCGTGGCGTCGCTTATCAGCCGGCTAATCAGCGCATTCATTTGCGGTTTAGCGAGCCTCCAAATACGCCTATAAACAAGCCGGCAACCATCGCGATAAGCACCGCCGCCAGGGGATTGCGCTCGATCGTCGTTTCGAGATCCCTGCTCGCTCCAGCCACAATATCTTGCGCCTTGCCCGCCGTATCGGAAACCTTTTGCCGCGCGTTACCGGCTGCATCGGAGACAGTGTTTGCCGCCGTTGCGGTCTGTTTGCGAATATAGTCGGAAAACGAGGACGTCAATTTCGTGACGTCGTCGCGCAGGGCCGCGAAATCAGCGGCGAAATCTTCAGGTTTACTGCTCGTCATTTCTGTCTCCACTTTTGATGGTTAAGCTCATTCACGGACGCGCCCGGCTTGGTCCCGTCCGTGTTCGACCGATCCCCAAGTTAGCCTGCATCAATGCATGTAACGAGGAACTTGGGAATAAGTTGCTCCTCTCGTTCCGGCTGTCCGCGCCGACTTTAAGCGCGGATGACATTGCGGAGGGGCCTTTCGGAGTTCGCTTTGCGGCGCGCATGCGCAGCGGCGTATGCGCGGGATTTGGTTCGCCGGGTTCGATCACGTCAGGGTCGGTGATGGGCGGCAGCGGCACGTCGCCGGGATTTTCGAGCGGCGGCGGCGCGGGATCGGGAGGTGGAATATCGGGAGTCGGAACGGGCGGGATATTGCCCGGCGGAACCCCCGGCCCGGGGGTGGGGGGTTTGGGAACCTGCTGCGCATGATGGGCATCGAGCTTTTCCAAAACGAAAATCCTTTCCTTATGCACCGGTCGCGGTGGCCGTCGCGATCGCTTGTGATGAACCCCAAACGGTTCTCGCTCAGATGACGGGCAGTCACGACGTGTAGCCGCGCCCGCCAGTGCGCCGGCCTTGGCCGGGGCGTCGTCAAATTTGCAAGTGGCGCGACCAAGGCTGGCTGGGGCGTCAACGCCCATTTGGAAGCGGCACGGCCATTTTCAGCCGAAAACCCGCCGGCGCGAAATCGACCGTCACTTCCGCCGCGATCTGTTGCGGCAGCACCTGTTCGAGGAGCGTTGAGCCAAACCCGTCGTGGCAACGCGGCGTCACCGGCGGCCCCGCGAATTCGTTCCATTCGCAGAGCAGCGCGGGTTCGCCATCAATCTCGATCAAGCTCCAGCCAACCTCAACCCGGCCTTCCTGCTTGGCAAGGGCGCCATGCCGGACGGCATTGGTGGTGAGTTCATGGACCGCCATCCCGAGCGGTACCGCGATCCTCGACGGCAGGTTGACGGCAGGCCCGGAAAGGCGAATCCGAAGGCCCTGATCATCCGAATAAGGGCCAAGCTCCTGGGTCAGCAATTGTTGAAAGGTGACGGACTGCTGGAGTTGCTCGGTCACAACGGCATGCGTCCTGGCGAGCGAAGCGATCCGCCCGGAGAAGGCTTCACGAAATTCCTCGATGTTCGCGGACGTCTTCGCGGTCGTGGTCATGACTCCTTGCACCATCGCCAGCGTGTTGCGGACCCGGTGATGCAACTCGCGAATAAGGAGGGCTTGCCGTTGCTCCGTGCGGACATGATCCGTCACGTCGTTGCCTTCGATGAAAATCCCCGTTACCTCGCCGTTCGCACCCATGATAGGCTGGGCGACGAAATCAATGTAGTGTTCCTCTATGTCGCAATCCGGTGCATCTTGCAGAAGAATGCGCGTCTTGCGTCCGACGTGAACTTCGCCGCTTTTAAAAATATTCTCCAGAATGCGCGGGTATTCCTGACCTTCGGATTCGGGCAATCCCTGGCGTAAAGTTTTCCCAATGAGATCGCGGCCTCCGGCGAGCATCGAAAATGCTATATTGACCAATTCGAAAACTAGGTTTGGCCCGCGCAAAACGCACATGAAGCTCGGCGCCTTCATGACCAGACCCCGCAATTGCTGGACCGTCGCCACAAGCGTCCGATTGAGGACCTGCATGTTTGCCGCCTCTAGACCGGCCTCGCCCGCGCGCGCCGGCGCCGAAGCCAGGCTCCCCAAGCCTTTCGACGCCTGAAGCTCCGAGATATCCTGAGCATTCTTGAGCAAGAACACGACTTGCCCGTCCTTGCCGAGGATCGGGACATGGGTGCAGCTCCAAAGACGTTCCTCGATGCGGCCATTGACGGCAACTGCGTAGGAAACCGCTGGCAGCACATCAACGACCCCCTGGTCGCGGACGCGCTCAAGGGAGTCTTGCACGATGTGGCGGCTCTCTCCAGTCGAGGGAAATGCCGTGAAGAACTGGAGCCCGATCAGCTCGTCGCGCGACCGCATGGTCGCGTCGAGAAAGGCCCGGTTCAAGGCAACGATAGTGAAATCCCGGTCCATCACCAGCCAAGGTCCGGGCAGGCTATTGAAAACGGCCTCGAAATCTAATTGTTTGTCCTGCTTGACCATGCAGCTATGGCGAATGTTCCGTAGATCCCATCTTGGCCCGGGCTGTCCGCCAAACCAAGGCCGGGGCCAGCGTTGCCCCGGAAAGGGAAGAAAGTATCGCGGCGAAGGCTCGCGGCAAGGGATGGGATCTCATGTGTTGACGTGGAAAGGGAAGAAAGTATCGCGGCGAGGGCTCGCGGCAAGGGAAGGGATCTCATGTGTTGACGTGGAGACTGACAATTTTGCCCAATTTGCACGCGCAGCGTAAATACGCGGTAAAGAACACCCTCTTGCCCATACCACACAACTAACAAGGGCTACCTTTGGTTGCATCGAAATGCTGCTTCAGGGTGCGGCTTTTCGACGGGTCCTCGCCTGCCATGCCAGTGGCGTCAGAACTGCCCCATTCCTTGATCGCTGATTAGGCGCCGCGCCGATGTCTTCAATTGAACATATGTCCGCGATTAAATGCCCAGTCCAAGCTGGCGATCAAGTTTTTCTGGTCGATGGATCTTCTTTCGTCTTTCGCGCCTATTTCCAGTCAATCCGGCAGGACGCGAAATATAATTACCGTTCCGACCGGCTGCCGACCGGAGCGGTGAGACTCTTCTGCACCAAGCTTTTCCAGTTCGTGCGCGATGGTGCGGCGGGGATCAAGCCGACCCATCTCGCGATTATTTTCGATAAATCCGAACGTTCATTCCGGAAAGAGCTCTACCCGCCCTACAAGGCCAATCGTTCGGAGCCGCCGCCAGATTTGATCCCGCAGTTCCCGCTGATGCGCGCAGCCGTGCGGGCTTTCGGGCTAACCCCTGTCGAGCAGGACCGCTATGAGGCCGACGATCTGATCGCGACCTACGCCTGCGAGGCGGCCCGGCGCGGCGCCGGCGTTTTGATCATTTCAGCCGACAAGGATTTGATGCAGCTCGTTGGCCCTGGCGTCGCCATGTATGATCCGGCCTCGGGGGAAGCCGGAGCCAAGGGCGCGCGCGAGGAACGCAAGATTGGAGTTGAAGAAGTTCGCGCCTATTTTGGCGTGTCCCCGGAAAAAGTCGTCGACATTCAGGCGCTGGCCGGCGATTCCACCGACAATGTGCCAGGCGCGCGTGGCATCGGATTAAAGACGGCGGCGGAGCTCATCGCGGAATATGGCGATCTCGAAACCCTGCTTGCCGGCGCAACCGAAATCAAGCAACCGAAACGCCGCGAGACCTTGACCGATCCCGCAAGCGTGGCGCTGATCCGCGTGTCGAAACAGCTCGTCTCGCTGGTGCGCGACGTGCCGCTCAAAGTGCCGCTCGACGATCTTCGCCTCGAACCGCCGGATGCGAGAACGCTCATAGCCTTCTTCAAGGCGATGGAGTTTTCCACCATAACCAAGCGCGCCGCCGACGCCTATGCGATGGATGCGGCCATGATCGCGCCCGATCCGGCGTTCGCTGGACCCGCTGGCTGGCGCGGCCGCGATGGCGAGGCCCTCGCTTCTTCCCCGGAGGCCGCATTGCAGGCACCGGCGACGGCGGCAAGCCCGCAGGCGGAATTACTCAAAAGAAACGCCCGCTATGGCGGGCAAATCCAAAAGTCCGTTATCGCCAGCGGCCCAGGCCAACTCGCCTGGGCCCGCGCGGCCGATGCGCGTGCGCAAAAATTCGACACCAAAAGCTATGAAGCCGTTTGGAGCTTCGAACGGCTCGACGAATACGTCGCCGCCGCGTTCGAGGCAGGCGCGATGGCAGTCGACACGGAAACCACTTCACTGCAAACCATGCAGGCCGAGCTCGTCGGCATCTCCTTGTGCGTAACGCCGGGGCGCGCCTGCTACGTCCCTCTGCGGCACCGGAGCGAAGGCGGCGGCGACCTTTTCGGCGGCGACGATATTGTGCCGGGCCAATTGACGGAAGCAGAAGTGCTCGCCCGGCTAAAGCCCCTCCTCGAAGACCGGAGCGTCTTGAAAATCGCGCAAAATATGAAATTCGATTGGCTTATTTTCAAGCAGCGCGGCATCGAGGTCACGCCAGTCGAGGACACCATGCTTTTGTCTTATGTGCTCGACGCGGGGCGCAGCGATCACGGAATGGACGTGCTCAGCGAAAAGCATCTTGGCCACAAGCCGATCCCATTCGGCGAAGTGGCGGGCTCGGGCCGCACATTCATCGGTTTTTCCCGCGTGGCCATCGACAAGGCAGCCGAATATTCGGCGGAGGACGCCGACGTCACCTTGCGTCTGTGGCGCGTGCTAAAACCCCGCCTTCCCGCCGAGCACATGACCAATGTCTATGAGACGCTGGAGCGTCCGATGATCGAGGTCCTCGCAAAGATGGAACAGCGCGGGATCACGATCGACCGCGCCATCCTCGCAAAACTATCTGGCGAATTCGCGCGGGACATGGCGCGGCTGGAGGCGATGATCCATGAACTCGCGGGCGAGACCTTTAATCTCGGCTCGCCAAAACAGCTCGGCGATATTCTCTATGGTAAGATGGGTCTCCCGGGCGCCAAGAAGACCGCGATGGGAGCCTGGTCCACGGCGGCGCGCGTGCTCGACGATCTCGCCGAGCGAGGCAATGAATTCGCCGCCCGCATCCTCGATTGGCGGCAGCTCGCAAAACTCAAATCGACCTATACCGATGCCCTGCCCTCTTTCGTCGATCCGGCGACCGGGCGCGTGCATACCTCCTATGCGCTCGCCGCGACGACGACGGGCAGGCTTTCCTCGTCCGACCCGAACTTGCAGAATATCCCCGTGCGCAATGAGGCCGGCCGCAAAATCCGCCGCGCCTTTATCGCGCGCGAAAACCATAAGCTCGTCTCGGCGGATTATTCGCAGATCGAATTGCGGCTGCTTGCCCATATCGCCGGCATCCCGCAATTGAAGGCGGCGTTTGCCGAGGGCCAGGATATTCACACTATGACCGCGGCCGAAATGTTCGGAGTGCCGGTCGAAGGCATGCCGCCAGAAGTGCGCCGCCGCGCGAAGGCGATCAATTTTGGGATCATTTACGGCATTTCGGCCTTTGGCCTCGCCAATCAGCTGGGCATTTCGCGAGAGGACGCCGGTGCCTACATCAAAAAATATTTCGAGCGGTTTCCGGGCATTCGCGCCTATATGGATCAAACCAAAATTTTTGTGCGCGAGAAAGGCTATGTGACGACGATTTTCGGGCGCAAATGCCATTATCCGCGCGTGACCGCATCAAACCCTTCCGAGCGTGCTTTTAACGAACGCGCCGCGATCAACGCGCCGATCCAGGGTTCTGCCGCCGATATCATCCGCCGTGCGATGATTCGCATGGACGCGGCCTTGGCGCAGGCAAAACTTTCGGCAAAAATGCTTTTGCAGGTCCACGACGAGCTCGTTTTCGAGGTGCCGGATTCCGAGGTCGAAGCGACGATCGAAGTGGTGCGCAAAGTGATGGCCGACGCGCCGCATCCTTATTTGCAGCTAGCCGTGCCCTTGCAGGTCGATGCCAAGGCGGCGCAAAACTGGGACGAGGCGCACTGAGCGAGATCCTTGTGGCAAAACCACATCTGCGGGCTTATCACGTGTAACGCCGGAATTTGACCCCCTCTCCGAAACCGCAACCTCAGAGGGGATCAACTTTGCCCGCCGATTGACGCTCCATCAACCCCGTCAAAACCTCTTCCAGATCGACTTTGCCTTTGAGCGAACCGGCCTCGCCGCCATTGAACTCGATCCAGCCAGCGTTGAAGCCATCAAGCATCTGGATGCGCGGCGCCGGATTCTTCATGCCCTGCGATGCAAATAGGGCTTCCCAACTATCCCGCGGGACGAGTTCCGTGCGGACGGGTCTACCGAGGACTTTCGAGAATGTGACCGCGATTTCATTCGGCGTAATGCGATGCGGTCCTTCCAGCTCGACGATTCGACGGCCGCTCCAATGTTCCTGAAGGAGCTCCGCCGCCACGCGTCCGATATCCGCGGTGGCGACCATCGGCACCGGCTTGTCGAGCGGCTGCAGGAAACTCGGGATTACACCCGTTTCGAGCGCGGGCACGACGTCCCAGGCCGAATTCTCCATGAACCATCCGGCCCTGAGGAAAGCCATCGGCACCGGCAGTTGGCCAAGCACCCGCTCCATGATGCCGAGCTGGTTGAGGAGGTTTGGCTGCGTCGCCTGCGCGCCGATCGTCGACAGGCACACGACCTTGGCCGGGCGCGCCGCTTCGAGTGCTTCCTTGAGCGCCGCAACGATTGCCCGCACCTCGGGGTAGCCGGGAGTCGGGTCAAAGATTGGCGGGATCAGGACGAAGACCCCCTCGGCTCCAGTGAAGGCAGCAATCAGCGCCGCTGCGCTGTTGATGTCGGCGATCGCGACCTCGCAGCCGCGTTTAGCCCATGCCGCACCCTTGTTGGCATCGCGCACCACGGCGCGGACCGGCCGCTTCGCCACGAGAAGCGTGCGCGCGAGGGCACCGCCGACCTGACCGGTTATACCCATTATTGCATGCATAACGGCGTCCTTGAATTTATGATGTCAGTTGGTGGACGAGAAATCTTTCCGGGGTGCGCTACCGATCTCGTCGCGATCACTTCAGGCGTCAAAACCGATGTTACTGATAGACTCGGGCCTCGCTCCACGTTTTTTGCCCGCCCGCCGCGCTTAAATCTCGCAGACTTGGGTCACCTGTTCCGGCAAGCCGGGATCTGTCATTTCGTAACCCGCCACGAGTAAAACTGCACGCGCGGGGCTGATCGTCGTTGCGAGCCGAGGAGATGGGGTGACAATGAGTCGGGCATCAGAGTCTCCGAAGTTGATTGCTGCTCAGGGCACGAGAACGGCGGCGCCTTCAAACCGGCCGGCGCGGAGATCGGCGAGGGCCTGGTTGGCCTGGCTCAGTGGGTAGCTCGTGGTCTTGGTGACAATGCCGATCTCCGGGGCGAGATGCAGGAAATCTAGTCCATCCTGCCGCGTGAGATTGGCGACCGACACGAGCTGGCGCTCTTCCCAGAGCAGAGAATAGGGAAAGCGCGGGATGTCGCTCATATGGATGCCCGCGCTTACCACGCGGCCGCCCTTGCGCACTGCCGCCAGCGCCAGCGGCACGAGATCGCCGATGGGCGCATAGATGATCGCCGCGTCGAGCGGCTCCGGCGGCCTCTCGCCGGATCCGCCCGCCCATGCCGCGCCGAGTTTCCGCGCGAAGGTCTGGCCAGCCACATCGCCCGGCCGGGTGAAGGCAAATACCGTTCGTCCCTGCCAATTCGCGACCTGCGCCACGATGTGAGCCGCGGCGCCAAAGCCGTAGAGTCCGAGCTTCTTGCCCTCGCCGGCGATCACCAGCGAACGCCAGCCGATCAGCCCGGCGCAGAGCAGAGGAGCGAGCGCCACATCGCTGCCCGCCTCGCCGAGCGGGAATGCATAGCGCGCATCGGCGATCGCCGCCGTCGCGAAGCCGCCGTCGCGCGTGTAGCCGGTGAAGACCGGCCAATCGCATAGATTTTCCCGGCCGCCCATGCAATAGGGGCAGACGCGGCAGGTGTGGCCGAGCCATGGGATGCCCACGCGCTCCCCGAGCGTGAGCCCTTCGACGCCGGCCCCAATCGCATCGATCCGGCCGACGATCTCATGGCCAGGGATGATCGGCACCCTTGGGTCGGGCAGCTCGCCGTCGACGACATGCAGATCCGTTCGGCAGAGTCCGCAGGCGTAAACTTTTACGCGAATCTCGCAGGGGCCTGGTTGCCGATCAGCGAGTTCTGTCCATTCGAGAGCGCTCCCTAGTTTCTTTAGAACCATCGCATGCATCAAGTTCTCCGTTTCCGTGGGAAGCCCACGGTCAATGTGACACGCGCGATCGCCAGCGCGCAACGCGATGGGATCGCAGCGGCCGGGCGGTCACGAGGACTCTTCAACGGCGTCAAGCAGTACATC
>Ga0182015_10004763_pt1 | contig 14437 bp, 9 predicted proteins | sample 712P3MmetaG_FD_120478 | JGI IMG/M metagenome (GOLD analysis project Ga0182015, IMG submission 120478) | Permafrost microbial communities from Stordalen Mire, Sweden - 712P3M metaG | ecosystem: Environmental > Terrestrial > Soil > Wetlands > Permafrost | place: Sweden: Stordalen | collected...
CCTCTAAATGGGTCTAGCGGCGAGCTGGAAAAAGTGAATCGAAGATCCGGCCCAGGATCCGGCGGAGGGCCGCTTCCGAGAGACTTTCCGGCTCAAAGTGACGTTCAAGCATCAGGCCCGAAAGAATCGGTCCCATCGCTATCAGCGACAGGTCGTTATCTTTTTTTGACTCCGAGGTAAGCTTTCCGAACAACTGTTCGCAAATCGCATCATCCGTGGTCGCCTTGGAGATTTCGAAGGCCTTGCGAAGCCGCACTTTCGACTCTGGATGACGAAGGGCAAAGAGCTTGAACTCCAGTGTGAGGATGGGCCACGTACGGTCTTGCACAAGCCCAACGTAAAACTTGCGAAAAGCCTCAAGGCTCTCCTTCCGGCTCCTGCAGCCTTGGACGGTCTTGACGAACCGATCGATATACGACCTGGTTCGATGCTCGTAGAGGGCAAGAAACAGATCTTCTTTACTCTTGAAATGCGTGTAGACAGCTCCCTTGCTTCTCCCCGCCGTCGCGGCAATCTCATCCAATTGGGCGCTCTCATATCCTTCGCGCACGAACACCTCTTCGGCGGCATCGAGAAGCCGAGACTGCGTCTCCATGGTGCGCAACTGTTGTTTATTCGGCGATTCCATTGGAAGCTTCCCTCATTTCAACAGTTCCTTAAGCGACTGCATTGACAACAAACTGACTGGTCAGTATGTTGTAATTATGTCACAAACGGCAACGTCGCTCTCTTAAGTTTGCGGATAACTTAACCAACTCGAAAGGTAAAGAAACATGAAGAACCTGTTCGTCTCCTCCGTTCTCCTGTTTGCCTCCTCCGCTTTTGCCGCAGGAGCTCCCAGTCTGACAGGCCAATGGTCCGTCCATAACAACATCGCCGGTAACGAAAGCGACCAGGATTGCAAGTTCGTCCAGACAGACGACAAGCTGACTGGCAGCTGCAAGTCTGCGGACAAAGAGGTTCAGATCACCGGGAGCCTCGATGGCAAGAAGGTCACATGGACCTACGAATCGGAATACAACGGCTCGCCATTGACCCTGACCTACACGGCGACGCTCGATGACTCGGGAAAGATCTCGGGAAGTGTTGACGTCCAACCCTTTGGTGTTACCGGAGAATTTACGGCTACCCCGTCGAAAGAAGCCGCCAAGTAGGAGGAAGAGTTCGCCGGTCGGAGTTGAGGGAATTCATTTGCCTTCCGGCGACCGCGCCTCTCGGGCGGTGCTGAGGAGAAGTCTATGAAGAGATCAGTGCTGCTCGCTCTATTTATGTTCTCGGTCTTTGGGCCACTTGCGTGGCCGCAGGAAGCGGAGAAATCAATCTACAAGGATCCGAATGCGGCAATTCCGGATCGTGTTCGCGATCTGCTGGGCAGGATGACTGTTGAAGAGAAGGTGGCCCAGCTGGAAAGCGGATGGACGCTTCCCGCCTTTGGATCCTTCAAGATTCCATCGGTCATCGATCAAGACCATCTGAACGAAGCCATGGCCAGGAAGGTTGCTGGAAACGGCCTCGGCACATACGGATTCCTCGATGAATTTATGGGATTGAGCGGTCCGGCCAATCCCCGGCTGGGCGCGCAAAAGAGAAACCTCCTGCAGTCATGGGTGCTGAAGAATACGCGCCTCGGCATTCCCGTCCTCTTTCATGGTGAGGCTCTGCACGGCGCCGTCACGCCGGGCGCAACTTCTTTCCCGGCCGCAGTCGGGTTGGGAAGCACCTGGGACCCCGAGTTGCTCGAGAAGATGTTCTCGACCGTTGCTCTTGAAGCGCGCGCATCGGGAAATGTACTTGTCCTGGCGCCGGTCCTCGACCTGAGCCGCGATCCTCGGTATGGTCGCGTGGAAGAGATGTACTCAGAAGATCCGTACCTCGTGGCTCAGTTGGGTATCGCTGCGGTCAAGGGCCTGCAAGGCACCACCGATCGCCTGGATGAGAACCACGTATTTGCCACGGCGAAGCACTTCGTGCACGCGCAACCGGAGAACGGAACGAACATCGGTCCCGCCGACTTTTCTGAGCGCACCATGCGGAGTGTGTTTCTATATCCCTTCGAACAGGTGATCAAGAATGCGCACGTTGAGGCCGTGATGCCGTCATACAACGAGACCGGTGGGGGCATTCCGTCGAATGCCAACCCATGGCTTTTGAAGGACGTTCTGCGCAAGGAATGGGGATTTGCAGGCCTCACGGTGTCCGACTACATGGCTGTCGATCAGTTGGCCACGACCCACCATGTCGCGGCGAACAGCGCGGCTGCGGGTCTTCTCGCCTTCAAATCCGGTGTAGACATGGAACTTCCGGCAGCCTCGGGTTTTCCATCGCTTGTAGCCGCCGTCGAAACAGGAAAGCTGTCAGAAAAAGAGCTCGACGAAGCTGTGGGCCGGGTGCTCACAGCGAAGTTCCGGGCCGGCCTGTTTGAGCATCCGTTTGTTGATGAAGATCGAGCTGCAGCCCAGGTTGGTAACAAGGAACATGGGAAGCTGGCTCGTCAGGTTGCCGACGAGGCGATCGTTCTCTTGAAGAACAAAGGCAACATTCTGCCGCTCGATGCGGCCAAGATCAAGACTCTGGCCGTGATTGGCCCAAATGGACAGAAGGAACGGCTTGGCGGTTACAGCAGCATACCGCCTTACTATGTTTCCGTCGTGGATGGAATCCAAAAGAGAGTTGGCGCCGGTGTCAAAGTCGTGTTTGCCGAAGGCTGTCGCATCTCAGAACCCGACACGGCTCCGAATCTGAACACGATGGCGCCGTATGATGCGCCGAGCGAGGACACCGATCGGAAGTTGCTTAAGGAAGCTCTGGAAACCGCGAGGTCCGCCGACATAATCGTGCTGGCTCTCGGAGGCAACGAGGTTGTCTCACGGGAATCTATCGGAAATATCGGGCTAGGAAAGCCTTCCTACGGTGACTCGGACTCGCTTGAATTGCCCGGGCGTCAGAATGAACTTGTGCACGAAATTGCCAAGCTCGGAAAGCCCATGGTTGCGGTGCTGCTGAACGGCAAGCCTTATTCAATCGAACCACTGACAGCCGAGGTTCCTGCAATCGTGGAAGGATGGTACCTGGGCCAGGAGACGGGCAACGCAATCGCAGACGTGTTGTTCGGGGACGTGAATCCGTCAGGACATCTCCCGGTAACAATTGCGCGCAATGTTGGGCAACTCCCTGTGTACTACTACAAAACCCCAGGCGCGCGGCGTGGCTACGTCTTCAGCGATAACTCTCCACTGTTTCCCTTCGGATACGGCTTGAGTTATACAACCTTCAGTTTTGGAAAGCCTGTCATCGATCGGGATCGAATCTCAGCGAACGGGACCGCGAAAGTCTCTGTGACCGTTACGAACACCGGCACCAGAGGCGGCGATCAGGTGGTTCAGATGTATGTGCATCACCGATTGAGCAGCGTTGTGCAACCGGCCATCGCCCTGCGTGGCTTCAACCGCGTGCATCTTGAGCCCGGAGCTTCGACCACCGTGAGCTTTGATGTTGGGCCCGAGCAGCTTGCGATCCTGGACACCGCGATGAAACGGACAGTTGAACCGGGCCCCGTCGACATTCTGGTCGGTTCGAGTTCGGCGGAATCGTCATCCGTTCGTTTGACGATCGTCGAGTAGAACCCGTCAACTCTGCAAGCGGCAACTGGAAAAGTGACCATCGGAGAACCCTCGCACAGGGACTCTCCGATCACGTGAAGAATACTGGCTAGGACCTTGTGGCCTTGGCTGACCGTTTGCCACTTCGAAAAAGTACAAGCGCCATACCGAGAAGTCCGGTCCCGAGCAACAGCAGACTGCTCGGCTCGGGCGTAGTGGCCACCCCAATGAAAGTTTGCGGGGTATCGGAGAGGCCGTTCTCCTGAGTTCCAGGGACCGGAAGATAAAGCTGGAATCCGGAGTAGAAATTCGCGTCGTTGGTAGTTGTGTGATCGCCACTAATGACAAAGTATTGTGCGAAGCTCAGCTGGGTGGTCGCGCCTGCGGGCATCGACACGCCTGTCCCAAGCAGGCTCCAGGCCGCCAACTGGTCGTTTTCCGATTGAGTTGGATTGGAAAAGGCTGTGGCTTGGCTGTCATTGAAGAGCCACGCAGCCTCTTCATATTCAGTCAGGTTGCCTCCGTTTTGGCCAGGTGCATCGACCGCACTAATGAACCCAGGGTTGGTGAGCCCATAAACATTTGCAGTCCAGCTCTCACCGATGCTGATCTCATTGTTGAAGCTCAAACACATCAGCGCGGTGTTGGCAGGACCACCATCAACACTGAAGTAGTAGGGATATGTATAAGCCCCATCGGCAGAATTCGAACCGACACCTTGAAGAGTGAGGGTCACGGAATCTGCATATGCCCTAAAAGGGCCTGCGATAGTCATCATGCAAAATGCGGTCAAGGCAAAAATCGTGCGCAAACCAAACTTCTTCATGTTTTCTCCGGGAATCGCCTTCGTGTTCATTTGTTCTGCGTCCACCCCGTCAACGAATTGCTAAAGGGTGGGTATTGGGATTCATTAGGAGGTGTTGTCCAGCCCCACCAACATGACCCAATAGCGCTCGCCAGCTGTTTATGCATTAATATGCAGATTGCGTGCCAAACATATGCCATTTACGTTCATATACTTGCGCCAGGTCAAAATCGTGAAAATGCAATTGTTTGCACATTTGTTCCCTAAGAAGCTCTTCTTCGGGGTCACCCAACCCCCTACAATGCACACGCGCGATCAAGAATCGGCTCGAGGATGCAAAGGCCCTTGGAGAGAAGCGGACTCGATGGAATTTCAAGACTGCAATTCCCCAATATTATCCGACAAACGACTCGATGAGCTTCCTCCTCCCTTTGGCCTTGGTCTGCGATGAAAAGGTCGACATCGCTCTCGTGGTCACTCGTAATCCGTCTGGCTCGTACCAGGGCCGAACGGTTCTTCCATTGGAATGGGCCTATAAAAACGCCCGATTGGTGTGCCGCCCGGATAGCGACTGGCTCACGCCTGACAGGGTCGAGTCAGGCCCAACAGGGCTGCCGGAAGAAGGCTGATTACCGGGCGCCCCGGTCTTACTAGGCAGGCTGGGGCGAGTGGCCCAGGTTTCATCGAGCAAGATCGATCACGGGATCGGGGGTCCGGGTCTCGCCTCTGAGCGCCTGAGTAGCACGTGCTTCCACCCTTACCTCTCGCGAGGGTCCGATCTCGCTTTACGCATAATCGCCGAGGCGCTAATGGACCTCTTGGAAGGAAAATTCCGGGTTCCGGGCGTGTACGTTTCCTCGAGGGTTGGAAGCGCGCTGCGAGCATCACCGAGATTCAGGAATCAGTTGTCAACTGGCGATAACTGGGCTTTCCACAAGTTGACGCCCAATTTCTGGTCCTCAGAACGGTGGAAGCCGAAAGTTAACCTGCATCGTGATAATCATGGGCACGGGCACACCATCGAGCAGCGCTGGTCTGAAGCGATACTTGTTTACTGCTTCCAGCTTTTTCGTCAAGCCCATACTCTGCGTGAACAAGGACTCGCGACCGGGCTGGCAAGCCTTCTTCAGTCACCAGGAAGCGGACGAGCACCACACCTCCTGTGTGATGGAACCGCGCGGCATCCGAGAACTCTGGTTCCGGAGCGATAATCGGTACGCGGACCTTGAAGTCTTTGATGGTATTCGTCGGGCTGGCGACAGGAATCGCGGGATGATCTTTCCCGAAGAATGGAACCCACACCATCAATCGCGTTGTGACCGGATTCCCCTGAAAGCTTCCCGCCTCAAATTGAGACTGCTTCACTGCCAATTTCGCGGGTTCGTCAAATGGGGTCGTGATTTTGTTTAGGATTTCGACGGTGACCGGAATCCCATCTGCACCGATTGTCACATCTAGAGCGCAGACGTGTTTCAACCCTTCCAGGCGAGGGTCTGCTGGAACCACCGCAGGCACGGCGTGGAGCAACTTCGCAGGTGTCACACCTCTCAGCGGCGGGTAAACACCATCTTCATCAGGCTGCGGCGCCAGCTGTTGGCTTGAAGCGCTCGACACAACCACTGCCAGCAGAGCAAGCAGAAATCCCATCCTGCACATCCCCACCCCCATGTATTAGCTGACCCTGAATTCTATCCTCTGATTGAGCTCTCTGCTCAGAGATAGCTGTCCCACCCCAGTCCGAAGCGTGGCAGGAAAACTGTACGAGGATGGCAAATGGGTCAAATGTTGATAACTTGGCTTTTCACGCTTTGAGGCGTCATTCGGTTTTGGATCAGAGCTGATCCGTCCATTTTCGTGTCGGATTTCGGCTCACGGCGGACTGGATGCGAAGAATGGGGTCCAACGGGGCCACCCGGGAGCCAGAAGGCGCACAACGGTCGGATTTAGGTCAACACTGGGCAACACGGCAGGTCGGGGTAAGCCCGATGCAGAGATTCGTCGATTCTGGGCAATGGAGACGGTGGGGACTTTTTTTGATACCCTAAATCAAAAATGGCATCAATTGGCAACAATCGGCCTTCGGTGGAAGACGCATCTAAGCACTTGAAGATCGTTAAATTTAGCTCTCCATAACCGACCGCATCAATTCTGCGGAACCCGCTTGGGTTGCAAGGGGTCGACAAAGTCGAAACGGAATGGGTGAATGCAACGTTTCGATTGTGCCTAAAATTGTGCCCAGTGGCAGCCAGTATCGGCTTGTATTAGCCACGAGAGCACAAGCGCATAATCCAATCAGTACAAGCACATACAGTTTCGAACAAGTTCCGCTAAGTTGTTGATTCTACATTTGCGGAGAACTACGAATCAGTGGGTCGGGAGTTCGAATCTCTCCGGGCGCACCATTCCCACACTGCTCCGCTAATTTACTTTTTCCACTGCAAGGAAACTCATGCACCGTCGACTTTCGGGGCGGAGGCGGCCTCTATTTCTTCACGGTTTGTATTCTCCGCTCGTATCAACGTCCACGGTAGCTTGAACCGGGAGGTTGTCACTTGAACCACCGGCCAATATGCGGACCGGTTCCTTCTCCACCCGCCAGAGGTGTGCTGTGGCGTCCCAGTAGGCCAGATCGTGCGGCTTCACGTCGAACGTCACGGGAATTTCAGCCCCAGCCCCAATCCTCACGCGCTTGAATCCCTTCAGTTCCAGCCTTGGGCGCTCGACCTTCGAGCCGAGATGCTCAACATAAAGTTGCAACACCTCATCCCCTGCTCGTTTCCCCGTGTTCTTTACCTTCACTGTCACCTCGACCGAACCCTCGGCGTTGACCCTGGGCGCGCTCACACTGAGCCCCTCATAAGCGAAGCTCGTGTAACTGAGACCATAACCGAAGGGATAAAGAGGCTTGTCCCTGCTGTAGAGATAGGTCCGCCCATGCAGCAGGTTGTAGTCCAGAATGGGCAGCAACTGCTCGTCACCGGTGGGCCAGGTCTGAGTCAGACGCCCAGCCGGCGAGTACTCGCCAAACAGCACGTCAGCCAGGCCGTGGCCCTCCTCTTCGCTGTTGTGAGTCATATGCACAATCGCCGGTACGTTCTGCTGGCTCCAGACAATCGCATAAGGAAAACTGGAACGCAAAACCTCTATCGTCCGCGGATTAGCTGCGAAAACCTGCTTGACCAATTCCTCCTGCTCGAGCACGATCGTCTTGCGATCCACATCCTCCTTGCCATTTGATCGCGTTGGACATTGGTCCCACCCTGCATTGCATTCCGGATGGTTGCCCACCACAACAACTGCCACATCGGCCTTGGCTGCCAGTGAAGCCGCCTCCGCGGGGTCAGATCCGTCCGCGAACAACACCGTCGCACCTTTCCCGGCACCTTCGCGAATTCCCTCGAGCGTGCTCACCGCATACGGTGGCGTTCCGCTGTACCAATCCAGCAGCACTTGGTCAATCCACGGACCGATTACTGCAATAGTCTTGATCTTCGTTCGATCAAGCGGCAGCGTGTTCCGTTCGTTCTTCAAAAGCACAATCGATTCGTCGGTCGCCTGTCGCGCCAACGCCTTGCTCGAGTCAAGCTCCCATGGCGGGAGCGCTCCTCCGGTCTTCCGGCCGATTTCGCCGTAAGGATCGGCTCCCGGCGGATCAAACTCGCCCAGCCGCAGGAAGACGCGTAGTTCATTGTGCAAAGAAGCATCCATGTCTGCTTCAGTAACCAGCCCATCCTTCAGTGCCTTGGCCAGGTCATCTTTGTACATGTCCAGAAAGTTGTTGATGCCCGCTTTCACCGAAGCTGCAACACCATGTTCCTTGTCGGCAAAGCTCTTGTGTGAAGTAATCAGCAGCCCCAGAGCGCCGCCGTCTGAGCAGATCAGCCCATCGTTTCCCCACTCGGGAATCATCACGCCCTTCAGCACCGGGTGGATCAGCATCGGCGTCCCGTTCCACGAGTTGTAAGCGGCCATGACCGCTCGCGAGCCGCCTTGCTCAAAACCCATCCGGAACGGCACCGAGTAATATTCGCGAAATAGCCGTTCGTCGAAGTCAGAAGAGGTAAATGTCCGGCCGTCTTCGTTCTCATTGGCCAGAAAGTGCTTCATCAACGATGCTGCCTGCCAGTGTTTCGGGTCAGGCCCCTGCAGACCCTGCGCAAAGGCTACAGTCAGTGTCCCCACCAGGTAAGGGTCTTCGCCATACGACTCCTCGGTCCGGCCCCAGCGCGGATCGCGGCTCAGATCCGCATTGGGCGCGCGCACCACCACGCCACCACGGCTGAAGGTTGGATTCTGATAGTCGTAGCGCGCCTCAAAACCTTCCAGACTGCCAATCTTCTTAAGCAAGTCTGCGTCCCAGGTGGCGCCAAGTCCCTTCTCCTGCGGAAAGGTCGTCGTCGGCATCGGCTGCCTGCCTCTACCTCCCCAGCCACCCGGCCCGCCGAGCGCAAGCCCGTGCAATCCCTCCACCTGGCCGGAGAATTCAATGCCCAGGCGCGGAATCTTTGGGTGGTCCGACATCAACAGGATCTTCTCCTCGACAGTCAGCCGGCCCAACAAGTCCGAAATACGCTGGTCGTCGGTCAACTTCGGGTCACGGAACGGATAATCCGTCTGCGCAGAAAGCGCCCTCGTCAGCCCCAAAATAAGCCCCAACCCAACTGCCAGCCCAGCAAACCATCCCGTCATCGGACCCATCTTCCGGCGCAGCCTCATCAGTGTTCCCTCCAGATTTCGAACAGCGAAGACTACCACAACCAGGCAGCCCTTGCCTCTGATCAAACGTTTGAGGGATCTTGCCACAAAAGAAAAGAGCGGAGCGCCTGTGCGCTCCGCTCTCCAACTCCATCCTGACTTCCTGCTCAATACAAGCGGAAATTTACCTCTACTGAAATCATCACCGGAACAGGTGTCTTGCCGTCCTTCATTGCAGGCTTGAACTTGTACTTGCGAACCGCTTCCAGCGCCTTTTCATCCAGTCCCATACCCAATGTGCGGATCACGCGCGGGTTTTGCGGATTCCCTTGCGCATCGACAATGAGCGAAATCAGGCAAACACCCTGGTACTTTGCCCGCCGCGCCTCATCGGAGAATTCTGCTTCAACATTGTTCAGAGCTACGGGAGCGGAAACGCCGCCGCCAACGCGATACAGCCCGCCACCCGCTCCCCCGCCATATCCAGGACCGTATCCGTCTCCCGTCCCGGAGCCCATTCCGCCACCGCTACCAGAACCAATTCCGTTTGAACCTTGGCCACCCGAGGCGAGCGTCACGTTGGTGGAGTTCTTCACGCCGATCGTCGGAAGCAATGGGTTATCCGGCAACGTGATGTTCTTCTGAACATCAATGGCCGATTCCATCGCGATCTTGGGCTTGTCGACCGTCTCCACCTGGGGAGGAACGATCGGGTCCTTCTCAATCTTCGGCAGATGCCCCTTGATGGGATCGACAATGCTGTGCTCGCCGCCACCACCGCCGCCGCCATTTGAATCGCCGGCCTTGGGCGCTTTCGGCTGCCACACTCCTACATCGATGCTGGTCGCGTTCTCTTTTGGCTTGTTCACGGCGTTGATCAGTGTCTTCACGCCAAGGAATAACAACAAGCCAAGAACGGCTAGATTCACTCCGGTAGAAATGCCAATCGCCCAGGGGTTGGGTTTCACCGCCATCCGATCGGGCACCGGAATCGGCGTCGAGGTCAAAACCAGAGGGGGCAAATGGGGCGGGAAAAAGACATCGCGGATGCTCTCGTAGAGCCCCTGCCAGATTGGCTTTTCCTCGAATGCCTTACCGAGCAATCCATCGAATTCGTGGCCGCGTATTACGCTTGCAGCGGCTTGAGATTCTCTCTCTGACATAGGTGCTTCGTTTTCCATGGTTGCTGTTACGGTTGCCCAAGGCTGAATAGACGAAAGCTCGAAGCCGTCTCAGCCCATCTCCCATTATGCTCGAAAAAGCCCGCGTTTGTCTTGGGAGAAAAGCCTCCAGCGCTCCAAACTCCCATATTTCAGCTTGGCCGGCACTCCCATAAACAATAGACGAGTCAGACTGGCAGTTGTTACCTAAATTTTCTTTTCCCGCCATATACACTAACAAATGAACAACTTTGCAACATCCAATGGAGCGACGATGTCCCCTGCGCCCGAGTTGAAGGCGACCCTTACGCTGCCGCAAACCGCCTTTCCAATGAAGGCTAATCTTCCGCAGAATGAGCCACTTCGGTTGGCCAAATGGGCCTCCCTCCGTATCTATGACCGGTTGCGCAAGGCGGGCTTGGGCCGTCCGGCATACCTTCTTCACGACGGGCCGCCGTATGCAAACGGGCCAATGCACCTTGGCCACGCGCTCAACCATGGACTCAAGGACTTTGTCGTCAAGTCGAAGACAATGGCCGGATTTGATGCACCCTACGTCCCCGGCTTTGATTGCCACGGCCTGCCCATTGAAATCAAAGTGGATGAGCAGCTGGGCCGTAAGAAGCTAGAGATGCCGGCCCCGGCGGTCCTTGAAGCCTGTCGTGCCTACGCACAGAAATTCGTTGACCTGCAAACCTCGCAACTTGAGCGCATCGGCTGTTTCGGCCGCTGGGAAAAGCCATACAAGACCATGGCCCGCGATTACGAAGCCCGCACTCTGGAAGCCTTTTACGGATTCCTCGAGAAGGGCTTTGTCTACCGCGGTCTCAAGCCTGTCTACTGGTGCATCCACGACCGCACCGCGCTGGCTGAAGCGGAAGTCGAATATGAGATGCACACGAGCCCTTCGGTCTACGTGCGCTATCGCCTCGCATCCGACCCGGCAGGCATCGATCCTGCCCTTGCAGGAAAACAAGTCTCCACAATCATCTGGACCACCACTCCCTGGACGCTGCCCGCGTCTCTCGCCGTAGCGTTTCATCCGGAATTCGACTACGTTGCACTGGAGAACACCGATGGCAATGTTTACATCGTTGCCGAAGCTCTTGCAGCGGCCACAAGGGCAGCATGCAATCTTAGCGATGCAAAGGAAGTGGCTCGCTTTAAAGGGGCCATCCTCGACCGCGTCTCCTTCAAGCACCCTTTTCTCGATCGCAGCGTCCTGGGCGTTCTGGCAAGCTATGTTACTGCCGACCAAGGGACCGGCGCCGTGCACACTGCACCCTCCCACGGCGCTGACGATTTTTACACCGGCGTCCGCTATGGCCTCGACCCCACCTGCCGCGTCGATGCCTCTGGCCATATCCATGTAGACCCGAGTGCGTGGCCCTTCGCCGCTCCACCCGCATTCGACGGCCTGAAGGTTTGGGCGGCCAACCCCGTGATCGTAGCTATGCTCGAAGAGTCCGGCGCACTGCTCGCGTCAAGTTCCCTGGAACATTCCTATCCCCACTGCTGGCGCTGCCACCATCCGGTCATCTTCCGCGCCACCGAGCAATGGTTCATTGGTCTTGAAACCCCTGTCGAACGGGCGGACGGCTCAAAAACCACGTTCCGCCAACTCAGCATCGAAGAAATCGATAAGGTCATCTGGGATCCAGCCTGGGGCAAGGAACGCATCACAAACATGATCGCCACCCGCCCCGACTGGTGCATCAGCCGCCAGCGTATCTGGGGCGTTCCCATTGCAGTTTTTCTCTGCCAGGGTTGCAACCAGCCAATCCTCGATCCCGCGCTCAACCGAAAGATCGTCGATCTCTTTGACCGCGAAGGCGCAGAAGCCTGGCACACCACACCGATCGAAGCGCTATTACCAGACAATACCGTTTGCAAGAATTGTGGAGAAGTCCGCCCGCCCGGCCAGGGCTTCCGTAAGGAAAACGACATCCTCGACGTCTGGTTCGACTCCGGTACCAGCTGGTTTGCCGTGGCCGAGGCCGACCCTGATCTCAAGACGCCCTACACCGCCTTTCAGAACAACGAAGGAGTAACGGTCTTGTATCTCGAAGGCGGCGATCAGCACCGAGGCTGGTTCCACTCCTCGCTCTTAACTTCAGTCGCCTTGCGCGGGCGCGCCCCGTATTCCCACGTCGCCACCGCAGGCTGGACCCTCGACGAGCAGGGCCGCGCCATGTCAAAGTCGCTCGGCAACGGCGTCGACCCCGTCGATATCGCCAACCGTCTCGGCGGCGAAATCGTGCGCCTCTGGGTCGCGTCCATCGACTTCCGCGAGGACATGGCCGCCAGCGAAAACCTGATGCAGCGCTGCGCCGACATCTATCGGAAACTGCGTAATACCTTCCGCTTTCTTCTCGGCAATCTCAACGGTTTCGATCCCAGCCGCCACCAGGTTCCGGAATCAGAGTTGCTCCCACTTGACCGCTACATGCTTGCCCGCACCCGCGAGCTCACAGACAAAGTGCGTGACTGGTACACAGGCTTCGAGTTCCATCGCGTCTACCACGCCGTAAACGATTTCGCGGTTGTAGATCTGAGCGGTTTCTACCTCGACGTACTCAAAGACCGCATGTACACCTTCGCGCCCACCGGCCGTCCTCGCCGCTCCGCGCAGACTGTTCTCTGGAAAATCACCGAAGCCCTAGTCCGCCTCGTCGCACCAATCCTGAGCTTCACCGCCGATGAGGCATGGGACTACCTGCCCGCCGTCGAAGGCCGCGAAGCCACTGTGCACCTCGCCCAATTCCCCAAACCGGAAGAGGTTTTCTCTGAAGAGCCGGTTGCGCTGCTGGAAGAGTGGAAACAGATCTTCGTGGTGCGCGATCAGGCCCTCCGGGTACTGGAAGAAGCTCGCCAGGCCAAAGACATCGGTAAAGCTCTTGAAGCAGAGCTTGAGATCTCTGCCAGCGGAGATCAACTCGCTCTCCTTGAGCGCCATGCCTCTGGCCTGAAAGAGATCGTCAACGTCTCCAAGGTCACTGTCATCCCTGGCCAGGAGCTGCAAATCAAAGCGCTCTCCGCAAGCGGGACCAAGTGCGCCCGCTGCTGGAATTTCATGCCTGAAGTCGCGGACTACGGCATCTGGCACAACGTGTGCACTCGTTGCCAATCCGCGCTCATTGAAATGGGAATCGCCCCATCCCGGCCTGAGGAGGCGACGTTGTGAGCAAGCTCATGCCTCGCCGCCTGCCCTGGCTGCTGGCCATCTCCGCGGTCATCGTTTTTACAGACCGCCTCACCAAAGTCTGGGTTGCAGCAAATGTTCGCCTCGGCGGAGCGATTCCGGTCATTCCGCGCGTGCTCCGCATTACCCACTGGACAAACGATGGGGCAGCCTTTTCGCTGTTTGCCGATTCCGCCTCGCCGCAAATGGTCCGCTGGGCATTGATCGGCTTCTCGCTCCTCGCCGCGCTGGTCGTGCTTATCGTGATGGTCAGACTAGGAGATCGATTCACCTTCACTACGGTTGGCCTCGCACTCATTCTGGCTGGAGCTCTCGGCAACGTTCATGACCGCATCCGATACGGCTCGGTCGTCGACTTTATCGAAGTCCACATCTTCAGCTATCACTTCCCCGACTTCAATGTCGCAGACTCCTGCATTGTCACCGGCGCATGTCTGCTCCTTCTCGATTCCCTTGTTCCGAAGAAAGAGCGGGTGCCATAGAGGCATCCATATACGATCCGATCGAAGCGCCAGCAACAACAGTGATAATCCGATAAGCAGACCGCAGGTGGAGCTCGGTTTCGATGCCCCGTTGTTTTAGGCTGCCCGCCTGGGATGTGCGCAGTGATCGCAGCCCCCTGTGCGGAGCACTATTGATCCTGCGGCCCTGAACCGCCAGGGCCCTGAATCACCAAGCAGATGGCCTTCTGCCGCTCTTGGTCTGTTGTGGACCGGCCCCTCGCGTAGGGGATGTCGTGGCGCCACCCAAGTTTGCACACCAAGGCGATTGGCTCACAGCGGAGACAAGAAAAAGTACAGCCGGGAGCAACCTTCGCCGTTTGGAGTGCATCCCCCGAACGGGATTCGATTAACTAGGTGTGTGTCGGGCATAGCGTTTTGCCAAGGCCGCTTAAGCGGTTTGCAGGGCTGGTGTTCGATCTGGGGCGCGCAGGCAGTAATCCCGTTCGTAGCTTAATAGCAAGCTTTCTGTGCCG
>Ga0182015_10004764_pt1 | contig 14435 bp, 17 predicted proteins | sample 712P3MmetaG_FD_120478 | JGI IMG/M metagenome (GOLD analysis project Ga0182015, IMG submission 120478) | Permafrost microbial communities from Stordalen Mire, Sweden - 712P3M metaG | ecosystem: Environmental > Terrestrial > Soil > Wetlands > Permafrost | place: Sweden: Stordalen | collected...
CTCCGGAGCGAAGCCGGCTTGAAGGGGTGATGCGAGTCGCGCGGCGCGCTGGAAGTGTCGCGCTCAACGGATGAAGCGTCGTACTCAATTCGAAACGACCATCTCGGAGGTGCTCGACACTTCAAGCGTCGTGCCGGGCAGAACGAACGGCAGAAAAAATTTGAAGGGGTAGCTAACCGTGACGGCGATCGTGCAACCGGGCGCGGGAGGTAAGCTGCACCCCGTCGTCACGGCGGTATACGAAACGCTAATGCTGCTTGGTTCGGTCGCGCCCTCCGAGAGGCTCTGCACGTAGCTTTGCACCTCGGACGCCGTTGCACTGCAGTCGTTCAGCACCGAGCACCCCGTTCCGCGCACGATCGCCCAGCGCGCACCCTGGCGCGCCAACTGCGCGACGAAGGAATACGTATAGGTCGCGCGGCCAAAATCGATGATGCCACAGATCAGAGCCATCAAGACCCCCATGACGATGACGGTTTCGGGCAAGCTGCTGCCGCGCTCCGCCTTACTATAGCTCCTCATTGGTTAGCTACCCGCATCACGGCGGTGGCCGCGATCGGGATATGGTTCGGAATTCCGGGGTAGCTAAAGAGCGCCTGAAACGTGCCGCTCGCCTTCACTTGGACGTAATAAGGGACGCCGGAGCCGCAGGCGACAGCGGACGCCGCGGTACCGTTCGGACTGCAAAAATACGACGGTGCGACGCTTATCGTAATATTCGGCGCGTCCCGCAGCGCGGCGCTCGACATGCCCGTCGCGTCGTCCGCACTTATGATGTTCTGGGCCCCATACTGCACGCCGGCGCGAGCGGCGTGCGTGACCACAATTCCAAAATACATGTAGCGTCCTACATCGATCAGCCCGATTGCCAGGAAAATCAATACCGGCGCAACCAACGCGAACTCGATTGCACTCGTCCCACTGCTGGAACGCGCGAATGAGCCTCTCATTCCACCACCACCGCTTGCTTGACGAGTGATTGGCCGGGGGGCGGAGAGGCGACGTCGTAAGCCGCGCTGCCGTTGAAGGTAGCCGCGCCAACTACAATCACGACATACCCCCCGTTGGTACCGTTGAAGATCACGTTGGTAGCACTCGGAGCGTAGATCAGCCCGCTGAAGTTTACCGAGACGCCGTTGAAGTTCGGATTCTGCGAATTAGTCGGCACCTGATAGTAAAGTACACCCTGCTCGTTTCCGCTGCTCTGCGGAGAGAGCGAAACGTTGTGGATGCCGTTGAAGGTCGGCGGTGTGCCGCTGGACGTCGTGTACAGCGTGACGCCATTGCCGGTGACGGTCGTCTCCCCGTTAATAACCGTCGTGCCGTTGAATATATAGAGGCCGGTTTGGAAAACGACGTTCGTACAGCCGTTCACGTGGAGCGAGTTGTAGCACCCCGGTGTGAGAGTGGCAGTAGTCTCACCGTTGTCGGTCACCGACGAGCAGCCAGTCAGAGCCGGCGGATTATTCGTAAGGTAGGCGCAACCCGCAATCGTCGAGCAGGGATCCTGGACTTTAAGCATCGGCGTGGGTGTCGCCAGTGTGAAGGTCGTCCCATTTTCGATTGGAGCAGCCCCCGCATAGCCGATGTACAACGCTCCGAAGGACGGATCGCCATTAAAAGTTGCCGTATCGTTGATAAGGATACCGCAACTCGGGGCGCTTACGGTATCTCCGTTGAAGATCGAACTCGCGGTGGTGCTTAACAGATAGATGCAACCGGGGCCGCTGCTCGCCGCCATGCCCACCGCCTGAGTCGTCTCCTGCATGCCCTGCGCATAGCCGAAGAGCCTTGCGAAGAAGGTTGCGACATGCTGTGACGTAACTTGAACGGCGATGGCACAGCTGTTGCCGTCATAAGGTCCGCTTTGCGGCGGATTTACCGCCGTAACGGTGATGTTGCCTGTGCTGGCAAAGCCGTTACCTAAGGCATCGCCTTGCGCAGCGCTCTCCGCCGAACTCGATCCCGTGCACGCCGAATGTGCCAGCTCCTGCGCTCCGCCAACCGCCGCGGCGTCGGTTGCAGTTTGTTGCTCCTGCTGGTAGTAACGCAGATAGCCCACGTCCACCGCCAGCCCCGCAAAGCCCATCAGGACGGCGAGGCTAATAGCCAGAAGAGGGAGCACCTGACCCGACTCACTAGCGCAGTGACTCATTGTGTGGGCGGATAGGATTGGGCGCCTCACCGCGTGAGAATCTCCGGGGTCATCACGAAGACGACGTCGCTCTGCGTGCTCTGGTACGCCGTCGAGGTGAAGAGCCTGCCGAGGATCGGAATATCGGAGAGGAGCGGAATCTTCGAGATCGTCTTCTGCTCGAGCCGCTTCACGAGACCGCCCAGGAGAATGCTTTCACCGGGACGGGTCACGACGTCGGTCGAGAGCTGGCTCACCGTTAGCGCCGGAATCACAAATCCGGAGACGGTCACGGCGTCGGCGAAATCGAGCGCCGAAATCGTGGGCGCGATGACGGCTTCCACCGAACCGTTGCCGAGAATCGTAGGTGTGACGTTGAGCTGCACGCCGTAGTTTTGGTAGGTGACGTTCACTTGGCCCAGGCCGGTCGAGGTCACGACCGGGATCTGGCCGCCGACGAGAAAGGTCGCCTTCGTACCCGGGGACGTCACGAGGTCGGGGCTCGAGAGGATGCGCGCGTGCCCCTCCGTCATAAGGAGGTTGAGCGTCGGCGCCAGCGTCGTCGTGCGGTAGAACGGCTGCAACGTGAAGGCGCCGCCGATCGGCGTGATGGCCTCCACGAAGGGAAACGACGGTGGCGTCAGCGTGTAGGTTCCCGGCTGCGTCGGATTGACCGCTGCGCCCTGCAGCGAGATGCCGAGGTTAGATTGAGCCGTCTTGTCGACTTCCAGAACGTAGACTTTGACGTCGATCTGACTGTTATTGAGGAAGCTCATGCGGTCGATCAGCTGTCCGTTGCTCGCCAGATAGGGGCCAGCCAGACCGCGGGCGCGATCGAGAATCGCCTGCGCGGTCACCGCGTCGGTGGCGTTTCCGCTGACGATGACGTTGCCTTTACCGTCGGGATCGACGCGAATGTCGGTCGCCCCCGGAAGGGATGCCAGTTCGTGCTGAATGTTCCCCATGTTCTGGCTGACGGTTACGGCATTAATGATGACCGACCGGTCCTGGCGTTCCACGACCGGCACGAAACGTGCCACGATATCGGCGACCTGCTGGAACTGCGCTCCGTCGGTGACCGAGCCGCGCACGACGATCGAATGGTCGAAGGTGACGACCTCGACGCCCTTCATCTGCAGTGACGTCCGCAGCATCTGCGCGATGTCGTCGAGGTACTGATAGGTAACGGTCACTTCGTAGATCTCGCGGCGCCCCGCAGCCCAGACGACGACCGTCGTATGGCCGGGGTCCTTACCGTTGACGATCACCTGCGATGTTCCCACGGGGACGACGCCGGCGATCTTTCCGTCCCCCGTCGCTACCCGGGTCAGCCCTTCGGCGTTCAAGACCACCGAATGGCCCGAAGGCACGGATAGAAGCGTTACCTGATCGGCGAGGGCCGGGGTGCCGAAGATCGGCAGGGCCAGCAGAGCGGCCGATACGGTGATTCGGCGAGAGATCGTAGCCATTGCTCCTCCATATGGGATGCACGGGCGTCTATTAGCGTCCGCTAGCGAGCATTATTGCACGGAATCCGGCGTTGATACGTTAACGTAGCGCCCACGTTGAGTTAGAAAAAACATCAACGGTAAAGTCCAGTGTTGCAACGCGCCGACACCAATGTCATGATACTGCCGCACCAGGAGCTAGGAGGTTCGCATGCGGCCTTTACAATCGGTGGTTATTTTTGCAATCCTCTCGCTCGCCTCGACGCTTAATGCCGGGGCCGCGGGAGCTGCAGGGGTACCCCTCGCGCAAGTAGCTCACGACGCCAATCTTTCCTATAAGTGGCTAGTGGCAACTCGCGCGGTACAACTAAATGGTCCCGGAATCGTATTGGTCGTTCGCCCTGGCGACAACCTATACGAAGTCAACGATCGGGTCGAAGTAACCGCGGACGCGCCGCAGTATGTTTCGAACGATATCTATGTCTCACGCGCCCTTGCCAACCACATCACACATCTCGCACGGCAAGAGCAGCTGCTCCTCGAAGCGCCTCAAGCGCAGGTAGTCAGTGAGGCACTCGATGTTCGAAACGGTGTGGGCGGCCCGCACGGCTCGGTAGTTCTCAATGTTGCGCCGCTCGTGGGAGCCGAAGCGCTGATGGTCTCGGGTCAGGCCCCGCCTTCTGCACCAGTGATGATCACGCTTCTCGCAACGCTCTCATCCGAGCTGCCCAACGTCGTGCTCAGCCGCAGTAACCTAACCACTGGGCCCGACGGGAGGTTCCAAGCCATAGTGCCGATTGCACCCGACTATATGCGCGATTCATTCATCCACGTTTTGGCGACGTCGTCGCCTGGCGTCATCTCAGCAAGCGCGCAGCTCCTGGTGCACACCCCGAACGAAGGGGTGAAAGTCCCCGTAGATACATTCCCAGGCGGAATCTGGTAAGTCAAGGAGATACGATGCCCCACCTACTCAACTCGCTCATCCGCGACGAAGACGGCGCGACCATGGTCGAGTACGGTCTACTTGTGGCGTTGATTGCCATGGTGGCTCTGGTTGGAGTCTCCGCCCTTGGCGTAAACGTCAATGCCCTGTTCAACACCGTTGCTGGTTCGGTCTAAAGTCCCGTACTTGTAACGTACATTCACTCATTCACCGAAGCACACTTACAAGGAGATACACATGGTGAACACGTTCAAATCGATGATCCGCGACGAAGACGGCGCGACCATGGTCGAATACGGCCTGCTCGTTGCCCTGATCGCAATGGTTGCTATCGCGGGCGTTACGACCCTCGGTACCAACCTGAAGACGCTCTACACGACGGTCGCGGGATCCATCTAAGCGGAATCCCGGGCTGCGGGGCGCGAAAACTTGGAGGCGTTCGCGTCCCGCGGACCATCTCATTACTCACTAAAGCTTCCACAAGAATGCGCATGTCGCTCGTCATCTTGTCGACCATCGCCGCCTGTTTAGGCGCAAGCTATTGCGACGTTCGCACGCGCCGCATCCCCAACGTTCTTACCGGCTCGCTGGCGCTCGGAGCGCTCGTGGTTCACGCCGCTTTCGGCCTTTGGCCGCTCGCCGAATGTTTCGCCGTTATGGCCGTTCTCACGGCCGGCGGCACGCTGCTCTACGCGCGCGGCGGCATCGGCGCCGGCGACATCAAACTCGCGATCGCCGGTTCGGGCATGCTGAGCTTTCCGCTCTGCGTGACGTTTCTGCTCTACACCGCAATTTCCGGAGGCGTGCTCGCCCTGCTTTTCATGATCGTTCGAGCGAACGCGCGTACCATGCTCTCGCGGGCCGTCTACATGACGCTCGCCGGCACGCCGGGCATAACCACCGACAAACGTGAAAAAATGCCCTACGCGGTGGCGTTCGCTCTCGGCGCAATTTTGGTTGCGCTCTCCCAGAGCATCGCTCCATTCTTGAGGATTAACATCTAATGAATACTCGTCGCACGACCTTATTGATCGCTATCATTTTAGCGGTCGGCACCGGTTGGCTCACGCTGACCTACCTATCGTCCATGCGTCCCGCTGCCAACGAACAACGGCCCGTGCTCATCGCGGCCCAAGAGATCCCGGCCCGCGATCGGATCACGGACGCGATGTTCCGCACGGAGATGCGCCCGGAAACCTCGCTTGAACCCGACGCGCTCGCAAATGGCAATCAAGCAGTCGGATCTTTAGCAATGGTAACTATCCCGGCCGGCGCCCAGCTGACGACGGCCGACATCGGCACCAACGTCGCCTTCGCTCTGCCCGTCCGGCTCCAACCGGGCATGCGGGCCGTAAGCATCCCGGTCGATAAGGTCAAAGGCGTCTCCGGGATGATTCTGCCGGGCGACCGCGTCGACGTCATCGCCATTCCGCCCGCCCCATCGGGCCAGTCGCCCCCGAAGGCCGTAACGATCTTTCGCGGCATCCGCGTACTGGCTGTAGGATCCTCATTGGAGAACGCCTCGGCCACGCCGGGCCCGGACGAGCAGTCCGCAACGACCGTTACCCTCGAGGTAAACCCCAAGCAGGCCGACGTTCTCGCTTGGGCAGATCAAAATGCGAACTTGCGCCTCGCACTGCGCTCGCCACGCGAGCCGGTCCGATCGGAGCCCAGCGAGGAGCTCGTCCTTGCCGGGAACTCGAGCGCTCCGCAAGCCGCGCCCGCGCTGGTACCGCCGGTTAGTCAACCCATCCCGGGACCTCCGGTGCCGGTTTCGGCCGGTCCGCCACCCCCGCGCGAGCTCTCAAACCCCGTCGAGCTGATCGATGGAGACCAAATCGTGAGCGGCTCCGGCGGACACTAGGATGACGGCTATCGCGGGGCTTCCGATCTCGATCTTCATCGGCGCAAAAGGTGGCGCCGGAGCGACGACGCTGGCGCGCGAGCTCGCGCGGGCCATGCGTGAGAAGCACAGTGTGGCACTCGTCGACGCCGATCTGAGCGGCAGCCGCAGCATCGCGGTCCTGTGCGAAGCCGTGCGCACCCTGGACGCCGAACGCGACGGCACCACGATTGCCTCAGTACGTACCGACGGACTCACGCTTATCGAGCTGGCCGACCGCTACGACGCCGCGTACACGCTCGACGATGCCAAGGTCGAGAGCCTCGTCGGTGACCTCGGGGGCTTCGATGAAATCATTGTCGACGCTCCGCAGCCGTTCGCCGCAGCGACCCGACCATTTGTCGTGCGCACTCGCCGCTTCTTCATCGTCCTCGAACCCACGCTGCTCGGCGTCGCGGGCGCCCAATCCATGCTAGCCGACCTCAAGCGCTTCGGCGTCCCGGCCAACCGCATCGATCTCGTCACCAACACGCGCAGCGAAGTGGTTGCCGTCCAACGCAGCGAGATCGAACACGCGTTAGAGTCCAAGCTCGCGGTGGAGATCCCGCCGATCAGCAGCCGCAACTACGCGAAAGCCGTTGCTGCCCTGCAAAAATACATCGAACTGCTGCCGGTGGTCGGCGGCATTCCGTCACTGCAGCCCTCGGCGGGCGGCCGCTTAGCGACTCCCGGCCCCAACGGGCACACGGCGGAGCCAAGCCGCGTCATCGATCCCAAGCGCGATGCGTTCAAACAGGAAGTGCACGCTGCCCTCGTTCGGCAGCTGGATCTCGTCACCGCCAGCCAAGTGCATGGCGATTCGGCAAAGCTCGCGGAGCTGCGGTCAAAAGTCGAGGCTATCGCGGCCTCGCTCGTCTCGGAGCGCAAGTTCCAAGGCAGTGCCGAAGAGCTCGCCGAGCTCCGCCGCGAGATCGTGGACGAAGCGCTGGGGCTGGGACCGCTCGAAGATCTCATGCGCGATAACGACGTCTCGGAAATCATGGTCAACGGCCCCGATAAGATCTACGTCGAGCGCCACGGCAAGATCGACCTCACCGCCAAACACTTCAGCAGCAATCGACAACTGCGGCTGATCATCGAACGCATCATCACTCCGCTGGGACGGCGGATCGACGAATCGTCACCGATGGTCGACGCGCGTCTTCCCGATGGCTCCCGCGTCAACGCGATCATCGAACCGATCGCGATCGATGGCACCTCGATGACGATACGTCGATTCGGCCAGCACCGCCTGAGTGCGGACGACCTCATCAACATCGGCGCGGTCCCGCCGCCAATGATCGATTTTCTGCGTGCCTGCGTTCAAGCCAGACTCAACTGCGTCGTCAGCGGCGGCACGGGTTCGGGCAAGACGACCTTCCTCAACATTCTCTCTTCATTCTTGCCGGAGCGCGAGCGCATCGTCACGATCGAAGACGCAGCGGAGCTTCGCTTGAACCAACCGCACATCGTGCGGTTGGAATCCCGCCCAGCGAACATCGAAGGCACCGGGGAGATTCGTATCCGCGACCTCTTCCGCAACTCCCTGCGCATGCGTCCCGATCGCATCATCATCGGCGAGTGTCGCGGCGCAGAGGCCCTCGATATGCTCCAGGCGATGAACACCGGCCACGACGGCTCGCTCACGACGATCCACGCCAACAGCCAGCGAGACGCGATCTCACGTATCGAAACGATGGTGCTCATGGCGGGTTTCGACCTCCCCGTGCGCGCCATCCGCGAACAGATCGCCAGCGCCCTCGACATCGTCGTGCATACCGCACGTATGCGCGACGGTACGCGCAAGCTGCTGGGCGTCAGTGAGGTCGTGGGCATGGAGAGCGACATCGTGACCATGCAAGAGATCATGCGCTTCTCGCAGCGCGGCGTCGATGACGACCACAAGGTCGTCGGCGACTTCTGCTACACCGGGGTCCAACCGACGTGCCTGCGCCGCTTCGAAGAGTACGGCATTCCCTACGACCCGCGCGGCTTAAGCGAGATGAAGGCGCTGGCCGCATGGTAACCGCACTCGTCCCCGGCGCGATCTTCATCGGCGTTACGGCGACGGTGTTCACCGCCTTCTATGCGCTCTGGAGCTCGATCAACCGGCGCGCCACGGCGCGTGTCACCAGTCTGGGCGACCGGCTCGAGCGCGCCGGCATCCACATGAAGCCGCAAGAGATCGTATTGACCGTGTCGAGCGGCGTCGCGATTTTGTGGATATCACTCGTGCTGACGCTGCACACCAGTTTCCTGACGGCGATCATCATGCTGCCGGCGATCGCCGGGCTTGGCGCCGGCGGGTTTTACCTCTTCGTCAACTTTAAGATGAAGTCTCGGCTCGACGCCTTTGCCGGGCAACTCGAGCCGGCCATGCACCTCATGGCCGGCGGTCTGCGCGTCGGCTTGGCGCTGCGCCAAGCCCTGTCGATTGTCACGGATGAGCTGCCGGATCCCGCGCGCTACGAGTTTCGCCGCGTGGTAGGCCAGGCAAATCTCGGCGCGAGCGTCTTCGACGCCCTCGACGAAATGGCGGTTCGGATGCCCAGTCACGAGTCGCTGATGATCGCCCGTGTTTTTCGCGTGCAGTCGGAAACGGGCGGCGATCTCGCCCGCATCCTCGATCAGCTTGCCGAAACGATCAAAGACCGGCGGCACGTCGGGCGGAAAGTCTCCGCGCTGACCGCCGAGGGGCGGATGAGCGCCTGGGTGCTGATGCTCATCCCCGTCGCCCTCGGCGCGTTCATCGACATCACGCAACCGCAGATGGCTAACGCGCTCTTCTTCACCTGGATCGGGCATATCGTGCTTGCCATGATCCTCGTGCTGGAGTTTTTCGCCTACATTTGGCTGCGCAGTCTTTTGAAGGTGAATGTCTGATGGCGGCCCTCACGCTCCTCATTCCGCTGCTGCTCGGTATATCGGTTTTTCTCTTTGCCTTTTCGCTGCTGCCCTCGAAGAGCGCGCTCTCCGAGCAGCTCGAGGATCTCAAAGCCCGCGATCCGCTGCGCAAGGATCCCGCAGAATCGGCCCTCGTTGGGAAGCTCCTTCCCGAGGAGCGCCGGATGGTGCTCGCGCGTCAGTTGGCCGAGGGCGGCTGGTACACAACGACGCCCGCAAAGTTCGGTTTGCGCATCATCTCCGGAGCCGGCTTCGGCGCCGTACTCACGCTGGTGATCTGGCGTTTCTTCCATCTCCCGCTGGGCTTGCTCCCGGCGATTCTCGCTCTCTTCACTTTCTGCGGCGGCTACTCGCCGTTCTTCGCGCTCAATCGCGCGATAGAAGCACGCAAGGCCGGGATCCAAAAAGCATTGCCCGAGTTCTTGGATATGATTTCATCCACGGTGCAAGCCGGTCTGGCGCTCAATGCCTCGCTGGGTTATGCGGTCGAGGCCGTTCCCGGACCACTCGGAGAAGAGATCAAAGAAGCTCTTTCGGAGATTCGGCTCGGACGAGCGCGGGCCGACGCGCTGCGCGCCGTCGGCGAGCGCACCAACCAGCCGGCGCTGCGCAACGCGCTGCGGGTGATGACGCAAGCCGAACGCCTCGGCTCCAACATTTCGAAACTGCTCAACGAGCTGGCCGCCGACGCCCGCCACCAGCGCCTGATGCTGGTCGAAGAGATGGCTGCAAAACTGCCGGTCAAGATGGTATTCCCGATGGTGTTCTTCATGATCCCGGCCATCGTCACGGTCATCTTTGGTTCCATCGCCGCAAACTATTTCACGAACAAATGATCGCGGCACTGGCGGCATTCTTCTTCGCCTGCATCGCGTTTGTCGCGACGCAGGCGAGTACCATTATGTGTAGTACGGTCGAGCGCGCCGACGACGGCCCGCGCAGCTCGAAACCCCCGTACGTCGTCATCGTTGTCGCTACGGCCGCACTCGGAGCCATTCTCATGCTGCTCCACACGCCGCCGCTGCAGCTCGGGATCGCCGTTATCGTGGTTTTCGCACTAGTGGCCTGCTGGTGCAGCGACGCGCTTTGCGGCTTTCTACCCGACGCGTTTACGCTGGCGCCGCTGGCGGCGTTGCTGCTTTTCGCCGTCGCTCAGCACGATTGGGAGCTCATCGTCTCGGCCGCCATTGTCTTCGTGCCGTTTGCCGCCGCCGCGTTCTTCTCGCGCGGCTTGGGCATGGGGTGGGGTGATGCCAAACTCGTCGCGCTCACGGGCGCCGTGCTCGGCGCGCCGCTGGGATATTTCACGCTGGCGGTCGCCTGCGTGGCGGCAGTCATCGTTCATCGTTTTGCCGGTCCGCGAACCAGGCCGATCGCGTTCGCGCCCTACATTGCCGCGCTGACCGGCGCCGCTCTGCCACTCGGACTAACGCACTGAATCTCACGCCGATGACAACAGTGCAAAATCGCCAAACGCCCCCGGGCTGCGGCGCCCTATAGCATTCCGAGTGTTCACGCCGACGAGGCATCGTATAGCCTACCTTGACGGCCTCAGAGCGATCGCCGTTCTTCTCGTTGTCATCCATCACGCCATCGCAGACTCAAAGACCCGCGGGACGTTGGCACGCGTGCTTTCACATGGCAATCACGGCGTCGAACTCTTTTTTATCCTGTCCGGCTTTTGCCTGTCTTATCCGACGCTCAGCAGACTGCGGCGCGACACGGCGACGTCATTCGACGTCGTCCGATATGCCGCGCATCGCGTCGTGCGAATCGTTCCCCCATACTGGCTTGCAATCGTCGCCACAGTTGGATTCGGCTTCATCGTTACGCGGCTGGGCTTTACGCTTCCTCAGTCGTTCAGTAACGCTTCCCCTCTCGATGTTATCCAGCAGGCGTTATTCGTTGACCCGGGAGTTCGCCTCGTTAGCGCTCCGTTTTGGACCTTGCCTCTAGAGTTTCGCTGGTATTTACTATTTCCGATAACGCTCTGGCTTTGGACAAAATCGCCAAGGGCATTCGCCGCTTTTGGCATCGCTATGTTTGCCGCGACTCTAACGCGCGTGGTGAACTTCGATCTGCTTTACCTTCCCCCGTTCTTGCTCGGAATCGTGGCGGCTGACGTACACGTCCGGAAGTTGCGCTTCGGATTGTGGTCGATAGCCGCTTGCGTAGTCATTCTTGCGTACGCGGTTCTCACCCCCATTACGTGGCGCAGTTACTACGATCATTCGCCGATATGGTATCTAGGAGCGTTCGCGTTCGTCATTGCGGCGGGCGAGTGGGAATGGCTCAATCGACTTCTATCGCTGCGACTACTAACGGTAGTTGGGCTTGCCTCCTATAGCATTTATCTCGTGCATGACCCCGTCGTAACATTTGCCTGCGAGCATGGCGCACACGTGTTTATGGCCGCACTCCTGGGTGTCGGAGCCGGGTTCGCCTTTTGGTCCCTGGCCGAACGCCCGTTCGTCTATACTTCGCTACGTCAAAAGGCGACTACCGAGTTCGATACCGTTTTTTCCACATGGTTACCTCAGCTGGGGATTGGACGACGCATGGCGCTTCGCTCCGAAAATACGCCGATTCAGCGGGCGGTGGCAAGTTGATGAACGATCGAAGCCATCTGGATGAAGCCGCCGGCGCACGGGCACACGCGAGATCGAAGGCGTTGCCCGGCGACGGCGTACGATTCGATGCCGCCACTGCAGCTCTGATTCTCATTGCGCTCGTGCTATTTCTGGCTCATGCTTCGCCGCTGCGACACGTCGATACCAATGCCTTTTACTGCGGTGCACGGGTCCTGGGTGCGGGCGACGATCCGTATCGATTCGGCGCGCTGCATTCGTGCGAGGCGGCAAACCTGAATTTGAGTGCGAATCAGGCGGTTCCCAATCCGCTTCCGCCTTACGCTATGGCGATGTGGCGGCCGCTCACGTTCCTGTCTTTTGGCCAAGCCAACGTAGTATGGCTGCTTCTGATCCTTGCGAGCGCGTGTGTGATAACTTACTCAGTCGTTCGTCTAACCGGTTTCCCCTTCTGGTTAGTTGGCGGCTGCGTTCTAGCAGACACGTTAGTAGAGCCCTTAGCAAACGGAGCAATGGCTCCTATCCCGATTGCATTGCTGTGTGCGGCGGCAGTAGCCCTGATGCGGGGCCGGATGATCCTCTCGTCGTTTTTGCTAGGGCTTGCGGCCATTCAACCTCACGTCGCGGTGCCGGTCATTCTTACTGCCTTTCTTTTGGTTCCGAAAATGCGCGTTTGGCTTGCGATCGTCGTTGGGTTGTTCTTGACGGCCACGTTCGCTACCGGCAGCGCGCTCAACATCGAGTACGTAACGCGGGTATTACCTCTACATGCAGTTTCTGAGTTCGGGAGCTCCAATCAGTACGGCCTGAGCACGATACTGCACCTTTTGGGGTTACCCGACAAGCTCGCACTGGCAGTTGGGAGTTTTCAGTACGCAGCATTCGTCGTCGTCGGCATCGTTCTCGCTCGAGCTTTGCAATACACTATCCCGGGCTGCATAGTGCTCGCACCCTTAACATGTGCCGTTACGGGTGGAACCTTCATCCATCAGACCGAAATCGCCGGCGCTCTGCCATTTGCATTTGTAGTGGCGGCCTCAGTACCCACTACGGTCGCGTGGCTCGCCGTGACGATTCTCGCAATACCGCTCGAATACGTCCTCGATTATGGGTTTACGCTTGTGGCGGGTCTGGTAGTGTGCTTGGTTCTTCTTTACAGGACAAGGCTCGGTTCGATCGGTGCCGTCGTCACCGGCCTCTTGCTCAGCGTTGGCTTCATGCTTGCTCATAACATGGTCCGTATTAGAGTTTTGCACATCGTGCCGCCGCGGATGTCCGCAAATACATTTGCGGACATCGCGTGGAAAGTTATGCAAGGCGGCTTCCCGCCCTTGAATGCGTTCTGGTGGCCGACGCATGTACTCACGTACGTCGGACTCGCCCTCGTCCTGTGGACGGCCTTTGAAGCTCCCCGCCGCGAAGATGCGCGGACCCCCTCGTTAGTGATGGTACCGTCGAGGCAGCCATTCAGTGTGTAGTAACCATCAGCGAATGCCTTTCCACACTCGAAGTGAAATAATTGACCCAATCGCTAGGCCTCCGCTGATGCGGCGCTCCGAATTTCTTTATGCATTGACCGCGACGGCGCTCGCCGGCGCTTCGCCAGCCGCGGTGCGCGCCGCGGTCCCGAATTCGAGACGTCGAGTACTCTGGCTGCGCCGTGCCGGAACCGCCGAAGAGATCATGACGCCGTTTTGCGTCGACGGACGCACCGTCTACGAGCCAGGCTACCGCGCGATTTGCTGGCTCATGCGAGATCTCGAAATCGCGCCAGCGGCTGGCTACGTCCGGATCGATATCGTCGAGGTCGAGGCACTCTGGGAGGTCCAACAGACGCTGGCTCTGCAGGGCATTCGCCGCCCTCTGGTCATCACCAGCGGTTATCGTTCGGTCCAAACCAATGCCGCCACCGAGAACGCCGCACGCAACAGCATGCACTGCTATGCCAAAGCCGCCGACATGTACGTGGAGGGCGTCTCGACGGGTGATCTTTTCGATGCGTGTTGGTCCCGGTCGGTCTCGGGCGGAATCGGCTACTATACCAGCCACGTCCACCTCGATTCGGGGACGCGGCGCTGGTGGGTCGGGGATTTGGCAGTCCCGATCTTCGAGCGAGCCTAAGAAAGGAGACCAGGAAACGCCGCCGTTAACGCGCAAACGTTTCGTTGCAGCGAGAGAGCGCTATGCTCTTTCCTCCACCGGAGAGGGTAAATACGCAAAAGATGCAGCGGCTTACTCGGATCGCAAAACGATTGGTCTCCGGTCTGGCGCACGGGAGCGTTGCCTATCTCGGGCTCAACGCAATACTCCTGGTAGAGGAGGCCCGCTTCCACCTCCTCTATCGCCTCATGGTCTGGGACGTTTCGGAGCTACGCTTGTTCGGCTTCCTGTTGGGTCAACGACTCCACCCCTAGCAGGTTGCGGAAATAGATGGGAAAACGGCACAAATCGCTTGCTGGATAGGCATTTTCGAGTAGGGAGCCGCCCGGGATTCGGTGCTTTCGCACCGTTTTCGAGGTTTTTTGCCCATTTC
>Ga0182015_10004766_pt1 | contig 14430 bp, 14 predicted proteins | sample 712P3MmetaG_FD_120478 | JGI IMG/M metagenome (GOLD analysis project Ga0182015, IMG submission 120478) | Permafrost microbial communities from Stordalen Mire, Sweden - 712P3M metaG | ecosystem: Environmental > Terrestrial > Soil > Wetlands > Permafrost | place: Sweden: Stordalen | collected...
AAGCGCGGCTCCTAACGCGCCGTATCGAGCAGGAGCCTTTGGCCTTGCGTCGCTGTATTCTTGCAATGCATGAGCAAGCTGTCGCATTTCGACGAAGCTGGCGAGGCGCGCATGGTGGATGTGAGCGCGAAGGCGACGACGCGTCGCGAGGCGGAGGCATCGGTGTTCGTCGCGATGAGCGATGAGGCTCTGGCCGCGCTGCCGCACAATCCCAAAGGCAATCCGCTGGAAGTCGCGCGGATCGCCGGCATTCAGGCGGCGAAGCGGACCGCAGAGCTAATCCCGATGTGCCATCCTCTGCCGCTGAGTTTTGTGGATGTGCGCGTGGATGTTCTGGCGAAGGGCATCGCGATCCACGCGACCGCGGCGACAACGGCGTCGACTGGCGTCGAGATGGAAGCGATGACTGCGGCCGCCATCGCTGCGCTGACGGTTTACGACATGTGCAAAGCCGTCGATAAGAGCATCGCGATTCGTGAGCTGGTTCTGGAGCGGAAGACCGGCGGCAAGAGCGGCGACTATTCCCGCTCCGCTAAAAAGATGAAATAGCGCTCCCGGGCCTCGCGACTGCCGGTTCTCACATCATTACCGCAGGCCAATCGGACATTTTCAGGTCGGTTCGGCCAGGGTGAAAGCGCTACTCGACTTCTACCACGCGGTGACTGATGCTGCGGGCGATTCATCGAAGGTGCGATCATTTCCCTTGAGGCCCGCCCTGGCTGCCATGCGCCTTGCACATCGGCTGCGCGTCTCACCCCTCGGCCCTTATCACTACCGTATGATCGCGGAAGATTTCATGTTCGAGACGACCAGGATCCGGGAGCGCTTGGGCTGGCGGCTGACTTTGACCAACGAAGAACTATTGGCGCAGGCATACCGCTATTACGAAACGCGCCGCGAAGAGATCCACCAGAGACAGAGTGTTTCCGCGCACTCGAAGGCCGCGCCGATGGGCTTAATTCGTTTGTTGAAGTGGGTGTCGTGAACACAGTTCGTCCGGGCAGAGCGACGCTCCGGGCCGATCGCGCGAACTGCCCCGAAGATGCGGTGCGTGTGCCGGATCCGAACGTCGTCGGAGAAGAACAGCTGGAAGAAGAGAGCAGCCAAACCCGCGCCGCGCAGATTCAGCAATGGGTACAGATCGCAGTGCTCGCCAGCTACGCCCTGGTCGTGGCGCCTGGCATCGCGTGGCATGAACCATGGGCGGACGAGGCGCAGGCTTGGCTGCTGGCGCGCGATCAGGGCTTCTGGCACCTAATGCTGCACTCGTTGCGCTATGAGGGCTCGCCTGGCCTGTGGCATGCGCTGCTCTGGGTGCTGGCGCGGGCGCATGTTGGCTACATCGGAATGCACTGGGTGTCGGGTGCGATTGCGGTGGCTGGCGTCTATGTGCTGCTGCGGTGGTCGCCGTTTCCCCTTATCCTGAAAATCCTCTTGCCGCTGGGATTCTGGTTCGCATACCAGGACGCGGTAGTGGCGCGGAGCTATGTTCTTTTTGCGATCCTCGCATTTCCGGCGGCGGCGATTCTTCGCGGCATGATCCGCGATGAAGTTCCGGCGACCCAGGGCAGGCTGATCTGGCTTGCGGTCCTGCTGGGGTTGATGGCGAATTTGTCGGTGCACGGATTCTTCGTATCGATTGGGTTCGCCATTGTGGCGCTGGCATTGCTGCGGAGGAAAACCCTGGCGGGGATACCGGCGAGGAAAAGAGTGCCGGCAATCATTCTGTGTTGCTGCTGGCTCTTTGTTGCGGTGACAGTGTGTCCGCCCAGCGATGTGGATTTTCCTGCCGGAAGAAATCTGCAGATGTCGGCGGAGAAGGTGTGGTCGCAACTGGGCAGCCAGGAAGCGAAGAGGCAGCTGGCAGCGGGGGTTCGCCCGGGTGAGCTGGCGCCGATACCGCCGGTTCAATATCACCGCACGAGGCAGGAAATGCGACAGCGGAAGATTGCCCATTTTCTGGCACTGCTCACGTATCCCGTATCGAATTTCCGGTACCTCGCGCTGGGGTGTGTGATGCTCGTAATCCTGCAGGCGATTGCGCTGGGACGATCGCGGGGCGAGCTGGGCTGGGTGGGATTGATGCCGTGGGCGCTGCTGGTGTTCCTCTTCCTGTTTATCTATATCGCGCCGCGTCATGCCGGGATGTTATGGGAATCGCTGGTGGCGGCTCTGTGGCTGACCTGGCCTGCGCGTCCGGTGACGGGCATTCGTTTGTGGCTGCACCGGGTGACGCTGGCGGTATTGGTGCTGGTTGCAGCGGACCAGGTGTGGTGGACGGCGCATGCGGTGTGGGGGGATATCCACCGGCCCTACTCGGGGGAAAAGGCGATGGCGCAGTTCCTCGCGCCCCAGGGAGCGGGCAAACAAATCGCCGGATTCAACTATCACTCTGTGGGAACGGCCGCGTTTTTCGATCATCGGATCTTCTTCAATCAGCCGACGGCTTACTGGATCTGGAGCAGAAACGTTCGCGTTAACGAGGAGGCACCGCAGACGATCGCCCGGCATCCGGACATCATCGATATTGGCGGTTTCGACTGGAGGCTCGGGAACGGGAACGTCACGGACGACTGGATTCGTCCGGACCTGAGCGACCTGCATCGCGTGCCGCTGGAAGATACCTACCAGATCATTCCGTACGCTGAAGCGCACGGGTATCGTGAGACGCACCGGTTCTGCGGTACCGCGTTCATGCGCCAGGGATACTCGGAGATCGAATGCCAGGTTGCGCTGGAGCCAGCGCAGTAATCGAGGCGGTGCAGCCGGCGCGAATCGCCGGGCCCAGGAGGCGATTCGAGATAGAATCAAGCCAGCAGGCAGACTGGGCGGTCGCTGTCGCGGGCAACTGCGGCAGAGGAAAGTCCGGACTCCGAAGGGCAGTGTGCCGGATAACATCCGGGACCTGAGCGTCAAGGCTCAGGGACGGCGAGTGCCACAGAAAACAAACCGCCCGCATCTCGAAAGAGATCAGGGTAAGGGTGAAAAGGTGCGGTAAGAGCGCACCGCTCCGGCGGTAACGGCGGAGGCAAGGTAAACCCCACACGGAGCAAGACCAAATAGGGAACGAGTCCGCAGCAATGCGGGCACGCGCCGGCCCGGCGCGGCAGCCTCGGTGAGGCACCCATTGAGGACGCGAGTCTTCAGGGGGTGGAAGTTCCGGGTAGGTCGCTGGAGCGGCGCAGTAATGCGACGCCAAGAGGAATGGCCGTCCTCGACAGAATCCGGCTTACAGGTCTGTCTGTTCTACATGGCCCCGGTTTTCCGAAAAGGAGCCGGGGTCTTCAATTTTTAGGTTGTTCCCCTGGTCGCGTCCGCGAACAGACTCGATACGAAATCCAGCATAAAGAATGGGTGGACGGGTTTCACCAGAATTTCGAACATATTGCCCTTCTTCGCTGCTTCCTCAATCAGTGCCTGTGTGCCGGTGTGGCCCGAGAACAGCACCAGATGGCAATTCGGACGGTTGGCCTTAAGGACGCCCGCCAGCTCAATCCCATTCATGCGCGGGAGCATCACGTCGATGATCGCCAGATCTGGCGCCCAGCGGGAAATGGTCTCGATGGCGACCTCCGCCGAGTGAGCGCAACGCACCTCGTAGCCGTGCTTTTCGAAAACAGTGGAGAGCGTGTCGGTAATCGCCAGATCGTCGTCGACGATGAGGATGCTGCGCGGTATGCCGATCCCCTTCACAGGACCTCCTGAGCGGAAAGATCAAAATGGGTCGAACGATTGCTGGTCGTGGGATAGGGCCAACGGGCCTTCTCGTCATCGGACCCGGGCGGAGTACGACCACAGCACTGTGTTCTACGATGCGCCAGGGGTGGGGCTGGTGTTGCCAAACCGGATTGTCGGCTCTTTTGATAGCGCCAAACGGACCGGGCCTATTGGAAGTGCTCCCAGCCCCCTGGGGTAATCGGCACTCGGCGCCCATCTCGCGTTTTCATCAGGATTGGGGGCTGGCGTCTTTTTGGTCTGGCAACCGTCCCGATGCGATGAATGGGAACTCCAGCCAACACATGCGGAATGCGAGCGGCCGCCGGTGCGGTGAACAGCAGCTCGTAGTCCTCACCGCCGTTGAGGGCCAGGGTCAGAGGGTCGTCTGACCCCGCAGCCAGAGGATGAATCGGCAGCGCGGCCTGCTCCAGGAGGGCGCTGACCCGCGATTCCTCGCACAAGTGAGTGAGGTCGGTGGAGAGGCTATCGCTGACGTCGATCATGGCATTGGCCAAGCCACGCAAACGCCGCCCAACAGCCAATCGCGGTTCGGGATAGAGATGCGGATGCCCCGGCACTGCGTCGGTGAGCTTGCTGAATTTCCGGGGATTCTTCGCGAGTGCCGCCAGCTCGGCGGCCGCTCCGCCCAAGGCGCCCGTCACGTAGATCAGGTCGCCTGGGCGAGCGCCAGAACGGAGCAGGGCTTTCCCACGAGGGATCTGCCCAACGGCGACGATGTCCGCTGCAATCAGGCCTTCGTGCTGTTTGGAAATCGACGGAGACTGGGCGGTGTCGCCGCCGGCCAGCGGAACGCGGTGGTTGCCGGCAAGCGCGAGAAATCCATCCAGGAATCGCTCGGGCCAAGCGGCGGGCAAGCGCGCCGGGAGGGCGAGCGACAAGAAAACCCCCAGCGGCTCTGCGCCCATCGCGGCCAAGTCGCTGAGGCCACGCGCCAGGCACCGATGGCCCACCGACTCCGGCGGATGCCACTCGCGACGGAAGTGCACCCGCTCCAGAGTGAAGTCCGTCGTCACGCAGACTTCATGGCCGGGTTTGGGGCGCAGGACTGCGCAATCGTCGCCGATCCCCGGCCGCACTTCCGATGAGCGGGCAAACGTGGCCTGGCGACGGATCGCCGCAATGAGTGCGAGTTCGCCGGGAACGGTACGGGATAAGGTGGAACGGGCCAAACAGTCGCCCCCGGAACAGAATACCCGCAGCTTCTCCGATCGACCGCATTGCAATAGCAGGACTTGTCGCCGTCACCTGGCCGTTAGCAATTGCATACCCTGTTATCCACTTGATTTGCACAAGATGTAACGACTGTAATGGTGCTGTGTCCCCACATGCGATTGGAGGAGTTTCATGGCCAAGGAAGCCTGGATGGACAGCACTCATGTGCGCGTGACCTCTGAGGACGGCAGAACCTTGTATCTTTACGAGGTCGACTCCGTCGGCGACCGGACCTGCACGGAAATCGCAGAGCGCAAGGCGGACGGCACCACCGACGATTACGTCCCATCGAGAGCTCTCGACGATCTGTTCTGGGGTGCCAGAAGCACGCAGAAATAACGGCCGCGTTCTCCCGGTCGCCGAGTTGCAAATGCCTGTCCCGGTCTATTCTGAACAGACAACCATGTCTGATCCGTTCGAATATCTCAGGACAAGAATCGAGAAATCCTCTGCCGCGGGCGGCGACGCAGTTGGCGATCAAGGGGCCGCAGAGGCATTCCTGGAGCTGCGGCTCGCGCTCGAGGACGGTGCAGTCCGCGCGGCGGAGCCCGATCCCAACGCACCAACCCGCTGGCGCGTCAATGCGTGGGTCAAGAAGGGCATCCTGCTCGGATTTCGTATTGGGCAACTGGTGTCCACCGGTGACGGCCTTTTCGTCGACAAGCACACCTTCCCGGCGCGGCGCTTCACACCGGAGCAGGGAGTGCGCATCGTGGCGGGCGGATCGTCGGTGCGTGCGGGAGCTTACCTGGCGCGCGGCGTCATCGCCGTGCCCCCCATGTACGTGAACACAGGCGCGTACGTCGATGAGGGCGCGCTGATCGACTCGCATGCGCTGGTTGGCAGCTGTGCGCAGATCGGCAAGCGTGTTCATTTGAGCGCCGCAGCTCAGGTGGGCGGCGTGCTGGAACCGGTGAATGCGAGCCCCGTGATCCTCGAAGACGATGTTTTGGTCGGCGGGAATTGCGGCGTGTATGAGGGCACGATCGTGCGCCAGCGAGCGGTCCTTGCAGCGGGAACCATCCTCACCCGGGGCACTCCCGTTTATGACGTGGTGCGTGGCGAGGTCCTGCGCGCCGAGGGGGACAAGCCGCTCATCATCCCCGAAGGCGCGGTGGTGGTGCCGGGAGCGCGCGGCGTAACGAAAGGCAAGGCCAAAGAGTGGAGACTCAGCGTCTACACGCCGGTCATCGTGAAATATCGCGACGAAAAGACTGAGCTCAGCCTTGCGCTCGAAGACCTGTTGCGCTAGCCGGCGCTATGCTGTTTCTCTGCCGCTTCGTGCAGAAACGGCAGCGGTGTTCCGTTTTTCGCGGCCCAGCGAATACTGGAGATCAGGTCGCCCATGTTGGGGACCGTGACGCCCTGCACCGGAAGATACAAGCCCAGACAGTTCTCGTTCCATAACTGGTTCGCCATCAGGAAGAGAAGCTTATAACACGAGGGCCATTCGGATTCCGGCATCTTCGGAGCATCCGGATACTCGACCGCGAGCCAGGCCGTGTGCCGGTCCCAAACCCGCTGGCGGACCTGGTTCGGTTCGTGACCTGAACGCCGATAGGGGGCCCGTCCGCCGCGTATGCCGAACAGCACATCGGAAATCCGAATGAACCACCGGCCCTGGCGCCGGGCCAGGTCGATCGAGGCCTCGCTGTCGGCTTCGCCCCATGCCTGGGCGGCGAGTTCAAGCGCTGCCTGGCGCGTCAGTTCCACCGGGGACTCCAGCAGCAGCACCAGCGAAGGGTACGGGTCTTCCTCCTCGTTGGGCGAGCCGGTGACCACATTTCCCAGAAATCGGATGGCTCTGCGGATCATGCGGACCCATATTACGATGACTTTGGTCAAAGTGCGCAAACTTTTCCCGGGATAGCCGAACTTAATAACTACGCAAGTAACTCATAAGTTAGGTTACTTAGGATAGATACAACAGGCAATCGCGGACGCAGGTGCGATCTTTGGTTTTGAAAGCGCCCGAAGGAGCCGCGGACTTCCACAATTGAGGCTGGCGGCACCGGTTATGCCACTTCGCTGATCTCGCGATCGATGCTGCGGTTCGTCATGAACCGCTCCAGGGCCTGCATCGCGCAGCCCTGGCCGCACAGATGATGCATCTCCGGATTGCGGCTCTCGGCGAAGTTCCACGGAAGAAGCGTGAAGCGCTGGCCAGGCTGCCCCTCGTCGAAGCACGGAACATCGCCCAGCACGAACATCCACCAGTGGTTCGACTCGCCTTTCTTCTTGCCACAGATGTCGCAGGTGAAAGACACGTCCCAAACCATGGTTACTCCTCGTTAAGCGTGCTTTTGGATACGGTACACCGGATGTCGAGCGGGGGCAGTAGCCCTTCCGTGGGACGACTCTGGATTTCCCGCCCCGATCCTCGTATCGTGGTGCCACCATGGTTTGCTCGCGGTGTCATGCGACCGAGTTTCGCCTCTCCAGCCTTCGGTTCCGCGATGTGGAACACCTGGCGGTGCTGCAGTACCCGGTTCGCTGCCGTTACTGCCATCACCGCGCTTACGGAAGCTTCCTGCTGGCCCTGATTCTCTATCAGTTGCGCCGTCATCATTTTGGCAACAAAGAAGCTGCGTAGACCCCTTACTGCGGGGCGGGGCCACGCACGATCTGCACGAGATTATCCGGCTGGATGTGCTTCGCGAAGGCCGCTTTTACATCGTCTGCCGTCATCGCGGAGTACTTCTTCGCCGCCTGGATCGGCTCGTCCAATGGCAGCCCGATTTCAGCCCGGCCGAGCAATCCACCGGCAACCGCTTCTTCGCTCGACTCGCTTAGCGGAATCTGACGCAGCAGCAGAGCCTTCGCCTGATGCAACTCCGCGTCGGACACATTCTGCGAGGCCATCTGCTGGAGATCCCTTACGATCAGCGCCTTCGCCTTCGATACATTGGGCGGATCGCAGCCATAATTGACCGAGTAACTGGCGCGCGTCTCCGATGTCTCCATACTGACGTCGACGTTATACACATATCCGGCCACCTGGCGGAGGTCGTGATACAAGCGCGTAGCGTAGAAGCCACCACCGAGCACGTGATTGCCCAGCTGTAACGGGTAGTAATCCGGATCGAATCGATTGACACCGATCTGCTCAGCCAGGATCACCGAATCCTGTACCGCCTGGGCATCGGGAACCGTAGCAGCCGAAGCCTTGTTCAGCGGAATCGCCGGTAGCGTGGTGTTCGGCTTGTCGCCCGTCGTCTTCCAGTCCCCAAACCACTTCTCGATGACGGTTCGAGCCTCTTCCGGCGTGACGTCGCCGACCACGACGATGGTTGTCAGATCCGGCCGAACGGTCGCCGCGTGGTACTGCTTCACCTGGTCGAGCGTCAGCTTGGTCACCGTGTCTGGCGTGACTTCACGCAGCACCGGATCGCCCTTGGGAAGCAGCGCCAGATCCAGCGCGCGTGAGGTATGGTAGCCGGGGCTCTGCAGGTTTCCAGCGACAAACTGTGCCGTCTGCTGGCGCGTGATCATGAAGGCCTGCTCTGGCAATGCCGGATGGAGCTCGTTGTCGGCCAACAACTGCACGCCGCGCGAGAAATACTCCTTCAGCACTTTGACCGAGAAGCTGTAACCGGCATTCTCATTGGCGGCGATGTCGTCCAGCGCCTTCTGGTAGGCAATGCGGTCCAGCGACGTCGTCCCGTAGGAGTAGAGCTGGTCCAGCACATCGCCCACTCCCTCCTGGCTGGGCGGCGTCTGCAGATCGCCCTCATGCTTCACCGTGCCCATCACCGTGACCGTGGGACTGGTCGTGTCGGTGCGCACGATGAGGCGGATCCCATTCGGCAGCTTCGTGTCGGAAACAGGAATGAAGGTCGTGGGCACCTGCAGCTCGGCAAGTTCTTTCGCGGCCCAGTCTGGCAACGTGACCGGTTTGGTCGGCGCCGAAGTCACCTTCTCGCTGCCGCCGAAACCCTTTTCCGCGACCGGCTCGCCGTTCGGCGCCGGCTTCAACGTTGCCGTGATGCTCGGCGCGTTCAGCAGATACTGCTTCGCCACGCGGTTCACATCCGCTACTGTGACTTTTCGAATTGCGTCGATATCCTCATCCGGCGAGTTGCGTCCCTCGGACGCCAGCGCCTCGGACCACAACGAAGCTAGTTCCGGAATCGAGTTGCGCTGGAACTCCGCCTGCGCAATCTCCGCGCGCTTCGCCGCATCCACCAGATCCGCGGGCACGCCATCCTGCGCGTATTTGGTAATGATCTGGCGCATCTCCTCAATGGCCGGCGCGGCATCCACGCCCGCCGGTTGCGCGACCAATCCGAACGCCACGCTCGCTTTCGGATAAGCCTCACCCAGGCCGAACTCCGCCGCGAGCGCCTTGCCTGCGGGGACCATGCCATACAAATCCGCACGCTGGCTGGCCAGCACGTCCGACAAAATCTGCATGGCCGCGTAATCCGGCGAGGCTGTGCCGGGCATGCGCCACGCGACAAAGCCCAGGACGTACGGCAAATTGCTGTCGAGCGTGAAGCTCTCGCTCTTCACCGACTGCAGCGTGATCGCCGGATGGGGTGGTAGCGGGTGGCTGGGAATATCGCCGTACAACTTCTTAATCCTCTCCAGCGTCGCCGCAGGATCGACATCGCCGACGACGATCAGGATCATGTTCGATGGCGTGTACCATTTGTCGGCGAACTCCTTGAGCATCGCGCCCGTGGTCTTGTCGAACGAGGGCCGTGTCCCGAGCGCATCGTGCGCGTAGGGCGTGCCGGCAAACAGATCGGCGTTGAGGCGGTCCAGAAATTTGTAAGTGGGGTTGGAGAGGTCGCGCGCCACTTCCTGCTCGATGGCACCACGTTCCTGGTCCCACTCCGCCTGCGAGTCGTCGATGCCGCGCAGACAAGCCGCCTGGGCTTCGAGGGCTACGTCGACATCGGCCGAGGGCACTGTCTCGAAGTATTGTGTGATGTTCTGCTGCGTGTCGGCGTTGTTGTCGCCGCCCAGCAGCGCAAAGATGGCGGAGGTCTGGTCGGCGGTCATGCCTTTGCAGCCGCGGAACGCCATGTGCTCCTGGGCGTGCGCCATCCCCGGGAAGCCGTCCGGGGTCTCGTTGCCGCCGACTATGAAATTGGCCTCGACCGTGGCCACCGGAGCCAGCGTGTTGCGAATGATCACAACCCGCATGCCGTTCGGCAGAGTCGCGCGAGTTGGCGGGATATCAACCGCGCGGGAAAAAGGCGCGACAGCAAAAAACAGGAGTGCGACAAGCAAACGAAGCGAACGCTTCAATACGATTCCTCCGGGCAGGAGATGCCCTATAGCGATGGTAAAGGATGGACGCTTGGGGAGGATTCTGGTCGCTCAAGGATGAGCCAAATTGTGACCATCGGTCGACCAGGATGGTCCGGGGTCAGGCGGTGTTGACCGCCTTCCCCGAAGACATGCTCACTGTACTTACGCGTGAACGGGAACGTCGATCTTGTGGAAGGTCGAGTTGATGACCTCACAGGTTTGAACCCTGGGGGTTCCATCGACCACTTTGGAGAAGCTCTTCAACACTTCGGGATAGGTGTTGGTGTTGTAGGCTTCCGCATCCGATTTGTTGTCCCACAGGCTGATGGCGGTCACATCCTGGCCGTTGGAGTTGGCAATCGTGATTTCGTCCCTGAAACCCTTCTGTTTGCGCAGTAAGGGCAGAACCTGGCTGTCGAATAGGTGGCCGTACTCGGAAAGCATATTGGACTTCAGACGAAGAGAGACATTGCGTGCGAACATAGGTCCTCCTTAAGAGGCCATTGTTAGCTAAGAAGGGAGAACTTCAGATGGGCTGACTTAGTTCAGGAGACCTGAAAGAGGAGCGGATGTACTTACCGCAGTAACAGCCTCACCTCTGACCCTATTCGCATGCCCAGGCTTTGTCTACGCAACAATCATTGGTATACTTCGCAACCCTCTAAGAACAATGGCATTTAATAAATAACGATGCGAGCGGTATTGAACAAATTAGAGTTTCGAAAAGTAGAATGACGCACTTAATCCACAGGGATGTCTGGCTAACTGCTTCGGAGCGAGCGCATACTCCGCTGCCTGCCATGCCGGATCTCTGCCAGTAAATGCTGCTGCAGCTTCGTTCCCTACTGCTCCTCCCCAATCGGCATCCCCGGCGGAGACGGAATTGGTTTTGCCGGCACAAATTTCGCCGGATCGCGGAAGAATTCGTCGATCCGTGCCAGTTCTTCGGCTCGGAAGGCCTGGCCCTCCTTGTTTTCGGATTCGCGAGCCAAATCGCCGCGCATCGACTGCAGCGTGAGCCGCACCGTGCCGCGGGTCTCCGCCGAGGCCGTTGGATTCGCCGCCAACGCCAGCAACGCTTCGAGAATCCTGCTGTCGACGGCGCGCTTCACCTCGCCTGTGAGCCCCTGCGCATCCGCCAAATTCCCCGTCGCCTTCAGCGTCGCCTGGATGACATCGTCCAGCGAGGGTTCCGCGCTGTCGCGCGCGTGATACTCCACCAGCCGATTTGCACGCTCTGCATTGAAGAGCAGCGTGAGGGTCAGGTCAGCAGCAGATTCCGCCGAAGCAATCGGATCGAAGGTGAGCCCGGTGTGCGCCGGTAGACTTTCACGGGTCCGCGGCAGTCCCGGCGTCCGCGGCGGCAGCAGTCCCAGAAGCGACTCGGGTAGCGTCAGCGCCTCGGGCGAAAGGGTCTTCAGGACGCTGGCCAATGCGTGGCGCTGATCCGCCGGCGCAACAATCTTCGGCGTCATCTGCCCATCGCCGCGCACGTCATAGCGATAATCGAGCCCGCCAATCTCCTTCACTGCAGCTTCGGCCTGATACCGATGGAAAAGATATAGCGGCACCAGAGTGTCCTCCAGCTGTGACAACGGCGTGCCCTCGCGAATCGTGTTCTCGCCGAACCGCTTCAGCGCGGCGCTCCGCACCGCGAGCACCCGATCCAGCTCCGTTGCCGGGTCCATGCCGTTGTCCCACAAGTGCGCATGCGGATGCGCCCCGCCCTGCGGCCGCGCGTCCTCGTCGGTGATGTAGATCAGCCCGGTCTTCTCCGAGTCGCGCAGAATCTTGTCGAGCGCCGGGGCGTCCTCGACAGGCTTCCCATCGCGATCGAACTCCCGATAGCCGTAGTCGATGGCGACCTTATCCCAAATCCCAATGCCCACCGGATACGCATGCGACACATCCGGCACGCCATCCGCGCTGACCGTGATCCAGGGATGCGGATAGTCCATCACCGAAACCGTCTGGTCGGGGTTATGCGGAAAACTGCTCGCCGCAAAATTGTGCGCAAGCCCCAGCGTGTGCCCCGTCTCATGCGCGGAGAGCTGCCGAATCCGTTGCAGCACCATCTGCAGAGCCGCATCGTGCGCCGCGTCCGGTAACGGTTTGCCCTTCGTATAGGGCGCGGTCAGCGCTTCGGCGATCAAATAATCCTGCCGTCCGCGCAAACTCCCCAGCGTCACATTGCCTTTGATAATCTCGCCCGTTCGCGGATCGGCGATCGCCGATCCATAGCTCCAGCCGCGCGTGTAGCGATGCACCCACTGGATCATGTTGTAGCGGACATCCATCGGATCGGCGTCCGCCGGCAGCAGCTCCACGCGAAACGTCCCCGGCGCCCAGCCCGCGGTCTGAAAAGCCTGATCCCACCAGCGCGCGCCTTCCACCAACGCTTCGCGCATCAATGGGGGCGCTCCGCGATCGACGTAATACTGAATCGGCGACACCGCGACACACGCATGCGTGCAGTTCGGATCCTTCTTGATCAAGCGGTGCCGGATGATGAATTGCTGATCGAGCGACTCGCCCAGCGGCACATCGTAGTCGCGCCACATCGTCGGAAAATATCCAGCCCGCGGCGAGAAACGGCGTGGCGTGAATCCTGGCGGCGGCAACTCCAGGAAGGACTGATGTTCGCGCACAGTGATCGAGCGTGGATCGGGCGTCACATCGCGAACGAAAGGCGCCTTCTCGCGGCTCACTTCTCCCTGCGCCGCAAAGGTTAGCTCAGCCTCAACCTCGGTGTTCTTCGGAAACGCCTTTGTCCCATCGAGCGCGATCGTCGAACGCGCCGCATCGATCCGGAACGCCCCCTGGCCCGTACCCGCCAGCGCCTCCGCCACATGATGCACGTCGCTCTCGAAGAAATCCGTCGCGTCGACCAGAACAGCACCGTCCGGGCTCTCCGCTTCTACCTTGAACCCCGCCAGCACCGACGAAGGAAAGGACTGGGCAACTACCAACTGCGCCGCTGGTTCCGTCGAGGTGGTGCGAAACTCCGAGTTCGGCGCGATCAGCAGCAGCTTCGGGCCGGTGCGCTCAAAGTGCACCAGCCGTCCTTCCGACACCTGGCCGCGATCCAGCCCAATGTCGTTCGATCCCATCCCATACGGAAGTGAGTCGGCAAAAAGATAATCGGCCGAGCACGTATGGTCCGTGTCGCCGGTCAGCGGCACTTCAAGATAGAGCTTGCCGGTCTTTGCATCCCAGTCGAGCGGCAGCAGTCCGGGCAGGTGGTGCATTGACTGCGTGCGCTCCGCGAGCGAGGCTGCGGGCTTTTGCGGCTCCGAATTATCGGAGGCCTGAGCGAGACCAGAGAAACCAACGGCAAGGACGAGAGCGAGAAAAGGCTTCAGCGAGCGAACCATGTTCTCTCTTGTAGCACGGAGAGCGCCTGATTTGAGTGGATGGCGCAGGGTGGAAAGAATCAATGGCCGGGAGATTTAGATTTGAACTGGGGTTCCTGGCACCCTAAGCCAGCACACGGAGGTGGGTAAATTGACGGTGCGCGGCGAGTCACCCAGCGAGCAACAGTCTCGGAGTTGAGTCCGGACCTGAGTCGCTGATTGTGACGACAGTTGGGGAAGGAACGAAGGCCAGGAAGGGTTCAGAAGCTATTGCCAACGTTGTTGAAGAAGTTGGAAATGGAATTCGTGAGGCGGGTCATGGAGGCGATCAGGGCGAGCGCCATGACGGCGAGGATGAGGCCGTACTCGATGAGATCCTGGCCGGATTCGTCCCATAGCAGATTGATGAAAACCGGTGTGGCGTTGCTCATTGCAGTCTCCTTACGACTGTCGTGCGGCCACGGATCAGCGGGTCCAAACCAGGCGGAGGTGGTTGTGATCACAGTGGACTAATAAGGCCAGGGGCTGCAATGGCTGCCCGGTGTTATTACTTCAGTGCCGGAGTTGTAGAGTGGTTGGGAACTGTGGGCTCGCGGATGCTGCTCTTGCGACCAGGAGGAGCGGTTTGCTGCGTCGGCGCGGGTCGAGTAAACTGAGGGAACGTCGGGGCTAACCAAGATGTCGGGGAGTGGCTCAGCCTGGTAGAGCACCTGGTTCGGGACACGGCGGAATCTCACTGATTCGGTGTCGCTTATCCTCGAAAAACCGCCTGAAAAGACGAGTTGGTTCGTCCCAAAACTTAGTCCCAAATTTCCCCCCCTAACGTCGGCGGTCGGACTGAATGAGTTCAGAGCCGCGTCTAACTTTC
>Ga0182015_10004767_pt1 | contig 14426 bp, 13 predicted proteins | sample 712P3MmetaG_FD_120478 | JGI IMG/M metagenome (GOLD analysis project Ga0182015, IMG submission 120478) | Permafrost microbial communities from Stordalen Mire, Sweden - 712P3M metaG | ecosystem: Environmental > Terrestrial > Soil > Wetlands > Permafrost | place: Sweden: Stordalen | collected...
CGCCCGCAGCGAAAAAATGAACGCAAAAATCCGCGAACACGCGATGCAGAAAGTTCCGTTCCTGTTAGTTGTGGGAGATAAAGAAGCAGAAGCCAACAAAGTCAACGTCCGCACCAGAGGGAAAGAAAAAACCGAAGACCTGCCCACCGCCGACTTCGTAGAAAAAATCAGGAAACTGATCGCAGAGAAAAGCGCGGCCCTGGAACCACCAAACTAAACGGCAACGATACAAGCGCGTGGCGAGAGATATGCTCCCCTGTCCAGCCGCGCGTCTGCCTCACACCCTCCACTCATCCGGTCGCCACCCCCGAATCGCCTTCTTGATCTCCGCCCCCGCCAGTTTCTCATTCAGCGCCCGCGTGGCCAGTGCTGGCAGTTCCGCATCCGACGCAAACCGCAATGCAATTAGCTGCCCTTCCGTCAACTCACCAATCCGCGGACGCAACCCCGGTTCCAGCAATGTCATCAGCCGCAACCGTTCTTCCAGCCGGATCACGCGGTCCTGCACCTTGAGCGGATAAAGCCGCACTTTGAAAATCAGTATCAGCTCCGCGATCATAAAAATGAGGAACCAGGCCGTATGCATCCCCGGCCTCATCACCAGCAGAACGATGCTCCCAACCAACGAAATGGCGAACACCGGCAGGATGAAAAAGTGAAACAGCGGATCCCATCGTGTGTGCTGCGAAAAATTCTGCGGCGACGCATTGGCCACTTGAGGACTCCTCTCGAAAATCGCCCCATCTTCGCACATTTACGCACGAGATGCGCGCAGCCAATCAGCCTGAAAGCAAACGAGACCAGCAGGCAACTCCGACCATCCCAACCGCGTTTGACAGACATTTCGGCTGGCCTGATACTTGTTGGGCGCGCACCTTCGTACTCCCCCTATGAGGATCTTCCATGACGAAGTCGCGCTTGTTTCAAGTCTTTGCCTGTCTCACTATCGTTGCCTTTTTCGTTTGCGGACAGCTCGCGTCTGCGCAAGAAAACCACCATCATTTCCAGATTAAGGTCGTGCCACGAACAAACTCGGACGGCGCTACCCACAACCCCGAAGTGACACCGGCCGACAATCTGTACGGACTTCAGGCCGCATTTACGCAAGGCTACCCGACCATCGGTGCGAATTCCGACGGCAGCGATATATGGCCCTGCTTCGGCAGTTCATCCGGCAATCCCGATTGCCCCACCATCGGTGATCCTTCCATTACCTTCCCTGGTGGCGCTGCAGCCCTGGGTGCTCCCTCCTACGTCTGGCAGCTCAAGAACACTTCGGGCTCGGGCAACGGCTATGGCTGCGACTCCGACACCAACGGCACCAGCAGCACCTCTTACTTGCCATGCGGTCAGACCGAAACCTGGTATGAAGACGACACCAACGACTCTACCGATGAGCTGCTTTACTCCGTCGTGGTCACGCAAGGTTCAACTGTCCTTGCCGATTCGGGCGAGGTTGATTTCGGCCCCAACACATTCGGAGGCGCGACTCCGCCCGCCGACGTCATCATTTACGGCGATCAGAACTTCGGCACATGGCCTGGAGCCGGATCCGGCGAAAACACCGGCAACTGCGATGCCGACTTCAACTACCCCTTAACATCACCAGCCAACCCAGGAGCAACTTACGTCGTGCAAGCCAACAAGACTTGCGGCGATCCCGTCGCGGGAGCAGCTACCCTCGAAGCGATTACCGAAGTCGGCACGCCCAAATACACAAAGGAGACGAAAGCCTCGGTATGCGGCAGCGTCCCAGCGCCCTGTTACACCGTCAAATGGACCAAGAAGTATTCCGTAACTCAGAAGTGGACCATCTTCTTCGAGTAAGCACTCGAAGCATCTTCCTGTGGCGTCTCAGACCGAGTCGCTCATGAGAAATTGCCCAAATCAACGTCCCAGCCTCAGGTTTCTGCAACTTGAGTCTGGGACTTTTTTCGTACAATTTTCTTGTGCTTGGGGCGCTTCGGCCCGGGGTACATCGCCTGCCAGCTCAGTTGTCCAGCAGAACCCGAACCTTGCGCGCCAAAGTTTCCAGCGCAAATGGCTTTTGCAACACCGACGCGGAGTCGTCCACCAGTTCGCTGCTCCACGTCGCGTGGTCGGGATAGCCCGACATGAACAACACCTTCATCTGTGGCCGTGGCTCCGTCAGGCGCAGCGCCAATTCTCGACCTCCCAGATTCGGCATAACGACGTCGGTGAGCAGCAGGTCAATCGGACCCTTCTGTCCCTCAGCCATCTGCAGCGCTTCATTTCCGTCCGCCGCGCTCAGAACCCTGTAACCGCTCTTCCGCAGGAACTCGCCCACCAGGTCGCGGATCCCGTCCTGGTCCTCGACCAGCAGAATCGTCTCCGTTCCTCGCGCAGCGGATGCCGTAGCTAACCTGGATTCAGATATGCGGGACTTACCCCCAGCCTTAGCCTTGCTCTCTGGCCCACTGTCTCCTTCTACTGCCGGAGGAAAATAGATGTCAAACGTCGTGCCCCGCCCCGGCTCGCTCCGAGTTGTAATCCAGCCCCCGGTTTGTTTGATGACTCCATAAACAATGGCCAGACCCAAGCCGGTTCCTTTGCCCGGTTTCTTGGTGGTGAAAAACGGCTCAAAAATCCTGCCTAGAAGCTCGCCGCTCATTCCGATACCGTTGTCGCTCACTGTCAGAACGACGTACTTCCCCCGCGGAATTCGGCTTTGCTCTCCGGCTTGCGCTTCATAAAGCTCAACATTCTTCGTCTCAATTACCAGCTGTCCGCCTTGCGGCATCGCATCGCGGGCGTTCACCGCAAGATTCATCAACACTTGTTCAACTTGCCCCGGATCCGCCTTGATGCGGTCCGGCGACGCATTCAGCGAGATCTTCAGCTCAATGCTCACCGGAATCAGCCGATGCAGCATCTTCGTCACTTCGCTCAAAATGCCGTTCAATTCGATCGCTCGCAGTTGCAACACCTGCCGCCGGCTGAATGTCAGAAGTTGTTGCGTAAGCGCGGTGGCCCGCGTCACGGCGCGTTCAATCTCCTCTGCATCCTTGTGCGCCGGGTCGCCCGCCGCCAGCCGCCCGCGAAGCCGCTCATTGTGCGCCTGGATCACCATCAGTAGATTGTTAAAGTCGTGCGCCACTCCTCCCGCGAGCTGTCCCACCGCCTCCAGTTTCTGCGAATGATGGAGTTGCTCCTCCAGCCGCTTGTGTTCGGTGATGTCGTACAGCACGCCCTGCATCAGCGGTCTGCGATCATCCGCCGCCCCCTGCAGCATCACACCCTCGTCGCGGAACCACAGCACTCTGCCGTCGCGAGCAAACATGCGGTATTCCGCCTGGAACATTTCTTGCGTCTCGATAAAGCGCTTCTCCGCCGCCAGCGCAATCTCACGATCTTCGGAGTGGATGTGGTTCAGCCAGTTCATCGGCTCCGCCAGCCACTCCTTCGGCGAGAATCCCAGAATCGACCCGATCTGCGGACTCACATAGTGCCACGGCCCGTCCGCCCCCAGTTCGGCTACATAAGTAATCGCGGGCAAGCGCTCCACCAGCGTGCGGTACCGGTCCTCCGCCGCCCGCAGCTCGGTCTTGTCCCGGTCCCGCTCAATGGCTAGCGCGACCAGATGTGTAGCGTGCGCAATCAGCCGTAAATGTTCAGCGTCCGGAGTTCGCGGCTCGCGGTAATAAATGGCAAACGTCCCCAGCATGCTGCCGTCTTGCGCTGGGATCGGCGTCGACCAGCACGCGCGCAATCCCTGCCGCAGCGCATGATCCCGAAAGTCTGCCCACAATGGATCATTGGCAATATCGGAGACAACAACGGCTTGCTTGCGGTAAATCGCTGTGCCACACGACCCCACCGAGGGTCCAATTTTCACGCCGTCGATCGCTTGGTTGTATTCTTCCGGCAGACTCGGCGCCGCTCCCGGCCGCAAAGTTACACCGTCCGCTTCAAGCAGAAGCACCGAGCACAGCATCCCCGAATAATGCCGTTCGATCTCCGCGCACATTGTGTCCAACACTTTCGCCAGCGGAGTATGCCCAATGATCAGCGCCAGAATCCGCTCGTCCAGCAGCGAGAGAGCTTGCGAGGCCTCCGATGGCGGCGGGGCTGGGGCCTTTTGAGTTCTCGTGGACATGGCTCATATCATCTTCATTGCCTACCGCCGCGAGTACCAAGTTACGCCCGTAACGAAAATGATGAACCCCACCGACTCTCACCCTGCCATGTGCAACATATTGCAACAACACTGATCATCCTTTATCCGCCACGCCGAATTGTCCGAATCCCGATTGACACGCCCATAAACATCTCCCATACTCCCTCAACGAAGTCTCCGTTCTCCCAGCTTCGTATCTCTCAGGAGGGATCCATGAAGAAATCTCTATTGCTTCCAGTCGTCGTTATCATGGCGATTGTTGCCTTCACGGTTGGTGGGCAGCAAGCGCTGGCACAGAGTCCACATCACTTGCAGTTCAAGGTTGTATCCCCCGCGCAGGCGGATCGCGTTCCAAAAGGCGCGAAAGAAAAGCCGGTTCTCGAGCAGCTCATGGCCGGCTTCGGCGTTCTGCCGCCGGTCGATGGCGGAGGCAACGACGAGTGGCCCTGCTTCCCCAACCAGAACGCCAACGGCGCCGATTGTTCCACCATCGCGACCGGTGGAGTCGTAGTCGGTCAGCCCGCCTTCACGCAATCGCTCAGCGCCTGCGATGCGAATTCCGCCTCGAGCGCAAATTGCGGTCAGATCTTCTGGTTCTATGAAGACGACACCGGCGACACCACTGACGATCTCGTCATCTCCGTCGTAATCAAGCAGGGAAAGAACTACATCCTCGACACCGGCGCCTATGACTTCGGCCCCAACCCGTTCCCCGCAGGCTCGGTTGTCGTCATTTATGATGACACCGCATTCGGCACCCTGGGACAAACCGGACCGGGTAACGGATTCTGCGCTGGCAGCACCGAAACCTGCGTCAACCCAATTTCCGGCAAAGCCACCGCAACCGTAACCACCACCGTCGGCACCTCAACCATCAAAACGGAAATCAACATGTTTCTGGAATAGCCAGCCGCCGCGTTCATCGATCTCGCGACGTCGCCCCCATCCTTCGCCGACTTCTTACGAAGGATGGGGCTTTTACTTTCCGATGCAGAACGTCCCAAAAATCAGATTCAGAATGTCATCCGTCGTGGTCGCACCGGTAATTTCGTCGAGCGGTCGCAGCGCACCATAAAGATCAAGCAGCAACATCTCATGCGGAACCCGGCCCGCCACCGCGTTCTCCGCCCCGTCCAGCGCAGCCAGCGCGCCGTCGACCAGCTTGCGATGGCGAACGCTCGTCAGCAACCCACCCTCCGCCTGCACCGCCAGCTCTCCACCCACATGCCGCAGGATCGCCTCGCGCAGTTCCCCAATCCCCTCGCCCGTCAGCGCGGACGTAGAAATACTTTCCCGCTCAGAAAGCAACTCCCGCGCCGCCGCGCGCAACCCTTCGCCCATCAAGTCCACCTTGTTCGCAACCACAATCAACGGCCGACCTCCCACCTGACTCAGCAACTCGGTGTCTTCCCGCGTCAAGTCTTGCGTCTGGTCGACCACCACCAGCACCAGGTCCGCCTCCGCCAGCGCCTCCATCGATTTCCGGATTCCCATGCTCTCCGCTTCATCCCGCGCCAGTCGAATCCCCGCCGTGTCCACCAGCTCCACCGGAATCCCGCCGATCGCGACCGTTTCGCTCACCAGATCGCGCGTCGTCCCCGGCTGCGCCGTCACAATCGCTCGCTCCCGTTCCACCAGCCGGTTAAACAGGCTCGATTTCCCCACATTCGGACGCCCCACAATCGCCAGCGTCAATCCCTGATGCACGATCTTCCCAAAAGTAAACGTCGCCGCCAGTTCCCGCAGCGGTTCCTTGATGTTGGCAATGCGTTGCAGAATCACCGCGTCCGCCGCCACCGAAACATCGTCCTCCGCAAAATCAATCCCCGCCTCCAGCAATGCGATCAGCTCCACCAAACTTCGCTTGATCGGACTAATTCGATGCGAGAGCGCTCCGCCCAACTGCCGTGCCGCAACTTTCGCCTGAAACAGCGTCTGCGAATCGATCAGATCGCGCACCGCTTCCGCCTGCGTCAGGTCCAGCCGTCCGTTCAGAAACGCGCGCATCGTAAACTCGCCCGACTCCGCCAACCGCGCTCCCCGCGCCAGACACAGCTCAACAATATGCCGCAGCACCACCGGCGACCCATGTGCCGAAATCTCAACAATGTCATCCGTAGTGTAAGAATGCGGTTTGGCAAAGTAAGTCACCACAACTTCGTCGATGCGAGTGTCGCGTTCGCTGCCCGGTTCGCTGTCCGGTTCAACGAGCTCCCCAAAAATCGCACACCCCGGCTCCATCTCTCGCTTCAACCGCAACATAGGAACCGCAATCGCCCGCGCTTCCGCCCCCGCCAGCCGCACCACCCCAATCCCTCCGCGCCCCGCCGGAGTCGCAATCGCTACAATGGTGTCGTCAAGGTTCATGAGTTCGTCGCAGACAGCTCATTGTACCGAGCTCAAACGTACCGAGCTCAAACGTACCGAGCCCAACGCATTGATTTACTGGAGACGATCCCGGCACCATCAAGCCGCAGCGTCAGGAACCAACCGGAGGTTGATCTCTATGCAGCCGTAGTCGGCTTTCCGTGATAGCATCGCAGCCCGAGTATCCTGAAGTCACGATCGAAACCTTTACCGAAGCAGGCCGCAAATGCCACGTCAACCCCAATTGCGCCGACTCGTGCTTGCAGTCATCCTGTATCTGGTCCTCTATTCTTTGGCTGCGTTCCTGGACCTGTCGACGACCATGATTGCGCTGTCGCGATCCGGAGCCCACGAGGGAAACTCATTCGTAAGCAACGGCCAATCGTATTTGCCGGCTCGCGCGTTAATCGTCAACCTCGCGGGAGCGGTAGTCATGACAGCATGCGTCATCTTCTCGGTAAATCATGCGCAGCAAGTGGAGACAAAATGGCTCGATCACCCGGTAGCTTCATTCGGAAAAATCTATCTGAACCCCTGGTCAGCCGGAGCGATCGGAGTTTCTCCCCTGCACATGCTGAGCATGGCCATAGCGTTTCTTGCCATGCGGGTGGTTGCTGCAGCAACGATTTGCTCATCTACTTTTATGGATTTGCCCCGATCGGAGCACTCATCACCGGAATGGCGCGACATACGTCTGAGCTCGTCGCTTTTGCCGTCGTGATCATATCGCTGTTTTATTTGCTCGCGATTGCCGTTTCGCCAATAGCCGCAAAGCTCCTATCTACATGGCAGACGGCGTCCACTGAATGACGTCAACTACAGCTTCACATTAGTTGTCGCTAAATTCGGGTGAGCACAGCGAATATCAACGAAGAAGCATCAATGATGGAATATCAATAATGCAGGAGCCTACCGCACAACCCACTCAGTCACTTCATGAGTGAGCGTCAGCACCGGGCGGTGCGCAACTGTCATCAACAACGAAACCGCTACCGCAAATGGAACTACAAACCAGGTGCGGATTCGCACCCGCCGCGACTTGCTCGCTTCATCCCACTCCAGAAGACACGCGACCCGCTCGCTCACCGAGCCAGCCACGAAGCCTGCGCTGCAGACCGGAGGCGCTTTGGGAACCAGGCGGGAAAGTTTGACCAATGCTGCTGCCAGGTCAAGAGCATCACGCTGATTCGAGACCGCCGCATCATCGGCGGCCAGTTCCGCGGCTTGCGACCACGCACTCTCCAACTTGGCCATGCCGGGAAAGGGACAACAAGCCAGGATGAGCCTCTTCAGGTTGTCGTAAGACTTCATGTGCTCAAGTTCATGTTTCAGCGCCATGCGGAGCTCGTCTGCAGTTAACAGCGCAACCGTAGATTCTGAAACTAATACTCTCGGATGGCGCAGCCCCACCACAATCAGCGGTGGACTCTCCCGTCGAGACTGAAACGTGGCGGTGGAGTTGCTATTGACCTGCAGAGGGCGCGCGCCTTCCAGCCAGCAAGTCACGGCTCGTGTCGTCCTGGTTTGCGCTGCGATTGCGCGGCAAATGCCACAAGCAATTAATAGGAGAGCGCAAACTCCGAGCGCCAGAGGTATTGCGCCCATGCCCTCATGCATCGGCAGAGGTTCCATGAGCCGAAACGACGGCACCACCAAAGCGAATGTAACGATCAGCGAGGCTGCCAGCGGCAGAATCCGCAACCCGAACAGTATCGTGGCCACGCTCTGTTGTGCCACATGCAAAGGTTTCAGCGAGCGCCATACCGTCTCTACCAGCATTGACAGCAGACAGTAGAGCAGCAGGAACCAATCGAGCGAGACAGTCACTCCAAGCAGGACAAACATCAGGGTTTCTCCGGCTCTTCTCCTGGTTCGTTATTTAAGAATTAGAAACGGCGACCATGATACACCTTCGCCCAATTATGTTCGCCTAAATTACTTTCGGCTATTACGCCGCTTTTTATCCACCAGACGCCCAAGCTCCTGAAGCAGCTCGGCATCGTGCTCGCCGATTTCTTCGACCATTCCTGAAACCAGCAGTGGCCCGGCCACGCCCAGACCCAGAACCTGACGGATGGCATCGCTGGCCACATCTCGCTCTACTTCCGCCCTCGTGTACCGGGACACGTATCGGAAGGTCAGCACCTTGCTTCCTTTGACCGCGATCCGGTCTACCAACCCCTTCTTCCGCAGGCGATTCAGCGTTGTCACAATCGTGATATACGCGCGCCCGATGTCAGCCCGCTCCCGGAGCTCCCGTATCGTGATCCCGTCCGGACGCTGCCACATCGCCGACAGCAGCCTCTGTTCCAGTATCCCAAGCCGGATTTTACGAGACGCCCGAAGGAGTCGGAATATGTCGCCCATGGTTATCGCACACCGGTCATTCGTTAAAGTTTACGATGAATTTTGCGGAAGTTGTAGGCGAAATTTTCAAACCAACCGCAGACAGCCGTTTGCCCATACCCTCGCCCTCATTTATACTTACGGTTTGCCTTTATCCAGCTGATTCAGTCAGGAGCAGGGATTTTCGATGCCGAAACGTACTTTTCAACCCAACCGGCGCAAGCGCTCGAAGAAGCACGGGTTCCGGACTCGCATGAAGACCAAGAGCGGAGCCAAGGTGCTGTCGCGCCGCCGGGCCAAAGGACGCAAACGCGTCTCCGTGAAGCCAGGTTTCCGCGAATAGTTCTCCCCCACGGGCAATAAAAAGGCCGTCATTTGTGCAGGATTGTGAGCAGGTGAGCGCCAGCGTTCCGAAACCGGGTTCTCAACAAGCTTCCGAGCCCGTGGCCAAACCCGCGGTTGGCTTTCCACGCAGCGCGCGTTTGCTGAAACATTCCGACTTTGATCGTGTTTATAAGCAGGGCCGGCGACACTTTTCATCGCACATGACCGTCTATTACCTGTGCCGTCCGGAAATCGCTGCACCGGATCAGAAGTCGGATCACGAGTCGGATCAGAAGTCCGATCAGAAGTCCGATCAGAAGTCCGATCAGAGGTTCGATCACAAGTCCGATCAGAAGATAGATGCAGGCGCGCGCGTCGGCTTCACCGTCGGACGCGTACTCGGCGGCGCTGTCGATCGCAACCGTATCAGGCGGCGTCTCCGCGAAGCCGTCCGCCAGCGCCGGGCAGTTTTACAAGGAGCCCCCGCCGTGGATGTCGTGATCAATCCGAAGAAGTCGGTCCTGAACTTGGAGTTTTCGCTCGTGCTCGAAGAAGTGGGCCGCGCCTTCGATACCATTGCGAAGAAGCTGCTCGGTCGGATTAAATAACTCGCGCTCTGCCCAGTAAGAAACACGTAAGATACGTAAGAAAACTAGATTGTAACAACAGAAGCAGCTAAGAAAGATCCGAAGCGGAAATTGCAAATTACAAATTAGAAATTGCAAATTAGAACCTGCAAACTTATGACAGGCAACCCCATGAAGTCCGTCGCGCTCCGATTCCTGCGGCTCTACAAGCGCTGGGTTTCGCCCGTCTTTCCGCCGTCGTGCCGCTACGTGCCGACCTGTTCGGAATACGCAATCGAAGCTGTCGAGCGTTACGGCGTCCTGCGCGGCGGATTGCTATCTACATGGCGCGTGTTAAGGTGTCATCCTTTGGCAAAAGGCGGCTATGACCCGGTAGTGAGCAATCTGGCAAAGCCCTCGGCCTGCCGCCCTGCGGCGCAAACTGCGAACCGCGAACAACGAACTGCGAGCTACTGACTTGGCCGAATTCAAAAATCCTCAACAAGAACCCGGGATGGACCGCAAGCTGCTCATCGTCTTCGCGCTGACCTTCCTCGTCATCCTGCTCTTCCAGCCGCTCTTGAAGAAATACGGCCCCCAGCCCCCGGCCAAGCCTGAGAGCACTGCAGACCGCTCAACTGGACAGCCAGGAGCAGCCACCCCCACGCAGAGCTTGCAGCAGCGAACGCCGGACTTCGTCCCTCCGGGCACAAAGGTGATTCACGAATCGGCTCCGCTGCAGGCCACTACCGAGTCCGAGACGGTCATCGAAAACGACGTCTACCGCATCGTCTTCACGAATCGTGGCGCGCGCGTCAAGTCGTGGGTGCTGAAGAAATACACCGACGACAAAGGCGGCCAACTCGAATTGGTGAATGCAGCGGCGGCCGAGAAGTATGCATATCCGCTGACCTTGTGGACCTATGACGAGGAGTTGCGCAACAAGCTGAACTCGGCGCTGTACCTCGGGTCGCACTTCCCCACCAGGACCGATACCGCCGGTGCCTCTCCCCTCGGTGCCAGCTACACCGCTCCGACGAAAATCATCTTCGGATACTCCGACGGCGACATTTCTGTAAACAAGACATTCACCTTCGATCACGATAGCTACGTCGTCGGAGTCCAAACTGACGTCGAAGTCAAAGGCGTGCCTGTCTCCGCCTTCCCCATGTGGCCTTCCGGTTTCGGCGCCGATATCACCGGAGCCCAGTACGCTCTCGGCCAGATCATCTATCAGAACGACGATAAGGTCGAACGTCTGGCGATCAAGAAAGTCAGCGGCGGAGGCACCGTTCCCGGCCCCTTCAACTGGGCGGGAATTTCCGATCAATACTTCGCCGCCGTCTTCATGCCCCGCGATCCCCAGAACGCGGCTCTCGTCACTCTCCGCAACGCGCTCTCCATACCCCACGGCGGCTCCGACGCCAACCAGATGGATAAGATCGACGTCCTCGGCGCAGCCGTCGGCAGCCTGAAAGGCGCAACCGACACTCGTCTCTATGTCGGTCCCAAGGCTCTCTCCGATCTCGAATCCGTCGCCGTCCCCGGCATCACCGGCGCTCAGCCCGATCTCCGCTCCGTCGTTGATTTCGGCTGGCTCGGCATCATCGCCCGCCCGCTCTTCCTCTGGCTGAAATGGATGTATAGCCACATCGTCCCTAACTGGGGTTGGGCCATCCTCTTGCAAACCCTGGTCATCAACCTGGCCCTGCTCCCGCTGCGCCTCACCCAGATGAAGTCGATGCTCAAGATGCAGCGCGTCGCGCCCCAGATCAAATCCATTCAGGAAAAATACAAGAAGTACACTCTGCGCGATCCGCGCAAAGCCGAAATGAACGAAGAAATTTCGGCCCTGTATAAAAAGGAAGGCGTCAATCCCGCCGGCGGCTGCCTCCCGCTGGTGATCCAGATGCCCTTCCTCTTCGCCTACTACCGCATGTTGAACGTAGCCATGGATCTCCGCCACGCGCCTTGGCTCTGGATCCACGACCTGTCCTCGCCCGACCCCTGGCACATTCTGCCCATCGCCATCATCGTCACCATGTTCCTGATGCAGCGCATGACCCCGCAAGCCGGCATGGATCCTGCGCAACAAAAAATGATGAATATCATGATGCCCGGCATGCTCGGTCTCATGAGCTGGAACCTGCCCGCCGGCCTCGGCCTCTATTGGTCCGCCGGTCAGCTCATCGGCATCGTGCAGCAGTCCGTAATGAATCGCACCTCGCTCGGCCGCGAGATGCGCGAAATGATGGAGAAACGAGCAAGAAAGAAGGAAAAGTAGTGGTCAGTTTGAATTTGTTTGCCTGACACCTGAGACCTGACACCTAAGACCTGATTCCCAGAGACCTGCCCTATGCCAATTACCGACAAAGTATCCGCCGCCAAACAAATCGGAGAATTCCTCCAGGCCGTCATCTCGAACGGCGGCTTCAAACTCAAATATCGCATCACCGTCGATCCACCCATGCCGCAGAACCGCGAGTGGGAGCATCCCGAAATCCTCGTCGAGTTCGCCGGCCCCGACTCCACCCTGCTTCTCGACCGTGGCGGCGAACTGCTTCGCTCCTTCGAGTTGCTCGCCTCCGAAGTTCTGCATCTCCAGGGCAACGAGCACGAGAAGATCTGGTTCGACTGCAAAAACTTCCGGGCCATTCGCATCGACGAATTGCAGCTCGCCGCTCGCGTCGCCGCCGAACACGTCCGCCGCACCAGTGAAGCCTACCGCTTCGGTCCCATGTCGTCGCGCGAGCGCCGCATCGTCCATCTCGCCCTGCGTGACGAAACCGACCTGCGCACCGAAAGTGACGGCGAAGGTGGAAGACGCTCTGTCGTCGTCTATCCCGCGAGCTATAAGACAGCCGCCCCCGTAAGGCGTGAGCGCCGTCCGAATTGAGGCCAGATTGCAAAGGGAGAGGTCAAAGGTGCTTGAGGTCAGAGGTTAGAGGTGAGATCGCAGAGGTTAGGATCCCAAGGCACGCCACGGTCTTACCTCTGACCTCTCACCTCTGACCTCTGACCTCTATTTTGCACCTCTGCAATCCAACCTCTGACCTCTGACCTCGGTTTGCCCTGTTTGCGCGGCAGTTAGTTTCTCGACACTTGACAGCAGAAAAAAAACGCGGTTCCATATTGCCCGCACATGAATTTTTTTTCTTATCGCTCGCCGACACCGCGTTTTTTTTGTGCTAGTATGCCGTTCGTCCCGTATTAATTTTTCAATCGTCAACCTGTTCTGCTAAACAGACGCTGCTCCGTAAAACGTTAAGAATTTCAACCTTAAGGTTCTGGCTTTTTCCCGGATTTTTTGTCCGGCGCTTTGATTATTCTGGCAAACAATGTCTCTTACCAGTTCCACCATCATCCCGAATCCTTGGGCGCGCATCCTCGACGCTCTCGAAAAAAAGATCAACCGCCATTCCTACGACACCTGGCTCAAACCCACTCGCTACAGCCACGCCAGCAATAAAATTTTGTTCGTCCGCATTCCCACCGCCGAGTTCCGCCACGTTGGCGACAAGTACGCCGACCTCATTCAGGAGGCGCTCGACAATCTCGGCCTCGGTTACGAAGACGTCAAGTTCGTGACCGCCGACGACGATCCTTCGAATACGCCCATTCGCCACAACGGCGGCCTGTCGAGTCCCGTTCAACACACAGGATCGAGTTCGCAGACAACCCTCGCGGCCCTGCATCCATCCCAGGCCCGCTTCGATTGGGATAGCGCCGCCCAACTCAACCCCCGCTATACCTTCGACGCCTTCGTCATCGGCAGCGGCAACCAGTTCGCCCATGCCGCCTGCCAGGCCGTCGCCGAGCGTCCTTCGAAAGCCTACAATCCGCTCTTCCTCTACGGCGGCGTCGGCATGGGCAAAACCCATCTCATGCAGGCCATCGGTCACGAAATCAAGCGCCGCTCGCCGCAAGCCGCCATCTGCTACACATCCAGCGAGAAGTTCACCAATGAAATGATCAACTCGCTGCGCTACGACAAGATGATCAGCTTCCGCGACAAATTCCGCACCATGGATGTCCTGCTCATCGACGACATTCAGTTCCTCGCCCAGAAAGAGCGCACCCAGGAAGAGTTCTTCCACACCTTCAACGCTCTGCACGAATCCATGAAGCAGATCGTGATCGCCAGCGATCGTCCTCCCAAGGAACTCGCCGAGTTCGAAGACCGCCTGCGCAGCCGCTTCGAGTGGGGCCTCATCGCCGATATCCAGCCCCCCGATCTCGAAACGAAAGTCGCCATCCTGCAAAAGAAAGCCGAGCAGGAGCGCGTCACCTTGCCCACCGACGTCGCCTTGTTCATCGCCTCCAACATCCGCTCCAATGTCCGCGAGCTCGAAGGCGCCTTAATCCGCCTCGTCGCCCACTCTTCCCTCATCGGAGCTGAAATCACCCTGCCCTACACCCAGCAGGTGCTGAAAAATTTCATCGATTCGCAGGCCCGCAAGGTGACCATTGAATCCATCCAGAAAGCAGTCGCCGAGCAATTCGGCCTCCGCCTGGTGGAAATCAAAGCCAAGAACAATTCGCGCTCCATCGTCTACCCCCGTCAAATCGCGATGTATTTGGCCAAGCATCTCACCGAAGCGTCCCTCCCCGAAATCGGACGCCAGTTCGGCGGTAAGCACCACACCACTGTCTTGCACTCTGTCTTCAAGATTGAAGAACTCCGC
>Ga0182015_10004768_pt1 | contig 14422 bp, 7 predicted proteins | sample 712P3MmetaG_FD_120478 | JGI IMG/M metagenome (GOLD analysis project Ga0182015, IMG submission 120478) | Permafrost microbial communities from Stordalen Mire, Sweden - 712P3M metaG | ecosystem: Environmental > Terrestrial > Soil > Wetlands > Permafrost | place: Sweden: Stordalen | collected...
CCGATATCGATGCCGCCTGTGCCCCGCGAGGCAACGCGAGCGCCGAACCCAACGCCGCCGATCCCTTGATGAACGACCTCCGCTGCATGAACGTTCCTTTCTGACTGGTGCGTACCAGAGCGCCGTCCGCAGAGCTTCCAATACGCCGGATGGGCCTGGAGCCTGATCCCTGAATCAGTGACCCTTCCAGTTGTAGCTGGCCAGATCTTTTCCATCCTCTCCGATCAAAAGCAGCGTGGTGCGTCCCGGTGAGATCTCCCCGGTGACGTGCTTTCCACTTTTTTTATCGGTAAAGGACACTGCGTCCTGATTGGACTCGGAAGACAGTACGTAGAGCGTGGCGTGGGGAAATTGTGTCGGGGCGATCAGGATACCCGGGTCCTGGAGATCGGTAACATATGTGGGCGAAACACCCGCTACCCGCAACGCGTACCGATACACGTCGCCTATAGCCTGCACGTTATCGTTCAGCTCCAAAGGCAAGGGTGAGAAGAGGATCTTCCCTTTGCCAAGGGAAACTTCCTTCCAACTTTTGCCATCCGGGAGGAGCGCACGATTCAAAATAGTAATTTTCATCCCGCTATAGGCGAGCGAGAATTTGCCTCCTGCCCATTCCGTATGGTTCTCATGGATGAGGAGAGGAACATCCGTGTATGGCAGCCCTACCGCGTCCTGCCTGCCGGTGGGATGGAAATGGGCGTCCTCATCAAAGGGTCCCGACACCAACAGGATGGACCCTGCCTTCACTTTGTCAACAATCGCGTCCCAGGCCTTGGAGGTAAGCACGTACGGAGAAGGCAGGATGATCAGCTTGGGCGACCCCAGGCGGTCTATCTGGTATTCGCCCACGGCATAAGCTTCCGCGCGCCCATAATGGTAGAGCGCGCGCACGGCGGCTTGCTGCGCTTCCAGCGCGGTCGCGTTGAAGACGGAGAGTTGCAGCGACTGGGGCAGAATCAGAGCAACCTGCGGTTCCACCAGTTCCGTAGCCCAGGGCGAAGCTGCTTTGGCGAAGCCACCCATATCCCGCATCATGGCTTGCCAGCTCTTTGCCGATCCGTCGCTCCGCTCCATGCCGAAGTCAACCTCACGCGCCCAGTCCCACTGCAACGCGCCACTGCTTCCGGCGGCAAAGCCGAAAGCCAATTTTTTCTCTTGCAGCGCAAAAGCGGACAATTCGTCGTAGCGCCATGTTCCATCGGGCCACCACACGGGTTGATATCCTGTCTCACCGACAAAGTTCGGCGTTCCCGGCCGCTTCGCAACCAGAGAATCCCACAGCAACGCGTCATCCGCCCTGTAGGTGTGATTTACGGTGAAGGAGACTCCCCCTTTGACGAAGAATTGATTGAGAACACGATTCTGCACTCCGCCTTCGTCCTGACCCACATCGATCAGTTGCTTGCTCCCCGTGCTCCGAATGGCTGTCACCATGCCTTGGACCCATTCGGTGAAGGCATCCTGCGCGAACAGGTTGTAGTCAATGGCCCGGACCTCCTCGGCATTGCCGTATCGATCGAGATGCAGATCCGCCACACTGGGCAGGTCTACGTTCTCGAAGGCCTTGAGCCGCTCCGGGGGCACGCCCCAGGCAGACGCCAACGCAGCGATGTCGGCGTATTTTTCGCGCAACCACTTCCGCCAGGCCGCGATTTCGGTCGCGTCCCCATTGGGCGTGTTCCCCATGAATATTCTTCTGGGGTTGGAGAAGCTCGGCTCATTGATAAGATCCCACGAAAGCCAGGGAACATTTTTGAAGCGGTTGACGATCGACAGCACGTACGTCTGTTCGTCACGGACGACGGCGGCGTTGGTGTAGGGGTTCGGCAAAGACGGCTCTGGCTGATCTTGCCGCACGGGAAAGACCGAACCGGTTTTGGGTGTGAAGCCGTAGAAAGTGAAATTGATCGCGATATGGTGGTTGCGCGCAGAGAGTAAGTACGCCTCCACGTTCCGCAAAAATCGCTCATTGACCTGGCCCGTGGAAGGCTCTACGAACTTCGCATTCGACATCCACACACCGGTGCGCACAAAGGTGACGCCATGCCGCTCCATGTCGGCAAAGTCGTTGTCCCACGCTGCTGCGTTGCGCGGTCCGGAGAAGTCCCAACCGTTTTCCTCGGTAGTGAAATAGTTGGTTCCGAAGGGGAAGAAGGGAGTGCCGTCTTTGGTCAGGAAATCTCCGTGGACGCCCAGCGTCGGCCCGGAAGCCACCGCCTCCTCGTTCTGCACCCAGAATCCATTCCTGTAAAACTCCCTGGACTTTCCTCCATACTCATACACTCCGCGAACGGTATAGAAACCGGGAGGCAACTGTCTGCGAAAGGGCACGTTCGCATCCACCCTGCTGCCGGTGCAGGGGATACTTGTGTTGTAGAGCACGTTGTCTCCGGAGGAGATCTCGATTTTTACATCGCCCGCCTGTGCCGCGGGCGCGTTTTCAAGATGGATCGTTATTTCCGCCGATTCGTCCGGGCGGATGGCGGAGTAGAGTGTCTCAATCCAGAAACGAATCGCGCCCTGGCGCGCATAGTCCGCCGCCTGGCGCACCAATGCGATGCCCTCGGTTGACTCCCAGTACCCGGCGTTCGGCTCGAAATCCAGCATCACCATGTGCGGGGCTGGGCCGGAGGAGGGTGCCCGGGAAATGCCTACCCTCTCGCCCACCACGACGGGAGCGGCGGCCTTTGTGTCATCAGGATCTACCATGTAGCCAAGGCCGCTGACCTGGCCTTCGAGGGCAAAGAATCGATGGCCCTGGATCGCAGTGCTCTGCAAAAATGTGTATCCCGGTTTCCAGGCGAACTTCGCCGCTTGCCCTACGGAAATTTCATAGGTGTGGCGTATACCCAGTTCGAGAGAGTAGCTATCTTGCGGTCGCTCCTGCTGGAAGCTGCCGCTGCTCCCGGTCGCCGGGACGCGAAAGGGTTGCCCTCCGAGGGTGAGCAGATTGCCTCCGCCTTGAAGGTAGCCGAGAATCGCGCTCCAGTCCCCGGCTGGAAAGGCGGAGCCGTAGGGCAATACGAGCAGATCCGCGTTCGCCAGCGCAGATGGGTCGCGCAGGCCATCGATCCCGACAAAAACCGCATCCTCTCCGAGAGCCTGCGTTAAGGCAGTGCGTGAAATGGGCTGGCTGGCGACGGTGGGAAATCCGTCCTGCCAAAAGACCACGGTCTTTGCGAACAGGAGAGAACCGCCCCAAGTAAACAGGGGCAATCCGAGGAGGAGGCGTACAAACAATTGCCGCAAGACCGTTTCTCCTGTGAACTACATGCGTCCTTTGGGGCGCCACCGAGGCAATGAAGTTATTTTCATGGCAGTTATGAGAACCTTATGACAAGGCTTACGGAAACAGGTCGAAGAGAGACCCGAGGCTTTATGCACCTCTGACGCCAAGTCAGGGCTATAGCATTTCCACTATGGTGTGGAGGAGTTGGCTATGTACAGCCAGCTCTTCCACACAAAGACACAAAGACCGCGTGCCAGACTTGTTTTCTCCTCCGTCATTTAAGTGCCTTTGGTCCTTCAGTCCAGTGCTACCAGATCAACTTGAGCACCAGTTGGAGCCGCCTGGGGGTGTTTGCCTGACCCTGGCTACCAGTGATCTCCCCGAAGGTGCCGTCGTTCACCCCAGAGTCCGGAGCATTGAACTGGGGATGGTTTAAAGCGTTGAAGGCTTCGACGCGAAACTGGATGTTATACCGCTCCGCGCTTCCGATGTAGTTGTTCTTGAAGGCGGAGATATCCGCGTTGACTACGCCGGGAACGCGCACGTTGGGCAGGACGCGCGGCGCATTGCCGAGAGTAAATGGAACCGGCTGGGAAAACAGCGCGGTGTTGAAATAATGGGCCATAGTCGAGTTGCTAAGTTTCGCGTTGCCGGGTGCCTCGTTAGCCCGCTTCGCCGAACCCAGGAGCCCGCTGTTGTCGTTGGCGGAGCCGAGCACAACGGGCGTGCCGGTGTCCCACTGAAAGATGGTATTTCCTTGCCATCCGCCGATGAGATGGTCGACGACGCCATTCACGTTGTTCAACAATAGCCTTCCGCGGCCGAAGGGCAACTCGTAAACGCCGGCGACTACGAGCATGCGCGAGACGTCCTGAGAAGAAAGGCCGAACTCCGCCTTGGGGTCGTATTGGTTGTTGTAAGTCTGGCTGGTCGGCCCAAGATAGCTGACCACGCTGGCTGCATTGTCCATCATTTTTCCCGCGGTAAAGGAGACCAGCGTCGAGAAACCCTGAGAGAACCGCTTGTTCAGCTTAGCGGTGAACGCGTTATAGTGGGAGCCGGAAGTGGCCTTGCGAAAAGAGGTAACGCCGTTGTAATTCGGGAAAGGCGCCAGCAGATAGTCATAAGGAACGGTTGCCGCAGCCAAGGGCGACCCCGAGGTGGTAATGATTCCGTAAAACGGATTCGGAACACTGGCCGTCAACTGACTGCCGAGCGAGAGATACGATGGATTGACCTGGCCAAATGGGATACCCGGATCTCCATTGATGAGGAAATTTCCTCGATTGTAGAGATAGGCAACCTCTACTGTTGCGTTGCCGGGGATGGCGCGCTGGATGTTCAGATTGCCCTCAATCGAATAGGGATTGCGGTAGGTGGAGAAGAACGTATCCGAAATATTCAGACCTGAATAGGTGAGTGGGCCTCCCGCCACTCCTAGAGGAAGGTTGTACCCGTTAGGCGCGGGGTTATCGAGGGTTGTCGCAATCGTCTGCTGGTTGTTGAAGGTAAAGTTGAAGTTGGTTTGACTGGTAAACCCATCGGTGCCCGAGTCCCCGGTGGTTCCGCCTGCCTGCATTTGCGAGGGCTGGAAGATGACGGCGTAGCCGCCGCGCACCACGGTTTTATCGTCAGCGCCCCAGGCAAAACCGACTCGCGGCCCAAAGTCCTTCCACTGCGTCGGTCCCTGGTGCCGGCCGTACGGGTCCTGAGAGGTTCCAACAAAGACCATCTGGCCCACCAGATTGGCGCAGTACAAGCAAGCACTTGCGGGGACGCCAACAAGGGGTGAAGGCAGATTGGGATTCCAATAGTCCATCCGGTTATGGCGCTCGGTGCGCGGTATGTCCACGTCCCAGCGCAGCCCCACGTTGAAAGTGAGCTTCCTTGAGGCCTGGTAGTCGTCCTGGAGAAACAGCGCGAAGTAGGCGCTGGATTCGGAAACCCCGATGTCATGGGTGATGTCTCCGCTATCCGCCGTGCCCAGCATCATCGAAGCGAATGCATTGCCGGTACCACCAGAGAGGCCCGTATTGTTCGCGACCGCTTGGGTCCAATCCTGGCTGAATTGGAACTGGCCCGAAGGGAAGCCATATTGATAGAAATTCTCAAAGAGCTTACGATACTCTCCGCCCATGGTGATTGAGTTGCCACGGATGGTCTTCACCACGCTGGGGTTGAAGTCAACCGCCGACGGGTTCTCCTCGAGCGGCACATAGCCGGTCGACCCTAAACCGGAGTAACCATTTTGCAGATTGAAATAGGGAAATACCGTAGTCGTCCTTTGGGAGACGGTTATGAAGGAGGAGGGCATGCCTATCGACGTTAGATCGAAGGGCTCTCCGATGGCCGTGCGCACCGCGGTCGAGCGGCTGAAGCCGGCGCGGAGATCCATCAGCAGCGTAGGGGACAAGGTGATGGCGTTGTCGAAGGAGAAGCTATACGCCGTGCTGGTGGTGGGACCCCCGCCGGTAAGCGCGGCTGCGTTGCCATAGTCGTTGAAGGGTACATAGCTGCCCTGCTGGTGGGAGAGCTTTACGAAGCTATGCCATTTGTCGGAGAAGTTGTGATCAAGCCGGACGTCGAACTGCCAGGTGGGAGACGATTCGGAGCCGCTTACCTGGTAGTTATTGAAAAAGGCGCCCGGTGCGCCGGTGTTGGGCATGGGGTAAAACTTCATGGCGGCCTGCGCCACCGCGCTCAATCGGTTTAGCGGAATGATGTTCCCAGGAAATGGGCTGCGGTGATAGAAGCCGTCGCTTCCCAGTGTTGCGGTCGCAGGATCGTAGATGACGCCCGGGCTTCCGTTCGAAAGAGCCGGCAGTGAGGAGAAATCGCCGGTTCGCCAAGCGGGCAAGGGAACGCTATCAACCTCAGATTTGTCGTCGGCTTCAATCGTGTCTTGATAGCCGAAAAAGAAGAAGGTGCGATTGTGCCCGTTGAACACGTGGGGAATCACGATCGGCCCTCCCAACGTGCCGCCCCACTGGTATTGGTAGTAGGCGGGAACGGGGCCGCTGGAAAAGTAATTCTTGGCCCCGAGCGCCGTGGTTTGGGCGAAAGCAAAGGCGCCCCCGTGAAGCTGGTTGGTACCGGTTTTGGTGACCATGTTGATCACGCCCCCGGAGAACCTGCCGAATTCCGCGGGCAAAACGCTGGTTTGGACATTGAATTCGCTCACCGAATCGACGATCGGCGTGTAAGCAGTCGAGTTGTTGCCAACGTTGTTTTCCGGCAGGATGTTGGTCATCCCATCCAACTGTTCCTCGTTGTTGGCGTTGCGCGACCCGGCAATATGCGGCGTCGAGGCGTTGCCGACCGTGCTCACTCCCGGCACCGTTTCGACCAGGGTGAACGGGTTGCGGCCATTCAAAGGCAGATCGGTAATTTCCTTCGAGGTGATCACGGTGTCGACGTTGGATGAGCTGGTTTCGAGCGGCGGAGTGGTCGAAGTTACTTGTACCTCTGACGACACCAGGCCGACTTCGAGCTTGAAGTCGACGGGAGTATCCACCGCGATCTCGACGATAATGTTGTTCTGTTTTGCAGTCCGGAACCCCGGGGCGCTGACCGTTTCCGCGTAGGTCCCCGGGGGAACGAAGTTCAGGATGTATCGCCCCGCAGCATCGGTCGTGGCCGACTGGGTTTGAGTCGTTGCCAAATTGGTGAGGGTTAAGCTTGCTCCAGCCACCGCCGCGCCCGTCGGATCGAGCACCGTTCCACGTATGGTCCCTGTCGGGCTTTGCGCGAAAGCGACACAGCCAAGACTGGTTGTGAGCAGGCAACTACAAATAAATAAAAATACTTGGCGCACAATTGCCTCCAAAGTTGATCGGCATCCGCTCGGAGCAGGCGCGGCCTCGGCAAAGTATGCCGGACCTGCCGGCCGGCTTTACGCCGACCGATTGGACTGTCCGATCTTTCGTACTTGGTCGATCGTTAATGTCGCGCGATGGGCTTTGCGGTCGTCCCCCACCGTCCGGAAACGTTTCTTTTCAAGGGGCAGAAACGTTTCTGTAAATCGATCGGCCCGAGTAGACCGCAATACTCGCAGGACTGTCAAGCGAATTCTTTTTCCTTCTGGGGGAGGCGCCCGTGGAGAACCACTTGAGGCGAGAACGGCCATGCGCTTATCAATAGCACGCTCGTAACGAGCGTGAGAAGCTCATAGCCGGGTTCCGTTTTGATAGGGCTATAGTAAGAAACGCACTCCCTCAGCGATTTCTGGAAAGACTTTTGAGCCGCAAAAAGGCACCTGAGAAAAGCGAGCGGGTAACTCTGCGCACTCTGGCAAGCCATCTTGGTCTATCGCGCACGACCGTGTCGGTCGTGGTGAGCGACTCGCCGGTTGCGCAGACGATCCCGCTCGCCACCAGGAAGCGGATCCTGGCCGCGGCCAGCGAGTTGCACTATCGGCCGAACTACTTCGCGCGGTCGCTGCGCAAGAAGCACAGCATGTCTGTCGGCGTGCTGGTGCCCGAAATGAGCGAGGGCTACTTTACGCTGGTCATGAATGGGGTGGAAGAGTATTTGACGGCCTCGAAGTATTTTTACTTCCTGGCCTCGCATTACTGGCAACCTTCGCTGCTGGATAAGTATCCGAAGATGTTGCTGGAACGGTCCGTCGACGGCCTTCTTCTGGTGAATACCCCAACCCCGCAGCTGGTACACGTCCCCATTGTTTCCATTTCAGGGCATGAAGCGGTGGCCGGCGCGACGAATATTCAACTGGACCACAAGCAGGCGGCTCGGCTCGCACTGAAGCATCTCGCCGACCTGGGTCACCGTAGAATAGCGTTCATGAAAGGCCAGGGGGAGACGGTCGACACGGATTACCGTTGGCGGGAGATCATGGAAACAGCCCGCACCTGCGGCATGGAACTGCACGAGGAGCTGCTCATTCGGCTAACGGAGAATAGTTGGTCGCCCGCCCTGGGGTATGGTCCGGTTAAGGCGCTGCTGTCGCGCACCACGAATTTCACCGCGCTCTTCGCATTTAACGACATCTCTGCCGTGGGCGCGATTCGCGCACTGCACGAAGCTGGATTACGCGTTCCAGACGACGTCTCCGTCATCGGCTTCGACGACATACTAGGCGCTCCCTTTGGCATTCCGAGCCTGACCACCATTCGCCAGCCCCTCCGTGAAATGGGTAAGACAGGGGCGGAATTCCTGATCAACCGGATCAATCATCCGAAAGCGCCTTACCCCCGGCAGGTCATCATGCAACCGGAGCTGGTCATACGGGAATCCACAGCGAAGGCTTCTTCCCGTTGCCCCTCCCCGGCGCAGAAACGAAGCCAGCCTGCTTCGCGTACCCGAGGTTGAGATCGGCGCTGATGGTATGGCCGCATGGCAACGGTAGCCGATTCTTCCGGGACGCACTGTAAATGAGCTTATAAACTTGCCTTAGCAGATTCGCAGGCAAACCTCCGACATGAAGCAGGCAGGCATCGGCGTTCGAATGCATTCCGGTTGGGGAGCGCTGGTGGCCGTCGCAAACAGCACCGGCACAGTCGAGGTTATTAAACGGCGGCGTATCGCTCTCACCATCCCAGGAACCCCCGGCGCGAGCCAGCCCTACCACTTTGCGGAGAAACTCAAACTCGCAGAGGCAGAGAAGTTTCTTGGAGATTCTTTCGAGACGGCTAAACGCCTCGCCCTGGCAGCTGTCCAGGATGTGGTGGACGAACTGCGCGGTCGACAATATCGTGTCGCCGGGGTTGCTGTCCTGCTGGCTTCGGGCCGGCCGCTGCCGCCTCTGGCAAAGATCCTGGCCTCGCACGCCTTGATTCATGCGGCCGAGGGCGAATTCTTTCGCCGGGCTTTTTGCGAAGCATGCGAACGTCTGGGACATCCTGTCACCGGGTTTCGTGAGCGGGACCTCGACGAATGTGCTCACACAACATTCGACAAAACCGCGGCCCGGGCGGGACAACAAATTTCTACACTTGGGAAGTCTCTCGGACCACCGTGGACCACGGATCAAAAAACGGCAGCGCTTGCTGCGTTGATAGTTTTAGCAAACCCGCAAAGGTAATCCTGACCCTTCGGGCGGCCTATGATGATTGTGCAGAACTTTTAGCACACCCAGCTGCGGCTGGAATATTGAGACAATCCGGCGTTTGAGCAAGGAGCGCTTATGCAGTGCCTGGTTCAGAATCTCCGTTACAGCCTGCGCAGGTTGTACAAGAACCCCGGATTCGGTGGGCATTTACGGGGTGATGGCCTTCTCCGTGGCCCAACGCTCGCATGAGATTGCCCTACGCATGGCGTAGGGCGCCAGCAGGCTTCGCGTGGTTGGCCTGGTGGTGAAGGAGGCGTGGCGCTTGCCTGCTCGAATCAAAACAGTCCGTTCGAGCGCAAGGTCACTGTTTCGGCTGCCAGCGTGGGCGGAGCCGTGCTGCTCGCTGGCGGGAAGAGCCACCCGCTCACGGACACCATGCTGTTGGCAGTAAGCCCGGAAAAGCTGTCTGGGTTGAAACCCTGGTAGGTTGTCTGTGCGGTCGTCTGCACGTTGACCTGAGCCAGGTTCGAGCCGCCGAAAGGCCATCCGGTGAAGAACAAGCTTGCATAGTTACCGAGGGTAAAGCTCGAACTGCTCGAACTGATAGCGGTAATCGCACCGGTGACCTGACTTGGTTCAAGCTCCACGCTATCGGTGCTAAAGGAGAGTAAGCGGGGAGGCCCCCAGGCGCCCGCATTGGTTGGGTTGCTCGAAGTATTCAGCGATCCCGCAACCACGTTGACCTGGACCTCTTGGCCGACGAACAAGTCCGAGGTGGCCGTAAAGTTTAGCCCAGGCGGAATGGTGAAGCCGTTTGCATCGACGGAGAACGTGGCACTCCCGCTGATGGTGACCGACGCCTCCCCGCCGAGAGGCAAGCCGCTGTTATTGGACGGGTCGCGATGCAGGATGAGCTTCATAACCGTGGCGCCGTTCGAGGTGCTCAGACCGACAATATTTCCTTCCACGATTTGCGCGCCCGCGGCTTGCAAATAGGAGACCTGCGCGGCAAGCAAGGTTCCGTCGGTCTCGACACTGGCCGCGTGGACTTGCACAATCTGCCCAGCCGCGAGGCAGGAGATGCTGCCAGCGGCGCAGACACTAACTGGGAAATCGTCATAAGTGGTGCTGCCATTCGAATCGATGGTGAAGGTTCTGCCGTCGGCAGTCTGCAGCGTGAATTGGTTTTGGCTGTTGTTGACGCTTTGCACCGCGCCAATCAAGAAACCGAGCTGGGGAGGACGCGAGGGAGCCGCCGACGGCAACTCCGCGACCGTGACGCCATTGGACACACCCAGATTCACGGAAAGATCCGGCTGGATGACGTTGTTCAGATGGAAGTCGATGAGGAAACCGAGAGGGGTATTCGTGGCCACGGTAACGGGGAATGGCGTCGACGAAAAGGCCAGCATAGCTGAATTGTCGATCGTCGGCGTGAGCTGGCAGACGGTATTCAGCGCGCAGGTACTGGCGATCGCCTGGTCCGAGGCGTTGAAGATCACGAGTTGCGGATCGGCAAAGGTAAGGCTCAGGCGATTGTAGGTACCCGCCGGCACGTTCGCGGTGCTTAGAAAAGCGGAGAGCGCCTGGAGCTGGGTGACATCGACCTGAATCGGAGTGTTGTTGTTCAGTAGGGAGACATTCGCCGATCCCGATGCGGGCGTCAGGGAAGCGCTCGTGATGCTGACCTGAAAGAAAAGGACCGTCACCCCATTCGGCGGCTGGTCTGTCATGGTGAGACTTACTGGAACCGTCCCCACGGAAGAAGAACTTTCTGAAGCGCTGTTACCGGGCATCTGTCTGCATCCGGCCAGCAACAGAAGTATCATGGTAAAGAAGAAGAGACAGGACGTAACCTTGCGCATCTTGGACCTCCTCGGCGTGAGATACAAAGCCAACTTTGCCTAGTTAGCTCACGTGCATCTTTCATTGCCGACCGGCGCGACGCGGGACGCCGCTCCATGGCTGCAACAAAGGCAGATCACCACGACCGAGCGGAAGCGCCGAAGAGCGCAGTCCAAGGCCGGAGGAACAAACCCGTCGGCCTTGCGCGCTTTCCGCTCTAATCGCTTTGTGGAAATGCAACTCATCTGCTTCTTAGCAGAGCCGATCTTCCCGCTCTGGAGTCGTTGTCTTGCAGTCAAAAGAAGAAGATCTTGCACTTTCGGAATAGGCGGCGTTCCCTTCGCCCATTTCCACTCTCTTGCCACGCGAGCCAGGGCTTCGGGACAGCCCTGGGCGTCGGCCCTTCACGGTGCAGCCACCTGAAAGGTGTCGGGAGGAAAGGAACCGGCTGCCTCATCCTCGGTCTTCGCGTTAAACATACATACCCCCATTCTGCGGAGAAGTTGCGTCTATTTTTTCCGTGGGCCGGGAGCTGACCAAGGGACAAGCCGAAGCCGAACGTGGCGAGGAAGGGGACGCTGAAACGGCAAAGGTCGCGCCGGCGACGGGGAAAGAACACTCTTGCGAGCGGAGATTGCAGCCCACTGAGAGCGATAGACGACAAAACGACACTGCCAGCCGCAAGGTGCGTTGGACTGAGGCTTCTAGATTTGTTGGCCCCAGAGTACAATTCCGCCACAAGTTTCGTGCGGCGTCCGCGATCAGCAAACTCCCTCTCAGGAGACTTATGACAGAGTTCAACAATCCAGCAGAATCGCCGATTGGCGAATCGTTGACCGTGCATCCGCTTAGTCAGGGCGAACGCCTCATTGATACGTTCATCGCACCGTCGAAGACCTTTACCGACATTCTCAGGGACCAGAGCTGGTGGCTGCCGTTCCTGCTCGGCATTGTTGTCAGCTATGGATATATGTTCGTGGTTCAAAAGCAGGTAGGCTGGGACACGGTTGCCCAAAACACGCTGAATCAGGACCCGAAGGCGCAAGAGCGCCTCGCCAATGCGTCCCCCGAAGCTAAGGCCCAGGCGCAGACGTTTACGCTGGCAATCATCAAGTACAGCTTTTTCGCGTCGCCCTTGCTGGCATTACTTTTCGCCGCGATTTTTTCGCTGGTTCTGTGGGCTACTATCAACCTCTTCTTTGGTGGTCATGCAACGTTTGGCCGAGTCTTCGCCGTGTGGATGTACGGGACACTCCCGTTGCTTATTAAGTCGATCCTGGCCGTCATTACGCTGTTCGCCGGGTTGGATAAGGAGTCCTTCAACCTCAGCAATCCCGTGGGAACGAACATTGGGTACTTCCTGCCGATCGATTCCGCCAAATGGTTGACGACTCTCGCAACCTCGCTCGACATGATCTGGATCTGGACCTTGATTCTGGCTGGAATCGGTCTCGCGATTGTAGCCAAAGTAAAACGCGGGTCCGGGCTGAGCGCTGTCTTTGGATGGTGGCTATTGATTTTATTGGCGCGGCTCGGCTACGCGGCCATCGCTGGCTAGAGCTACTCTGACCGCAAAGCGTCCGCGGGGTCGACGGTGGCGGCTCGCCGGGAGGGTAGATAGCAGGCAAGCCAGGCGGTGCCGACTACGCAGGCGGTGATGGTGACATAGGTGATGGGATCAACGGGGCTTACATTGAAGAGGATCGCAGACATCAGTCGCATAGTGACGAGGGCGACGATCAAGCCGCAGGCCACGCCGATGCCGGTCAACCACAATCCCTGGCGCACGAACAAGGCGGTCAACGCCTGCCTCTGTGCGCCGAGCGCCATGCGAATGCCGATCTCGCGGGTCCGCTGCGACACCGAGTAGGAGATGACGCCGTAGATTCCAACGATCCCGAGCAGCAGAGCCATAGCGCCAGCGACGCAGAGCATTATGAGCGTAAACGAAGTTCGAGCCATTGATTTCGTGTACAGCTCGCCCAGCGTGGAGACGTCAGCCAACGGCACATCGGGATTGACCGACCAGACCCGCTGCTGGATCTCATTGATGAAAACCTGTGAGCCGGCGCGCGGACTGCGAATGGCAAAGGCTATTCCGCGCTGGAGCATCTCCTTTTGCCCCTCGAAGCGGTCCTGCATGACTGGCCAGTACGCGATAGTCGGTGGCGCCTGATCTATCCCATTGTCGTGAACATCCTGGGCAACGCCGACGATCTCGCGCCAGTCGTCGGTGCTGGCGACGCGAATCCTCTTCCCCAGCGCGCCGTTTGCATTCCGCCAATACTCGCGCGCGAAATTTTCAGAGATGATGGCTACAGGCCGTTTCTGATAGATATCTGTCCAGTCGAGATCGCGGCCAGCCACCAGCCGGGTGCCCAGGGTCGCGAAGGATCCGGGGGAAATGTATTTGAAGCGGCGTACGGGCGGAAGCTCACCCTCGCCTAACACATGGTCCTGCGCATAGAGCACATCGTTGGTGTTATACCCATCCAAGGGAACGGAGTTAGAGAAGCTGACCGAGGATACGCCGGGAATCGCCGCGAGCTTATCCAGGATTGCCTGGTCCATGCGCACAACGCGCTCGCGCTGGGTGTCGGGTATCTGCGTTTCCGGAATGTAGAAGTGGAATGTCTGCACCGAATCCGGATCGGCGAAGCCGGGAGAGACGTGCATCAGGGCGCGGAAGGTGCGGATCATGAGCCCGGAGCAGATGAGCAGAACCAGCGCTAGCGCGACCTGCACGATGACCAGGGCCTTGCGCGCGCGATGGCGCTCGCGGCTCTGGCTCAGGGCGCGTCCTCCTTCGCGGAGACTACTGTTCACGCTCGCGCCGGCATACTTGATGACCGGGATGAAGCCAATCAGAAGGCTGGTGAAGAGCGCGAGCGCAAGGGTGAAGAGCAGCACGGGAAGGTCGATGCCGATCTCGTGGATGCGCGGCAGGCCGGTGGGCGCCATGGCAACCAGAAGACGCAGCGCGCCATAGGCGAGTGCCAACCCGATGAGGCTGCCGGCAACGCCAAGGACGATGCTTTCGAAGAATAAATCAGCCGCGATCCGGCCCCAGCCAGCACCCAACGCGGAGCGAACGGCCAACTCCTGGCGGCGGCCTTCCACGCGGACCAGCAACAAATTGGCAACGTTTGCGCAGGCGACCAGCAGCACCAGGACGATGGAACCCATGAGCACCCACAGCACTTTGCCCACGTCCCCGACAACGTCCTGCTTCAAGGGCCGGAGATTGGGCGAAATCCGCGCCTTCTCGAAGAGGCTGGCGCTGAATCCTTCGGGCGCGGGGAAACTGCGCAGGACGATAGGAAGCAGACGCGCCATGTCCG
>Ga0182015_10004769_pt1 | contig 14421 bp, 11 predicted proteins | sample 712P3MmetaG_FD_120478 | JGI IMG/M metagenome (GOLD analysis project Ga0182015, IMG submission 120478) | Permafrost microbial communities from Stordalen Mire, Sweden - 712P3M metaG | ecosystem: Environmental > Terrestrial > Soil > Wetlands > Permafrost | place: Sweden: Stordalen | collected...
AAATCGTCTTCTACGGAATCCTGGCATTCGCCGCCGCGTTGGGTGTGGCGATTTACTGGATGGCGATGGAATCGGCGGTGTCGACGGCGCGCAACCGCCGCGAGACCATACTGGCGGAGCTATCGCGCGGAGAAGGTCCCATGGCGGCCGATTGACCTGGATGCGTTTTGGTATGATATTCCGAAGCATGCATGGGCGCTGCCGGTCTGCGGAAAGGGACTTTCCCGCCATTCGGTTTCTCGCAGTCTGAAGAACCTTCTTTCAGCCCGTTCAGCGGACGATGGGCGCAAATTGAAAGGAGGCCGTATGCCGGCCAATTCCGAGGCGCCCCGCCTCAACCTCGAGTATTACCGCAAGCAAGCGAAAGCACTCTGCAAAGCCGCCCAATCGGGCGATCCCATCGCACTTGAGCGTGTCTCGCGCCACCAGCCGAAATTCAATCCCGCAGCGCCAAAGCTGCACGACGCGCTACTGAATATCGCCCGGGAACAAGGCTTTCCAAGCTGGCCCCGTTTCCGCACATTTATTATGCAGTCCGGCCTGGACGATCGGGGTTTGGTGGCGCCGTTCATCGATGCGGCCATTTCAGACTTACGGCGCGGCGAGGATATGTTAGCCGTTCACCCGCGAATCGCCGGCGCGGGGCTGCATATAGCCTTGGTACTGGGTGACTGGGAGCGTGTTGAGAGCGCGCTCACGGAGACGCCGGCGCTGGCGGCCGGCCACGGCGGTCCGCAAAACTGGCAGCCGCTTCTGTACGTCTGCTTCTCGCGGTTTGCCAGCCGTATGTCGAGCCGGGCTGCCGGCATTGCCGAAACAGCGCGCATCCTTTTGCGCCACGGCGCAGATCCCAACGCCGCCTATAACCCTGAGAACTTACCAGACAATCCCTTGTCGTGCCTGTACGCCGCGGCCGGTCTCAACAACAATCCGGCGCTTACGGAGGCACTGCTCGAAGCGGGCGCCAATCCGAACGACGGCGAATCGCTCTACCATTCCACGGAGCATCGGGATCTGGCGTGCATGAAGCTGCTGCTCCGCCACGGCGCCACGCTGCTGCGCGCGAACGCCCTCAAGCACATGCTGGATCGTGAGGACATGGAAGGACTGCAAGCCCTATTGGCGGCCGGCGTAGATCCGGACGAAGTCAACGATCGCGGCGAGACCGCGCTCCACTGGGCGGTGTGGCGGGGGCGCAGCGCGCCAATTATCGCGGCTCTGCTCGATAGCGACGCGGACCTGGAAGCGCAACGCCGGGATGGCCGAACGGCATACGCCGTGGCCGTTTACAATGGCCAGACAGAAGCCGCCGCTCTGCTCGCGGCACGTGGCGCGAAGACGGAGCTATCGGCAGTGGATAGCTTTCTGCGCGCGTGCGCCACGGCCGATCCCGCGGAATTGCATCGGATGTTCGTCACACGGCCGGAAATCGCTGCGTGGCCTGGCAGCGACGTTTAGTCGCCGATCTTACCGCAAGCCGCTTCACCCCGGCGGTGCGGATACTGCTATCGGCGGGTATGCCCGTGGACGGCCGCGGAGAGTTGGGAGCTACCGCTCTGCACTGGGCGTGCTGGAACGGCTACGCCGACCTTGTGGAACTCCTCCTGGAGCACGGCGCGTCCTTGACCATCGAGGACGAAAAATTCCACGGAACGCCGCCGGGGTGGTTCGGGCATGGCATACATCACTGCGGCGATGAAGGCGGGGATTATCCACGGGTCGTGCGGCTGCTGATCGCAGCAGGCGCAACCATCCCTAGTGTGGATCTGCCAACGGGCGGCCCGATGTGGACACCGTGTTGCGCGAACACGGATTGATTTGACCGTTCACTCCCACCGCAGGGCGACCACCGGATCGACCGCCGTCGCCCGCCGCGCGGGGATGTAACACGCCAGCAGCGCAATGGCTCCCAGAAGCAACCCAACCGCCGCGAGCGTCGCGGGATCGGCCGGGCGGACGCCGTAGAGCAAGCCTGCCATCAATCGCGTAAGCGCGCGGGCCGCCAGCAGACCGCCAGCAAGCCCGATCGCGGTCAACCGCATGCCTTCGCGCAGGACCAGTCCAACGATCTCGCGGCGGGACGATCCCAAAGCGACGCGGATGCCGAGTTCATGGGTGCGCCGAGTCACCGCATAAGACATGACGCCGTAGATTCCGACCGCGGCCAGCAGTAGCGCGGTCGCCGCGAAGACGATCAGCACCAGCATGGTGAAGCGGCGTTCGGCGAGCGATCCCGAAATGATCTGCTCCATCGTTTGGACCGCGTATATGGGCTGATCCTGGGTGGGACCGGCGACCTGTGCGCGCACGGCTGAGACCAGGCCCAGCGGCTCGGGGCCGGTGCGCAGCATGAGCGTTAGTCCCGCTACGCCTCGGGACATGAACTGGTCCGGTATTTGCAGGAGAGGGAAGTAGACTTGGTCCCGTATCTTGGCGGTATCGTCGGTATCGAGGCCCCAATGCTTCACGTGCCCTACGACGCCGGCAATTTGGACAGGCCCCATCGCCATGAGACTGATCTGCCGCCCGATGGGGTCCTGGCCGGGAAAGACATGCTTTGCCATGACCTCATCGATCACCACCACGGGGAGCGATGCCAGGGTGTCCCTTTCCGTGACGAACCGCCCGCGCAGCAACGGAATTTGCATCACCCTGGAGTAATCGGGGGTTACGACATAGAACATAGCTGAGGTCAAGTGGTCCTGAGAGGGCTGGGGCCCGGCGCCCAGCCAGAAGGAATTCTCGCTGTCGCTCTCGCCGAGAGGCACCACCGAAGTGATAGCAGCCGACCGGACTCCTGGAATCGCGGCTACGCGACCGAGCATTTGCTGGAATGCCAGACGGATAGCCGCTGGGCTTGCCATCACTTTGGGCGACAGGGCGACCTGCGCGGTCAGGACGTTGCGCGTGTTGAACCCGGGATCGAGCTGCAAGAGCCGCCAGACACTCTGCATCATGAGCCCCGCGCCGGAAAGCAATATGACGGCCAAGCCAATTTCGACGGCTACAAAAATGCCCTCCGCACGATGGCGTCCGCCGCCGGCGCCGCGCGCGCCTTCTTTCAGGGATTCCTGGGGGGTCGCATTCGCGCCGTGGAACGCCGGGGCGAGGCCGAAGAGGATGCCGGTGACGATCGAGACCGCCAGCGTGAAGAGCAGGACGTATGGGTCGATGCCGATTTCCGTGGCGCGCGGCAGGCTGTCCGGAGCAGCCGCCAGCACCAGCCTGGTCCCCCAGCGGGCCAGCAGCAACCCGATCGCGGCCGCGCCCAGAGATAACAGGACGCTTTCCGTCAACAACTGACGCACGATGCGTCCGCGCTCCGCGCCCAGCGCGGCGCGAATGGCGAACTCACGCTTACGAGCCGCGGAGCGCGCTAGCAGCAGATTGGCGACGTTGGCGCAAGCAATGATGAGCACGAACCCGACCGCGCCGGCCAGCAGCAGCAGCGTGGACTGAATGTACCCCACCATGTCGTCTTTCATGGGGACGAGCCTCGCTCCGTGCCCCGCATTTGTCTTTGGGTACTGGCGTGCGAGGACGCTAGAGATGGACGCGATCTCCGCCTGCGCCGTTTTGACGGTCACGCCCGGTTTGAGGCGGCCAATGACCGCGATTCCCGGGTGCGACCCCCGCGTGCGCAACAGGCCCGCGTCGAATTGCTCGATCGGAACGTAGACCTGAGCGCGCTCACGGAACCGAAAACCGGAGGGCAAGACGCCTACCACAGCGCAATTCATGGCGTTGAGCGTCAGGACCTTGCCCAGGATGTTCGGATCCGCTCCGAGCCGCACTTTCCAGAAGCCGTATCCGATCATGATGGCGCAGGGAGCGCCCTGGCGGTCTTCCTGAGGCAGAAAACTGCGTCCCATGAATGGCGTGACGCCGAGGACCGGGAAGAGACTCGCGGAGACGTACTCGCCCGAAAGGTGCTCGGGTTGGCCGGTTCCGGTGAAGTTGAAGTCGTCGCTGCGGGTGGCGCCTATATCGGTGAAGGACCGGCTTTCGCGGCGCCAATCGAGGAAATTCGGGTACGCGACCGACATCTGGCTGAACTCCGGAGTGGTCTCGGAGATCAACATCAGCCGGCCAGGATCGGGATACGCCAGCGGCCGCAGCAGGACACCGTTCACCACGCTGAAAATCGCGGTGTTGGCCCCGATGCCGAGCGCCAGCGCCAGCATCGCGATAGCGGTGAAGCCGGGGTTTTTCAGCAACGTGCGGAATCCGTAGCGCAGGTCCTGCGCGAGGCTGGCGAGCAGATGCCCTCTGCTTCCCACGCCCAAGACGACGGGTTCCGGCGCGGGGCGCTCAATGGTGCGCAGTTCTTTGGCGAGCAACTCGTGGCCGCCGGTCTCGTCGAGCGCAATACGGCGGGCTTCCGCTTCCGTCACCCCGCCGGTTCGGAGCTCGCGGTAACGATCCTCGGCGTGCTGGGCCAATTCCTCTACAATCTCCGCCTCGCGCGCGGGCGCCAGTTTTAAGTCCGCGAGTTGCTCGCGAATCTGTTCGTTCCAGTCAGGCATTTTCGACTCCCGTGATGCGGTTGATGGCCTCGACAAATATCTGCCAGCCCTGACGCTGGGAAGCCAGCACCTTGCGTCCCTGCGCGGTGAGCCGGTAATAGCGCCGCCGCCGCTGGCCGCTCTTCTCCACCCAGCGGCCTTGGATCCAGCCGCGCTTTTCCAGACGGTACAGCAACGGATATAGCGACGCCGCGTGAAAGCGAAGCGCGCCATGGGAGCGCTGTTCGATCAGTTTGCCGAGATCGTAGCCGTGGCGGGGCATGGCCTCCAGCAGCGAGAGCAGCAGCAGCTCGGCGCTGCCTTTCTTCCACTCGCGATTGTCTACGGATCGATCTTCCATATATGGTGCTGCCACATATTACCACAATCGTGCTGCATGTTGTCAACCCCGCCCGATTGTCCGGTAGTGGGTCAGTTTGGTTTTGTGGGGCGGGCTGCCCGCAATCCTGCCCTGGAGCCCCCTCTGGGGACGGCTTTCAGACGGCTCAGGTCGCCTAAAAGGCGGCCTGCGGCCAAGATTGGCCGCCCCACAAGGCAAACTGACCCCCTACGCGCGGCGCGCGTATTGACATTCTATACGAGAGCCATATAGAATCTCTATATGGCCGCCAGGCAAACCAATCTTCTGCAGGGCACGCTAGACCTCTTGATCTTCAAAGCCCTGGCTCTGGGGCAAATGCACGGCCTCGGAATTGCCAATCGCATCGGCCAGATCACCAACGGCACGTTCCAGGTGAAACCGGGATCGCTGTTCCCGGCGCTGCACCGCATGGAAGAAGCCGGATGGCTGGCCTCCTCCTGGGGAGAATCGGAAAATAACCGGCGCGCCAAGTACTATAGGCTGACTGCGCCCGGCAGGCGCCGGTTTCAGACCGAAACCCGCGAGTGGGAAACAATCTCGCTAGCCATGGCCGCCGCCTTGCAAGCCAGTTAAGGAAACCGAACGCGTGCCGCTGCCTGCGCATCTTTCCAGTCTGTTCCGCAACCTCTTCCGCAAATCCAGGACGGAGCGCGAACTGGATGACGAAGTCCGCGCTTACGTCCAGGAATTGACCGGTGAGAAAGTGCGATCCGGCATGTGCTACGAGGATGCCCGGCGCGCTGCCGCCATCGAACTGGGCGGCATCGAGCAGGTCAAAGAAGCGGTTCGAGACGTTAGGAAAGGCCATATGCTGGAACAATTGCTGCAAGACGTTCGCTTCGCCGCGCGCACGCTACGCAAGAACCCAGGTTTTGCCGCCGTCGCCGTACTGGCCCTGGCGCTAGCGGTCGGCGCCAACACCGCCATGTTCAGCGTGGTCTACGGGATACTGCTCCGCCCGCTCCCTTATCCCGATGCCGACCGCATCGCAGTGGTCTTCATGCATTGGCTCCCTTGGGACAATCCGCGCGGCAACATGTCGATGGCCGACTTCCTGGATTGGAAGAATCAGACTACTTCCTTCGAAGATCCCTCGCTCTTCGCTGCCATGGGCCAACGCTTCGACCTTACCGGCGACGGTTCCTCCGAGCAGGTTCACGGCGCATCCGCCACTGCCGGTTTCTTCAGCACCCTGCGGGCGCGACCCATTTTGGGCCGCACATTCCTGCCGGGCGAGGATCGTCCCGCGAGCGCCCGGGTGGCGGTGATCGGCGCATCGCTGTGGCAGCGCCGCTTCGGGGGCCGCGCCGACGTGCTCGGGCAGCCCATCAACCTGAACGGCGTTCCTTGCACCATGGTGGGCGTGATGCCTGTGGACTTCCACTTCCCGCTCGCCGATAGCGAAGTCTGGACCAATCTGCCGGTGGTCCCGCCCACTCGGCGCGGGCCGTTCTTTTACCGCGCCTTTGGCCGCCTCAAGCCCGGCGTCACCATCCAGCAGGCGCAGGCGGAGGCCAACGCCATCGGCCGGCGCATCGAACAGGCCAATCCCACCACCTATTCCCACCTGGACCTCCCGGTAATGTCCATCCGCGAATCCCTGGTAGGCAGTGTCAGGACTCCGCTGGTGGTCATGATCTGCGCCGTGTGCCTGGTGCTGCTCATCGCAGTGGTGAATGTCGCGAACCTCATGCTGGCCCGCGCCACCGTGCGGGAGCGCGAGATGGCGCTGCGCCTCAGCCTGGGCGCGGGCCGCGGCCGGCTGGTGCGCCAGTTGCTGACCGAAAGCGTACTGCTTTCCGGTTTGGGCGGCCTCGGCGGTCTGGCGCTGGCGTACCTGGGAATCGTGTTTCTGCGCGCCGCCAATCCCGGCAACTTGCCCCGTATTGCCGATGTCCACGTGGATGGCGCGGTGCTCGCGTTCACCTTGCTGATTTCGGTTCTGACTGGCATCCTGTTCGGCCTGGCGCCGGCGCTCCAAAGCGCGCGCGCCGATCTCAGTTCCACCTTGAAAGAAGGCGGCCGCACCACCGCCGGCGCCGGCCGGCAGCGCACGCGCGCGGTGCTGGTGGTCTCCGAGATCGCGCTCTCCCTGATGCTGCTGGTGGGGGCCGGTCTGCTGCTGCGCAGTCTGCTGCGCTTGCAGCGCGTGGACGCCGGTTTTGACGGTGCGCCCGAGCGCATCCTGACCATGACCATCTCGCCCGCCAACCGGAGTTACGCGGACGAGGCCACCGGTATCGCGTTCTACGGCCGTCTGCTGGACCGCGTGCGGCAATTGCCTGGCATCGAGTTCGCTTCCCTCTCGGATGGTCTGCCGCCCGACCAGGAAAGCGACGCCGATACATTCGTGATTCAAGGCGCACCGTCTCGCAAGGACGGGAATCCCGTGGTGACGCTGGATACCGTAAGCCCGGACTATTTCCGCGCCATGGGCATCCGGCTGCTGCAGGGCCGCGCTTTTACTGAGCGCGACGGCCGCGAATCGCCGCCAGTGGCGATGGTCGGCGAAAGCTTCGCGCGCCGCTTCTTTCCCGGCGAGAACCCGCTGGGCAAGCGCATCAAGCAAAGCGGACCGGAGTTAACCTTCCTGCCCTTCCGCGAGATCGTCGGCGTGGTTGCCGACGTGAAATACACTGGGCTGCAGGATAGTCGCCAAACCGCTTACTATCTTCCCTACACTCAGAACTACACACGGCGCACATTCTTGGTGGTGCGCTCATCTCCGTCTGCAGCTAACGATGCCGCCAATCTGGCGCCCATGCTGCGCCGCGAGATTCAGGCCGTCGATAAGGACGTGGTCGTCGCCTATGTCAGCACGCTGCAACAGGCCATGCGGGATTCGGTGACCGGCCCCCGCTTCGACGCCATCCTGCTGATGCTCTTCGCGGGCGTGGCGCTATTGTTAGCGGTCATCGGAATCTACGGCGTGATTGCCTACTCGGTGGCACAACGCACGCATGAAATCGGCGTCCGCATGGCTCTGGGCGCGCGCCGCGCGGATGTGTTGAGCCTGGTGCTGCGGCAGGGCGCGCAACTCGCCGCTATGGGGATTGCGGTAGGGCTGGGCGGAGCCTTGGTTTTCACGCGCCTGATGCGGGCGTTGCTGTTCGACACCTCCGTCCAGGATACCTTTACCTTTGCCGCGGCCGCCGTGGGTTTGTTTTCCATCGCGGTGCTTGCCAGTCTCATTCCAGCGCACCGCGCCACACGAATCGATCCGATGGGCGCGTTGCGAAACTAGCGATCGGCCGTTTACACCTGGAGAGCGAATCCGGCACCGGGTTAAAGGTGCGGCCTCGGCTTAAGGCATTCCCACAATTTCTCTCAGCCGCACCACCCGGAGCCTTCTGTTACAATACATACCAACAATGCTCAACGAGAGGGAAATTGATTATTTCTATCCCTCCCATTCATGTTTTATGGGGGCGCGGAGGTGCGCCGGGCGGCGGGAGCGAGGGGTGGGGTAGCGCATGGACTTCGACCAACTGCACACGTTCCTCGAAATCGTCAGGCTGAAAAGCTTCTCGAAAGCCGCCCAGACGTGCTACCGCACTCAGCCGGCCATCAGCGCGCAAGTACGGCAACTGGAGCAGGAGCTCAACACCGCGCTTTTCGAGCGCTTCGGCAGCCGCATCTCGCTGACCACCGCGGGCAAGATCTTCGCCGATTACACCGCCCAAATGCTGGACCAGCGCCGCCAGGCCCAGGACGCCATCAACGAACTGGAGCGCAACCCACGCGGCGAGCTGGTGATCGCCGCCAACGAGGCCACCTGCATCTACGTGCTGCCACAGGTGTTCTCCGAATTCCAGAACCTGTTTCCCGCCGTGCAACTCCAGGTGAACCGTTCCTATGGCGGGCACGTGGTGGATGCGGTCATGGAAAACGTCGCCGACTTTGGCCTCACGCAATTGCCTGTCGAGGAGCGGCGGCTGCAAGTGGCCGACATCTACAAGGACGAAATCCGGCTGATCGTGCCGGCGCGGCACCCCTTGGCCGACCGCAAAACCGTACAAGCTTCGGATCTGCCGCAGTTCCAATTGCTGCTGCCCAAATCCGGGACCACACGCGCGCGGCTGAACGCCTGGTTCGAGTTGGTGGAAGACGACCTGCATGTCTCCATGGAACTGGATTCCACCGAGATGATGAAGCGCTTCGTGATGGCTGGTTTGGGCGCATCGTTCCTGGCGGTCTCCAACTGCCGCGAGGAAATTGCGGCCGGAAAGCTGCGCGCCATTTCGCTGGCGCCCGAGCCGATGATGCGCCGGTTGGGGCTGATCTACCGCAAGGATAAAGCCCTTTCCAAAGCCGCGCTGGGCTTCATTCAAGTAGTCCTGGACAACCTGGGCGACCGGCAACTGGCGCGCGACAAGCGCCCCAAGGCCATGGTGGGATGAGATGAACTGCCGGCGGTGCAGAAGAAAATTCGATGCGGCCGAAGGACTGATTTGCCCCTATTGCGGCGCGGCGCACGCGGCGGCCAAATCGGGCGTGATGAAGAGTTCCACCATCCTGATCTCGGTGGGCGAGACGGATGCGGTTTACCGATCAGTGAAGGAAGTGCCGGCGCCGTTGCGCCGCAAGCTGCTGAAATCCACCAATGGGCTGAACGCGGCGACAATCCTGATCGCCGACCGCCGGGGCCGGGAGGAGATTGCGCGCGCCATACAGAATCTGCCATCCAGCCTACAGCGCCGCTTCCTGAAGCCGTTCCGCGAGGAGCCTGAGGGCGTGCGCGCATGGTTGGTGCGGCCGCCCGTGAAGACGGTCGTCGCCGGACTGCTGGGCGCGGGCAGCATGCTGGCGATCTGGTTCATGTTCACGCACCGGTGGCTTTGAGTTCTTTCACGGCCCCCCGACGCGCCCCAGATAGTTTCCGTATCCGACGATCACGGTGGATACCACCAGCACAAAGAGGCTTAGCGCGACCAGCCACTTAGTGCGCGTCCCGACGCCCTTCCACTCCTTCAGCGCGATTCCCCACAGCGTACTGAAGATGATGATGCTGGCCATATGCAGCGTCCAACTCGAGAACTTGAAGGCGCCCATCTGCGTTTCGCCCATGCTGTAGAAGAAGAACTGCATGTACCAGGTGGTGCCGGCGATGGCGCAGAAAAAGTAATTGGCCAGCATGGGCGCTCTTGCGGGTTGCACAGCCTGCGGATGGGGCGCGGCCAACGCTACCGCCATCTCCTCGCCCGGCGCGTCGATGACGGCCTCCAAGCTAGGTTCCGCTCCGCGCGCGGGGATCTCGCCGCGCAGCTTCGATCTGAAGTACTGATAGCCGGTCCGGTTGCGGATGTTCAGGATCATGCACCAGATGAAATTGGTGGTGAAGCCTCCCACCAGAACCACCACCAGCACGGGAAGGCCTTGCCACAAGACCGGCGTCCCGTGGCGCAGCGTGATTTGCTTGATGGGATCGCCGGCCGCCAGCCCGTATGCGAAGCAGGCGCTCATGATCCCGCAGAAGGTGGCCACCAGCAGACCGCGCTTCAGGCTGAACTCGCGGATGGTGGCGCGCTTCTGCTGTTCCGACAACTCGCGCTCCTTGGAGATTCCCGCGGCACCGGCGAACCCAATACCGGCCAGGCAGCATCCCACACCGCACAGGATCACCAGACCGGAGTGGGTGCCCAGCACTTGTTTCGCGAACTCGCCCCGGAAGATCGGCGGCAACAGGGTCCCGAAGGCGGCCGTATACCCGAGCGCCACGGCCATGCCGAGCGACAGGCCCAGGTATCGCATGGTCAGGCCGAAGGTGAGACCGCCCGTCCCCCACAGCACGCCAAATGCGTAGGCCCAGAAGAGCGTGCTTCCGGGAGTCTCGCGCAGAACGGCGAACAGGTCGCGCGTCATGGTGAGGGCCAGCAGCCACGGCATAATGATCCAACTGAATACGCCGCCGGCCAGCCAGTAGGTCTCCCAGGCCCACTGTTTGACGCCCCGATAGCCCAGGTAGAAGCTGGCGGAGGATAGACCTCCGAGCCAGTGGAGGAAGACGCCCAGCATGGGGTTTGCGATCATAGGGTAAGCCCGAGTGTAATCGGCGGGAGTGGCTGGGTCAAGCGCGGTCCATGCAATGTGACGCCGAACCTGCTGCCGCCGTTAATGCGCCATGTATGTGTGCCCGACTTGGAAACGCGTGGGCTACTTCAAAATCGGGGTGTAGAGCGGTGATGCGAGCGGGTTGTAGCCGGGTGCGACCAAATGGCTGTGCGCCCTCGCCGCGAAACGGTTTCCCCGGTTTCTGAATCAGTGATGGCTGTTCCACAGATCGCGCCGTCGCAATCGGACGCATCCTCAATCCGTAGCAGCGTTGGATCGGAATTCCGCGGATCGCGCAGATCCTCTGGTTTGGCGGAAAATAGATTCTCGTATTTGTCCTCATACTGTGGGCTACCCGTAGCGGACTCGGCCCAGCGCGGCAACTTTCAGATCGGCCTAGAGCGCCTAAAGGATTGGCCGGGCATCCTAAAGCGCGAGATCGGGCGCTCCATGAAGGCGAAAGCGTGAACGCGCTGGAAACCACGCTGCAATTGACTGGGGGTGGGCGGTACTGGTTTGGGGCCGCGGCTCGGCTTCCCTTCCAGAGTTCTTGTCATGCACGCCATCGTAATCCACGCGGGGAAAGGCAGGGAAGGTCCTCGGCTAGAGGCGGGCGCCTTTCAACCCGATGCAAGATGGGGCACGCACAAATAGCGAACTGCCGCCGTCTGGCAGCGTGACAGCTACACTCATTTACCGTATCCTGGAAGTAGAAGGAGTTGCCAATGACCCTAATCGTCGATCTTCCGGACGAGCTGGAAGCAGCCTTGCTGGCCGAGGCCCAAGCTCAGGGCGTCTCGGCAGATCGCTTTGCACGCCGCGTGTTGGAACAGGTTCTCAACGCGCAAGTGGCACACCCAGGCCGGCCCTTTGAGACAGGGCGGGGGATGTTGGCCAAATATGGCCCGGCGCCTTCGGCGGATGAAATCGACGCCAACCGGGCCGATATGTTCCGCGGCTTCGCAGAAGACTTCTAATGATCGCCGGAGTCGCCGATACCCACGCAGCCATATGGCGCCTGTTCGACGATCCCATGCTGTCGCCTTCCGCGAGAAAATTCATCGATGACGCCGCGACAGCGCGGCAGAATATCGCTCTTTCGCCGATCAGTCTGGCCGAAGTTCTTTACCTCATCGAAAAGAAGCGTCTGCCGATGGCTGCATACGCAGATCTGCGAAAGGCTCTCAGGGATCCAAACCACGTTCTGGAAGAAGCCCCATTCACGATGGAGATCGTGGAGGCCATGCACCGTGTGCCTCGGAATGCCGTGCCCGACATGCCGGATCGCATAGTGGCGGCGAAGGCGATTTATCTTGGGGTGCCTGTAATCACTAGGGATAGGCGCATCCGTGGCGCCGATCTACAGACGGTTTGGTAAGACTAGGGCCGATTGATCCAACCTGCCATACGTGACCTGTTCCTCAGCCTGAGCCGCCACCCGGCTTTTCAGGAACTGCTTAGGCGCTTGCCGTCCGGCGGAAACCTGTCCCTATCCGGCCTGACCACCACTGCCAAAGCCATCTACTCCGTTTTGCTGTGGCAGATGACCGAGCGTCCTCTGGCAATTGTAGTAGATGGCAATAAGCGGGCTGAGGAGCTGTTCGAGGCAGTCGAAACATTCTACGACCTGTTGGTCGCAAGCGGCGAGGCCATGGGCCCGCAACTCCTTCCCGCACTGGATGTTCTGCCGATGCAGGGCATGTCGCCCCACGCCGAGATCTGTGAGCAGCGGGCTATCGGCCTGTGGCGCCTGGCCACCCGCCGCGTGCCCATCACCATCATGCCCGTAGCGTCGGCGCTGCTGCGCATCGAGGCCGGCGATTTCTACCGGCAGCTCGCTCTCAACGTGCGCGTGGGAGACGAGGTTCCTTTGCAAGATGTAGTAGCACACCTGGAAAGCGTCGGATATGAGCGCCGCGAGCCGGTGGAAATGGTCGGCGAATACTCCGTGCGGGGCGGCATTTTGGACGTGTTCTCGCCGGAATCCGCCAAACCGGTGCGCATTGATCTCTTTGGCGACCTCATTGAGTCCGTTCGCCGCTTCGACGTGGAATCGCAGCGGTCGGTCACCAAGGCTCAAGACGCGCTGCTACTACCATTGACGGAATATCAGAAATCCCGTGCTCTGCTGGTGGAACTCGGGGATCGCCTCCAAGAATCCGGTGTTCCCACCCGCGATTTGCCGCCGCCCGGCGATCCTTTCCCAGGCTGGGAGCTATTGGTCCCCCTGGTCCGCCCGCGCCGCCACTCCGTCTTCTCCTTGCTGGACCGGCCCCTGATTCTGTGGGATGAACCTGCGCAGGTCGTGGGCGCCGCCGAGCGTTTGTGGAAGCGGCTGGATCAAACCCCAGCCTCGGCCGCGTACGATCCCGCCAGCGTCTTTTTCCGCGGCGAGGATTTGGAAGGCCAAGCCGCCGGCCTCCCGCACATTGCGCTGGAAGAACTGGAAGTAATCGCGGGCCAGGACACAGTCAGCTTCTACATTCCCACGCGCCCGGCGCTGACCTTTCACGGCAACATGCCGGTAGCTATCGCGGAGGCGCGCAACCTGGCCGAAGCCGGCTCACGGGTGGCATTTTTCGCCGAATCCGCAGGCGCGCTCGAGCGCATCGCCGATATCTTCAACGAGTACGGCGTCCCCTACCAGCTTGGGCTGGACCAATCCGAGTCCACGCCCGAATACCTGGCAGGGCGCGCCTACATGGCCGGATCGGTGGCGTCCATCTACCTGATTCGGGGCGCTGTTCGGCGCGGGGTCGTGTTCCGCGATGCCGGCCTCGCCATTTTCGGCAGCGAAGACCTGTTCGACACTTCCGAATTGGTGGCGCGCGCGCCGTCCGGGAAATCCGCACGGGCAACATTTTCCGCGGACCTGATCGATCTGAAGCCCGGCGACTACGTGGTGCATGCCGAGCATGGCGTGGCCCGCTTCCTGGGTCTGCGCGAGATCGATCGCGGCGAGGCGCAGGGCGACTATATGCTGCTGGAATATGCAGGCGGCTCCAAGCTCTACGTGCCGCTTACCCGCATGGATCTGGTGCAGCGCTTCCGCGGCGCGGGCGAATCGGCCCCCGCGCTGGACCGCATGGGCGGCGCTACCTGGGACCGCACCAAGAGCCGCGTCAAGGCCAAAATGCGCGACATGGCCGATGAGCTGCTCAAGCTCTACGCCGGCCGTAAAATGGCCGAGGGTTTCGCCTTCTCGCACGACAGCAACTGGCAGCGCGAGTTTGACGACGCCTTCGAGTTCACCGAAACCCGCGATCAGCTCTCAGCCATCAAGGACATCAAGCGCGATATGGAAAGCCCGCACCCCATGGACCGCCTGCTGTGCGGCGATGTGGGCTATGGCAAGACGGAAGTGGTCATGCGCGCCGCCTTCAAGGCCATGGGCGACGGCAAGCAGGTGGCCGTGCTGGCGCCTACCACAGTCTTGACTTTCCAACACTTCGAGACTTTCAAGCGACGCTTTCAACCTTTCCC
>Ga0182015_10004770_pt1 | contig 14418 bp, 8 predicted proteins | sample 712P3MmetaG_FD_120478 | JGI IMG/M metagenome (GOLD analysis project Ga0182015, IMG submission 120478) | Permafrost microbial communities from Stordalen Mire, Sweden - 712P3M metaG | ecosystem: Environmental > Terrestrial > Soil > Wetlands > Permafrost | place: Sweden: Stordalen | collected...
ATTACGCTGCCCTTTACCTGGCTCGACATAGGATCCGTGCCCGACTACTGGGAGGCCACAGGTCTGCTACTTCGCGGCAAAGTCGCTGGCTTCACCATGCCCGGTGAGGAAATTCGTCCCGGGATCTATTGTGGGATCAATGTCCAGATCGCATGGGACCGGGTGCGGATCGATGGACCGGTCTACATTGGAAGCAGCACGTCCGTGGGAGACGGCGCAACCATCATCGGCCCGACTGTGATTGGATCAGGGTGCGTGATCCAACCGGGGGCGACGCTCCGCGAATGCATTCTAGCGGACTATACACGTATTTCTTCAGTGGCGGTGTTGGAACAAAAGCTTGTCTTCGGCAGCAAATGCATCGAGCCCTCGGGAAGATACCTGGACATAGAGGAATCTCAGATTCGCTGGCTGATGGACGATGCGCGCACGAAAGAAGAGCTATCTGAAATTGAAATGCAGCTTATAGAGGAAGTGAAGACCCTCACAGCCTCATGAAAGCTGAGCACGCCTTAGCCAGAATGTGATTTACGCCTTTACACAGCAGAAACGAGGAAGCCTATGAAAATAGCAGAACGAAAAGTGGGAGCCAATATCATTTTGGAAGTGCTCGAGACCCGCCTGGGCGCAGACAAAGTTTTGGCTTTCAAAGAAGCGGTTGGACGTCATCTTGAGGGCGGTGCAGTTTCTATCGTCCTCGACCTGTCGACGGTAGGATTTATTGATAGTAGCGGATTGGGCGCGATTCTTTCCATCCTCAAGCGCATGCCGAAGGGCTCTGAACTGATAATCTGCGGAATCACCGACTCCGTGATGAGCATGTTCAAGCTTACCCGCCTGGATCGCGTCTTCACCATCAAGAAAAACGTGGATGAGGCCGTGAGTACCCTATCGGTATGACCGAAGCCGGCACTCCCTGGAAGAGACTCACTCTCGAAATAGAAAGCCGGCTGGATGCCGTGCCTCTTCTGGGCCAGGTGATGCAGTTGGTGTGTACAGCAGCCGGATTTGCGCCGACTGAAGGAAGCCTGGTGGAGGTTTGCGTGGTGGAGGCGATTAACAATTCCATCGAGCATGCCTACAACGGAGATCACGACCACGGGGTAGAACTCGAAGTCAATCTCTTGCCAAACCAACTCATTGTCGATGTCTGGGATTCGGGTACATCCGCGGACGCGGCCAAGATGCACGCCGATCATCGCCATGCTCTTGAAGTCCATCAGGATCGTGTCCAGGATATCTCCGAAAGTGGAAGAGGACTGGCCGTCATTCAGGAAGTCATGGATTCATTCGAATACACCCCCGGAACAGAACGCAACCGCTTCCGTATGATCAAGCGACGAGATCTGCCTCAGCTGCGCCAGGACATCAGCACCCCGTCCTGAAGAGCCTCAGCACTAGAACCGGTCTCATAAATGCCCGGTTGAAAGGATGACCGCTTGCGAGACCCGCCCCAATGCCCGGATTTCCTGTGGAGCTTGATGGGGTCGCCGAACTGCATGCGGCTTTCCGTGAAGAAAGCCGCACATGATTGACCCCGGCTAGTGCCGCGCTGCAGGAAATCCGGGCAATGCGGGGCTCGTGCCGTATACAACGCAAGGGACCCATATATGAGACCGGTTCTAATAGCGACCGCTTGGTAGGTTATTCAATCGGCGCGGTGTATGCCGGGAAAGGACTAGCAACGTGATAGCAAGAGATAGCAGCGCCCTGCTCGAAGTCATGAAAGTGATGTTCAAGCCGCATCCTTGGCATGGCATATCCATGGGAGATCATGCACCCGAAATCGTTACTTGCTACATTGAGATCGTGCCCACCGATTCGGTTAAGTACGAGATCGAAAAGACAACCGGCTATCTAAAAATAGATCGCCCGCAGCGGTTTTCCAGTTTTGCCCCATGCCTTTACGGATTGATTCCGCGCACCTACTGCGGCACCCGGGTGGCGGCTTTCTCGGCCGAAAAGGCAAACAGGTTCGCGATTGAGGGAGACCATGACCCGCTGGATGTTTGCGTCTTTACCGAGAAAACCATTACCCACGGCGACCTCTTGCTCGAGGCGATTCCCATTGGCGGCTTGCGTATGCTGGACGGGAGTGAAGCCGATGACAAAATCATTGCGGTTCTCAAAGGCGACGCCCTATTTGGATCGATGCAGGATATTTCCGACTTTCCTGTAGGACTCGTACAGCGATTGATTCACTACTTTCTGACATACAAACAAATGCCCGGAGCGGCGGTGGCGTGCGAAGTGACCCACGTGTATGGCCGCGAGGAAGCCCATCACGTAATTCTGGAAAGCAAGGCGGACTATGATGAGCGTTTTGCGGATCTATCCAGCTTGCTGGATGAGGTATTCCCCGACTTTCATGAAGCTTCGAGTGTGTCCGTGAAGCAGGTCTGAACAGTCCATCATCAGCCCCCGGGGTTGCCGCCTACGGCGGCCCAAAGTCCTGCCATTCGGATCCGTAATCCGGCGAGTAAATCTCCCGCACCTTCCATTGCTCCAGTTCTACCGGCATCTTCCAGCTTCTGGGCTGCCTCAGAAGCTTCTGGCACTCCTAGATACCCAGTGCTCCTCTTAGACTATGCGCTGCCAGTTCCAGCATGCACGGGTTGTCCTGCAACAATGCTTGTTCCATTTGATTCAGCAACTTGGGAGATTCCACCAGAAAAATCGCCAGCACTTCGTCCAACAGATCTTCATCTCCACCCACGCTTTCCAGGGCGGTGGATCGTTTCCAGGCAAGTGGCTTTGCTTCGGAACAGCGTCCCTGCTGATCAAGGTATGAGCTCATGGCTTCTTCAATCTCTGCCACTACAGGCTTGTGAAGTATGGGGAAATACTCAGTCCCGGTATCGCCGCGCGTCTTCTTACCGCCCAACCGTTGCGAATCCGCAACCAAGGTAGCACAACTATCGCGATCGCCTGATATCTATGATGGTTCTTAGTGCGTATACTACGGCTGTCGTTACTATCGTTCCTTTTCTGCACCTGCGCTCAGTGTCAGGGATGAGGCCTGCCGTGGAAGGTCGCGATGTTGACCCCAGTCGGCTATCTTGTGGGTAACCAGCCTTACGGCATTTAGCCTTAGTGTTGTACTTAAAGCCTTTCCGCAGTAGGCTTTGCGGCAACTGCCACCCGATCTCTCCCTCCTCGCTGGCGGAAACAGTCCCTCCTGGCAGTTGTCTCCCCAGATTTGTAACCAGCGGTGCTACCGATGCGAATCGGTATTTCCGCTGTAAGAATAACTACCTCGAGATCAAGCGTGCTAGCGGTTATGCGACCAAATGGTCATAGCGTTCGGTCCGGTCAAATCCGATAGTCATAAAGGACACAGCAACAGTGTCCATTGATGTGCAGAGGGAGGCGGAGTGAATGACTGAACAAGGCGCCGTCATGGTAGGTCACTATAATTATTTTCTCGTTGTAGTGTCGGTTTTGATCGCGATACTTTCCGCTTATGCCGCCCTTGATCTTGCGGAGCGGGTGACCTATGCCAAGGGGAGCGCCCGGCTTTTATGGCTGAGTTGTGGCGCCACCGCGATGGGAACCGGCATCTGGTCAATGCACTACATCGGTATGCTGGCGTTCCAGCTCCCGGTGATGGTGAAGTATGACTGGCCAACGGTTCTGCTTTCCTTGTTAGCTGCTGTTCTTGCTTCAGGCGCCGGACTTTTTGCCGTGAGCCGGAAGACGATGGGTGCGCTCGTCACTATTGTTGGCGGTATCTTCATGGGCAGTGGAATCGCGGCCATGCACTACATCGGGATGGAAGCCATGCGGCTGCCGGCAATGTGCTCTTACTCACCCCTTCTGGTGACGGTGTCGTTGGTATTGGCGATTGTCATCGCCTTCGTTGCTCTGTGGCGGGTTTTTGCGCTGCGTAGTGTCAAAAATCTGAATCATAAGCTGGTAAATGCGTTCATCCTCGGAGCGGCCATCCCCGTGATGCACTACGTTGGCATGGCGGCGGCAAATTTCATGCCGGCTCCTCTCCCGCTCACTGCTCTTAAGCACGCGATCAGCATCTCCGACCTGGGCGTCGCCAGCGTCACTTTGGTCACTATCCTGATGCTGGGATTAGTCTTTGTAACTTCAATTGTGGATCGCAGCTTTAGCCGTCAGGCTTTGGCGCTCGAAGGGAGTGAGCAACGCTACCGCAGAATCGTGGAATCCGCATTCGATGCGTTTATCGCCATGGACCATACCGGCCTGATTACGGACTGGAGCACCCAGTCTGAGGCGATGTTCGGTTGGAGCCGGGCTGACGCTATGGGGAAGAGCGTAGAGCGCATGTTCCTCTGGGAGCAGAGAGCGGAAGGCGCGGGACATAGCCTACGCGATTTACTAACTATAGAAACGGCACGCTTACAGGAGAGGATCGAGCTGACAGCGTGTCACCGCGACGGCCACCAGTTCCCCGCCGAGGCGGCCATCTCTTCGCTTCAATTGGGAGAAAATAGCCTGTTCACGGCCTTTGTACACGATGTGAGCAAGCGAAAAAAAGAGGAGCGCGAAAAGGAAGAGGCCAAGGCGGCGGCGGAGCAGGGCGCCCGTGTCAAGGGCGAGTTCCTGGCGAATATGAGCCACGAGATTCGCACGCCCTTGAACGGCGTGATTGGTATGACAGACCTTGCGCTCGAAACGGAATTGACGCGCGAACAGCGGGATTATTTGGAGACTGTGAAACTGTCGGCCGACTCTTTGTTGAGCGTAATCAACGGCATCCTCGATTTCTCCAAGATCGAAGCCGGAAAGGTCGACCTGGAAGAGGTGGATTTCGAGCTGCGCGAGTGCATGGAAACGGCGCTCAAGACACTGGTGCTTCGTGCCGACGAGAAGGGGCTGGAGCTGCTCTGCGATGTCGCCGCCGAGGTGCCGGACATGGTTACGGGCGATCCAGGTAGATTGCGCCAGATCCTGGTTAACCTCGTCGGCAATGCCATCAAGTTCACCTATGAGGGCGAAGTGGCGTTAACAGTACAAATGGAGCTGGATGAGGGGAATCGAATCAGGCTTCATTTTATCGTGTCGGATACGGGAATAGGCATTGCTCAAGACAAGCTGGAATCTATCTTCGAATCCTTCGCTCAAGCGGATACATCGACCACTCGCGAATACGGCGGTACGGGTCTTGGACTTACTATCTCCAGGCGCCTCATCGAGCTCATGGGCGGAACAATCTGGATTGAGAGCGAGGTGGGCGTTGGATCGCACTTCCATTTCACACTCCTGCTTAACCGGTCAGAGGCAAAACCCGCCAACGAAGATGAATTTGGTCCCCAGGAGATGCTCGCTGGAGTCAGGGTGCTGGTGATCGATGACAATCGAACCAACCGGCGGATTCTTGATGGGCTCCTGAGAAGCTGGGGCATGGAGCCAACTGTCGTCTCAAGCGCAGAAAAGGCTCTGGCTGTACTTGACGAATCCTACGAGTCAGGGCTGTCGTTCCACCTGATTGTGACCGACATGCACATGCCGAAGATGGATGGATTCGGTCTGGTCGAAAAAATTAAACACCGTGGCGGAACCGCGCCGGCTACCATCATGATGCTTACCTCCGCAGGGCACCGGGGCGACGCGGCAAGATGCCAGCAGTTAGGCATCGCCGCGTATCTGCTCAAACCGGTGCGGAAAATGGAGTTGCGTGAGGCTATCGCCAGGCTGCTCGGAGCCAAGGACCAGATCCCCGCTTCCACCATGATCACTCGAGACTCGCTGCAAGAGGAGCGTGATCCCCACCAGCGCCTGGATATTCTGCTGGCGGAAGACAACATCGTCAATCAGAAGCTCGCCATGCGCTTGCTTGAAAAGCGCGGCCACAAGGTAATGGTGGTTGGTAACGGGCGAGAGGCTCTGGCTGCTCTTGCGTATAGACCCTACGACCTGGTCTTGATGGACGTACAGATGCCTGAATTGGGCGGCATCGAGGCAACGATCATGCTGCGGGAGAAGGAGAAACTTACTGGAGCGCATCAGCACATCGTCGCCATGACCGCCCTGGTCATGAAGAATGACCGTGAGCGTTGTTTGGAAGCCGGAATGGACGGTTATCTCGCAAAACCGATTCGACCACAGGAGCTTGACGAGGTCCTGGACGCGCGTATGGAACAGCGAAGCAGCTCGCCCAAAATGGGATCTCAGACACTTGGACCCAGCCAGCACCCAGTCGACGCGAACGAACTTTTGGAGCGCCTTGACGGCGATCGCGTCTTTCTTGCTGAGCTGACTGAACTATTCCGCGCTGATTACCCACGCCAAGTCACGGTAATCCATGAGGCTATCCTGCAAGACGATGCACTTCGCGTTAAGCAAGCCAGCCACGCCCTCAAAGGAGCGCTCTCCAATCTTGCCGCCTCGCCAGCAAGGGAGATGGCGGCTAACCTGGAGCGCCTCGGAGCGTCTGGCGATCTGGCGCTGGCGAAACTCGCTCTCGGGGATCTGGAGAAAGAATTAACCAGGACTATCGAGTCGCTCGACGCACTCTGCCAGGAGACTGTCCAGTGAGGATCCTGGTGGCGGATGACGACGCCGTCTCGCGTCGTTTGATGGAAACCATCCTTCAGCGGGTTGGGTATGAAGTCGTGTTGGCTGAAAATGGCCGCCAAGCCCTGGAAAGCCTGGTGAGCCGCGATGGACCGCGTCTTGCCTTGCTCGATTGGATGATGCCTGGTCTGGATGGGCCAGCCGTCTGCCTGGAGGTTCGCAGTCATCGCGAACGGCCGTACAGTTACATCACTCTGCTCACTTCAAAGGGAGCCAAAGAGGATCTTGTCGCCGGCCTGGAAGCTGGAGCGGACGACTATCTGACCAAACCATGTTATCCCGAAGAGCTGAAAGCCCGCCTGCGAACTGGGGAGCGCATTCTGCGGCTCGAAGATAGGCTGGTGGACGCCCGTGAGGAGATGCGCTTCAAAGCAACTCACGATGCTCTGACGTCCTTATGGAATCGAGGGGCGATTGTAACTCACCTAAACCATGAAATTAATCGTGCTCAGCGGGAGCACGCGAAGATTTCCTTGCTGCTTTGCGACGCCGACCACTTCAAGAAGATTAACGACGTACACGGACACCTCTCCGGAGATACAGTTTTGCGCGAGATCGCTCTACGGCTTGCCAGCGCAATTAGACCGGGGGACGCGGTGGGACGCTATGGCGGCGAAGAATTTCTCGTCATCCTGAGCGACTGCGGGCCGGAAAGCCTTCGCCGCCGCGCAGAACAACTACGGCAGATGGTAGCTTCCAGCTCGTTTACCGGGAATTTGCAAGGCCTCTCCATTTCGATCAGCGTAGGCGCGATGACCGTTGACGAATGGACCATCAGCCCAACCGCTGAAGTCCTCTTGTGTCAGGTTGACACGGCACTGTATCGCGCCAAGATGGAAGGCCGTAACCGGGTCGTTATCGCTGGGCCGCAGCCTCTGGCGACGATGGCTTTAGCGGAGCATCAAGCCCCACCCGATGCTCAGGGCTCGCTGTTGTTGAGTTAGCTCGGTAACTGGTAGGCGATATAGCGACTGCCCATAACATCGCGGTGTTTACGAGGACTAGGGCAACGCTGCACTTACGCCACCGACAGGCTGTTCTCTGATCCTCCGTGACACAATCCCTGCATTACGTAACTGTGCATGTATGGCGTAGTGCCCCAAAGGTTGTAATTGTGATGATTTCGTATTGTGTTACTGTTCAACACAGCCGGATTACTTAAGTCATAGCGATCCATAGTGAGCCAATATCCAGCGCAGCAGCCTATGGAAAACCAAGACGCAAGGCAGTCTAGTTCCCAAAAAGAGTTAGCCAACGACGTGGCCCTGCTGTTCTCGTGGGCCAAGATTGAAAATGCGCCCTATCGAGATTTTTCCAGACTACGAAAAGGCGCCCCTAAGCCCTCGGTTCACCGTGCGGAGGGGACAAGAAACGAAGATACCGGGGGGCGGGGCGAGAGCAACGGTAGCCAGGAGACAGTTCCCTCTTCCGCCGCCCTCGCTTCTCCAACCCCCGCTTGTGCAACCGTGGATGTTTGTAGCCCCCTGTTACTCGCTGGCTTGAGCCCAGAAAAAGTGATGTCCACAAATCATCAACCTCCTCCGGCGCAGCAACCGGGCACACACGATTTGCTTCCGCAGGCGTTCCAGGGTGTTTCAAGAGCGGGAATCCAAACTGCACTTCGTGAACCCGAGCGTCCGGATAAGGGATCTCCTGTGCTCGCCGTATATTCGATCGCCGGCGGTGTTGGTAAAACCACGCTTTGCGCAAATCTGGGCAAAACCCTTTGCTCTCTCGGAGAGCAGCTGCTGCTCGTCGATGCAACAGGCCGTGGGCTTCTGCCCTTCTATTTCGGAGCAACCGACCTGCGGACGGGTCCCAGGAAGTTCGTAGCGCCGGGCGTGAATGCCCCGTTCATCCAGGTTATCGCCGGCGACAAAGTCACGACTCAATGGCTGGACGGAGAGGTGAAGCCCGTGATGTCCACCTCGCAACGCACCATTTTCGACCTTGGGCCACCCTGCGAAAGCCTGCTTCCCACAATCTTTGGCATGTGTACCGTAGTCCTTATTCCGCTCTTGCCTGACCTTAACTCTATTCTCACCGTCTCACGCATCGAGAGTGCGTTGAATGCGCAGTCCATGGGATCAAAACCAGCTGCTGTCTTCTACTTGTTCAATCGCTTCGATGAGCTCAGCAAGAATGACCAGCAAGCCCGGGAGTTCGTCGCCCGGCAGTGCGGCCATCGCCTGTTGCCCATTACCCTCCGCCACAGCCGGGAGCTGACAGAAGCCCTCCATAATGGGATTCCATCGGCGCATCCTGCACCGGTTTCTGAGCTGAGCCACGATTACCTGGAACTGGCTTTGTGGGCCCGAAGGGTTGCTCCACTGAGCTCTGCCGGCCTCCTGCCAGGCAAGTGGAGCGAGCAATGAAAGCACTTGTAGGACAGTGGGAGCGCCTAGGAACCGGTTCTGGCGCGTGGGCAGGTTTTGCTCGCCTCCTCACTTACGCTCTTTTGCTTTTCCTTGCGCTGAACTGCATAGCAGTCGACTTCAAATGGCCTGAGCAGGCTGTACTCGGGATTCTCACCATTTCCCTGGCGTTTGTCATTCACGGCATATCGGACTCGGAGCTCATCACCCTGGCTCTCATGTTTGCTTCGATGCTGGCCACCGCAAGATATGGCTATTGGCGGTGTTCGTCGGTTTTCCAGGCGGCCGTAGATCCGGCCCAGCACGTCAGCAAGATCGATCTCGCCTTCATGCTGATCCTGCTCTCGGCTGAGGTCTATGCGTTCGCCATCCTATACCTGGGTTACATTCAAACCATCCGCCCTCTGCGCAGGCCTCCTGTCCCGCTGCCGGCGGATGTGGAGGAGTGGCCCCATGTGGACGTTCTCATTCCCACCTATAACGAGCCACTGCTGGTGGTGCGGACCACAGCATTCGCTTCGCGAAATATCGATTATCCGCCCGACAGGCTTCATGTGTATATCCTCGACGATGGACGGCGAGAGGAATTCCGAAAGTTCTGCGAAGAAGCAGAGGTCGGATATGTCACTCGCACTGACAATAAACACGCCAAGGCCGGAAATATCAATCGCGCGCTCGAAAACCTAACCTCACCCTATGTTGCGATCTTTGACTGCGATCACGTACCCACCCGCAGCTTTCTGCAAATGACCCTGGGATGGTTTCAAAAAGACGCAAGGCTGGCAATGCTGCAAACTCCGCACTTCTTTTATTCTCCCGACCCGTTCGAGCGGAACCTCCATCAGTTCAAGGCAATACCGAATGAAGGCGAGCTGTTTTATGGAATTATCCAGGATTGTAGCGACCTATGGAATGCGACCTTCTTTTGCGGCTCATGCGCCGTACTGCGACGCACCGCACTCGATGAGATTGGCGGCATCGCAACCGAAACTGTGACCGAAGATGCACACACCTCCCTCCGCATGCAGATGCGCGGATGGAACACCGCATACGTCAATATCCCCCAGGCAGCGGGCCTGGCGACGGAGAGCCTCTCCAGCCATGTAGGCCAGAGAATTCGCTGGGCACGCGGCATGATCCAAGTGCTGCGGACAGATAATCCCCTCTTTGCACGGGGACTCAAATGGCCACAACGTCTTTGTTATTTCAATGCCATGGTGCACTTCCTGTACGCCGTTCCACGTCTCTTGTTTCTGACCGCCCCGTTGGTATACCTGCTTCTGGGGCGCACCAATATTCCGGGCAACTGGATCGCCATTATGGCCTATGCGTTGCCGCACCTCTTCTTATCCAATATCACGAATTTCCGCATCCAGGGTAAACACCGCCACTCATTCTGGAACGAGGTATACGAAACAGTCCTGGCGCCGTACATCCTGGGGCCGACGCTGCTCGCGCTGGTGAACCCGAAGCTAGGAAAGTTCAATGTGACGTCAAAAGGCGGAATCGTGAAAAAGAGCTACTTCGATGCGCGCATTGCGCGGCCCTACGTCGCTCTGATCCTGGTGAATGTGCTGGCCCTGGTCATCGCCCCGGTTCGATTCTTTTTCTGGAATGCCGATCACCCGGGAACCGTGGTCATGAATGTGATCTGGGTGCTGTTCAATATGGTCATCGTCGGCAGCGCCAACGCAGTCGCGTTTGAATCTCGCCAGCTTCGGTCAGATGTGCGCATCGATCAACATATACAAACGGAAGTGCGGCTACCCGATGGGCAAACCATCTTTGGCCAATCCAGCGACATATCGTTAGGCGGCGCTGCGCTCAAGCTGGAACAGCCGCGCCCGCTGGCCGTAGGTTCCATGGTTGAGGTGATTTACCCCCTGCGTGACCGGCAAGCCAGCTTTCTTGCAACCGTGGTCAGTGCTAATGGCGTAGATTTGCGGCTCAAGTATGAGCGTCTTTCTGTTGAGCAGGAAGAGCTGATGACGCTGATCCTCTATTCCCGCGCGGATACGTGGCTCACCCAGAACGAGAAACGCGAAGTGGACCGGCCATTGCGCAGCTTTGGGCATCTGGTGGCACTCTCCGTAAAGGGAGTTGGCTATGCATTAGGCACCCTGGTTCCAAAGAGAAAAATCCCGGAGCCGGCAAGGGTTTCGGCGGCAGGGTCCGCGGTCGCCATGCTGGCTCTGCTTATTGCCGGGGCATCTGGATTACTCCACGCCGAAACCACCCCCGTCCCTCCACATATCGCGGCGGTGGCGAATGTCAGCGGGGGTACCTTCCGTTCCACCTTTACGCTCAAGGACGTCGGCGTTGCTGACGCAATTCTATTTCGCGGTACTGACGCCTCGAGAAGCATCCCCTTCGCTTTGCCGCAGACACAAGTGGCGCAAGAGGCAAAGCTTAATCTCAAATACTCCTTTTCCCCCAGCCTGCTCGGCCAGTTAAGCCATCTTAATGTGCTATTGAATGGTGCTCTGATCGCCAGTTTGCCCGTGCCTGCGAAGACAGCCGATGTTCAGGATGCCTTGAGCACCAGCTTGACACTTCCGGCGGAGCTCTTGACCCGCAACAATGTATTGGGATTTCAATTCATCGGCCACTACACCATGAGCTGCGAAGATCCCGCCAACTCCGTGCTGTGGGGGCGGGTTGAGACAAATTCGAGCATCGAGGTTTCGGGCTCGTTACTGCCCCTTTCTGACAATCTCAACATGCTTCCACTGCCTTTTTATGACGAGTCGGTAGGCAGCACAACCGCTTCCATCCCCTTCGCTTTCGCGAGTCAGCCAAGCCGCCGGGCACTGGAGGCCGCCGGTATTGTCGCCTCGTGGTTTGGAATACGCGCCAAATCAAGAGCATTAACCTTTCCTGTGACGGTCGACGGCGCACTTCCCAAGGGCAATTTGGTTCTCTTCGTGGAAGAGCCCTCTGGCATGCCGGCGGCGCTCGATCTCCGCGGCGGCGGACCAGTGATCGCGATGCGCACCAATCCCAGTGACCCGTTTGGCAAGGTGCTGGTCATAGCCGGAGACGATGGCGCTCAACTCGTCACCGCTGCGCGATCCCTGGCACTGGAAAACAATCTACTTCAGGGCCGCACCATCCAGGTGTCGGATTTTCAATTGCCACCTGCGCGCCAGGCCGACGACGCGCCGCTCTGGCTCAGGACGGACCAGGTCTCACCCTTCTGGAATTATTCCGTGGACAGGACTCTACAGAGTGATGGTTCCGGTACTTTGCCCGTCTATGTCCGCATTCCCCCCGACCTTGATTTCGGGGATGAAAGCACCTTACCTCTCCACTTGGACTACCGCTACAACGCGGTTCCCCTTGCCGCCGGATCAACCATGCGGGTGAGCGCGAATGGATCCCTGGCCAACGAACTGCCGCTCCCTCAGCGAGACAATCCGAAACAGACGTTGAATGAAACCGTGGCGGTCCCACTCGTAAGCATGCGGCCCTTCGCCAACACCTTTCTGTTCAACTTCTTCTTCCAGATTCCGAAGACAGGGCCATGCCGGAACACCCCTCCGATCAATTTGCAAGGCGCTCTTCTGCGTAGTTCTTACCTCGACCTGCGCGGGCTGAATCATTGGACCTCGATGCCAAACCTCGAGCTCTTTGCGAATGCCGGCTTCCCCTTCACTCGCTTTGCCGACCTCTCGCAGACCATGATCGTCATGCCGCCAAAGGCTTCCTCCGAAGAGATCGGCATGTACCTGATGTTTCTCTCCTACTTCGCGGAGCAGACCGGGTATCCCGCTCTACGGCTCCAAGTTGATGACTCCGCCAGTTTGGGAAAGGATGCAGACTACCTCATCCTCGGAACGCCGGACGATCAGCCCGCGTTTGATCGGCTACATCACCGTTTGCCCATTACGGTGAGCCAGGATGGTCTTTCAGTGGAAGAGACAGGGGGATTCTTTCCCGCAATACAATCCGCCTGGTGGCAAGTGGCGGAGATGCGTCCGGTCTGGTGGTGGAAGCTGATTAAAGGCCAGCAGAGGGCCGGCTTGATTGCCAGCCTGGGTGAGTATCCAGACGCCGTGATACAAGGCATCGAGTCGCCCTGGGCCGCCGGCCGCTCGGTGGTCACGATAACGATCAAGAACGATGCGGCGGCGAAAGCGTTTACAGCCGCTTTCCTCAAGTCATCGGGATCGGCAAGCATTGGTGAATCGGTCAGTGTTCTGCAGGGAAACGACTTCACTTCCTACCGTTTAGGCGACGCTTTTTATCAGGTGGGCCACCTGCCTTGGTGGACTCAGGTCCGTTACCGGCTCCGGGAATTTCCCTGGCTGGTCGTCTTGCTGACCTTTGTACTTGGCTTGTTCGTCGTCCCGTGGACCAGGGCCAGGCTCAACGACCGTACGCGAGCCCGGCTCGAAGGGCGCCCAGTATGAAACAGAGATCATTTCTAATCGCATGCCTAGAACTTCTGCGTGCGCGTTCTTTCCGGATCGAGAGGTGAGGGTCCGATGGTTAAACTGAGCGGCAAAGCATGCCCCAAGCTCCTTCTCATGGCCTCTTGTGTCTTGGCAATGGGCCTTTCCAACCGTCTCTGCGCCGAATCGCCTGCGGAGAAAATGTTGCTGGCCAAGGCGCAATCGCTCGTGGCCCATGGCCACCTGGAGTTAGCGATCCAGACCTGGCAGCAGGTTCTGCTCTCCGATCCTGCCGATCGAGAGGCACTTCTCGGCATCGCGAAAGCCGACATGCAATTAGGTAAGACAGAAGAGGCCCAGAAATATGAGCAGCAGCTGCGTGACCTTGGAAACAGTTCTGCGGATGTTGCCCAGATAGAGGCCATGCCGCATGTGCAGTCGCAATCGGTTCGCCTGAACGATGCCCGGCGTTTGGCCCAGCAGGGCAAGTATGCCGATGCTATGAAGGTCTACCGCGACCTTTATCCCAACGGACCGCCGGCCGGCGAGATGGCCCTGGAATTCTACGAAACACAAGCTGCAATACCGGGGTTACGGCGCCAGGCGACCGACCGCCTGCGCGAACTAGCCACGCAATTCTCAGCCGATCCGCGATACGCCATTGTTCTCGGACGCACTCTGACCTACGATCCAAAAACACGCGCCGAAGGCATGGCCTTGCTAAGCCATTACGACAGTTCCCCTGAAGCGCAGCAGGCATTGAAGCAAGCATCAGGCTGGGACGGCGATGCGAAAAAGGCTGCTGCCGCAGCGTCCATTGCCGCGCCGAATTCCCCGGCTGCCCGCGAACCCTCCGCCGATCCCATGGAAGGCTCAGCCTACCGCGAACTCAATAGCGGTCACCTGGACGAGGCCGAGCAGCAATTCCAGGCTTTACTGGCAAAGAACCCTCATAACGCACGAGCTTTAAGCGGCATGGGCTATGTGTCCATGAAGCGAGGTAACTTCGACCAGGCGGTGGACTACCTGGAAAAAGCGCGCGCTGCGGGCGCCACAAAGTTGGAAGGTACCCTCTCCACTGCACGCTTTTGGAGCCGAAT
>Ga0182015_10004771_pt1 | contig 14413 bp, 16 predicted proteins | sample 712P3MmetaG_FD_120478 | JGI IMG/M metagenome (GOLD analysis project Ga0182015, IMG submission 120478) | Permafrost microbial communities from Stordalen Mire, Sweden - 712P3M metaG | ecosystem: Environmental > Terrestrial > Soil > Wetlands > Permafrost | place: Sweden: Stordalen | collected...
AAGGCGCCGCCCTCCTGCACCTGAGCACGCGCCAGGCCAGCCTGGAGGACGTCTTCGTCCGCCTGACCGGCCGCCACCTGCGGGAGGAGTGAACTTCGAACCGGAAACTGTAAACCGGGAAATCAGAACGGACTGATCATGGCCATCGCACAACAAACTCCGCCCACCGAGCCGAAGCAGCACGCTGCCCCGCCCCGGAGCGGCCGCTGGTCGGGCTATACCCATCTGCTTGTGGCGCGCATGAAGGAGCTCAAGCGCGAGCCCGAAGTCATTTTCTGGGTTTTCGTCTTCCCTCTGTTGCTGGCGCTTGGCCTGGGCATCGCCTTCCGGAATAAGCCCGCTGACGTAACTTCGATTGCCATCGTGTCCGGCCCCGGCGCCCGAGACGCGCTGGCTCTGATCGAGCGCGCGCCCCAGCACGGCTCTATTCGCACGGTGATCCTTGACCAGGCCCAAGCTCTGCAGGATTTCCGCCTGGGCAAATATGATCTTGTGGTCGAGGCCGTCGCCGGGGGAAAAATTCAGTACCGTTACGACCCCGCCCGGCCCGAAAGCGTGCTTTCCCGCATTGAGGTGGATGACGCTCTCCAGGACGCCGCCGGCCGCAGGGACCCGGTCTCCACTTCCGCCGTCGCTTCGACCGAGCCCGGCTCCCGCTACATCGATTTCCTCATCCCCGGCCTGTTGGGCATGAACCTGATGAATGCCGCCATGTGGGGCATCGGCTTTGCCCTGGTCGACATGCGCCAGCGCAAGTTGCTGAAGCGTTTTGTTGGCACTCCCATGCGGCGCAGCGATTTCCTGCTTGCCCTGACCAGCAGCCGCCTGGTGCTCATGTTGATTGAGGTCGCGTTGCTGCTTGGTTTCGGCGTGCTCGTATTCCACATGCGCGTGCTCGGATCTCTCTGGACCATCGTGCTGATCGGCGCCATCGGCGCGGTCGCGTTCGGCGGACTTGGGCTGCTCACCGCCAGCCGCGCGCAAAAGATCGAAAGCGTGAGCGGCCTCATCAACCTGGTGATGATGCCCATGTGGATTTTCTCCGGTGTCTTCTTTTCCTATGCGCGTTTTCCTGCCGTCACCCAGCCCTTTATCAAGGCGCTGCCTCTCACCGCGCTCAACGACGCCCTGCGGGACACCATCCTGCAAGGAGCTCCGCTGGCATCCCAATCCGGGCGCTTGCTGATCCTCGCCCTCTGGGGAGGGATTTCTTTCGTGCTCGCCCTGCGTTTGTTTCGCTGGACCTGACGCCGAATCGCAGTTCTGCAAGGTGATCCGGGCGGAACAGACGATTGCGCCGAGGCGGACCTAGGAGATACGGGTCGGAGTGGGCCGCGGAAAGCGGCGGAATGACGCGACCATTGCCTGAATTCGCATTCGTTGATTTTGGGGAATAATCATGGTGAAAAGCAAATCACCGGTCTCGGTCAAGGGTATTATTCTTCGAAACAACCATGCCAATGCCGAAGTTCTTCTGCTGCGAAACGACAGAAAAGAGTGGGAATTACAGTCCTTGGCTGCCGCCCGCTTTTCCGACCACGCCAGCTATGTAAAAGTTCCGCTCCGTTTGTACGCAGGTGATCTCATCAGTTCGTGTACGGCGCTCCTCGGCCGAGGGGAGCAATGAGCAATGACTGGAACTCGATCTCCCGAGGCACTGCTTTTCTATTCCCCTAACGGCATAGCGCGAATCCTCGCTCGCAGCGCTGCAAAGGAGTCACTGGCGGCGCTTGTTGAGGCATTTTGAGCGGTGCCGGGTGCCTCCCCACTTTTCGGTAGGCAGTGCGCTTCTAGTCCGCTGATAGCGATGGATTGTTTTTCCAGAAGATTTACCAGCTCGAGCAAAACTTTTTTCATGACACCTCCGTTCTGGTCCTTCGAGTTTCCGCTTTTTACGAGAGGTGTCAAGCCGCAGGAGGACGGTGCTCGACGGGGACCTATTCCGGCGGCCAAAATTGGCGATGTGTCCCCTGGCGGCGTACCATTGAGCATGAGCCAAACATGTCCAGAATTCCTTGACGCGGATCCCTCGGACCGCTCTCGAGATGCCCCGGTCTTACTTCGACAAGAGCCCGCTGAAGAAGAAGACGACGAGGACGACGAGGATGACGAGGATGACGGCAAACACGATGCCAAGGATGACGACCAGGGTGACGAAGGCTACTCGGAGTGAGCGGCCCGACCAGAGATTCGCAGGCAGGGCGGTCGCCGCTGCCAGGCAGCGACCCTCCACTCCGCAATTCTCTCTAGGTGCGTAGATTTCAATCGACCGCGAGAATTACTTTTCAATATCGAAGTAAATCTTCGTGGTAGTGCGATACTTCGTTATCTTCTTGCCATCCAGTTCCATCTCCAGTTCTGCCACCCGTGCCCATTTCATACCTCGAACCGTTTTTGCGGCTTCTGCGATGGAGTTTTCCGCCGCCTTGGCGAAACTCTCTTTGGAAGTTCCGACTATCTCAATAATCTTTTGCGTCATTGCGATTCTCCTCGGGTCCTTCACTGTGGATTGTACCCCTGACCTGTTGCGCTGCCTCACGGGTAAAATGCTGGGGTGCAGATGCAGCTCACATTCCGGCATTCACTGCGCAGCAGCCGCCGGTTCGTGTTTGAAAACATCATGGACCTTGAGCACGTGTGCGTGGTGCACCGGAAATGGTTCCAAAACCTGCGCGTGCGTATCGCGCGGCCGGATTACGTCGAGTATTGCCTGACGGGCTTGTTCTACGGACTGAAGCAGGAGGTGCTGGCTCGTGGTGGTCCGCTCGACCACGATCGGTATTGGTACGAGTTTGTTACCGCCATTGCTCGGATGCGAGTCGAGGGCAGACTGGAGGGGGAAGACGGAAACCTGATGCAGACTGAGGTTATAACATTCCGTTTTGCGGGGCTGCTGGCACCGATCTTCTGGTCCCTCCGGCCGCTCTTCGTACGTCAAAAGCAGGACATCCTGGCAGCAGATACCGCCTTGCTGGAACGAGAATTCGCGCTTGAACAGCGAGGTTTCGAGCGCAAGGAATCGAGCACCCCACGCGTGGTTGTATACGGGGGAAACGGTTTCTTCGGTCGCATCATTGTCGACGACCTGCTGCGGCATACCCCCGCACGGATCGAGATTGCATCGCGCACCGCCCACAGAATCGAATTTCCGGGTTTCGAGGACCGAGTGCGGTTTGTCGAATCCGATCTCCGCGACCCGGTGTCAGTCCGGCACACTATCGCCCGGGCAGACTTACTGATCGTTGCCGCCGGTCCGTTTCAGGGCATGCCACTTACCGCACTCGAGGCATGCGTGGCCGAGCGGGTGCCATACCTTGACGTGGCCGATGATCGCGATTTCGTGCGCCGCGCCTATGAGCTCGCCGAATCGGCAGCAACACCGCTGGGGGCTGTCGCCTTGATCGGTTGCTCAGTGGTTCCGGGCCTGACGTCACTGCTGACCCGGTTCGCCCAAACCACCGTCCCCCGCATCACCCAAACGAAGATATGCATCTCTCCGGGCACGCGACACCCGCGCGGACCGGGATCGTTCGCCTGCCTTCTTTCGACCGTCGGACGAGGGTTCACGGCGCCGACCGACGGCCACGAAGCACCCGTCACCGGGTGGACGAAGCCCGAACGAGTCAGCTTCCCGCCGCCGATAGGAGACCGCACCGCGTACCGGGTGGTGGATATCGCGGACCATTTCATTCAGCCGCGCTATTTCGGGACTCGAACCGTAGAGTTCAGGATAGGATCGGAGCTATGCGCCCTCAACCTGCTGCTATCCGCGGTCGGGCGTGCCCGTCAGGCGTTCAGGGTGCCGCTAAGCTGGTTGGTCGGTATAGGCCGCGTGCTGATCCAGGTCGCGGCGCTGTTTGGCTCAACCGCCGGGGGCGTACTGGTCGAAGTCACAGGATACGCAGGCGAAGAGCCTCGCAGCGAGAGCTGGTGCGTCCTCGCCGGCCACGGGGGCGAGCGGATTCCCTCCATGATTGCGGCAATCGCAGCGGACATGGTTCTGCGCAAAGAAATTGCAGGAAGCGGGGTCGTGCCACTACCAGACTGGATCACGCGCGATGGACTGATTGGCGAACTTGCCGCTCGGGGCATTCGGACCGCAATCAGCACAGGGGGTGGAGAGTGGCGTGATGTCGGTCGTACGGCGGGCTGAGGACAGCCGAAATCGACGCATCCGAGGGCTGACAAAATGACCGACCCGGAATCGCCCCGGTCACCCCAAAACCGTAGAACTCACGGGACGCAGAAGCCGCACCGTGGACCAGCCAATGGAGGTTCCCAAGAACGCACCGGCGATTACGTCCGAGAGCCAGTGATAGTTCCCCGCTACGACCGCGCCCGATAGGAGGCCGACGAGGAGCAGGCCGAGTACTCGCCAGCGGGGAGCCACGATCCAGAGCACCGACGCGATCGCGGAGGAAATGGCCGCCGTTCCCGACGGGAACGACCCCAAGGTCGTCCCACCGCGCAGGAGGTGGAACCCATAAAGATGGTTCTGAACGTAACCCGGGTCGGGCCAGGCACGACCAAAGATGTGCTTCAAGATGATGTCGGCCGCCACCGCCCAAATTGCGCTCCACGCACAGAGCAACGGTATTTCGGTCCACCGCCGAAGTTGACGACCGGATACTACCCAGATCCCACACCCAAGCAGGAAGAACAGAGCAATTACAACCACGAGATCGAGCGGGCGAAGCATGCGATCAAGCCAAATCCACAACGCTGTGTGGCGTAGATGCGCTTCGATAAACTCCGCTAGGGCGCGATCCACATAGGCGATGCATACTTCGACCGTAATAGCGCACAGAACGAGCGCCAGCAGCCAGTAGCGGAATGCGGGGCGGTGAGTCATCGATTGCGGCTTGCGAATTGTCTGATCTGGGTAAATGGAGATCAGGCTACAGCAAATACAATCTGCGAGGCAATACTTTGAGAGCTCAGCTGAGATCGGCTCGATCATCAGCCCCTCTCTAGGCACGCGATTCGTACCGAACCCGTCTTGCTCGGCATGCTGCCGCCATGTCCTCGTTGGGCGCAATGCAGAAAGCGGCCGTCGGAGGTTTCGACGGTTTGCTCAGTACCGACCAAACACGGCACATAGCCGCGACGGGAAAGATGTTGCCAAGAAGGACAAGCAAACAACTCTTGCTGCTGGGTTAAGATGTAGCCGAGGAGACCAATGTATATTCCAAGGCATAACCTGGAGAAACGCGTCTCCGTGATGCACGCGTTGATGGTTGCCCAACCGCTTGCAACTCTCGTGACTTTAGGAGCCACCGGACTGTTCGCTTCTCATATTCCAATGGTCCTCGAGGACGATGGCTCACAGTTCGGCGTGCTACAAGGTCATATCTCCCGCGCCAACACCCAGTGGCACGATTTCGTGCCGACAGTAGATGCGCTGGCGATTTTTACCGGCCATCAACACTACATTTCTCCCAATTGGTATCCCGGAACAAAAGAGCATGGCAAAGAAGTGCCAACTTGGAACTACGTCGTGGTGCATGCCTCTGGCCCCTTGAAGGTAATCCAGGACCACGAATGGCTCCTGAAAAACGTCGAGAGATTGACCAACATCCATGAAGCGGGAGCGCCGGTTCCATGGAAGGTCAGCGATGCGCCAGAGGACTTCATCAGATCGCAGTTGAATGGAATTGTCGGTCTGCAGCTAGCGATCCAGCGGCTTGAGGGCAAATGGAAGATGAGCCAGAACCGGACCGAGAGGGACCGAAAGGGCGTGATAGACGGCCTGGCAAAACTCAACACTCCCGAAAGCCTGGCCATGAAAGCCCTGGTCGAGGAAGTCTAGCGAGGAAATCTCAGGTCACTGGCTTAGGAAATTCGCACGAGACGGGAGGGTCCGGATGAGAGAAGGAACCCTGGAGTTTTGGACTTCCAACACCCTGGATCACTCTTTGTTTGTTGGTACGCTCGATTTCTATGCCGCTGCAGATCCCTGATAGGCGCTGGACTATGGCACTCGCACAAAAACCACCGACTCTCGATTCGTCGTCCCGGCCACTACGCCTCTTTATACAGGGAGCCTTCGCAGAATGAGTCTTGACCTTCGAACCGGTCGTTCGGTGTGGCTTTGGCACCGGCCGCGGAATCCCGGCCATAGAAAGCTAGCCAACCATGTTCGCTGTGAAGTGGCAGTTGTGGGTGGTGGCGTGTCGGGGGCGCTGATCGCCCATGAACTTGTCAGCCGGGGGATGCAGGTCATCGTGATTGACAGTCGCGACATCGGCATGGGAAGTACGATGGCCAGTACGGCGATCTTGTCCTACGAGCCCGACGTTCATTTGATCGATCTAATCCCCGAAATCGGTGAACGATCGGCTGTCCGGGCGTATCGAGCGGGACTCGAGGCGATCGACTCACTGGAGCGGACCGTCGCGACGCTTGGTGATTCGTGTGACTTTAGAAGGCGAGAAAGTCTGTATCTGGCCAGCAGTCGTAAAGCTGCCCGAATTGTACAGCGCGAATGCGAAGCCCGGCAGAAGCACAATTTCAAAATCGAATTGCTAAAGAGGAGCGAGCTCGCCCAGCGTTATTCGCTGAAAGCTCCCTGCGCGATCCTCACTCGTGAAGCGGCTGAAGTCAACCCGATGAAACTTACCGTGGCGCTCATTCGTAGCGCCCAACGGAAAGGACTGAGAGTTTTTTCCCACACGCCTGTCGAAACCTACAAACGGCAGCGCAAAGAGTCTGTGCTCACGACCGGGAATGGTTTCCAAATCCGCGCTCAGCATGTTGTGTTTGCTACCGGCTATGAGACGCAACAACTGTTGAAACAGAAAGCAGTGCGATTGGCAAGCAGTTATGCCATTGCTTCAACGGCTGGCACAAAACTTCCCAAAGCACAGAGGCGCATGGTGATATGGGAGTCGGCTCGACCCTATCTTTATGTCCGCACTACGGTCGACGACCGAATTGTAGCCGGTGGAGAAGATGTCGATTTCGTCGACGCAGAGAAGCGGGATCGGTTGTTGCCCAGCAAAACTAGAACATTAGAAAGCAAAATCCGCAAAATGTTCCCCCACGTTTCATGGAAATTGGCCACAGCCTGGACGGGAACCTTTGGGGAGTCGAACGATGGCCTTCCCTACATCGGAGCTCATAAGGCTTATCCCGGCGCACAATTCGCCCTCGGGTATGGCGGCAACGGCGTCACGTTTGCGGTCATCGCGAGCGCGGTAATTCCCGATCTGATTTCGGGGACCGAGAACCCTGATGCGAGGCTGTTTCGATTCGGGCGCTAGTCCGACTCCCGCGGCCTCCATGACTATCTAGGTTTAGTATTAGGGGTTTGAGGAAAACTGTTAATTTCATACAATGACATTCTGCAGCTGCAGTTTCTCCGACAGAGTTCTCTAAACCAATCGAACAATCGGATTATTCCCGGCAGGAATAGCTGGGGAGAAACGGAGTGGCTGGGGCTGCCGTTTTTGGGGCGGGCTCACGTAAGGTCCTGTTTGCCGACCAACCGCTCGGAATTTTACGAGTTGCCCTCAAAACACCGGTTGAGGAACCTCTTCAAAAGCGGCGAAGCTTCTCGAAAGTAATCAATTGCCTCAATGAATGTATTGGCTATTAGCGCCAACCGAGGGCTGGGGCGACCGAAGTCAGAATTGCCTCCATGACACGCGCATTGTAGGCAACACCGAGTTGATTGGGAATGGTTAGCAATAGGGTGTCGGCCTCCGCGATCGCCTCGTCTTTCCTAAGCTGCTCGATGAGAATCTCTGGCTCAGCAGCGTAACTGCGGCCAAAGATCGCCCGTGTGTTTTCGTCAAGGAACCCGATTTTGTCCTCTTCCTCAGAGCCTCGTCCGAAATAGCTACGATCACGGTCATCGAGCAACGGAAAAATACTGCGGCTAACGGAAATTCGCGGAGTACGCGTGTGACCGGCTTGCTTCCAGGCTGCGCGAAAGGCGCGAATCTGGGCGGCCTGTTGGATGCGGAGTGGCTCGCCGGTCTCGTCGAATTTGAGGGTGGAGGTTTGCAGGTTCATTCCAAGCTTTGCGGCCCATGCTGCTGTCGCGTTGGAAGCAGACCCCCACCAGATTCGATCACGCAATCCTGCAGAGTATGGCTCAAGACGTAGCAGTCCCGGAGGATTGGTAAACATTGGACGTGGGTTAGGTTGAGCGAAGCCCTTGCCGCGCAGCAACTCAAGAAACTCTTCGGCATGCCGCCGGCCCATATCTGCATCGTCCTCGCCTTCAATCAGGCGGTAGCCAAAATGGCGCCAACCATCGATCACCTGCTCGGGGGAACCGCGGCTGATTCCCAGCTGGAGTCGGCCGCCAGAGATTAGATCCGCAGCCCCCGCGTCCTCCGCCATGTAATGAGGATTCTCATACCGCATGTCGATCACTGCGGTGCCAATTTCAATCTTTCGCGTTTTAGCACCAATCGCCGCGAGTAGCGGAAACGGTGATGCCAGTTGCCGCGCGAAGTGATGAACGCGGAAGTAGGCTCCGTCCATTCCCAGGCGCTCGGCCTCCACGGCGACGTCAATGGACTGCAGGAGCGCGTCGGTCGCCGACTGCGTTCCTGACTGCGGTGAAGGTGTCCAATGACCGAATGAGAGGAAGGCGATTTTCTTCATGCAACATAAGTCTCCCATATCGCTGATATCGCGGTGCGGGGCTTTTTCGCGCCGCGTTCGCCAAATGCTTCCAGGTTCTTTCTTAAGAGATCGTCTACACTTTGCATCGCGCTCTCCGTTCGGGCCAGACCGCTGGTTGCTGGCAGAAATAGCTGGGGAGAAATGATTTTCGCTCTGCCATTCTTGGGCAGGATCTATATAAGTTCCTGTTTGCCGACGATTCGGGAGTTTAGCTCGCTGCCGAGAGTACTATGCAGGGATGCTTCCATTACAACCGCAGTGGGCAGTCTCTTGAATCGACGTCAGTCCGTAGATAGTAACCACAACATAAACGCCGACCAACAAGACACGATCACAATACCGGACACTAGGTTGGGAAGTGAATACCGTGCCACTCGATATGAGCTCGGAAATACAACAGATTACTACAAATACTGAAAAGACACGAGGACTTAACCACCAAGGACGCCACATTGAAAGCGCGCCTAACTGCCACCGCAACAGCTTATAGACTGCCGATAAAGCTATAAGAACGATGCCGACGAATTCTGCGGCGCGCAATGTTGTAACCAAGTAAGATAGCCATTGAACATGCGTTTCACTTCTAATTATTCCTCATGTAGATGTTCCAAATCATTTTCCAAGCTGAGAATCATCATCGCCTTTACATAGTCATGCCGACCATTGGGCTGGACGAGTAGGCTTGAGTCAACTATCGCGCTATTCTTGGGCCCATCAAAAGTATAAGTGACGCTGCCAGTATCATCAATGCATATCTCGCAGCTCGTTGTAGTATCTTCGGCGGCGTCTAAGGACGACCGCTTAGGGAATCTGTGAGAGATCAACTTTGACAGCAGAGCGGAGTGGACCTCGGGAAGACGGAGGCCTACCTTCACAATGGCTTTCATCTTAATCAACGAAACTGCGCGCAACGATTCCTCGTCGCGAAGCGACATCGGCGGCCAAGGTTGTGGGAGGAACTCGCTAGGCTGATTAATTGCAACAGCTGAAGCAATTTGCTCCAGAGACTTGGCGGGATTCGTGGAGACTGAGGAGAACATTATGTCACGATGAAAACGGGTTCGGTAACGCACAATCATCGCGATTTCTTGAGATACCGCCGAATTGCTGCGATCAAGTTGTGAAAACAGATCCATGGTACGACCTCATTACACGACAATGTTTATTCAATCGCGAGGTTTATACAATGGCAAGTCCCGCTGTTGCACGCAGATCCCATTGCTTGCGTATAACCCGGGCACGAATTCGGAACGCTCTTAAAACAGCAGTCGCCATATCCCATTCGATCGCGGAATCGATCCATAGGAATTTGCGGAAAGCTTTCCAGTGCTTCAAGTCTGCGGGGGAAGAGATAAGGTGGCGAAACGCCCGAATGCGAAGAATCGCCCAAGCCGTCAGTGGCATCGCCGGCAACGTGACGGTCGAAAACCACGTCGGCGTTCGATGGCCCGAGAATACAACCGCCCAATACATCCAAGCAGAGCCAAAAAGAGCACACATTAGCCCGCCACGGGCTCGGGCCTTCAGCTGGCCTGCACTAATATCGTGAAATCCGGAAATAGTGCTTGCCGCCACATGCGCTCCTCCGCTTCAAACCACGCGAAGTGTACCACGGCAAGCGGCGATTCAGGCTCCGCCGGAAGTGCCTAACATTACCCCGGTCCTAAATGGGAATATCCGTTTCCTTTTTGGCTCAAACGGAAGGCTCTAGGCAAAAATCCGTATTTCGCTGGCAATCGCTGACTTGGCAAGGCCGAGTACTAGCGACCTTTCTTACTGGAAGGAATTGATTCCTGCAGGATTTGAGGGGTTCATACCGCGAGGCCAGACCTAGCGATTGGGATGAGTTCCGGCGTTTCGTCCAACGCTCTCAATCGCCGCTACCAGGTCCGTGCCCAGGCGACTCTTATCGATGCAAGCATCGGCGCCGGCTTCGACGGCTCGTGGCAAGAACAGAACCGGGTCATGTTGACTCATCATCAGGATCTTAGCGGCCGGCACTTCTTTCCGGAGAACCCGCGCTACGTCGAGTCCATTGAGGCCGGGCATGCTGATGTCGAGAAGAATGAGATCCGGCAAGAGTTCCTCCGCTTTCTGAATGGCCTCTGCCCCGTCTTTGGCTTGGCCGCAGACTTCGCAGTCATCCGCGGACGCCAGAATATCCATCACGCCACGTCGGACCAGTGCACTGTCGTCGGCAATGAGAATTCTCATAAGTACCCGTGCTCCGCTCTTCCTAGTCAGAAAATGCTAATCAGCGACCTGGTCCTGCTGCATGAAAATCTCCGGTTGGCCCGTGCTCTGTCTCCTCGAAGAGGGCGATGGTCAGGGCTGGAAACTGGAATGCGATCCTTGTGCCGTCCTCGGTCGAGCGAGTCTCCATGCGGCCTCTGAACTGGCGCACTCGTTCCCCCATGCCTCAGATGCCGACGCCCGAGTCTTTGGATTGGATCTCTGCCAACTTTTCAGCCAGTTCGTTCGCCGACCACTCGCTCTAGCGTTGTCAGCAAACTTCGAGACAGGTCACTTTTGGCAACAAAGGCTGCAGCGTCTACTTCCTGAGCTTGACGAAGGACGACGGAAGGATCGTTCTGACTGACGATGACGACCAGCGATTCCGGAAGCTCCCTCCGTAGAAGGCGGGTCGCCTCGAGCCCGTTCATCCGAGGCATAGAGACGTCCATCAGCACGATATCGGGTCGCAGGGATTTCGCCTTTTCAATCGCCTCGCATCCGTCTGCTGCTTCACCACAAATCTTCCATTCAGGGCGGGAGGCAAGCAGGGAACGTAATCCGCGTCTGACGATTTCGTGGTCGTCGACAATGAGTATTTGGGCAGACACCGTTTGTTCCTGAGGAATGTCTTTGGCAACTCGCTAACTATACTTCGTCCGGAAAACGGGTACGATTCGCCTGGTGGGTAGGAACCCACGGACCAGCATGCCCGTGAGCTGAATGTAGCCCGACACGGCTGCACTGGCATATACGGTGTTTGCTGTAGAAAAGAGATTACCGCACTAAACCCATCGCGGGCCTCCCGTGGTCAGACGGCTCAGCGGTGTCTTCCGGAGGGGCCCGCAAGGGGCCTGACTACGGCACCGACCGGCCATCAGGCGGGATTAGCCGGTCAGGGCGTGCCAGGCATCACTTTGTAAAAATATCGTGGTCTTCGTCAAAGCGCTGTTCGGTTTTTCCCGCGCGCTTCGCCGCATCGTCAGCGATACGATCCAATTTCTTATCCTCGGTGGTTTCGGAGCCTTTCGACGGATCTTCTTGTTGGGGCGTCTTTGCGTTTGCCAGTGTCTCAGTCATAATTCACCTCTCAAACAGCATCCCACATTCTGTGAGAATCTTCGATACAGCACATACTGTACGCTTTCCTCCGGAGTCAAGGAGTCTTTTTAGCGCCTTTTCCCACTGCGGGCGAATTTTTCGTCGAGCCATGGGGTGCGCCCGCAAGCGCATGTCCGGTTTCCATCTGTTTAGACACTGGCGTATAGTGGCGTCGTCTTCGAAGCTCGGCTGCGCGCTTCGGTATCACCTTCGTTGCCCGAAACGAAAAATGTTTGGAATGGATGGCTAAACTCCTCGATGAGAAAGTGGGACGCTAGAACATGACGCCTCTCTCCCGCCGTTCCTTTATCGCGCTCTCCGCTATGCTGCCTTGGGCATTCTCCGCCCGAGCCGCTACCTCGATTCCAGTTGGTCTGGAAATGTATTCCGTCCGCAATGCGCTCAAGCAGGACCCCGAGGGCACCGTGCGTGCGGTCGCGCACGCGGGATATGCGGGCCTCGAGTTCTACGCGCCCTATTTCGATTGGACCGAAGCCGAGACCAAACAGATGCGAAAGCTTCTGGATGATTTGGGCATCCGATGTTTCTCCACCCACAACAACGCCTCCTATTTCAGTGCGGAGAATCTTCCGAAAGCTCGCGACATGAACCTGATTCTCGGAAGCAAGTACGTGGTAATGGCAAGTTCGCAGCCTAAACCCGGCCTCGATGGATGGAAGGAGGTTGCCGACACACTGAATGCAGCCGCCGAGCAACTGGCGCCCGCCGGCCTCAAGGTCGGGTATCACAATCATCAGCCGGAGTTCACCCTGGTAGAAGGCCGGAGACCTATCGAGATATTGGCGAAGAACACGCAGCCATCGGTCATGCTGCAACTGGATGTGGGCACCTGCCTCGCAGCCGGCGGGGATCCTGCGGCTTGGATTCGCTCGAATCCCGGTCGAATTCGCTCCCTACACCTGAAAGACTGGTCGCCCGACCCGGCCAAAGGATACACGGTGCTATTCGGGGAAGGCACAGCCGACTGGAAAAGCATTCTGGCGGCAGCCGAAAGCACGGGCGGGGTCGAGTATTACCTCATCGAGCAAGAGGGCAGCCGGTTTTCGGAACTCGAGACAATCGAACGATGTCTGCAGGCATTTCGCACCATGCACCCGGCCTGATCGCAAAGAGATTCACGATATGAAGATTGCGATTCCCGGCGGCACGCCTTTCTGTCCAGTTCTGCGTGGCACCGGCGGGACTGAGCCACCAGCCCCCACGGTAAGCCATCGTCAAGTAACATTCCTGCGAGGGTTGCCATGGAGAATGAAGAGAGCTTTGAGAAACGCGTGTCGCCGCTGGCCATGGGGTCTGAGGAGTTTCGGGCCTTGGGGTCTCAGCTGGTCGACCGGATCGCCAGTTTTCTGGAGTCGCTTCCCGAGCGACGGATAACCCCCGGCGAATCGCCTTCTGAGGCTCGACAAGCCCTCGGGGCTGAACGCTCGTTGCCGCAGAAGGGAACCGACCCAGCGCGGTTGCTCAATCATGCGGCCGACCTGCTGTTCGAGCACTCTCTATTCAACGGACATCCCCGCTTTTGGGGATACATCACCTCGTCTCCCGCACCCATCGGGGCCTTGGGAGAGCTGCTCGCTGCCGCCGTAAACCCAAACGTCGGAGCCTGGTTACTTTCGCCGATGGCGAGTGAGATTGAGGCCCAGACCATACGGTGGATCGCCGAAATCTTGGGCTACTCCTCAGATTGCGCAGGTCTGTTTGTCAGCGGGGGGAACATGGCCAACCTAGTGTGCTTTCTCGTGGCCCGACAAGCGAAAGCGGGCTGGGATGTGCGCAAAACAGGAATGAGCGGCACCCGTCTGCGCGTCTACTGCTCCCAGGAGACGCACACCTGGATTCAAAAGGCCGCGGACATCTCGGGGCTAGGTACCGATGCGATCCGTTGGATTCCGACCGACGATCAATTCCGGATCGACGTTACCGTGCTAAGGGCACAGATCTGCAGCGATATCGAAGCCGGCGACCGGCCGTTCTTAGTCGTAGGTACTGCGGGTTCAGTCAGTACCGGGGCCATTGACCCATTGCCGGAACTGGCCGCGATCTGCCGTGAATTCAATGTTTGGTTCCATGTGGACGGTGCATACGGCGGCCTGGCTGCGGTTTTGCCCGATGCTCCTGATGCGCTCGCCGGTTTACGGCAGGCAGATTCGGTGGCGGTGGACCCGCACAAATGGTTATATGCCCCACTGGAAGCCGGTTGTGCGCTGGTACGCAACCCCAAACAATTGCGTGATGCATTCGCCTATCATCCTCCTTACTATCATTTTGGGGTCGAAGCCATCAATTACTTTGACCTTGGGCCACAGAACTCGCGCGGGTTTCGCGCGCTCAAGGTCTGGCTCGCTCTTCAACAGGTGGGGCGAGATGGCTATGTTCAAATGTTGTCCGACGACATCCGTCTGGCCCGAGAATTGTTTCATCG
>Ga0182015_10004772_pt1 | contig 14412 bp, 9 predicted proteins | sample 712P3MmetaG_FD_120478 | JGI IMG/M metagenome (GOLD analysis project Ga0182015, IMG submission 120478) | Permafrost microbial communities from Stordalen Mire, Sweden - 712P3M metaG | ecosystem: Environmental > Terrestrial > Soil > Wetlands > Permafrost | place: Sweden: Stordalen | collected...
AGATCAGCAGCGGCGCATCACTGAGCGAAATGATCGAGGGCTACGCGCGAGTAGGCGGCTTTGTAGATTGGGCCAGAATGATCGTACAGGAGGGGGACTCCGAGGCTGCTTTGAACAAGGCGTATGATGCGTTGATCACGAGGGCCGAGGAAATATGTGGCACGTTTGAGGCAAACTTTGCGGCGAAACTCGCGGAGTGGACGGCGTATGGAGCCAAGGCGGAATCGGCTTACGTTCCGATTGAAGAAGCTCTGGAAACCATGATCGGCCCATTGGCGGCGCAGGCGCCGGTGCTCTTGCTCGTCATGGATGGAATGAGCGTCGCGGTGTTTCGCGAGCTGCTCAGCGATATTGTGCAGCGCGGCAATTGGCTGGAGTGCAAGCCCGGTAAACTGACGGTTCCGGCGGCGCTGCTTGCGACGGTGCCGTCGATCACGGAGATTTCACGGCGAGCCCTTTTTCGCGGCAGGCTTCATCCCGAGTCTACGCCAACTGAGCAAAGCGCGTTCAGCTCTAATGAACGCTTGTTCTCACTTTGCGGGGGTCAAAGTCGTCCGGTGCTTTTCCTCAAAGGTGATCTCCAGACCTCTGGGGAGGCGGGACTGGCCACAGAGGTGAAACAGGCCATCGCTAACAAGAAGTGTCGCGTAGTCGCGATGGTGCTGAATGCCATCGACGATCATCTAAGCGGCTCAGATCAAATCGCTCCAAGGTGGAATCTCGACTTTGTACGACCTCTGCGCGAACTCTTGCAGCTCGCGGCAGAGGCGGGCCGGACGCTTGTTCTGACAAGCGATCACGGTCATGTATTGGAGCACAAAACCGTGCTCAAGCCCATTACGGGGATTGGCGGTGACCGATATCGCGCAGATGGAGGGGCGCCGACCAGTGGGGAGATTCGGATGTCTGGACAGCGGGTACAGCAGGCTATGGGACGCCAGGATGTCACGGTGGCTTGGTCGCGAGACATTCGCTACGCGGGGAAGAAGCATGGCTATCATGGAGGGGTGAGCCCGGCGGAGATCGTTATTCCATTCGCGATTTTGCGACACCTCAGCAGTTCCTTGCCGGAGACATGGACGGATGTGTCGCCTTCTCCGTATTGGCCTGACTGGTGGCGGCTGTCTGGGGAGCAAGCAATGGGTTTTGTCAGCGCCATCGCCGCTGAAGTTGAGACTAAACTAACCGCGGGATTGGATCTTTTTACTCACGCTGCGGCCAAGGCGCAGCAACAAGACTGGATCGAGCAACTGCTCTCCGGAGAGATTTACGGTGTCCAATGCAGCCGTGCAGTGCGCGGTGCACCGGATCGGCAGCAGGTGGCAACTTTCATCGAGGTTCTCAGCGCTCGCGGCGGATCAATGCCGCGGGAAGCGTTGGCCGAACGCCTGGGATTGCCGCTCCTCCGACTAAACGGTCTGGTGCCAAACTTGGCCCGCGTTCTCAACGTGGATGGCTACGAGGTGTTGGGGATTGACGCCCCCAGCGGTACGGTCGTGCTCAATATTGCGCTCCTCAAAAAGCAGTTCGCAGTATCCGACTAAACCCATGTCCTTGCCGATTAGCCCACGCCGCAGAGAGCAGGTCCTTGATGCTCTGCGTCGAGGCACGGTTCCTCAGGAAGGACTCGGTAACCTCGCCGTCGGGTTGGAACGATTTCAAAGCACGGTTGCGGAGAATCTGGATCGTGTGTCCGCGGGTGGGGGAGCGTTCAAGGCAATCCGCGGCGAGTATGGCTGCGGGAAAACGTTCTTTTCCCGCTGGCTGCAGGAACAGGCGCGTGCGCAGAAGTTTGCGACCGCCGAGGTGCAGATATCTGAGTCGGAGACGCCGCTGCATAAATTGGAGACGGTTTATCGTCGGCTGACTGAGCGCATCGCGACCGCCGCCGGCTCGGTGGGAGGATTCCGAAGTATCATCGACACTTGGTTCTATGCTCTTGAAGAGGATGTGCTAAGCAACGGCCGGGTAAAGCAAGACAACGAGGCGGACTTGGTTGCCGCAGCCAACGCTCTGATGGACCAGCGGCTCGATGCGATCTCGCGCGATGCGCCGGCGTTTGCGGCTGCTCTGCGTGGCTATCGCTTGGCTCAGGCCGGGGGTGACACCGCTACCGCCGAGGGCTTGATTGCCTGGGTGGGCGGTCAGCCAAACGTTTCGGCATCGATTAAGCGGGCGGCAGGTCTGAAAGGTGATGTGGATCATGTTGCTGCGCTCAGTTTCCTGAAAGGACTCCTTGTAGTCCTGCGTGATTCCGGACACTCCGGCCTGCTTCTCGTCCTCGATGAAGTTGAGACGCTGCAGCGGATGCGAGGGGACGTCCGCGAAAAGGCCCTCAATGCCTTGCGCCAGCTGATTGACGAAATTGATGCGGGGCGATTTCCGGGTCTGTTTTTGGTGATTACAGGAACGCCAGCATTTTTCGAAGGCCCTCAAGGCATGCAAAAGTTGCCGCCGTTGGCACAGCGGCTGCACACCGACTTCGAGACGGACCTCCGCTTCGACAATCCGCGGGCACCACAGATTCGGCTGGGCGCCTTCGACCGTACGTCCCTTGTTGAGGTCGGAATAAAGGTGCGGGAAATATTCGTCAGCGGATCGAAGGATCCGGCCGGCATCGCCGCGCGCGCGAACAACACCCTGATCAACATCTTGGTGGATGCGGTGACGGGAGAGTTGGGCGGAAAGGTCGGCATCGCCCCACGACTCTTTTTGAAAAAGTGGGTCGCCGATTTACTCGACCGAATCGAGCTCTACCCGGAGTTCGATCCGGCCAAGAACTACCGGCTGACCTTGCGGAGCGAAGAGATAACCCCGCAGGAACGAAATTTGATGGCAGCCTCATCAGTTGAGGACATCTCCCTCGACGTGTGAGTGCCTTCGACCGGCTGGATCCCCTAGTTCAGCACCACATCGTCAATTCAATCGGTTGGCGGTCTCTCAGGTCGTTACAGGAGCAGAGCGTTGGGCCGATTCTCGACGGCAAGCACTGTCTGCTACTGGCGCCGACCGCAGGGGGTAAAACTGAGGCGGCAATGTTTCCGATCTTCTCGCGTATGGTAAGCGAAAAATGGGACGGCATGAGTGTCATCTATGTTTGCCCGCTCAAAGCACTGCTCAACAATTTGCACCAGCGGCTCAGTCACTATGCCGGATTCCTTGGCCGCACGTGCGAAGTTTGGCACGGCGACATTTCCACGAGTCGCAAGGACAACATCCGTGGTGCGCCCCCTGATATTCTCCTCACTACGCCCGAATCGCTAGAAGGCATGCTCGTTTCCGTGAATCCCTCGGGCCGTCAAATGCTCGGTTCCGCGCGGGTGGTGGTCGTCGACGAGATTCATTCATTTGCCGGCGATGACCGGGGCTGGCATCTTCTTTCCGTTTTGGAGCGAGTTACGCGGATTGCTGGTCGAGAGCTGCAGCGAATTGGTCTGTCAGCGACGGTCGGCAACCCTGATACCCTCCTGACTTGGGCCGCGGGACACTGCGCCGGGGAGCGTGAGGTGGTGTCGCCGCCAATTACCGAAGCGAAGTCACCGGAGGTAGCGCTCGACTACGTCGGCAGCCTGGAAAACGCAGCGTTGGTCATCTCCCGGCTGCATCGCGGCGAGAAGCGGCTGGTCTTTTGTGACAGCAGGAGCCGAGTGGAAGAGCTCGCGCGATTCCTGCGTGGCCACGGCATAGAGACCTACCTTTCGCACAGCTCCCTGAGCATCGAGGAGCGCCGTTCGGCCGAGAAAGCGTTCGCGGAGTCCCGCAATTGCGTGATCGTTTCCACGAGCACGCTGGAACTGGGTATCGACGTCGGGGATCTCGACCGGGTAATTCAGATTGATGCGCCAAATTCAGTTGCCTCATTTCTCCAGCGGTTGGGTCGCACCGGCCGACGTCAAAGCAGTTGTCGGAATTGCCTCTTTCTTGCGACGAGTGAGAATACTCTGCTCAAAGGCGCCGGGCTCCTTGATTTATGGGCGTCGGGCTTTGTCGAGCCGATTCTCGCGCCACCTCTGCCGCTCCATATCTTTTCCCAGCAGCTAATGGCGCTTACACTCCAGCTTAAGGGGCTAGGCATTGCCGAATGGCGCCAGTGGATCGGACGCCTCCCACCCTTCGCGTCCCTCGAAGCTGAGCAAGTTGGGCAGATCGTCCAATTTCTCAAAAGAAATGGAATCCTGTTCGAGGATTCGGGAACGCTCGGCTTCGGCACGGAGGGTGAAGCGCGATTTGGACGGCGGCACTTTCTCGAAATTCTCTCCGTATTTTCGACGCCGTCGATGTTGACGGCGTTTCATGGTCCTCGAGAACTAGGCCAGGTCGAGGCCGGATTCCTGCTTCGGGCGCAAGAAGGGAATCCCTCGCGGATCGCGCTCGGTGGACAATCGTGGCTGGTGCGACAAATCGATTGGCGGACGCGCCGCGTTTACGTTGAGCCGTCGGCAGAGCACGGTCGCGGGGCATGGATTGGTAGTGGGCAGGGCCTCAGCCACTACATCGCGAGCGCGGTGAAGCAGGTCCTCACGTCGAGCGCGGACTCAGCGATTTGGAGCACACGCACGCGCGAGGCGATCGAGCGGACTCGCGCAGAATTCAAATTTGTGAAGGCCGATGGTCATACCCTCGCCGTTGTCCAAGGCGTACGTAGGGTGGACTGGTATAATTTCGCCGGCGGTGCGGCGAATGACATTATCAGCGGCCACCTGGCCCGGACGGTTGGCATCTCGTGTCAACCCAACGACCTTGCGCTCTCGTTCCCGGAGGGAACCGACTCGACCAAGCTCATGGAGCAGCTCGCGTCGATGACTGCGCAGCAAGTCGCCGAGCACGCGAGTTTCGACCAGCAGGCGGTCGAGTCCCTGAAGTTTCACGAGTGCCTGCCGCCCCCAATGCAGCAGGCCGTGTTGAAGAGCAGACTGGTTAGGCAGGAGTTTTTGGAATCAATACTTTCGAAACGAACGACGTCCGTATTCATCTAGGCGACGTTCGTTGACGCTCGCACTGGTCTCGTAGGACTCTATTATGCGATTTGAGGTACCGACATCTTTCGAGGAACGCGGAAATTCGACACATTGGGCACCCGAAATTCACATGCAATTGTGCCCGCTTGCTTCAGCTTCTTGATAGTCCCTTTCGAATGGCCACACGTCATCCCCGATGAAATGCAAAACCGAATGATATCTGCTTCATCTCGCATCTGGCCGCCCGCCAATAAATTTTCGAGTTCGCGCTCGAAGGCCTGCAGTTTGCGAGGCCGCATTTCGTCAATCTCCAACAGCATTTCGTTCTGAGCGATATTCTCCCTTTCGATATCAAAATTCGCCTCACCCGCAATTTGATCGTTCTGCCATGCAACTTCCAGAAACTTATGGATACCTAACGGGTGCCGGCTCCCGAAAATTAATCCGTAGATATTACTGCCTTTTTTGATCGAGAATGGTCCAAGGTAAAAAGCGTCATTCGACGGAATCAATTTCCGATAATAGGCGAACGCCGCGCGGTGAACGTCGTAGGAATCCACTAGGACCTCTATCTTTTGCTTAATCGCCGGATGGTCACGGAAGCGATGCAGGGTTGCCGACGATAGGAAGAAAATGAAATCGCAGGTTGGGTACCTGAGCAGTTGTTTGAAAACCGCATCTGAAACTTCATCGACCCCATATTGGTCGATTATTAACAACTTCGCTGCGTTCTGATCGGAGAGAATCGATTGGCACTCTTTTAGCGCATCTCCAAATCGCAGCGCTCGGATATCGAGTGTAACGTCAGGAATCTTCCAATTGTCGGAATCAATTATCTGCTGCAGATGAGCGACCTTTTTCTTGCTCTCGTCGAATAGATGAATGGTTACCTTCACTTTCGCCCATCCGGCCATACCCTTTCGGTGGTAACGTCGCACCTGATCAAGGAGTCGGAGTGGCGATCCCAAAACGCCCGCGGAATCCTTTCCCGAGCCGCAAAAGAAATCAAAAAGATGGACCTCTGGATACTTCGGGTTTGGGCGTGAAAAAAATACGGGGAGCCATGCCTGAGCGTATAGCTCAAATATGCGTAGCTTTGTCTGAGTCCCGGCGTCATATGGACTCTTATCGAAGTTGATACTGGCGACCGACATTATGCTAAGGCGAATCCAGACAATAGCTCGGCTCTCTCTGAAATGCTTGCGACAGGATTGGTGACTTTGGTCGGGAATTCGCTGTAGATTCGGCCATCCAGTGTCCGGCCTGTCTCCGATTTTCTTACACCACCCCATTGCTTGAAAAAGAAGGGTACGCCCTCCGCGCGACATTGACTCTTAACAGAGCGTACCCAGCTGCGCTTAATAGGGCGAGCACCAGGACCACTTTCGCCGCCAACAATTACCCAATCTATCTGCTTAAGATTGAAAGGGCCGAGATCCTCAAGAAGAGGCTCGACTGAAAGGAATTTTACCGACGCTCCTGACGTTCGAATTGAATCGACCCGGGGCAGTCCGTGTTCGCGATTCTCAACGCTCACTCCCCACCAAATGTGGCGAGCACGGGCGGCGCGCACAAGTTTGGTGCTTAGCAACTGGCTCATGCGATCGGCGCGCTTTGTAAGGATCTGGTATGTGTGCCAATCAGCGGACAGCATTACACTGCAAACCTTCTCAATGTAATCGTCCGACACGCCAGGGTGGAAAAGATCGCTCATTGAGTTAACGAAAATCATGCGTGGTGTGGACCACCGGATAGGATCTCCAAGCTTCTCGGGCACTAGTCGCAGATCAAAGCCGAATTCAAAGGGATGCCCACGAACGCCGCGGAATCGCTCGGCGATTGTCTCCGCATAACAGTGTTTGCATCCGGGGCTAACCTTGCTGCATCCACGCACAGGATTCCAGGTTGAATCGGTCCATTCGATCTTCGAGGAAATGCTCATTGAGATGAAGGTTAACACTTTGCGGGTCGCACGCGAGAGCGGTTTTTACGTCTTATCGCGTAGCACACCGTACGCCGAATGCTCTTGAGGCAGCTCACGTCGGATTGCGACCTCGGTAGTAAATTGGGTCGATGAACGCAACGCGACGGTCCCAGATGGCGGCCTCCGCAGGATCGGACGGCCTATCGGAGCGAAACCAGGGTGACCGATGAATGAGCTGCAGCAATCGGATGTAGCCATCCGACCGCTGGAAGTGGCTTTGAGGCATTCCCAGGACCCCAGAAAGGTTCTCCCTTACCGAGTCTGCCGATACCGTGCAATAGAGGTCTGGGCGGGTCAGAGCGAGCAAGCGCCCCCAAGTCTTCATGGTGAATCCAAGGCCTTCCAATCTCGTGATGGCGCGTTTCAGTTTGGTCCATTTGACCGGCGTCGAAAGGGCACCGGCTTGATTGATGGCTCCTGCGATCTTTCGCAATTTCGCCGAGCTTCCTTTCGCAAGTAGCGACCGGAACCGCCCGCTTACGGCTACATGCCCCAGCCACCCATATTTGCCGAGGCCTCCAATAATTCGCCGCTGTTCAATGCCACGAAAATGTCCCGGAACCCATGGAAACGGTAGTTTGTTCCCAGCTGCGTCTAGAACGTCATGATAACCTTCGGCGGTCCGACTCTCCTGCTTCAGTCGGCTGATCACCTCGGCGTAAAACTCGTCCCACTCAGCGGTGGCTAGCCAGTTACCAGGCGCCACTTCGTCGGTGTCGGGAGGAGTTAGGATTGCCTCGCGTTTCGCTCTCGTCCTCGTCGCGAGATAAGCGCTGCGATACTGGTCAAGCCACAGCTTGTTGGGCACAAAGGAGCATTTTATGGAATGCCATTCTGACAGCAGGCTCGCTAAAACGGAAACTTCTGCGCCACCGTCCACATGGAGTCGACCCTCCAGTAGAACATTTAGCTCTGTGTTGGTGTAGAAGCCTGCGTGAGTGAAGTTGGAACTGCCTACGAATAGCGCGTATCTTGCTCCCGCCTGGAATAGGTAGACCTTGGGATGGAACATGCCGAGTTCGTCGCGGTAGATGCGCAGACCTACCTTGGCATCGAGCAGCCAGCTGATGGCATCCGGATGAGTGTTGTTGAAGGAAACGCCGATAGTCGCTGTTATCCTTCCGGCCAATTTTTCAAGATGTCGAAATGGCAACGTGCGTGCGGGGTCCCCGCACCAAGCCGTCGCAAATGAGAGGGAATGATATTCGGTGCAACACCGCGTAAATTCGGTGGCAAACGAACGGGGCCCGGTCAGGAGGTGCGATTTCATCACGGGAGGAAATCGTCTCATATAATTCGCTCCGTCGCGCGGGCAACCCTCAACCAGCGCAACCGTGGTCCTTCCGGAGGTTTCATCGGCAGGAGGCATGGCAAGATTGCATCTGGGAAGGAATTCGACGGAATCGATGCTAACGATTTCAGAGTGTAAGAACCGGTCGGTATAATCATAGTCATGCGCGTGACTCACCCATCAATGCGTGGCAAAAAATAATCGCGACGCTCGTGGCGATTTTCGGCGCTATGTCCTTCCTCGGCAATATACCGTACGAGTCATATTTGCGTAAGATCAGCCCTACGGTGCCTTCCATTGCGACCGGGCAGGTAGTCGGAATGGGCCGGGGGAACCATTTTTTGTAACGTCCGCCGAAAACACATTGAGCGAGTGCCTCGTTGCGTTCGGGTTCGCGAGAGCGTCCGTAGACGACTGCCGCCGAGCTCGATTCCATGCGCGATGTAAAGTCTAAGATGCCCCGATCGGTACCGGTTTGGCCGCCCGAAATGATTTTTTGCGGGCAATTCATTGGTCCAGCATTGCGGCGTTCCACCACATTCCGACAAGGCTTTTTGAGACTCTTCCTGCGCTCGTCACAGGCTAGATTCGATGCAAATAGCGCCTTGCCAGTGGGAAATGGAGCTAAATCTACCCTCAGATTGCGGAAATTCCTACATGCTGGCTTTAGGGCACTTGAGAATTTTCTATCGAGATTTATCTCCAGCAGTTCGAGAACCGGCTCGGTCAATTTCGGAGGCAAATCTACCCTATTTGTTGGCCCACTTCGTATTTGTCATGATGTAGCCGGGTGCGAACGCGAATTCTTTAGATTTTGGAACCAAATCACCTGTTTTTCCTAACTCGCGACGACCCGGTAGTCACGAGGGGGCGTAGGGCAAATCCGTGATTCTTTATCCGATCAGCCCTAATCTCTGACGGGTTGCGCAACCCGAATTTGTGCGTTTTAGGAATCGGACGTCAATCGGACCGCAGAGCGACGACGGGGTCGAGTTTCGCGGCGCGGGCGGCAGGAATCAGGCATGCGGTGACAGCCACGGCCCCCATGACCGCAACGGCGGCTGCGAGCATGGGTGCCTGGACTGACGAAACATTATATAGGATGGCCTGCATTGCACGCTCCGATAGCCACGCACCGGCGATCCCGATTGCGGTCCCTACTACGAGGAGTCGTACGCCGATGGACAGGAACTGGTTTCGGATTTGCACCGGATGTGCCCCAAGTGCCATGCGAATCCCAATTTCACGACGGCGCTGCGAAACGGCGTAGCTGATGACGCCATAGGTCCCGATGCCAGAAAGGAAGAGTGCCACCAGGGCGAAGACTCCGGCCAAGATTGCCGGCGAGCGTCTCGCAACGAGCGTGTCGTCGATCCGCGCTTTCATGGATCGGAAGTTATCGATCGTCAGACCGGGATCGATACCTTGTATCGCCTTCCTGACCATTGGGGCGATTGATTCTGCCGGCAGCGTCGTGGACACCACGAGCGAGAAGAAGCCTGTGTCCAGGTTCTCGCTTGGAAAGGAGAAATAAACCTGACCGTGCCCGGCGGTTTCGGACAACAGCCGCTGCTTTGCGCTGCGCACCACGCCAACGACCGTGGAGCCCCTGTCCTTCTCGTACACGATGTTCATCTCGAGATGTTTCCCTATCGGGTCCATGCCCGGCCAGTAGTGGGAGGCAAAGGCATCGTCGACGACACATACCCTAGCGGTCCCTTGGGCATCGGCATCTCTGAGAAAGCGCCCTCTGACGAGCGGAATCTCCATGGTGGCCCAGAAGTCACTGCTCACGGCGGAAAGAAAGTGAGCGTGGACCCCTTCGGCCGTCTTGCTTTCATCGCCCTCGACTGTGACTGCACTGTCGTTGGTCGCGTTGTTGAACGGCAGGTTGGTCGAGACAGCGGCGTGAGTCACGCCCGGCAGACTTTTGATTGCGGGGAGCAGCCGCTCGACAAAGGCCCGACGCGGCGGCGTATCCCGATACCTGTTCGCGGGAAGTGCTATGTCGCCGGCATAGACATTCGTTAGATTGAACCCAGCGGGCGTTTCGAGCACGCGTTTCAAGCTGGCGGCCAGCAGTCCCGCACCAGATAGCAGCACGAAAGCCAAGGCCACCTGCACGACTATGAAGGCGTGCCTCAAACGCTGGGCGCCTCCGGCCGAAGTGCCGCTTCGCGACTCAGCGGCGAGGCCAGCAGCAAGCTTTGTGCGTAGTCCGAGCCAAACGGCAGGCGCCGCCAGCAGCAGGCCCATTGCGAGTGCCGCCGCCAGAGTGAAGCCCGCAACGCGCCCGTCAAAGGCCACCGTCGCCCCGAGGGGAAGGCTGTCGGTGCCGAGGACGCGGATCAGGCGGATACCGAACGCGCCGAGGCTCAACCCCAGCGCGCCACCAATCAGGGCCAGCATTGTGGTTTCTATCAGGACGTCCCTGGCGATGTGCCGCTTGCGCGCCCCAAGCGCCTGGCGGACCGCCAGTTCCTTGGTTCGGCTGCTGGTCCGAATGAGGAAGAGATTTGCGAGATTGACCCCGCCGATCAGGAGCAGGAAGAAGACGCCGCATTGCAGGAGAAGAAGCATCGGCTTGATGGTGCTTACATGATCTTCATGCAGCCCACGCACTGTCGTATGGTACCCGGATGCCTTGGCGAACGATGCGTAGGGATCGTCGCGAAGCTGGATTGCATTGAAGGCGTCGATTTGGGATTGAGCCTCGGCCACCGTGGCCCCGGGTGCCAACCGGGCGATCATGTCCCAATCGTTGCTGTGCCGGTTTTGAATGGAGGCATCGTCCGAGTTGTGCGAGGCGGGCCGAAAGAATGCCGGATGGCTCGAGAGATATCGGAAGCCGGGCGGCGCTACGCCGACCACGGTGACCATCATCCCGTCATTGAGGAAGGTGCGGCCGACCACGTTGGGGTCGCTGTTGAAATGGACCCGCCAGTAATCGTCGGTGAGTATGGCCACGGCATCGGGACCATAAGCCAGCTGCGCCTCAGTGAAGGTCCTTCCCATTGCCAGGGGTACCTTTAGCGTCTCAAAGAATTCTGGCGAGATTCGCGCCGTAGGTACACGGGTTGGCGAACCAGCATCCCCAACCAAGGTGGTGCTGTCCTGATAAATGGAGACCGAGGAAAATGCTCCGATCGAGTGCCGACGGTCGTAGTAGTTCGGAATCGACGAAGAGGAAAGAGCGATGCCGGCTCCGGGATAGCCATTGAACACCGAAACGAGCCGGTCGCTTTCCGGGAAGGGCAGGGGTCGCAGGACGACGGCATCCACGACCGCGAAAATTGTCAGGTTGGCGGCGAGGCATATCGCAAGAGTGGCCAACGCAGTCGCGGTGAACCCCGGGTTCTTAACGAGTTGGCGGAGGGCAAATCTAAGGGCAATCGGCATGGAAAGGGATATTCCCCATGAGAATGCATGCTTCGTGCCAGATGAAGTAAATTTCCTAAGTACGGCTCCTTAAATGGATAACAAATGCCATGGTTGCAATGTGTATTGCGAGAATCCGTTACTGGGAAAGTGTAATTCCAAATGTGGGATGGCCTTCGCATTCGTCCAGGGCTACTTCGGAGTCTCCACATGTGACTCGAGAAAGTACTTCGCAATCCGGGCGTGTTCGATCGCCGGTACACCGTCGTCATGCGCCGCCATATCCAAGACCTTTTGCGCGCTTGCGCGGGCAGCGTCGATGTCGCCCAGCTTGGCCTGGATATTGGCCTTTAGCAGAATGCTATAGTAGATCGGCCCATAGCGATCCATTGTTCCGTAGCTCCCGCCATCTGCAATGGCCTTGTCGACCCAGTCGAGAGCTTTATGAAGGTCGAGGTGGCGATCCACGGAGTGGTCATTGTAAAAGGACGCCGCTTGCCCATAGAACCCCGGTGTCTTCGGATCGGGCGAGGCCATTGCGGCGTCAATCTCGGCCAAAACCCTGTCAACTAGCCCAGTGTCGATGGTGATCGGTAAGCGCGTTGTCTCCCACAAGATATTCATTTCAGCCGAATCGTCGTGGATGTCCTTGATTTCGATGCTAAAGGTTTCTACCGGTGCGCGCAGAGTTACCGGTTTCACCCTGAAGCGCACCAGGTCCTCCTCCGGGTTGTAACTGAAGGCGCCCCACATCTTACTATTCTTGTCAATAATCACCGTCCACTCGTCCCGGTCCGGGATCGTAAAGAGGCCGTACTTGCCCGCCGGAATCGGGACGCCGTTCAGCTTTACATCGGTGCTGAACTCGATGGTGGTCTCGTTGTTCGCTCCTGTGCGCCAGACCTCGCCATAGGGGATTAGGCCGCCAAAGATCTTCCGGCCCTTAACGTCAGGGCGGTGGTAGGCGAGCGTGACCTTGGTGTTGCCGATCGTCTGGACGAGCATGCACGGCGGGCTGGGTGGCGGGAGGTCGCGGTTGAGGTCGGGAAGCGCACTCAGGTGCTGCACCGTGGGCGTGTCCGGTGCAGAAACAGGGGCTTGGGCAGGCAGGAGGATCGCAGACGCCACCCATCCAAAAGCGATCACCAGGCCGGAACGAATGAGACGAATATTCACAACGTGCATTTTGAATCATACCCTTGGATGGACTCGCGAATGGGCTCAAAATACCGCGCGCTGAGGGAGTGTAAGCTGACTAAAAGCAACAAAACATATACGCGTGGCTGTCCAGATAAACATCGGTCATTCATGGAGTTGGATCGACTTCGAATAATTCCGTTCCGGGGCAAACGATACAACATCGCGCGCTTCAGAAAACGGCGCGCCCAGAGTCGTGAGCAGATGCTCATATTGGGGCAGTACACGGTCGACTCGCCGCATGAGCGGTTCGGGCCGTACTTGGCTCAGGCTAGCCGAAAGGCGGTCCAAGAAGGCATGCCAAAGCGCGAGCACTCTCGGAGCATGGACGTAAGGGACCGGCGTGTGGGTAAGCCTCAGCAGCACCTGGTGGCTTCTGGGTTTCAGCTCGAACCTCACGTAGGAATCCCAGCCGATCTGGCCGTCGGAGGATCCCAAATTTGGAAGCACACTCCAACCTAGGCGGCTGTATGGTCTGTATTCCGATACAGCGCCCATTATCGAGCTTCCCATGGCGTAAAGCCGGACACTGCCTCCAATCTTACATTCGAAGCAACCTTCGCCGAGCCATGTTGCCAGAAGTTCCCTTGTCGTGAGAAAACACCAGACATGCGCCATGGACCCGGGGAGCAGCCGCTCAAATAGCACGGCATGGTCATCGACCAGCTTGCCGTACTCGTTCGTTGCGACATTTCTCATGGGATGGGGCCTCTGAAGGATATTTTAGCAAAAGTTTTGGATGCGACGTCAGCTTTGAAGTCGTAGGCACGATTTGGTGTCTTCGGAGCTTTTGGTGAGGTCCCAGCATTGACGACTTATCCGTCGGTCTCTCGGTAAGATGCCCATCGCTTTTGCGGTACATGCTTTGCTGTTCGAACCGAGCCCGACGGTAACAACGGCGCAGAAACTAGAGAATGCCCGGAGTCGCTGCATTCTCACTTAAATTCCTAAATACTTCTCTAGTTCCGGCCGTAGAGGAGGGAACGAGTTTTTCAGTATTTGCGCCTCCACTTTATATCCATCGTCCCCGTTTGTGAAGATCACAATACCCCGTTTACTATTGGGAAGCAGCAATACGACGGTTTGAACGCCATCATCAGAACCCGAATGTGTGAGTGCGAACTCGCCATTGGGCAGATTATCGATCACTTGCCAGCCCAACCCCATACCAGTAGAATCGTGCTCCGGCTTAGAGTCGAAGTGGGAGTGAATTTTGATCATTTGCTTAAATAGATCCGGTGCCAAACCTGCGCCGTTGATGACGAAAACACCGAATTTGCAATAATCGCTTACAGTCGTGACTAACCAATCCGCCGCACAGATGTCCGTTGATTTTGATTTTTCGATTATTAGGCCCTTATTGTCATGAGGGTCGGCAAATCGCGCTTCATTAAGCTTAGAACTCCAAGCATACCGCGTATCTCTCATTCCGATCGGCCCGAACAAGACTTTCTCCGCAATCTCTTCTAGAGATTGACCAAACTTATTTTCCACGGCTCTGCGAAGATATTCATAGCCCTCACCGGAATATCCCATTTTGGTTCCAGGTTCGAAATGAAAGCTGAGTTTCTTTGACGAATCATTCCAACGCCAATTGGGAAATC
>Ga0182015_10004774_pt1 | contig 14405 bp, 10 predicted proteins | sample 712P3MmetaG_FD_120478 | JGI IMG/M metagenome (GOLD analysis project Ga0182015, IMG submission 120478) | Permafrost microbial communities from Stordalen Mire, Sweden - 712P3M metaG | ecosystem: Environmental > Terrestrial > Soil > Wetlands > Permafrost | place: Sweden: Stordalen | collected...
AACGGAAAAGAACTCTAAACCGACCGGTAAGCAGACCAAAGCAACACCGCAACCGGAAAAACTCAACCCGAACAACCCAAATCAACAGGGCTAACGGCGTTCTCACGCAGACACTGAAGCCCGGCTTTAATTTGAGAGGATTTGTGGCCCGGCTGAATCCGTGCCGTTGTTACAAAGCCTCGGAGCCAAGAGGTTTTCGAAAGCTATGAAGTCGTAAACTACTAAAAAGCCACGGGCTCAGGGAGTTTTGGAGAATTAGAAAGTCATATTGTTACGAGGCGAGTGGTTGCAGATGCAGGGCGGGCGATTGCAGGACTTTCTGAAGGAGCGGATATGAAGGCGATATCAAGGCGCGCGTTGATTACCGGTGGTATTGCTGCGACGGCGGGGGTGGCGGGTTTGGCTGCGGCCTCGCGGGTAGCCAAGCGGTATGGGCTGGTTCCGCCGGACTGCAAGGGGATTTATGGACCGGGCGAGACGCTGACCTATGCGGCGCACCGGGTGCTGACGGCGCATTCGCTGGCGAGGGAGTTTCCGCGGAGCATGATTTCAAAGACTCCGTTCAGGAATGAGACCGAGCCGCCGAGCGATGAGTTCAAGCGGCTGCAGGCTGGCGGGTTCGCGGATTGGCAGTTGGCGGTGGATGGAATGGTGGCGCGGCCGGGGGTGTATTCGATCTCGGAGCTGAAGAGTTTGCCGATGCGGAGTCAGATTACCGAGGTTGTTTGCGAAGAGGGATGGTCGTATATCGCCGAGTGGATCGGGACGCCACTGAGCGAGGTTCTGAACGCGGTAGGGGTGCTGCCGCAGGCGCGGTATGTGGCCTATTTTTCGATTGAGAAGGACTGGTCGGACTCGATTGACATGGCTGACGCGGAGCATCCACAGACGCTGCTGACGTGGGGGATGAACGACGGCGATTTGCCGGTGGGGTTTGGCGGACCGCTGCGACTGCGCGTTCCGCGGCAACTGGGCTACAAGAGCGTGAAGTACATTACGCGACTGACGGCGACAGATTCGATTTCGTCGGAGGGCGGGTATTCGTGGTATGCGGGGATCTAAAGACAGCGAGTCAGCAAGACAGCAAGTCAGCAGGTCAGCGGGCGGGCAAAACAGAGAGCTAGCAAGACGGCGAGTGAGTGGGGCGGAGATTTATCGGGTCGGAGTTGAAGTGCGTGGGGTGGCTTTGGCGAGGGCGAGGACGGCGCCGCCGAAGTAGAGCGTGTCGAAGAAGTAGTTGATGCCTTCGACGTTGACGCCGAGGTCGGCGGTTGACAGGGCTGAGATCAGGATGGGCCCGTAGACGACCAGGACCAGGAGCAGTGTCCAACCGCCGAGACAGGTGGCGGCGAGGCGCGTCCGTTTGTTGAGGAGCATGAGTGCTCCGGCGGCGAGGAGAATTGCGCCGGTGAGATAGCCGATGAGGAGTTGCGCGGGGATAAAGGCGGGCATCAGTTTTTCGAGGGGGACGACGGGGCAGGCGCGGGGGTGGAGACACTGCTCGACGCCCCAGAACAGCGCGGTGATGGCGATGACGATGCGGCCGGCGGTGATGAGGATTGTTTTGAAGCGGCCTGAAAGGCAGGGCGCCGCGAAGAGCCAGCCTCCGGCGGCGAAGGCTAGTTCGCGTAGGAGGAGGGTCCATCCGAAGCGGTCGCCGGGAGTGGAGAGAGCGCCGGGGATGTCCATCATGACGACAAAGAGAAGCATCATGAGGGCGAGGAGCAGGCCGGACCAGCGGACCTGGATTTTGGCGGCGATGCTGAGGGATGCGGCGATGAGTGCGACGCCTACAAAGTAGGCCCAGAAGAGTCGAAAGGGCATGTAGGGGGGGACGAGATCGCGGACGAAGTCGACACCCCAGAGATGGAGTGCGCCGAATACTGCCATGGGGGCGGCGAACGCAAGGTTGGCGAGGGCGACGATCTTGTCGAGGCCGTGGGCGCGGGCTAGATCGGTGCGGGCGGCCCAGAGGGCAATGAGGGAGACGGCAATGCCAGCCAGGCACATGGCGATGGGGACGCGAGAGAGCTGGAAAAAGCTGACGGCAAGGGCGGTGTGCATTCAGGCCTCCGAAGTAGGACCTTGCGGGGATTCTCAGGAGCGGGTTCTTCGCGGGTTGATGGTGTTTCGAATTGTACGACGGGACAAGGATAGGGCACCTTGGGTGAGCAAATTGCCTTTAGGGGCTGGGGTCAAACGCGGCTGCAAGATGCTGTAGGCTCAAGAGAAGACAAATCCCCATTGGAAGCCTACATTGACAGAGCCTTTGACATCGTCTGCACGTCCGTTTGTACGCCCCGCCGCTGACGCGGCATTGCACTGCGGCAAAGTTTCGCTGGAGGGGCTGGCGAAGAAGTTTGGGACGCCGCTGTACGTGTATTCCGGCGATCAGATTTTGGAGCGGCTGGGGTTGTTCGAGGAGGCGCTGGCTGGGCGGGAACATCTGATTTGCTATGCGGTGAAGGCTAACTCGGCGCTGGCGATTTTGAAGATGCTGGCGGATCGCGGGGCGGGGTTCGATATTGTTTCGTGCGGGGAGCTGGAGCGGGTGAGGGCGGCTGCTCCGGAGGCGATGGGGCGGGTGGTGTTCTCGGGCGTGGGCAAGACGGCGGAGGAGATTAGGCTGGCGCTTGGGGCGGGGATTTTGCAGTTCAATGTGGAGAGCGAGGGCGAGCTGGCGCTGCTGGCCGCGTGTGCGCGGAGGATGAAGGTGAAGGCGCGGTTTGCGCTGCGCGTGAATCCGGATGTGTTTGCCGAGACGCACCCGTACATTTCGACTGGACTGCGGGAGCACAAGTTCGGGATCGACATTCGCAAGGCGCTGGGGATGTATAAGAGCGTGGCTGGAGACAAGTGGCTTGAGGCGCATGGGGTGAGCGTGCATATCGGGTCGCAGATACGGAGTGCGGCTCCGTTTGGGGCGGCGATGGTGCGAGTGGCGAAGCTGGCGGGGCAACTGGAGCGGGAAGGGATCGTGCTGAAGACGATTGATGCCGGGGGCGGGCTGGGGATCGATTATCACGGCGGGAGTTTTGACGCGGCGGCGAAGGTGACGGAGTATGCGGCGGCGCTGGGCAAGGCTTTGGGTGATTTCAAGGGAAAGCTGCTGCTGGAGCCGGGAAGGTTCATTGTGGCGCAGGCGGGGGCGCTGTTGGCGCGCGTGTTGACGGTGAAGCGGAATGGAAAGAAGACGTTTGTGATTACGGATGCGGCGATGAACGACCTGATCAGGCCGGCGCTCTACCAGGCGCATCACGAGATTGTGCCGGTGCGGCGGCGGGCGGGGAGAGCTCAAGTGGTGGATGTGGTGGGTCCGGTGTGCGAGACGGGGGACTTTTTTGCTCGGGACCGGAAGCTGGGGCCTGTGGAGGCGGGGGACCTGGTGGCGCTGCTCGACGCAGGGGCTTATGGGATGGCGCAGGCTTCGAACTACAACAGCAGGCCGCGGGCGGCGGAGGTGCTGGTGGAGGGAGGGAAGGCGCGGTTGATTCGGCGGAGAGAGACGATGGGGGATCTGCTGGGGCCGGAGATGATGTAGGCGCGCAGTAATCAGGATCGTGTTGATGCGAGGAATCAGCAGCTTTTGAATTGAATAATAAAAACGTCCAGGAGTATCATTCGAGTCATGGCGACCACTTCGGAGTCTCGCATCACCATCGAGCCAGGCAAGCGGTCTGGGCAGCCGTGTATTCGCGGCTTGCGCATTACTGTGTGGGATGTGTTGGGATGGCTGGCTACCGGTGGTACGCAAGAGACGATCCTGGAAGAGTACCCAGAGTTGGAGCCCGAGGACTTTCCGGCGGTGTTTGCGTACGCGGTCTGGGTTGGCAAGCCTGAGAGCAGGGCGGATCTGGTGTGGCCGGAGATTTGCTGAGATAGTAGAATGATGATTGAATCTGCGACTCCCGCAGGGGTTAAAACCCACATTTTTGAGCGGGCTTTTCGGTACGACTGAAGATGTGCCCTTATTACAAAACTTTACTGTCGGTATGGTTGAAGCCGCGCCCAAACGAATGGCCGAACTGATGCGGTGCATTTGAACGGACCTTTGGGATGCGGGCTTGTAGCAAACTCCCAAGCGCTTGAAACTCGGACAAGTTCCCGCCCGTCCTGATAAGGTGTAGCGCGGGAGAATTTACGATGCAAACTGGTATGCAAATGGTGCGTGCGCTGGCGGTTGCGGGGCTGGCGCTGGGGATGACTTTGGCTGTTCAGGCTTCGGATCCGTTGACGGTGAAGACGGAACAGGGCAAGGCGCATGGCAAGACGATCAACGATGGAAAAGTGAAGGCGTTTCTGGGGCTGCCGTATGCGGCGTCTCCGGCAGGCGATATGCGCTGGAAGGCGCCTGCGCCGCCGGCGAAGTGGGCGGGCGAGCGCGACGCGACGAAGTTTGGGCCGCACTGCGCACAGGGGCATGTGTTTGACGACATGGTTTTCCAGGACAACGGCGAGAGCGAGGACTGCCTGAGCCTGAATGTGTATGCGCCGGCCGATGCGACGAAGAAGAGCAAGCTGCCGGTGATGTTCTGGATTCATGGGGGCGGATACTCGGGAGGATCGGGCAATGAGCCGCGGCATAATGGCGACTTTTTGCCGCTGAAGGGCGTGGTGCTGGTGACGATCAACTACCGGCTGGGCGTTTTCGGGTTCCTGGCGACGTCGGAGATGGCGAAGGAAGCCAACGGCGTTGCGGGCAACTACGGACTGATGGACATGGTGGCGGCCCTGCAGTGGGTGAAGGCCAACATTGGCGAGTTTGGCGGCGACAAGGGGAATGTGACGATCTTTGGCGAAAGCGCAGGGTCGGCGGCTGTTAGTACGCTGATTGCGTCGCCGATGGCGAAAGGGCTATTTGCCAAGGGAATTGGCGAGAGCGGGGGCGCGCTTGGGACGGGCGTGCTGGGGCAGGATTCGCTGGATGCGCGCATGAAGAGGGACGACAAGTGGGTTGCGTCGACTGGAGCGAAGTCGCTGGCGGAGCTAAGGGCGATGCCGGCTGACAAGGTGCTGGCGGCGGCCAAGGGTCGGGGAATGGTAGGGTTTGGGCCGGATGTGGATGGGAAGTTTCTGACGGAGCCGGTGGCGGCGGTTTACGCCGCGGGCACGCAGGCGAAGGTTCCGTTGATTGCGGGCTGGAATCGCGATGAGGGCTATTACCAGTCCATCGGGATGACCGCAGCGAAGTGGAAGGCGCAGGCGGGGAAGCTCTTCGGCGACCGGGCAGACGCGTTTCTTAAGCTGTATGCGGGCGAGACGGATGAGCAGGCGGTAGAGGCGGCTGGGGATTTCGGGGCTGACTCGTTTATTGCATTCAGTACGTGGAAGTGGATTGAGGCGCACCGCAAGACGAGCGGGGAGCCAACCTATCGCTATCACTTTGAGTTGCGCGCAACGCCGAGCAAATACCACCAGGGCACATGGGCGTTCCACTCCGACGACATCGAGTATGTGTTTGGAACGCTGGACACGCGGCCGGGTTGGACGGTGCGGCCGGAGGATCGGACTCTGAGCGAGCAGATGATGAGCTACTGGACCAATTTCGCGAAGAGCGGCGATCCGAATGGACCGGGGCTGCCGACGTGGCCGAAGTACGACAAGGACGATTCGCTAATTCACCTGAACACGACGATTACGTCAGGACCGGACAAGCTGCGGGCGCGGTATGAGTTTCTTGTGGAGGGGATGCCGCCGCGGGGGGCGAACTAGTCGACGAAGCAGCGAAGAAACACGGGACCCCATCCTTGCCGGAGGAGATTTTCTGGTGGGGGTGGGGTTTTGGTTTTTGTGGTGGGGACGAAAGTATCGCAATACAGACAGCGTGGTCGATGAGCGGAGATTTGCAGGGGCTGAAGCCCGCCCGTTTTTCTCGCGCTTTAGGCCCGGCTGAAGCCGTGCCGTTGTTACAAAGCATTCTGTGAAGGGCAGGAGGCTAGTGGACGACGCCGGAGCCTTCAGTGAAGCCGGCGGCGACGCTGGGGGGTATGGTGCTGATGGGCGGGGGTGGGGCGAATGAAGAATCCTTGGCGTTGATGGCGTTGGAGTAGTCAGGGCCGAGGCCGAGGGACTTAATGGCGCGGGAATCGGGCATGAGCTTGGTCTGCCAGCCGTGATCGGCCTGATACTTTTGCATGGCGGCTTCGGTAGTCGAGTCCCAACGGCCGTCGGCATCTTTGCTGAGGTAGTGCTGGCGGATGAGGGCACTCTGAATTTCGGTGACGCGATCGGGCGCGATGCCCTGCTGGCCGTGAACTTTGTGGCCGCGAGCTGGGGCGGTTTTCTTTCCGGCGCGAGTGCTTCCGGTGCGGGCGTGGGAAGTTGCGGTGTGGGCGGACGAAAGAGTCGAAGTGTGCTTTGACACAGTCGAGTGATGGGTGGTGGTGGCGAACGCGGAGGGGCTTAGCAGCGCTGCGGAGAGCAGAATGGCCGCGTTTGATCGAGAAAGAATCAAGCCGGGTTCCCTTCAAGGAAAAACTGTGGTTGCGTGCGATTAACAAGCAGTGTATTCAAGGGTGCCGCAATGCGACAAGCATAAAGTGCGGGCGGAATATGCGTGCAAAACCTAAACGGAACGGGAGCCGATGGAGGAATTTATCTTCTTCCTCTGCCGGCTCCCATCCCGTTCTGGCCTATTCGAGTGTGCCGCCGAGATAGCTGGTGCCGAGATCGGGGCGGCGCGGATCGATGACTTCGAAGACGACGTCATCGCCGGTTTTGAGTTTGCCTACCACTGCGTCGTACTGGTCTTTGGTGCCCGTGGGCATGCGGTTGATGTGGGTGATAACGAGGCCAGGCTCGAGACCCTTGAGGTCGGAGAACGAGCCGGAACGGACAGACTGGACCATGACGCCGGGGATGTGGAGCTTGGCGGCAGCGGCTGGGGGCACGTCTCGAACGACCAGGCCAAGTTTGGTTTCGCCGGGATCGGCGCGCTCTTCAGGAGCGTTGTCGGCGGGATGGGCTCCCGAATCGGCGAAGACCTTGTCGAGGTCGCCGATGGTGACGGAAGCGTCAGCCTGTTTGCCGTCGCGAAGGTAGCCTACACGGACGGTTGAGCCGGGATGGCGGCTGGTGATCTCGTTGACGAGATCGTCGCCGTCCTTGATGTTGCGGCCGTCGACGGAGACAATGATGTCGCCCCCCTTGAGGCCCGCTCTTTCCGCGGGACCACCGGGCGCCACACTCTGGACGAGGACGCCGGCTTTGAAGCCATAGACACGGTTGACGGCTGAGGTCAGGCCCTGGTTGAAGCGAATGCCGATGGAGCCGCGGGTGACCTTGTGGCCGGCGCTGATGAGGTCGTTGTAGACCTGGACAACGGTGTTGGAGGGCATGGCAAAGCCGATGCCTTGATAGCCGGATGACTGGGTATAGATGGCGGTGTTGACGCCGATGACTTCGCCATTCATGTTGAGCAGCGGCCCGCCTGAGTTGCCGGGGTTGATGGCGGCGTCTGTCTGGATGAAGTGCTGGAACTGTCCGTTGACGCCGGGCTCAATGGTGCGGTTCTTTGCGGAGATGATGCCGGCGGTGACGGTCTGGGAAAGGGCGAAGGGGCTGCCGATGGCTTCGACCAGGTCGCCGACCTGAGTCGTGTCAGAGTTGCCGAGCTTGACGGTGGGCAGCGGGGAGCTGGTGTCGATCTTTATGACGGCAAGGTCGGTGGCCTTGTCGGTGCCGATAACGTGGGCAGGACGGCCGAGGTCCTGCGAATCGGGATCGGTAGAGAGCTTGACGTAAATCTTGTCGGCCTTCTCGATTACGTGATTGTTGGTGATGATGTAGCCTTTGGAGTCGACGATGAAGCCTGAGCCGAGGGACTCACGCACGCCGCCGTCATCGGGGCCCTCCTGGTCGGGGACCTGGCCACCGAAGAACTTATTGAAGAAGTCCTGGAAGTTGTTCTGGCCACCCTGTTGGCCCCCCTGATCGTCATCCTGATCGTCGTCGGGATTCTGCGGCATGGGCTGGATGCGGCCGTGGGGATTGCGCTTGTGGGGAGCCGCTGACTGCTTGGGGAGGGTCTCAGTGTTGATGTTGACGACGGCCGGACCCACTTCCCTGGCGATCTTGACGTAAGCATTGGGGGCGACAGTGGAGTCGACGACGTGGAGCGGGGTGGCGTCGGCGCTGTCGCTCTTCTTTTCTTGCCCGCGAACACCGTGGGCAGCGAAGGAACCGGCCACGATGGCGGCCGTAAGGGTTGCAAGCAGGACAAAGACCGAGGCGAGGCGGCGGTCGCGAAGCCGTTCAAAGAGCGAATTCATTGTTTTCATATCCTCTATCGATCACCAGCAATGGGCTGGAATGCGTGGATTGCACCAAGTACCAGTATAGCGATTGCCGGGTGGTCAGGGCTCAACCGAAAAGCCTATGGGAATCGGATCCCACCCAATTCGTCCACCGGGTCGGACGAATTGGATGGGGCACACAAGGTTCGTCGATCCCACCCATTCGCGGTGGGGCTGCGAATGGAAGGGGCACCCGAGCATTCTTGTATCCCACCCATTTCGCAAAAAAACGCGGAATGGAAGGGGCACCCGCACCCGCACACTCGCGCCCGCACCCGACCTAAGGGAATAGACGGTGGGGCGGGGAAAGAGTCGCAGAAGGGGGGGTGGCTTGTTTACGTGATAACATCCGGCATGGTTTTCGCAAAAATGAAAAGCAGAATAGTTGCCCTGGTTGTTTTGGATGCGGCATTGGTGGTTCTGGCGGCGTGGATGGGTGTGTGTCCGCTTGGGGCGCAGAGTGCAGCGCCTCCGAGTGCGGACGCTACTGGGCGCGCGCCGGGCCAGGGAATGCTGGATCGGCTGCAGGCGATGATGGCTGGCGGCAAGAGCGCATGGACGCCGGAGCAGCTTGCCGTGATGGAGCGGCTGCGCGGTGCGGCGATGAAGGATCCCTATGCACTGGATGAGCTGCGGCACCTGACGTACAACATCGGGCCGCGGTTGAGCGGATCTCCGCAGGCGGCGAAGGCGGTGGAGTATGTTGCGGGGGAGATGCGCGCGCTGGGGGCGGAGGTGACGCTGGAGAAAGCGAAGGTTCCGCATTGGGTGCGGGGTGAGGAAAAGGCGGAGCTGGTGAGCTGGCCGGGGCAGGCGGCGGGCACGACACAAAAGGTGGTGCTGACGGCGCTGGGCGGAAGCGTGGCGACGCCGCCGGGGGGGATTACGGCCGAGGTTTTGGTGGTGGACGACTGGGATCAGCTGCACGCGCTGCCGCCGGGCGCGGTGACGGGAAAGATTCTGGTGTTCAACCACAAGTTTGACAAGGAACTTGCCGCGGTGGGGAACGGGTTGAACGCATATGGCGGCGGGGTGGTGTATCGGGGCGCGGGGCCCATTGCTGGAGGTGCGGTTGGGGCTGCGGCAGTACTGGTGCGGTCGGTGGGCGGGGCGGACTATCGGATTCCTCACACGGGGCAGACGGCTTATGCACCGGGAGTTCCGAAGGTTCCCGCGGGAGCGGTGTCGGCAGAGGATGCAGACATGCTGAAGGTGCTTACGAGCCAGGGGCCAGTGACGATGCATTTGACTTTGACGCCGGAGACTCTGCCCGATGCTGATAGTTTCAACGTGATCGCGGACTGGAAGGGGACTGAACATCCGGAGGACGTGGTGATCGTGTCGGGGCATCTTGATTCGTGGGACCTGGGGACGGGGGCGATTGACGATGGCGCGGGTGTGGTGGTCTCGATGCAGGCGATTCACCTGTTGAAGGAACTGGGGATTCATCCGAAGCGGACGGTGCGGTTTATTGCGTGGATGAGCGAGGAAGAGGGCTCGCAGGGGGCAGCGGCATACATGGCTGAGCACAAGGACGAGGCGGCGCATCATATTGGCGCGATCGAGACCGATCTTGGCGCGGACCATCCGTCGGGGATTTACTTTGCGGGCAAGGAGGCGCTGGGGGGGTGGCTGCGGCCGGTTTCGACGGTGCTGGAGGCGATTGGGGCGGAGACGCTGACGTCGTCACCGGAGACGGGCGAGGATATTGCCGGGCTGACGGAACTGGGCGTGCCGAGCTTTGCGCCCGTGCAGGACAGCCGGTTTTACTTCAACTATCACCACACGGCGGCGGACACTTTTGACAAGGTGGATCCGAAGCATCTGAATGAGAATGCGGCGGTGGTGACGGTGCTGGCGTATGCGCTGGCGGATTCGGCGGAGCAGGCGCCGAGATAGGTTGCGAGGTGTGTGGGAAAGACTGTAGGAAAGCTATAAGAGGCCATAGATATCCCAGGTTAGCTCGACCGTGAGACGGTCTCGCGAACCTGGGGCACCCCGTGGTTGGTAGGGGCTCCCGACTTTGTGGACTCCCACATCTCAAAATCGAGATGTGGGGCACCCGGGCATCATGGACACCCACCCTAGCCGCAAAGACAAAGACGCGGCGAGGATGGGGCACCCGGGGATTCGGCGGAGCAGGCGCCAAGATAGGTTGCGAGGTGTGTGGGAAAGACTGTAGGAAAGCTATAAGAGGCCATAGATATCCCAGGTTAGCTCGACCGTGAGACGGTCTCGCGAACCTGGGGCACCCCGTGGGACCCCGGACCTCCGCCCCACGGACGAAGACCTGTCTGCGGGGAACCCGACCGGGGGGCCCTGGGGCGGGCGACTGCGGCCCGATAAACTAGAAGATGGAGATATGAATACGGCTAAAGATATGAATACGACTGTGGAAGAGCGTTTGATTCGCCCTGCGCGGAATATTGCGGGGAGTCTTCGGCTGCCGGGCGACAAATCCATCAGCCATCGGTATGGGATGCTGGGGGCGTTTGCCGAGGGTACGTCGCGGTTTACGAATTTCTCGACGGGAGCGGACTGCGCGTCGACGCTCAAGTGCATGCAGGCGCTGGGCGCGAAGGTTTCGAAGACCGCGGAGAATTCGATTGAGGTGACGGGGATCGCGGGGAGGGTTGTGCCGGCGGGGCATTCGCTCGATTGCGGGAATTCGGGGTCGACAATGCGCATGATGAGTGGACTGCTGGCGGCGCAGACGGGGAGCTTCACGCTGGTGGGCGATGCTTCGCTCTCGAAGAGGCCGATGGAGCGGGTTCGGAAGCCACTCAGCGAGATGGGAGCGGATGTTGTGCTCACCGAAGGGCACGCACCGGTAACGATTCACGGCAAGCCGCTGAGGGCGATGGACTATACGACGCCGGTTCCGAGCGCGCAGGTGAAGACGTGCATTCTGCTGGCGGGATTGCAGACCGTGGGAACGACCACGGTGCGGGAGGCGGTGAGGACGCGGGACCACACCGAGCTGGCGCTGCGGGCGTTTGGCGCGAAGCTGGCGCGGAAGGCGGATTCGGTTTCGATTCATGGGCCGCAGGCGCTGCATGCGATTGACGCAGCAGTTCCGGGAGACATTTCTTCGGCGGCATTTTTCCTTTGCGCTGCGGCGCTGTTTCCGGGGTCGAATCTGGTGCTGGTGGGGCTGGGGCTGAATCCGACGCGGGCGACGCTGCTGGACGTGTTGACGGCCTTGGGCGCGCACGTGGCGGTGCTTGATCTGGAAGAAAGGAATGCAGAGCTGGTGGGGACGGTGCAAATTACTTCGCCAACGGAGGGGCTGGGATCGACCACGGTGAGTGGTGGGCTGGCGGCGCAACTGATTGACGAGCTGCCGGTGCTGGCGGCGATTGCGCCGTACACGAGCGGAGGGATTCGCATTCGGGATGCGAAGGAGCTGCGGGTGAAGGAGTCGGACCGGATTGCGCTGGTGGTGAAGAACCTGCGCGCGATGGGAGCCGAGGTGGAGGAGTTTGAGGATGGGGTCGATGTTCCGGGAGGGCAAACGCTGCATGGGGCGACGATTGACTCAGGAGGGGATCATCGGATTGCAATGGCGTTTAGTGTGGCGGCACTGCGCGCGGAGGGGGAAACGCTGATACGGGGGGCGGAGTCGGCGGGGATTAGTTTCCCGGAGTTTTTTGATCTGTTGGACCAGGTGGCGGAGCGGTAGGGGTGTGAGTGTGGTGGTTTCCCAGGTCCCCAAATGCGGGAGACCCTTCGACTTCGCTCAGGGCAGGCTGTGGGGCACCCGAGCTTCCTGGTCTCCCACCCTATCCGCAAATTGCGCGGATAGGATGGGGCACCCGCAGTTCATGATGGGTGAGAGTGGGTTAGTTCGAGGCGGGCGGGGTGGTGGTGGGTTCGGTGCCGGTCGGGGCCTTCTGGATGCCGGGGACTACAGGCGCGGTATTGACGTTGCCTGAGGCTGCTTCAGTGAGGTTGATGCCATAGTGCTGCAGTGTGGAGGCGAGGATCTGATAGAGAGTGGAGCGGTCTTTGGCATATTGCGCGTTGGCAGCGATCAGGCTGTTCTCAGCGGTGGCCAGGTTACGCTGCTGGCCGAGAACGAGGGCGGTGGTGGAGGCGCCGAGTTTGAGCTTCTTTTGCTCGTCGGTGAGGCTCTCGTTGTTGTAGTCGCGAGCGGCGACGGAGGCCTCGACAAGGGCGCGGTCGTTGCTGATGGCGAACATCTGGTTGACGACCTGCATTCTGATTTCGGTGTAGAGCTGCTCGAGGCGAAGCTCGGCCTGGCGGTACTCCATGATTGAGCGCGCTTGTACGGACTGGGCGAGCTTGTTACCGAGGGGGATGTTGACGGTGAAGCCGACTCCCTTGTCGGGGGCAGAGTTATTGAAAGCATTCTGGAAGGCGGTGCCGTAGCCAGTGGAAAGGCCCGAGGTGCATTCCGTGCCATAAAACTGGGTGTTGCAATTTGGGTTAATCGATCCGGCGAGGCCCGTTCCGCCCAGATAGGCGAAGATGTCTACCTGCGGGAGGAGACCGTTGCGGGCGCCTCTCAGCGTGATCTCGTCGTTGCGCAAGGTGAGGACGGCCTGTTCGAGTTCTGGGCGTTGCTGGAAAGCTGCCTGGACCACGGCTTCGATAGGCTGCGTCTCCTCGGGAATCTGGGCGATGTCGACGCGATCTGTGGGGATGACGGCGGCTGAGACCAGAGCGGGATCGTTGAGGTTGCGGGCGATGGCCTGCTTGATGATCTGCTGCTGAAAGTTCAGGCTGCTCTGCGAGAGAATGAGGGCCTGCTTGTCGGATGCAATGCTCTGGTCGGCATTGAGGACGTCGAGCGGAGCCATGGTGCCGATTTCAAGCTGCTTGCGGTTGTCGCTGCCGACCTTGGTGCTCTGTTCGAGGGCGCGTTGCTTGGCCAGTACGTCTTCGTAGGCCTGCACGAGGCCCCAGTAGATGCTCTCGACCTGGTTGACGGTATAGAGAATCTGCTGGCGGAAGCCGGAGTCGGCGATGCGGCGGTCATTGAGCGCCTGGTACATGAATCGCTTGTTGACCCATATACCCGCGCCGTAGAGCAGGTGCTGGGTGACCTGAGCCTTGAAGCTGGAGTTCAACTGTGGGCTGAAGAGCGTTGTGCCGTTGGTGCTTGTCGCGTTTGTATTGTTGAAGCCGACCTGGAGGGCTGTTCCGGTGATGAAGCCCTCGTTGTAGGTGAAGTCGTAGGTGTTGGTGCCTGTCTTGCCGCCGGAAAAGAAGCTGCTGGAGGGAATGGTGGCGCGATCGATCTGGATGGTAGAGCCAACCGAGGGCTCAAGGGACTCTGGGGTCGGGCCTGCTCCTGCGGTGGTGAGCGAAAGACCGGCTGCTCCAGAGCCGGCGCCGCCGGAACCGACCGTGGAACCGCCCGGGCCGCCGCCTGCAGTCAGCGTGGACGAAGAACCGCCCAGCGTGTTCTGGATGAGGCCGGAGGGAGCGCCGAGGGGGGATGCGCCGGTGCGGGTGCGGAGGATGTCGGTGTCGGCGATGTCGAGGTCGTAGCGGGCGATGGCGATGTCGTAGTTGTTTTCAAGCGCCAGCGCTATGGCATCGGAGAGGCTGAGATAGATCTTGCCGTCCTTGACCAGATCGGTGAGGCGGACAGAGTTTGCGAAGCTGGCCTTGGGAATGGACGTGGCCTTGAAGGTGCCGATGGGATTGCCGAGAATGCGGGCCGCGGGCTTGGAAAAGTCCCGCGCGGACGTACGAAGGTCGAGGGGCTCGGTGAGGACGGGAGCCGGGGAAGCGGGAAGATCGGAGGCCGCCTTGTCAGTGGATGCGGCGGCGGAGGCAGCCTGCTGGCTGAATCCCGAAGGCATGCCCGCGCCTAGCGTGAGCAGGACGGCCGCAACGGCGCGGAGGCTGTTGCCCGCAGGGGAGCGTCCGTCATTTTGAAGTTTGGCTTTTCCCTGATTGCCGCGTGCTGTCTGTTTCTGCTCAAACACACTTGTACGGAACAAATGCATGATTCTTCTCCATGGTCTGTTAAGGCATGTGGGTTTGCCGAGGCATGTGGGTTGCCATTCTTGAAGACGACCGGCGAACCCCTCCGGACGCAAAATTTATGATGGCCCGACAGTACTCCATCGTACCCGG
>Ga0182015_10004775_pt1 | contig 14403 bp, 14 predicted proteins | sample 712P3MmetaG_FD_120478 | JGI IMG/M metagenome (GOLD analysis project Ga0182015, IMG submission 120478) | Permafrost microbial communities from Stordalen Mire, Sweden - 712P3M metaG | ecosystem: Environmental > Terrestrial > Soil > Wetlands > Permafrost | place: Sweden: Stordalen | collected...
CCGAGAACATGACGATCAGCGGCTCGAGGAACGATCCGTAGAGAATCACCATCAAAATGTAGACCAGCATGAACGACGTAATCAGCGCAATGCCCATATTCGCGAAGGTCTCTTCCATGAACTGGGAGTTGCCTTGCGATTTGAGGCCCACGCCCTGCGGAAGAAAGCCCGGCGCTTGCATCTTCTTCTGCAACGGCCCGACGACCTGACCCAGCGAATAGCCGGGAAGCACGTCGCCGTAGACGTTGACGACGCGTTCGCGATTGAGGCGCTCGATCTTCGTTGGCGCGGTCGTCCAGCTAAAACTGGCTACGTCGCCGATGGGAACCAGCGAACCGTCGTTTGCGCGGACCTTCACGAACTTCAATGCGTCTTCCGTCGTGCGGTCGGCGGCGGGAAACTGCACGCGCACGTCAACCAGACCGGTGGGCGTGCGCACCTTGGTAGCGACCGCGCCATCGACCGCGATGCGGGCCACCGTCGCGACGTCCGACGGATTGATTCCGAGAAGCTCGCACTTGGCGCGATCGACGTCGACGTTCATTCGTGGCGCACCATTTTCAGCGCTGGTCTGCACGTTGACGGCGCCCGGTACCGTTCGTAAGAACTGCGCGACCTTTTCGGCCGCGGGACCGATCTCGTCGTCGGGGCCGGTCAAAGAGTAGTAGATCGCCGGTCCGTTACCGCTGTCACCGGCGACGTCGAACTCGGCGCCGGGCACCAAATACCCAAGCTTGCGAATTAATTTGATTGCGTTGTTCGTATCCTTGATGCGGCCGTCTTGCATCTGCGCGCTGAGCTGAGCGTAGTTGCCGCCCGTCACGCTGCTCCAGCCGGCGGGCTTGCGGCCGGTGGTAGCGCTGACCGATTTGATGCCGTCGATCTTGAGGATCGCATTCTCTAAGTGCGATACGTAACCGTTGGTGACGGCAATCGGCGTCCCAGGCGGATAGGAGACCGTCATGCTCACTTCGCCAGTCTGCTGCGCCGGCATGAAGTCAAAGCTCACGGCTCCCAGCGGGAGCATCAGCAGCGCCAGCACGACCGGAATCGCGAACGTGGCCACCATCGTGGATTTCGTCGTGCCGATCGAGCGGAGGAAACGCAATGGTCCGAAGCGTTCGACCCGGCGCGAAGCGCGCGGCCTGCGCAAGAGCATCCCGGCGCCGTGGGCGAGCGCGCAGACGACCAACAAAAGAACGTCGGCAGCCACGGTAACCATGCCGCCGCCTGCGACCAGCGTGATCGAATTGAGGAGGAGCGCGACGCAGACGAAGACCACGAAGGCACCGTGCCGCAGCGCGAACGGCAAGAACTTCGAGCGATAGAGCTGCAGTATCGATTCGTACCGGTGGACGAACGCGTTGAGCAACAACAGCGCCGCGACGAAAATGCCGAGGGCGTTGAGCAGGAACCAACCCGTCATCGTTCCGATCGCGAACATCGCCGCCGCCAACAGGAGCAGCCCGATGTCGACGCGCCGGTCGTCGAGCAGTCGCAACCAGGCCGGAGGCGCTTCGGAGCGGGTGAGAACGCTCCACTTTGCCGCCAGCAACGGCGTCAGCGTAAAGGAGACGAAGAGCGAGAAGAGCGTTGCCGTCACGACGACCGCGCCGTACTCGCGCAAGTAAGCACCGACGATGCCGGACATGAAGGCGATCGGAAGAAAAACGACGACGTCCACCATCGTGATTGCGACGGCTGCGCCGCCGATTTCCGTTCGGCCCGTGATCGCTGCGCTCATCGGATCTAGCCCCATATCTCGATGACGCGTAATATTCTCGAGAACGACGATCGAGTCGTCCACGAGGATGCCGATGATTAGCGCCAGCCCCATCATCGACATCGAGTCGATGTGGAATCCAAAGAGCCGCATCACGATGAAAGTCGCGAGAATCGAGGTGGGAATCGCGAGAAAAACGACGACGGCGTTGCGCCAGGCGTGGAGAAAGAGCAGCATGACTATCGCCGTCAAGATGATGCCCTCGATCAGCGACTGCCCGACGCCTACGAGCATCTTTTGCGTGTAATCGGCCGGCGCGTCGATCTCGTGGAACTGCAGCTGCGGGAACTGCGTTTGAATCTTCGTGAGCTCGGCTCGCAAGGACGCGGTCGCTTTGATCTGGTCGGCGTCCAGGGTCGGGTTGATCTCCATGTAGACGCGCGGGTGCGCGTTGTACGATGAGATCGTCCGCATCGCGATGTGGCTGTCGTAGGCATTGGCGACGTCGCCGATCTTCAACGACTTGACGGGGAATTGAAGCACGGAGATCGGCGAGAGCGGAACGCCCAGCAAATCGTCCGCCTTTTCGATGTAATCGTGGATCGCGACGCTGCCCTCTCGCGTCGGCTGCGTCATGATGCCGCCCGGCACGTTGAGGTTGTTGATCGCGACGGCGTTGAAGATGTCTTCGAGCGTGGCGTTGGTGCCGTCGAGCTTGACCGGATCGGGTTCGACGTGGAACTCGCGAGTGGCAGAACCGTAGACGTCCACCGACTGAACGTTGGGTATCTGCTCGATCAACGGCGTAATCTCGCTATTGATGAGGTCTGCGATCTGCGGCTGAGAGAGGCTCGTCGAGCTGACGGCCACATCCAACAGGGGCGGCTCGGCCTGTCCCGCCTTCGTCACGACGGGCGGGTCGAGGTCGGTGGGCATGTAGACCCGCGCGATATCCACGCGCCGCTGCACGTCTACTGAAGCCAGATTAAGATCCGTACCCATCTTGAACTGCACGACGACGATCGCCGTGCCTTCTTGGGCGTTCGCCGTTAACTCGTCGAGATGGTCGATGCCCGACATCTGGTCTTCGATCGGCTTGATGACCATGCGCTCCATGTCTTGGGGCGAGGCTCCCGGATAACTCGCAAAGACCGCGACGACCGGAAAGTCGGTGTTGGGCGGACTCGAGCTACGCCCGAGTTGAACGAACGAGATAATGCCAAAGATGACCAGCGCGCCAAAGATCGCGATGGTAATCGTCGGACGGGAAAGCGCGAAACGCGTCAGCCACATGATGCGAAATCCATTGCTGCCTAACTCTACGCCGAGAGCCCGCCCTCTGTTTCAGGCCCTAGCTAGAGACTTGGCACACTTTTCGTCGGACCGGCACGAGGTTGCCTTTTCCGGGCGATGCCGGGCCGCCCCGATCTCTTATATAGCGGCCTTGCGCTCTGCCGCCGTCTTCGGTCACATTTTCCCGTCTCGTTCCGTCAACGAAATGAGGGGCAGACACCGCGACCGTAACACAACGGAGAGGAGAAACCGATGAGAATCAAGGTGACCAGCGTGTACGTGGACGACCAGGAAAAGGCCCTGCGTTTCTACACCGAAGCGCTGGGCTTTATCAAGAAGGCGGATTTCAGCAATGGGCCGTTTCGCTGGCTGACCGTGGCCTCGCCTGAGGACCCAGACGGGACCGAGCTGCAGCTCGCGCTCAACGACAACCCGGCGGCCAAGGCCTACCAGGAGGCCAGGTTTGCGCAAGGCCAACCCGCCGTCATGTTTTTCACCGACGACGTGAAGGGCGACTACGAGCGCACAAAGAGCCGCGGCGCCGAGTTCACGATGCCGCCCACCGAGGTGACCGGCTCGACCATCGCCATGCTGAGAGACACCTGCGGCAACCTGGTCCAGATCACGCAGCTGGCACGCTGGGAGGCCTGACCCTCTCCGTTTTCCTCGCCCGGTAAAAATGACTTTGGTCACCTTTCTGGAATCAGGGTCGCTGTGGCTCCCCGGCGCGTCCTTGACGGCCGTCGCCGGCGGAGTCCTCAAGGTTGAGGAGGCGGAAATGGGCGGAGGCTTTGGGCAACAGACGGGCTGGATTCAGCTAGGCGACCTCGCGATCGCCTTTGTGTTTCCGGTTCGCCTAGCAGAGACCGAGGAGCCTGAATCAAAACAAGCAGCGTAGTCGCGTTGTGAAGTCGCGTGCCTTTTCAGCGACGTACGTTGTAGAGCATCCCGTCTTCGGAGAGGTTCTGTTCGTTTTCGATAATCAGCATGCCGGCGGCTTCGCTGCAACCGATGGTTTCGTTTTCTTCGGCGTGAAGTATCCTAGGTTTGCCTTTGGATTTCAGCGCGATGGGAGTGCGTTCGTCTCCTGCAAGCTCAACAGCCTCACTAGCCAAATGTTCAACGATCGTCGGCTAACGATATCCGAAGTAGTGCCACGTGCGTTTAGCTCATTCGTCCTCTCGAAGGCAAAAGAACTAGCTAAGACCTTAGAACGACACCCGGCTAGGGGCATTCGCGGAAGGATTTAGCTTTTAAATCGGGCACGCGTCCTCTAGGCCTCGTACCGAGCCCGACCTACTGTCTCATATTGGTAGAGAGGCGACTTATCTCCAGGAGTAACATTTATGCGCATGCTAATGCATATTAAGCTGCCACTTGAGCCGTTCAACAGCGCCGTCCGGGATGGAAGCGCCGGGCCGAAAATGCAGAGAATTCTTGAGGCAACCAAACCCGAAGCGTCCTACTTCTCCGAGCATCACGGACAGCGCGGGGGGACTCTCATCGTGAACGTCAACGAACCGGCGGATGTCCCGCGGTTGGCCGAACCGTGGTTTCTCACATTCAATGCCGAAGTGGAGCTTCGGGTCGCAATGACGCCTGAAGATCTTGGACGCGCGGATCTGGAAGGGCTCGGAAAGACCTGGAAGTAGCCGCGCAAACGAAGCACGTTAGGCCGTAGCCCCAAATGCCTCGTGGTAGCGAACGCTGCCTATCGGCGGTTCGGCGCCGAAAGAGATCGCCAAGAAGTGTTCTGCTGGAGCGCCGCGCAGCTCCAGGCCAGGACGGGCCTTGAATCCGAAGCGGCCATAAAAGCCGTGGTCGCCAAGCACGACGCAGCCGGCAGCACCGATGCGCTTCAATTCAGCGAGCGCGGAGTTGATCAGCGTCGAGCCGATGCCTTCGCGCTGGCGGCTTGGTAGTGTCGAGATCGGGCCGAGCCCATACCACCCCGCTACACCGCAGGAAATGGTAACCGGCGAAAGGGCCACGTGGCCGAGAATAGCACCACCGTCAACTGCCACCAAGGAAATTGTCAACCGCCCGCTCCGCCGGAGCGCATTGATGATGAATTGCTCGGTATGGTTCGAGTGTGGATGGTCACGGAAAGCCGCTTCGGTAAGGCGACTGATCGCATCAACGTCGGTTGGCAGTTCCTCGCGTACCGTTATGCCCATATCGCAGGCTCCTGGGCGCCCTTCGATTTCCTAAATGCGCAAGACTCGTCAGCAATGCGCAGGACTTGTCATCCTGAGCGCAGTCGAAGGACGAACGAGCACGAGCCTCAGGACTTGAAATCCACTTCACGCTGTCCGCTCCGCTGCAGGCGCAATCTCGAGCTGGAATGTGGTGCGCAAGTATGGACTCGGCGATTGCAGTAACAGGAAAACTCGAACAAGCGACGGCCGGTCGCCGATCTCTTATTTAACTTTCTCGTGTATCGTCGCGGGGCCGTTGTGGTCCTGTGCGTTCCAGACACTGATCTGCAAGTGATCACCCTTGATGAGAGTCCAATAGCTCTCGCCGTAGCCGCCCGTGAACCCTGTTATAACGATCTTCTTGTCGCTCCAGCTAGTCACGTCCAGCGTCACGGTGTCGTCTTGGGAGCTGCTTATATATCCGGCGCTCCAACCCCCGGTCGTATCCAATATCTGCAGATACTCCGAGTCACCGTTGTACGGCTGCATGGTGCCGAAACCGCTTCCCGAAATGACGATCTTCTGGTATTGCTTGGCCTTAATCTTGCTGACCTTTGTAATGTTCGGTCCCGACCCGCTCAGGCGGGTACTCGAATTCTGGGAGCTGTTAGACGACGGCATCGATCCCAGACTCTGCGAACAGCTTGAAATAATTATCGCGCCAATGATAAGAGAGAAGTACCGCACAAAGAACCCCCCCTTTCCTGTCGACGAAACGTGACGCCCGGCCGAAAGCATCTAGCTAACCGGCCCTGCGCTTCGTGCGGCTTTCCTCAATGCTGGGAAGGTACCTTAAGCAACTGATAAGGCGCCTTGAACCACCGGAAAAGACTGGAGCCCAGGCAAAGACTTGAGCTCAATCGTGAATCTGCGCAAGACTGGACTCGAACCAGCACGAGATTGCTCCCGCTAGCCCCTCAAGCTAGTGCGTCTACCAATTTCGCCACTTGCGCGCGAGGAAGGACGGTTCTTGAAGGCCGCCCCTATCTCATGTTGGGATCGAGGGCATCTCGCAGTCCGTCGCCGATATAGTTGATCGACAGCACGGTGACCAGGATGCACAGGCCCGGAAAGACCGCGGCCCACCAGGCGGTCTGGAGATCGCTCTGGGCGTTGGCGAGCATATTGCCCCACGAAGCCGTCGGCGGCTGAATGCCCAGCCCTAAGAACGAGAGCGTCGACTCGAGGATGATGACGCCGGCGACGTCGAGCGTGGCCTGAACGATGATCGGCGCCACCGCGTTGGGCAGCAGGTGGCGAAAGATGATGCGGGCGTCGTTGTTGCCGACTGCTCTCGCCGCTTCGGCGAACTCGCGCTCGCGCAGGCTCAGGAACGAGGCCCGCACCAAGCGAGCAACGTTGGGCCATGAGAGTGCTCCGATGATAATGACAATGACCCCGAAACTCAACGCCGCGTGGGATGATGTGGCCGCAATGATCGCCGTCAGCACGAGCAACAGCGGCAACAGCGGAATCGAAAGGAAGACGTCGGTCAGGCGCATCAGCGCATAGTCGACCCATCCGCCATAATACCCGGCAATCGCGCCGAGCGTCGTGCCGATGAGCACTTCCATGATCACGGCGAAGAGACCGACGGTTAAAGAAATGCGCGCGCCGAAGAGCAAACGCGATAACAAATCGCGTCCGACTTCATCGGTTCCGAGCGCGTGTCCCCAGCACAGCGATTTATCTTGAAAGCACGGCGGCAGCGGCGTGCCGTTCCAATGCGGCACCGCCGAAGTTCCGTTGTCGATGGAGTTTGGATCGAACGGAGAGAGCTGTCCCGCAAAGACGGCCGCGAGCACCATCAGGGTCAGCACCACGGCGCCGGCGATCGCGAGCTTGTGGCGGCGAAAGCGCGTCCAAAAGGTTACTTTAGAAAGCGGAAGCTCTTCCTCGGCAATCAATGCGACGGCCACTAGTCGTACTTCACCCGCGGATCGAGCCATGCGTAGACGACGTCGGCGAGCAGATTCGAGAACACGACGAGAAATGCGACCAGCAACAGGTATCCCATGAGCAGCGCGAGGTCGCTTTGCGTGAGCGCATTAATGAAGAGCCGGCCCATCCCGGGCCATGCGAAGATCGTTTCGGTGACGATGGCGCCGGCGAGCAAGCTCGGGAGCGAGAGCGCTATGACCGTGACGACCGGAATCAGCGCATTCTTCAAACCGTGCTTGTAGAGGATCGTTCTAAACGAAAGTCCCTTCGCCGCTGCCGTGCGCATGTAGTCGGTGCCCAGAACCTCCAAGAGCGACGACCGCATGAACCGGCTAAAGAGCGCGATCTGTAGCAACGAGAGTACGATCGCAGGCAGAATCAAGTGCTCGAGCCGGTCGCCGAGATCGAAGGTGTCGGAGCTCGATATCCCGGCCGACGGAAGCTGAATCTGATAGCCGCCGGGAAGCGGAATGCCGTGCACGGCGAACGCGAGCTGCATCATCAGCGCGAACCAGAAGACGGGCATGGACTGGCCGAAAAACGCAAACGTCGTGATCGCGTAATCGAGGGCCGAGTAACGATACACTGCCGAAACGATCCCTGCCGTTATCCCCACGGCGATTGCGATGAACAGGGAGGCTCCCATGAGCTCGACCGTCGCGGGAAACCGCTCGATCAGCGCTTGAAAAACGGGCTCGGAGTTGCTCGTCGAGTACCCCATGTCGCCGACCAAAATGTGCCCGAGCCACTTGAAGTACTGGATCGGAACCGGCTGATCGAGTCCAAGATTGTGTTTGAGACGCGTGATATCGGCCGCCGTGATATGAGGATTCTGTAAGTAGGGCGCAAGCGGGCCACCCGGCATGTTGTAGAGGATGCCGTAAAGGATGACGGAGATGGCCAATAGCAGCGGAATCGACTGGAGCGTCCGGCGCACGACGTAGGTGAACAATGGGCGGCGTTATTGCGGCATCGGCAGACCAAGGACCTTCCGGGCGCGGTCGGGCGTAGCGATGCTCCGGCCGGCCTCCGCCGCGAGACGCACGACGCGCGCCACGAGCTCGTCATTTCTGGCCAGCCGTCCGCGGCTGTAAAAAAGATTGTCCTCCAGGCCCACGCGCACGTGACCACCCATCGCGATGGCGGCCATCGCCATCGGAAGCTGCCGTTTGCCGATGCCCGCGACCGACCACGTGCAGCCCTCGGGCAGGTCGTCGACCAAATCGCAGAGATTCTGGACCGTCGCTTCCAAACCGCCGGGGACCCCTAATACGAAATCCACATGCTGCGGAAACGACAGCAGACGCTCTCTCGCGAGGCGACGCGCGTTCGCGAGGTGGCCTTTGTCGAAGATCTCGAGCTCGGGGCGCACTCCGAACTCATTCATTTTCTTCAAAAGATCGCGCATGATCGGAAAGCTGTTCTCGAAAATGTCGTCGCCGAAGTTCACGCTCCCACAGGTGAGCGTTGCCATCTCCGGGCGCAGTTCGAGCACGGCGGCGCGCTCCTGCGGCGTCATCCCAATTGCGCCGCCCGTTGAGAACTGCACGATGAGATCGCTCTGCGCGCGAATCGCCTCGTAAGCGTTACCGAAGCGTTCCACGCTATGCGTATTGGTGCCGTCGTCGTTGCGACAATGCACGTGGATTATCGAGGCGCCCGCCTCGCGCACCGCTCGGGCCGTCTCTCCAAGCAATTGCGGCGTATACGGGAGATGCGGCGTCTGTTCCGGCCTTATCTCCGCTCCGACGGGCGCACAGGTAATGATCAGAGGGTCCATGGCGCTCATTGTGACAGCGCGCGGTAGGCGGCCTTTACGAACTCCGAATCGAGGCCGAGCAGCTCGGCCAGCGCGATGGCGTCGGCGTCCGGAACGTCGTCATCGCCAACGTTGGCGATCGTGTAATCCATCGACGCCGCCAATGCCTCGAGCGCTTCGTGCAGATTGCGCGCGGCCGGAGGCGTGCGGATTCCTTTGAGCCCGCGAACCGCAAAGTGCGCGACTCCGGCAGCGGCGGCAACGCCTTGCAGGTGCGTCGCTACTAAAGCGCAGGCGTTTCTTTGGCGCAAACGCTCGGTCAGCGCTACGACGAGCGCCTTACCTTCGTGCGGCGTGGTCGTGCGCGCGAACTCGTCGACGAAGATCAAGAGCCGCGGAGCGGATCGCGCCAGGATCTCTTGGAGCCCCATGAGCTCTCGGGCGAACGAGGAGAGCAGACCGCCGGTGCGCTCTTGGAGTCCCGTCCCGAGCCACGCAATTTGATCGAAGAGCCCGACTCGCGCCCGGGCGGCCGGCGCCGGCAGCCCGAAAGCGGTGCAGAGTGCGAGAAAACCGCAGGTCTGCAAAGCGAGGCTCTTTCCACCCATGTTTGGTCCGGTCAAAACGGCCGCGCCGCGCAGGTCGAGATCGATCGGAACGTACCGTCGGCCCGCGACCGTCAGCTCGGCCTCTAGTGGAAGAAAACGTGCCCGCTCAAAGGTTAGCGCCGGCTCGCCGCTCACGACCGGGGCCGTGCAACGATGCCCCTGCGAGAAGTGCACCGCACCGATAGTGACATCGAGGTCGCCTAACGCGCCGGCCGCGGCGCCGAGCCCCGCGGCGTGCTCGCGAACGACAGTGGAAAGGCTGAGGCGGACACGCTCTTCGAGAGCGGCCACCCGGCTGAAGGACGCCTCACGGCGCTCGAGTGCACTCCGGGAGCTTTCGCCGTACTCCAACGCGCAGAAAAGATAGGTCGCCGCTTCCCGCACGACGCGCACGCCCGCCGGCAGCGCACCGCGCAACTCCGATCGCATCACAATGAACTCATTGCCGGCGATCTCGTCGCGGCCCAGCTCGCGCGCGACGCTTTCGTTCTCTCTGCCGCGCGCCGCATTCAGTTCGGCCTGCGCCCGCGCATACGCGGCGCGCGCCGCCGCCAACTCGGCGTCGAAGGCGTCGGCAAGATAAAACCCCTGCGCCTCATTGCGTCCCGGCGCGAGGGCCTCTGAGACCACACGCGTCGCTTCGTTGGCGATAGGTTGCACGAGTGCGCTCGCTGCGAGCGACGCGTCGACGCGTTCGAGCATCTCGCAAAACTGACGCAGCTCCAAAAACGCAGGATCGTCGAGCATCTCTCCTAGCGAAGCGCGAGCGATGACCCCCACGATGTCGGGAAGCTGCTGGAGGAGCGAACGCGCCGCCGCTACCCGATCCGGATGAAGCCCATCGGCGATCTCCGCGACCCGGCGCGCGCGCGATTCTGCGGCAGCCTCGCTGCCGGGACGAAACGGCACGAGTTCGGAGAACAGGCGCGCTCCGTAGGGCGAGACGGGCGCAACCGCGTTGACGAGCCACTCAAAGCCCAACAACCCTGCACTCGCACCGTCGAGCAGATCGAGCGCCTTCATGCGACCTCTTTGCCGGCGAAGACGTCGAACGACGGCAATTTCGTTGCGTCGGCCACGGCGCCAAGAAACGTCGCCGGATCGAAGCTGCGATCCGGTGCAACGGCGCAAACCGTCGTCGCGATCACCTCGAACGCGCGGCGGCATCGAATGCGCAAGCGCGCCAGCGCTTCCGCAAGCGATCTCCCGTTCATGACGATCTGCGTCGAATCCCCAACGACGATCTGCCGGTCTTCCCTTGCCGCAATGAAATCAGCGGCCATCGTTGCCGTAAGCGCTCCTTCCAGCTCGAGGACGGCGGCATGCGGATCGAAGGCAGGCACGAGCAGACGCGCAGTCAGGTTTGCGACATCGCAAACTGCTTCCGACTCCGTTTTCGCTGCCGCGGCGCCACAGGAGACAACGATCGCCCCGTTAGAGCTTGCCAGCGTCGAGACCCGATCGATCGCACCGTCGATCAAAACGACGTCGCTACACGCCGAGATCTCTTCCACGGCCGCTCGAAGTCCCGAGGCGCTCGAAGGGCCGGCCAAATCATACAGGCCGCCGTGGGCCGTTCGAGCGTACAGCAGCGAGCCCGAGGAACTCTCGAGCCCCGAGATACTGAGAATTTCGACGGCGGGCGAGGGCGGCAGCAGCGACCGCGCCGTGATGAAAACGGTGTTCGGATGAAGCCACAAACGAGGTTTGGGTCCAATCGACGCCAGGCCTACGCGAAGCCCCGAGCTGCACGCCGCTTCGTAAATCGCAAAGAGCGCGGTGGTTTTGCCGACGTTCTTTCCGGTTCCAACGACGAAGATCGCGCGCGCACGCCTTTCGCGCGCAAGTTCCAAGAGTCTGCGCCCAACTCGCACGCGTCCGACTTCAGCTAACCGACGTGCAGCGCCTTGAGGGTTGCAAAGGCGATGCCGGTGAGCGAAAGCAAAAGGCCGCCGACGAACGCGGCGTTGCGTTCGGCATATCGTCCGAATCGAGACCCCACCGTGAGACCAAGGGTCGTCGACGCGATCGATACGGCAGCGATAACGATGAGAGAGATCGGCATCGGAACGCCAACGTAGAGGATCGAGAATCCGATGCCGAGCGAGTCGAGGCTGATCGCCAGCGACGCGACGATCAAGCCCGGCCCGCGCGAGAGGTCGACCGGCGCGCCCCTCAGATCGGTGCGGCTCTCATTCATCATGTAAACGCCCAGGCCCACGAGCGCAGCGAATCCGAAGTAGCCCGCAACATCGCCAATGAGCCGGCCGGCCAGCAAACCGAGGCAGGCTCCAAGGATATTCATCCCGACTTCGGCGCAAGCAAAGGCGATGCCGATGCGAATTTTGTGCCGACGCGCGATGCCGCGAACGCCGACGCCGACGCCCACCGCGAAGACGTCGAGCGCCAGGGCGAGCGCGATGATGAAGATCTTGAGCAGTGCTGCGCCCATCGGCACGCTTTGCGCGGTCGGTCGGTGAAGGTTCCTGCATGAGGCGCCGGTCTGCAGGCCCGATCTTTCTCCTCGCGACGCTGCTGCTGCTCGTCGCGCTCGTTGCGCCGGTCGTTGTCGTCATGACGGCAATGCCGCCCACGCAAGCGTTTGCGACCTTCGCCAAGATCGGAGGCGACGCGGCGCGCGTTTCGCTGATCGCGTCGGCGGGAGCAACGCTGGTCGCGACGGTCTTGGGAATCCCTGCGGGTTACTACCTCGCTCGCTTGGCGCCCAGCCTACGCGCCGCCGCGCTCTTTTTGCTGGCTTTGCCGCTGGCGTTCCCGCCCGTGGCCTCGGGTTTGATGTTGATCTACACGCTGGGCACGAACTCGCCGGCCGGGTCCTGGCTCGCAGCCCACGGATTGACGGTGCCGGATTCGCTGCTCGGCGTCGGGATCGCCGAGTTCTTTGTTTCCGGTTCGTTCGTCGCCATTGCCGCAACCGCGGCATTTAGCGCCCTCGATCCAATGTATGCCGACGCCGCGCGAACTTTGGGTTCGAGCGAGTGGCGGATCTTCGCTCGCATCGCGTTGCCGGCGGCGTCGGGCAGCATCGGTGCCGGAATCGCGTTCGCTTGGCTTCGCGCAATCGGCGAATACGGGGCGACCAGCATCGTGGCATTTCATCCCACGTCGCTGCCGGTCGCACTTTACGTAGCCCTTTCCGCTTCGGGCGTTCGCGAAGCGCTCGCAATCTGCTACGGCTTCATCGTTTTGGCCGCAGTCGTGATCGCCACCGCGTGGCTCCTCCGCCGAGGCGCCGAACATTCGTGATGAGCGCCAGGAAACTACTACTTGCCCAATGCGTTGTCGGGACTCGCCGCAACTGGCCACTCCCCGCCGTTCGTCGAGAGCGTGTTGCTAAACGTCGTGCCGTTCACCTCGCCGCGCACTCGCCCAGGGGCGCCTGACCGGCGACGCCAATCATCGATGATGAGGGACACGGTCCAGAAGAACTTCTATTTCCTCGCTCGTCGTTTCGTCGCAGGTGACAATATCGGCGACGCGATCGCGGCCGTGCGCGCGCTCAACGCCGAAGGGATGTCGGCGACGCTCGACTTTCTGGGTGAAGACGTCCACGTTGCCGATGCGGCACGCCGCACGCGAGAGGTCTACGAAGAGATGCTCGATGCGATAGCGCAAAGCGGCGTCGATTCGAACGTTTCCGTCAAATTGACGGCGATGGGCCTACTCTTCGACGAAAAGTTTGCCTTGGACAACCTCGTTGCAATCCTTGAGCGCGCGGCGCGCAACAGCGATCCGTTCGTGCGTATCGATATGGAGGGCTCTGCAGTCGTCGAGGCGACGCTGGGCGTTTTCCAGCAAGCCTTCGCGGCACACAGGAACGTCGGCCCCGTGCTGCAGTCCTACTTGAAGCGCACGCCCGCCGACGTCGAGAACGCGATCGCGCTGCGCGCTCGCGTACGGCTCGTCAAGGGCGCATACAACGAGAGTCCCGAGATCGCCTACAAGTCGATGCCGAAGATCCGCACGCAATACCTGGAGCAGGCGCGGCGGCTCTTGTTGCATGGAAACTATCCGGGCATCGCAACGCACGATCGCCGTCTGATCGCCGCAGTCAAGGAGTTTGTTGCTTCCGAACGGCTTCCGCACGAGAGCTTCGAGTTCCAAATGCTCTACGGCTGTCGTCCGAGCGTCCAGCGGGAAATAGTCGCACAAGGATACCGCTTGCGCATTTACGTTCCGTTCGGAACGCATTGGGCGGGCTATTTCTACCGGCGTGTCTTGGAACGGCGCGAGAACGCGCTCTTCGCAATCTCGTCCATTTTTTCACGCTAGTGCGTGCGGTCGTTCAAAGAGTTAGCCGCGCCCGCGTGCGCGTAGCCGATCGCAATGTGGGGGAAATTGGTGCCGGCCTATTGGTGCTCGTCAGCGTCGGCACTGACGACGACGAACGCGAGGTCCGGTCGATGGCCAAAAAGCTAGCCGAGCTGCGGATCTTTCCGGATGCCAACGGATTGATGAATCGCTCGCTGCAGGAGACCGGCGGGGCGCTCCTGCTGGTTTCCCAGTTCACCCTACACGGCGATGTGCGGCGGGGGCGGCGCCCTTCATTCGTTGCTGCCGCGTCGCCGGCGCGGGCGCGCAGCCTTTACGAGCTGCTGGGGACGACGCTGGCGTCGCTCGGAGTCCAGGTGGCCTATGGCGAGTTCGGGGCCCACATGGCCGTCGAGCTGGTCAACGACGGTCCCGTTACCATCCTCGTCGACACAAAAAGGCTCTTCTAGCCAAGCAGGAGTTCCCTGCTGGAGCGCGCTCGTACTGCACGCTCTCATCGACCCCCAACCTTGGCGTCAAACTTTTCTCCCAATAATGACGTTGTAGTAGTTAGAAAGAGTTTGCCGCCCTTGCTTGGCGGCAGACGGA
>Ga0182015_10004776_pt1 | contig 14403 bp, 11 predicted proteins | sample 712P3MmetaG_FD_120478 | JGI IMG/M metagenome (GOLD analysis project Ga0182015, IMG submission 120478) | Permafrost microbial communities from Stordalen Mire, Sweden - 712P3M metaG | ecosystem: Environmental > Terrestrial > Soil > Wetlands > Permafrost | place: Sweden: Stordalen | collected...
ACTAGGGTCGGACAGGACGAAGGTGCTTTGAGTTTTTTGGATCACACCTAAAGCCTGAAGCACCTTCGTCTTCTACGTGGTGACCCTCAAATGGACGTGACCCCGCTACATTCCGATGAGCCAGACGACTCCATGATTCCTTCCCGAAGCCGTGGAGCCGTGGTCGCGATTCAGCAAGACAAGACTGCCTCGTGCCACGGCCCCCTAGAACAAGAGAAGAGTGGAATCAGACTCCGAAAACTTCGACCCTCGAATACGACTTACTCGTTTGGCCAGTGATCGCACCTTCACCGGTGGAAGAAATCTTTACTCCGCGAACCTTGAGAAGCGTTAGGCACTTTCGGAGGTATACGGCTACGTTCCGAGCTCGAGCCCGACTTAATGACACGTCCAACGAACGAAGTCCAGTCGTTGCCGTGTATCCGAAGAGATCCACCGTGACGTACTTCCTCGACTTGATGGTTATTGCAACGCGATGGATTTGACTCTTCAACGCCGCAGATAGCGAAGGTGAACCAGTTTTGAATGTACCAATCGCACCGAACAGTGTTGCAAGTTTGTGGCCACTCCACTGTGCGTAAAGAACGATTGAACCGGAAAGCTTGAACCCTTGACCCACTGGATACGAAGTGCCTCCACCGGATGCACTGGTGTTCCAGCGAATTAATTCGAACCCAGCGTGAATCAATCCATTCTGATCTGGCAAAGTAATTGTCGAGCCGGGCGTCCCATTAATTGGATCGATGGAGCCACTTCCACCATTTGCGTCGAAGGTCACAGTGTCGCTGGGGCCTGCCGTCCATTGTGCATAGAACGTTTGGTTGCCGACCAAAGTCAGAGCCACGCCTTCTGCGTACTGCGTCCCAGTTCCGTCCGCTTGAGTATTCCAGCCACTAAATGCAAATCCTAAGTACGTGATTCCGTCAATAGTTGGCAAAGTGGTCGAACCACCATTTTCACCCGAATATGCGGCAATAGAACCCGTACCGCCATTGGCGTCAAACGTCAATGTATCGATCACGATTGATGTCCATTGTGCGAACAATTGAGTGGATTCATTCGGCACATAAGTCGCGCCTCCCAAACCAATCAGAGTCCCGCCAGTTGCAGCGGAGAACCATCCATCGAACGTGCTACCCGCGAATGTTGGCGTAGGAAGTTCGAGGGCGGAAGTGCCAACGACGTAGTTGGCAGAGCCGACAGTTGCGACTCCTCCATCGTACGAATAAGTGACCATGTATGTGTCGGGGGTCCATTGGGCGTAGAGCGTTTGGTTTCCAGTGACGACGTAAGTGGCGCCTGCTTGGTACTCGGTTCCACTTCCGTTTGCTTCCGTGTTCCAACCAACGAAGGTATAGCCAGGATTACTGATACCCGAGCCCGATGGCAGGGTTGTCGACTCACCCGCATGACTCACAATTGAACCAACAGTCCCTGTCCCGCCGGTGGATTCGAAGTCCAATGTCGCGGTTGGAATTGGTGTCCAAATCGCGTAGAGCACAATTGGTCCCGTAAAGGCATAACTGGAACCGTCACTATATGACGTTCCCCCTCCACTCGATTCTGAGTTCCAATTGACGAATGTGAATCCGCTGTCACTAAACGATGGACTTAGATTCACGAATGAGGTAAGCGGCGTCTGACTGTTTTCAGTTTGCGAAGAAGAAACCGTGTCTGACGTGCTGTCGTTCTCGACAAAGGTCACAGTGTGATAAATCCGTGCCCACGTGGCGTACAGAACTTCTGCCGTTGAAAAGCTATAAGTGGAGCCATTCAAGTAGGAAGTTCCCGATCCATCTGGTGATGAATTCCAGTCAACGAAGGTGAACCCGCTGTCGCTAAATGTTGGGCTCAGGTTGGAGAAAAGCGTCAGCGTGGTTTGAGCACTTTCTGTTTGGGTTGAATAGACAGGATCCGTTGGGCTGTCATTTTCAACCAATGTCACAGTATGAAACTGCGGTGCCGACGCCATTGCTCCGGAAACGGGGATCACTCCTTGAATGACAAAAGTGACGAAGAGAATCGCGACGAAATTCCGAGCAAAGACTTTGAGGCCGGATCTTTGTATTGAAATCATGATCACAACCGGCCGCAGGGCGCGACGAAAATGCTGGTGGATAAGAGGTGCATGGGCAGTCCTTCATCGAGGTTGGACGCTCTTGGACAAACGAGCGCATTACCTGTAGCCACCACCCGACCGCAGTTTTCCCTTGCCGGGCAAGAGTAGGCGACCGACTTTTACGTTTGGTAGAGCACAAAGTCCCTAAACGATCGCTACGAACGTCGGCTTCGTTGACGCGCCACTTCGAATGCCGCCACCGACACCGCGACGCCGGCGTTCAACGAGTTGATCTTGCCCAGCTGGGGTATCGACACAACGGCCGCGCAGCGCTTGCGCGTCAACACCGAAAGTCCTTTTTCTTCTCCCCCGACGACGAGGGCTACCGGCGTCGACGCGAGATCCAGGTCGTAGATCGATTCCTTGGACTCACCGGCGAGCCCGACGCTGAGCACGCCGGCCTTGTTGAGCACGTCGAGCGTCGCGGGGATGCCCCCGACGTCACAGAAGGTGAGATATTCGATAGCTCCGGCCGCCGTCTTGGTCACCGACGGTGAGATCCGCGCCGAGCGATGGCGAGGGACGACGACGCCGGTCACGCCCGCGCCGTCGGCGCTACGCAACATCGCGCCGAGATTGCGCGGATCGGTCACGCCGTCACAGACGAGCAAGAACGGATGGCGGTGCTCGAGCAACGTCTCGAGGTTCACCGTCTCGAGGCGCGCGGCGATGGCCATGACGCCCTGGTGCCCTTCAGTGCGCGCCTCTCGGTCGAGTCGGGCCATCGAGATCACCTGGACCGGCACTCGCTGGCGCTGGGCCTCGAACTCAATGGCGTCGAGGGCGTCGCTGGCGTCTTGTGCGTCAGCCACGTAGATCTTTTGAACCTGTCGGCGACGAGCCTTGAGAAGTTCGAGCACGGCGTGTCGCCCTTCGACCTGTTCGCCTCCGAGACCCTCTTTCTCGCGGCCGCTGGGTACGCGTCGCGGACCGCCGACCTGACCACCGGTCATCGGGCGACCACCTTGACGCGACGAACGACCGGGCGAACCCTTTCGCGGGGCGGGACGTGAACTCACGACGTCTCTTCCAGAAGAACAACCGCGCTCGCGCCAATTCCTTCGGCGCGACCCAGCGCACCGAGACCTTCGGCGGTCGTCGCCTTCACTGTGACGAGCGCACCGACGACCGCGGAGAGGGCCTCGGACATCCGGGGCATGAAGTCCACCAGTTTGGGACGCTCGGCGATGATCGTGATGTCCGCCGAGATGGGGCGCAGACCGGCCGCGGCCACGAGGGCCACCGTCTCTTCGAGCAGACGACGAGATGACGAGCCTTTGAACTCGGGATCCGTATCCGGGAAGTGCCGTCCGAGGTCACCGAGGTTGGCCGCGCCGAGCAGGGCGTCACACAGCGCGTGGGTCGCGGCGTCGGCGTCGGAGTGACCCACGAGCCCGGGCGCGTCTGGAATCTCGACCAGACCGAGCCAGAGCGAGCGCGACGCGTCGTCGCTGAGGCGATGCACGTCGAGGCCGTGACCGATCCTCATCGGCGCAGTTCGATCGACGAAGCCCGAGCGAGGTCGCCGGGGACGGTGATCTTCACGTTGTCGAGCTCGCCGGGAACGACGACCACGCGCCCGCCGAACGCTTCCACGAGCGCCGCGTCATCGGTGGCGTCCTCGCCGTTGGCGTGGGCGCGAGTCAACACATCGCGGCGAAAGGCCTGAGGCGTCTGCACCGTCACCAGCTCATCACGCTCTTCGGTCTGTGCCGCCACGGTGTCGGCGCCGTCGCGCCGGATCCGCTTCACGGTGTCCAGAATGGGCAGGCCGGGAATCGCCCCGTCGGCGCCCGCGATCACGGCGTCGACGACCGCCGAGAACAGTGAGGGCGTGGCCATGGGTCGCGCCGCGTCGTGCACGACGATGACGTCGGCGTCAGCGCACTCTTCGAGGCCGGCGCGCACCGAGGCCGCGCGCGTCGCGCCGCCGACGACGACCACGTCGGCGCCCTCGCCGTTGCCCTGATAGTTCGCGGGGACGACGAGCACCACGCGTTCGGCCACGGAGCGTGCCGCGCGCACGCTGTGGGCGGTCACGGTGTCGTGATTCAAGAGGGCGAACTGCTTCGGTCCGCCGTATCGCTGGCCCTGACCGGCGGCGACGACGACGGCCGCGACCGACATGACTACGGGAGGACCGAGGCGAGCTTTTCTTCGGCCGCTTCGGTGTCCACGTTCAGCGCGAACGTCAGTTCCGAGACGAGGATTTGGCGCGCTCGCGTGAGCATGCGCTTCTCGCCAGCCGAGAGACCCTTGTCCTTGTCGCGGATCGAGAGGTTTCGCACGACTTCGGCCACCTGGTAGATGTCGCCGGAACGGAGCTTCTCCGAGTGGTTCTTGAAACGGCGCGACCAGTTGGTGGGCATGCGCGCTTCCTTCTTGCGAAGGACCGCGAAGACCTCTTCGACCTCTTCGTCGTTGATGACGTCGCGAAGCCCGACCGACTCGGCGTTGGCGACCGGCACCATCAGGACCAGGTCGGTGTAGGCGACCTTGAGCTTCAAATAGTCCTGCTTGACGTCAAAAGCGGTCATTTTCTCTATTTTTTCCACCGTGCAGGCACCGTGGTGGGGGTAGACGAGACGATCGCCCTTTTTGTACTTGCGAACGGTCATAAACGAGGTTCTCCTCAATGAAAATCTGGCGAAAAGGCCTTAGGGGGATTAATTATTCTACCAGAGATTGGTCAATTCGTGCCTTCTTGAGCGACAACGATTGCCTCGGCGAGGGTGCAAATTCGATGTCAAGGACCTACCCCGGGAAGCGCCCGGGTATCCGTGACAGGTCGGCGATCATCTCGTGAGGTTTACGCGTCCCTCTTCACCATTCGCCACGCACCGAGTGCCGTCCAGCCGACGAGCCAGGCCACGATGACACAGATCGATACCGTCAGGCTCTCCGAGACGAGCGTCGGGCCACCGGGACCACCCCCGCCGCCGCCCAGACCACGAGGGAGCGCCGCGGGTTCCAAGTGCGCCATGGCGAGACCGACGAGGCCCCGCTGGGCGTTGATGAGGTGCGGGATCGCCGTGCGCGAGAACAGCGGCGTGAGGATGACTTCGAGCACGATCATCAGCACGACGGGGACCGTTCTCTGGCCCATCAGCGAAGCCAGACCCAGGCCGACGATGAAGCCGATCGTTGCCTCGAGTTCGATCCACAACCCGGTCCGGATCATCAGCGGAACCGACGGATACAAGAAGAGCTTCTGGTATTCGCCGTAGTCCTGTTCGGCGATCTTCACCGCGTCGGCCTGCAAGGTCGTGTTCGATACGCTCTTGAATCCAGGGGTTCCGGGTGCGACGACGACCTTTCCGTTGCCGTTGAGATAGCACGGCACACCGTTGGGCCCGTCGTAGGGAAGGCCGCAGACCACCACCTTCGGGTGGCTCTCGGCCCAGTGGTTGAAGCCCGCGGCGCTCAACCCCGGAGGCACGTTGACGCCCTGGTAGTCGAGCTTGGTCGGCGCGGCGAAGACGCACACGGCGCAGACGATCGTGAAGCCCGCCGCGACCAGTGGAACGATGATCGCCAGTCCGGCGGGGATCCTCGCGAAGTACAGCGCGAGACGCGAGCGTCCGGTGATGACGAGGTGTCGGAACATTCCGTCGGTGAGATCGACCGAACCGGCGGTGCAACCGAGCGTGGCGGCGACGATGAAGCCGAAGAAGTACATGATCCCCACGACGAGGTCCGAGAAGATGGCATAACCGCCAGCCGGCCCGTAGGACTTGGGCGCTGCGATGTGGGCGATCACTCGCACGAGCAGGAAGATCGTCGGCACTCCGACGTTCACGACGATCATTGCCGCCATCAGGCCCCGGCGCCTGCGCAGCTCCATGATCCTGGTCCGGATCATCGCGCCGTTGGGGATCCACGAACCTCGATTGTCGCTCGAGACCGCGTTCGTCACCGGGGTGGTTGCGGGCGCCGGGTCGTTGGCGACGGTCGTCATACGTTCTCCCCGAGGCGGCTCGTGACTTGCAGGAACCACGACTCCAGCGACACTTGGAGTTCCTCGAGTCGGTACACCGCGATCCCGTCTTCGACGAGGAGCCGGTTGATCTCGGCAATGGCGTCTTTGCCGGTTCCCGACGGGAGGTGAATCGAAAGGCCCGATGATTCGACGTCGACCTTCTCGCCGAATGCGGTCGTAGCGAGGACCGCTCGAGCCCGATCGGGGGTCGAGCAACCGACGTGCACTTCCATCGCCGCTCCGGCGAGCAGTTCAGAGATCGGACCCTGGCGGATCACTTTGCCGCTATCGACGATGGCGACGGCGTCACAGGTTCGTTCAACTTCGTCCAGGAGGTGCGAGGAGAGCATGACGGTGCGACCTTCGGCGACCAACGAGAGGACCATGTCGCGCATCTCGTGCATCCCGGCCGGGTCCAGGCCATTCATCGGTTCGTCCAAGATCAGGAGTTGTGGATCGCCGAGCAGGCACGCGGCGACACCGAGGCGCTGTCGCATGCCCATGGAGTACTTCGACACGCGGTCATCGGCACGGTGCATCATCCCGACGCGTTCCAACGCCGAGTCGATTCGTTCCCTCGCCGCGCGCTCGCGCGCAGCCGCCAGGATCTCGAGATTCTGACGGCCCGTTAAGTGACCGTGGAAACGAGGTTCGTCGACGATGGCGCCGACGCGTGCGAGGGCGCGATCGCGACGGCGAGGCACCGGAACGCCGAGGAGCGACATGGTGCCCGCGTCGGCGTGTGTCAGACCGAGCAAGACACGGATGAGAGTGGTCTTGCCGGCGCCGTTGGGACCCAGATAGCCGAACGCGCAGCCGCGCGGTACGAGTAACTCGACGTCGTTGACCGCCACGTTGTCCCCGAAGCGCTTGGTCAAGCCGTGCGTCTCGACGGCCCACGAACCCTCCGCGGCGTTCGAGTTCGACGTGTCATCCATTGTCTGCACACTCATATCGACGTCACCCTCTCGTGGTTTCCGGCCTCCATGCGGAGGCTAAGTCAGTGCGCGAGAACCCACCATCGGGAAATACCCCTAGCGCCTAAGGGACTTCATCGATAGTGCCTACGCAGTCCCAAGAACACACGGACAAAACCTCTGGGTGCACGCCAGCGTTCGAAAGCTCTTTACCTGTCTGTTTGGGCGACGACAATTGCTTCGGCGAGCGAACCACAGCGAATGACATCAACACCCGACACCTCCTCGAGCTCGCCGTCGATCGGTACGACGGCGCGCGTCGCTCCGAGTCGCTGGGCCTCTCGAACCCGCCGCGTGAGGCCGCTCACCGCGCGCAGTTCTCCGGCCAGGCCGACCTCGCCCAGGACGGCCATCGTGCGCGGCACCACGAAATTCAGTACCGCGGACGCGACGGCGAGCGCGAGCGCCGCGTCGACGCCCGGTTCATTGGCCGCGAGACCGCCGGCGGTGGCGGCGAAGACGTCGAGTTCGCTGGTGTCGATCGCACAGCGCGACTCCAGCACCGCAAGGAGTAGCGCCAGGCGCTGGGACGAGACCTGGTGGGCGACGCGCCGAGACGAACCGGAACTGGTCGCCACGAGCGCCTGCATCTCAATGAGGAACGACCGCGATCCGTCATTCGTCACCGTGAAGACCACGCCCGGCACGTCGAGCTCGGGGCCACGAAGGACCGTCGCGTCGGGCATCTCGCGCAGTCCGTCGGGCACCATCTCCAGCAGACCGACTTCACCGGTCGGACCGAATCGGTGTTTGAGGGCTCGGATGATGCGCAACGAGCCGTGTCGGTCACCCTCGATCCGTATGACGGTGTCGACCAGGTGCTCGAGCGCCCTGGGACCGGCCAGTTCGCCGTCCTTCGTGACGTGGCCCACGATCAACAGCGCGACCCCGGTCTCCTTGGCGACCGAGCACAGCCGTTCGGCCACGTGACGGATCTGGGGCACCGAACCGGCGACACTGCTCAACGACTCGTCACTCATCGCCGAGATCGAGTCGATGACGCAGAGCGTCGGTCGACGCTCACGCACCAGTTGTTCGGCGACGTCCACGTTCGTCGAGGCTGCGACCTCGAGACCCTCCGGCACGTCGCCCAATCGACGGGCCCGTTGGGCCACCTGGGCGACCGACTCCTCGGCGGCGACGAGGAGGACGGACGTGTTGGACGCGGCCAACTCGCGCAGCGACATCAGGGCGAGCGTCGATTTGCCCACGCCCGGTTCGCCGAAGAGCAGCGTCGTCGATCCGGCGATGAATCCGCCGCCGAGGACGCGGTCGAGTTCGCCCACGCCGGTCGAGTGCACCGTCGCGGTCGTCGCCGCGACGTCACGCAGGCACGTCGTCGCGCCGGAGGACATTCGCGGTTTCTGCGCTGAACGCTCTTCGTCGAGCGTGTTCCATTCGCCACAGCCCGAACAACGTCCGCTCCAGCGAGGTGACGTCGTGCCGCATTCGCGACAGACGTGCACTGAGTGGGTCTTCACCTCCGAGAGGCTACGAAGCGGCTGTGACGCTACGCGTTGTCCGAGAGGTCTTCGAAGTCCACCGAGGGCGGCAGGCCCTCGACGCCCTCGAAGGTCAAGTAGCCCCCGTCGGGACCTTCGGCGAGATCGCCGACGATGGTCTGACCGGCGTGGAACTCCTTGAACAGGATCTTCTCGCTGAGCGCGTCCTCGACGTACTGCTGCACGGCGCGACGAAGCGGACGAGCGCCGAGTTCGGGGTCGTACCCCTTCTCGGCGAGGAAGCCCTGGGCGGCGGCCGAGAGTTCGAGACCGAGACCCTGGACCGCCAGCTGGTCGCGCAGTCGAGAGATGAACATGTCGGCGATCAAGATGACCTCTTCGCGGCTCAACTCGTGGAAGACGATCGTGTCATCGATGCGGTTGAGGAACTCCGGGCGGAAGTGAGCCTTCAGGGCCGTGTGGACCTTCTCCTTCATCCGCTCGTGGTCCGCGACGTCCGAGGCCTTGCCGAAACCGATGGCGGCCTTTCGCAGGTCGGCGGTGCCGAGGTTCGAGGTCATGATCAAGATCGTGTTCTTGAAGTCCACGGCGCGACCCTGCGCGTCGGTGAGACGACCGTCTTCGAGGATCTGCAAGAGCGTGTTGAAGACGTCGGGGTGCGCCTTTTCGACCTCGTCGAAGAGCACCACGGAGAAGGGCTTGCGCCGAACCGCTTCGGTGAGCTGACCGCCCTCGTCGTAGCCGATGTAGCCGGGCGGCGAACCGACCAGGCGGCTCACGGAGTGCTTCTCCATGTACTCGGACATGTCGAGTTGGATCAACGCGTCCTCGTCGTCGAAGAGGAACTCGGCGAGGGTCTTGGCGAGCTCGGTCTTGCCGACGCCCGTCGGACCGAGGAAGATGAACGATCCACCGGGACGCTTCGGGTCCTTCAGGCCGGCGCGCGTGCGTCGAATCGCGCGGCTGATCGAGATGACGGCCTCGTCTTGGCCGACGATGCGCTTGTGGAGTTCGTCCTCCATGCGCAAGAGCTTGGTGGTCTCCTCTTCGGTGAGGCGATAGACCGGGATGCCGGTCCACACCGCGAGCACCTCGGCGATGGTGTCCTCGTCGACGAGGTCGAAAACCACGCCGCCCGAGGCCTGGATCGTGAGGTCCAACTCGTCGCGCTTGGCGATCAGTTCGCGTTCCTGTTCGTCCAGGGCCTTCGCCTGTTCCAGGGCGCCACTCGCCATCGCGCTCTCCTTGTCGGCGCGCACGCGCATGATGTCCTCGTCGAACTTCTTCTGCTGCGGCGGCGTGTCCATGCGACGGATGCGCAGGCGACTGCCGGCCTCGTCGATGAGGTCGATCGCCTTGTCGGGCAAGAAGCGGTCCGAGATGTAGCGGTCGGCGAGATTCGCCGCGGCGATCAAGGCCTGGTCGGTGATCTTGACCGCGTGGAACTCTTCGTAGACCTCGCGCAGACCCTTCAAGATGTCGATGGTCATGGCGACCGACGGCTGTTCGACCTTCACCGGTTGGAAGCGGCGCTCGAGCGCGGCGTCCTTTTCGATGTGCTTGCGGTACTCGTCGATGGTCGTGGCGCCGATGGTCTGGAGCTCACCACGCGCGAGCATGGGCTTCAGGATCGACGCGGCGTCGATGGCCCCTTCGGCCGCGCCGGCGCCGACCAGCGTGTGGATCTCGTCGATGAACAAGATGATGTCGCCGCGCGTGCGGATCTCCTTCAGCACCTTCTTCAGTCGTTCTTCGAAGTCACCGCGGTAGCGGCTGCCGGCGACGAGCGCGCCGAGGTCGAGGGTGTAGAGCTGCTTGTCGGCGAGCGTGACCGGCACCTGGTTGGCGACGATCTTCTGGGCGAGGCCCTCGACGATCGCGGTCTTGCCGACGCCGGGCTCGCCGATCAGGACGGGGTTGTTCTTGGTGCGCCGCGATAGGACCTGCATCACGCGCTCGACTTCCTTCTCGCGCCCGACGAGCGGGTCGAGCTTGCCCTCGCGGGCGAACTGCGTGAGGTTGCGGCCGAACTGGTCGAGGACGGCCGAGCCGCCCGCGCCCTCGGGGTCGCTCTTCTGGCCGCCGGACGGGCTCGAGCCGCCCGACTCCTTGCCGGCCTGACCGGACATCATCTGGATCACCTGGGTGCGCACGCGCGCCATGTCGGCGCCGAGGTCGCTCAGGACCTGGGCCGCCACGCCGTCGCCCTCGCGCACCAGTCCGAGCAGCATGTGCTCGGTGCCGATGTAGGAGTGGCCGAGCTGCAGGGCTTCGCGCAAGGAGAGCTCGAGGACCTTCTTCGCGCGCGGCGTGAACGGCGGCGAACCGGGCGAGGGGTTGGTGTTGGCCCCGATGGCCTCTTCGACCTTTTCGCGCACGACGTCGAAGGTGACCCCCAGGGCGTCGAGCGCCTTGGCCGCGACGCCCTCGCCCTCGCGAATCAGTCCGAGCAGTATGTGCTCGGTCCCGATGAACGCGTGGTTGAGGTCACGTGCTTCTTCCTGCGCGAGCACGAGCACTCGGCGGGCACGGTCAGTAAATCGTTCGAACAATTGTCATCCTTTGTGCGGCAATACATAAAAGTGTACCGGTGCGATGTACCAAATGAGTCCCACCCCTCGGACCACAGAGAATGGCCAACGGACCCTCAATTAGTGTGGGGAGCGTGAATCCGCACGAGCGTCTGCAGATGGCGACGGTCGAAGCCGACCTCGTGAGTTTGGAGACTCTGCTCGCCGATTCGGTCATCTTCGGCGACCCCTACCTCGATTCGGTCACCACGCACCTCATTTACGCCGGTGGGAAGCGGCTTCGCCCACTGCTGGCGGTCGCCTCGGCGACGAGCGGTCGTGGTCCGGCCACCCCCGAGGACCTGCTCGGCGGCGTCGCCCTCGAATTGATGCATATCGCCTCGCTATATCACGATGACGTCATGGACGAGGCCGAAGTGCGCCGCAACGTCGACAGCGTGAACGCCCGCTACGGCAACCTCATCGCGATCGTCGCCGGTGACTACCTCATGGCCCGCTCGGCCGCCATCGCGGCCGACCTCGGTACCGACGTCGCGGGCCTGCTGGCGCGGACGCTGGCGGCCCTCACCCGGGGTCAGGTCTCCGAGGTACGCACGATGTTTTCGATCGATCGCACGGAAGCCGACTACTTCGCCGCCATCGAAGGAAAAACCGCGGCGCTGATGTCGTCGAGTTGTCGCGTGGGGGCGCTCACCGCGAAGCTCCCCGACCTCGAGCGAGAGGCGCTGAGCGAGTTCGGTCGCTGCTTCGGCGTGATCTTTCAGTTGCGCGACGACATCTTGGACGTCGTCGCCACGGAGAACGAGCTGGGCAAGCCAGTCGGTCAGGACCTGGCCGAGGGCGTCTACAACCTGCCGACGATTTACGCGTTACGTGACCCCCTCGTCGGCGAAGAGCTGCGCGGCGTCCTGGGCGCGGTCCTCGACGACGAGGACCGCGAGCGCGCGCGCAAACTCGTCGTCGCGACCGACGGCATCGAGCGCACGATCGCCTCGGCCCAGACCTACCTCGTCCAGGCGCACGTCGCCTTGAGGGAGATCCCGAGTGCCGGGTTACGCGACGGCTTCGCTTCGCTCATCGAGTCGCTCCTCGAGGACCTTCCGACGTACTAATCGGTGATCGGCTTCAGCGTCGGGAAGGCGATCACCTCGCGGATGTTCGACTCGTCGGCGATCAGCATGGCCAGTCGATCGATGCCGAGACCGAGACCGGCCGTCGGCGGTAGTCCCCACTCCAGCGCCATGATGTAGTCCTCATCGATGTGCATCGTCTCGGGTTCGCCTTCGGCGGCCAGTCGGGCCTGGTCCTCGAATCGCGCTCGTTGGTCAACGGGATCGACGAGCTCGGAGAATCCGTTCGAGAGTTCACGCCCGACGGCGTAGGACTCGAAGCGCTCAACCAGATCGGGGTCGCTCTGGTGACGACGCGCCAACGGGGAGATCTCGACCGGGAAGTCCGTCACGAAGATCGGGTTCCACAGCGACGTCTCGCAGGTCGCCTCGAACAGTTCGGCCAGGCAGCGCCCCGCGCCCCAGGCCCGGTGCACGTCGACGCCGCGCTCTTGGAGCATGGTGGCGAGCTTCTCGCGCGGCGTGTGGACCGACAGATCGTCACCGAGCGCTTCGCTGGTGAGTTCGGCCATCGAGCGACGGGGCCACGGCGCGGCGAAGGAGAAGGGCCGCCCCTGGTAGTCGACCTCGGTCGTGCCGAGCACGTCCATCGCGACGCCGGCGGTCAACTCTTCGGTGAACGTCATCATGTCCTCGTAGTTCCAGTACGCCGCGTAGATCTCGAGCATCGTGAACTCCGGGTTGTGGCGCGGGCTGACCCCCTCGTTGCGAAAGACTCGCCCGATCTCGAAGACCCGCTCAAAGCCGCCGACCACCAGTCGCTTCAGCCACAGTTCGGGCGCGATGCGTAAGAAGAAGTCGGTGTCGAGCGCGTTGTGGTGGGTGGCGAACGGTCGGGCGTCGGATCCCGACGCGATCGCGTTGAGGATGGGCGTCTCGACCTCCATGAAGTCCTGGGCCCAGCAGCGCTCGCGCACCGCGCGCATCACGTCGCTGCGACGCTTCAGCGTCGTGCGCGACATCGGGTTCGCCCAGAGGTCGGCCTCGCGGTGGCGATAGCGCAGGTCGAAGTCGGCGATGCCGGCCCACTTGTCTCCGAAGTTGCGTTCGGCCCTCGCGAGGACCTCCCAGGTCGCGACCTTGACCGACAGCTCGCCGCGCTTCGTGCGCACGACTTCACCGGCGACGCCGACCCAGTCGCCCAGGTGCAGTTTCGTGAACTCCTCGAAGTCGGCCGTCACGGCGTCGAGGGCGAAGAGTTGGATCTCCCCGCTCGAGTCGCGCATCGTGGCGAAGGCCAGCTTGCCCTGACGGCGCAGGAGCATCAACCGTCCGGCCACGTTGACCGAGTCGCCCGACTCCTCGCCATCGGCGAGGTGGTCGTAGCTGGCCTGCAACGCAGCGGCGAACGCGTTGTGGGCGAATGAGTACGGCACTGTCACGAATTGTCTCCCGAATGATTCCGTTCATGAACGATACGCAATCCGTGGAGGGTAAGCCAGGGTTCGACGTGTTGCACGTGTTTGGTGTGCGGCGCGATCAGTCCGGCGAGTCCCCCGGTCGCGATGACCGTCGCCTCGCCGAGCTCTTCGAGGATTCGCTCGATCATGCCGTCGACCTGGGCGGCGTAGCCGTAGAGGACGCCGGACTGGATCGACTCGATCATCGAGCGACCGATCACCGAACGCGGCCGCACGAGCTCGACCGATCGCAACGCGGCGGCGTGGGCGTAAAGCGCGTCGAGCGAGATCGCGACGCCCGGGGCGATCGCGCCGCCCAGGTACTCGCCCTTCGCACTGATCACGTCGAAGACCGTCGCGGTCCCGAGGTCGACGACGATGGACGCCCCGGGATAGAGGTCGTAAGCCCCGACGGCGTCGGCGACGCGGTCCGGTCCGACCTCGCGGGGGTTGTCGTAGAGGATCGGCATTCCCGATTTGGTCCCCGGTCCGATGACCGTGAAGTCCAGTGACGAGAACCATCGATTCGCCATGCGTCGCAACTGCGTGTTGGCCATCGGCGACGACGAGGAGATCGCGATCGCCGTCACGGCCGTACGAAGGTCGAGTCCCTCGAGATCGAGCAGCTGGGTCAGCACCATCGCGTGCTCGTCGGGTGTGCGGTCCGCGATCGTCGAGATCCGCCAGTGGAACGCCAGGCCGCGCTCGTCGGTGGCGCGCGCGAAGCCCATCGCGTCCGGGGTCTCGGGCCTCTCGGGTCCGAAGAGGCCGATCACGGTCTCGGTGTTGCCCACGTCCATGGCC
>Ga0182015_10004777_pt1 | contig 14399 bp, 14 predicted proteins | sample 712P3MmetaG_FD_120478 | JGI IMG/M metagenome (GOLD analysis project Ga0182015, IMG submission 120478) | Permafrost microbial communities from Stordalen Mire, Sweden - 712P3M metaG | ecosystem: Environmental > Terrestrial > Soil > Wetlands > Permafrost | place: Sweden: Stordalen | collected...
AGCAAGCTTCGCTGCTGGGGACCCCGATTCTTCGGCGGAATGGCCGCGTCAAGTTCGGTTACTCGGTCTACACCATTACGAAAAATGCTATAGCCCTTCACTTCCCATAAAAGGCCGGCAGTGTGTTCCAATTATGTTGGCGAAGCCCCACGCCAATGAGGGAACGAATGCATGGCGACGGTACAGGAATTTAGATGTGAAATCTGTGGACTCGTAACCAGTAACCCCATCCACTGGTTCGTGATCAGGTGTGGAGAGTCCGAGCTTACCGTACTTCGATGGAACCCCGAAGCGGCAAACTCGGAAGGAGCCAGGCATTTCTGTGGGGAAGCGCACGCCCAGGTTTACATCAGCCGCTGGTTTGAGTCAGTGTGCTCTCCGCCAAAACCGACCTTTCGGTAGGCGTCGCCTAATTGTGGTTGCCGGCGCTTCCATCGGGGGAGCGCATTCCAGGGCACATCTCCACTTTCGGAGCCAGCCCTTCTTCGGCAAACTTTCGTACCCTATCCTGCGACATTCTTTCAAAGTGCTTTCTGAGGTACTTGTGGAATGTTTCTTCCGGCTTGGTGGTGGCCATTCAATTACCTCAGCAATCGAGAGACTGGAAACAGAAAAGCGATTCAGTAGCTTCAATGGCGGCGATTCTCGTCGTTTAGTTCATCGAGTCCCTCCCCCGAAGGAATCGATGAAGGAGTGCTTCAAGAACCGCCGCTTGTTGATAAGCATACGGATTACCGCGCAGTTCACCATAGTTCTTGGGTGACAGCGGAGCAAATCGTAGTTGTATGCCAAACGGCTGCTCGTCGCTTACCCATGGACCTTTGTGGGAGGTGCTTTTGGGCCATGCCTCCTACAGCCTCTACGCAAACCTGGAAGCGGATAAACCCATACATCTGCGGGATGGGGAAGACGGTCCATGGTCTACGTGAACTTTCTCCACTCCTCCCCAGCCGTGTCATGAAGTCGCCATCCAGAGCAAGGAAGCGCATCCTAAGGCATAGGAGGCGCAGCGCCAATGAAGACCCACACGGAATACCTTGTTTTCGAAACCAGGAAGCGCAAAGAGATGATCCATATCACCGATCAGGTGGAGCAGATTGTGCATAAGAGCGGCATAAAAGATGGGCTCTGTTTTGTATCGCCGATGCATATCACCGCTGCCGTCTATGTAAACGACCTGGAGAGCGGGCTGATCGAGGACATCGGCAAGTGGCTGGAAGTTCTTGCGCCGGCGCGGCCTGACTACAAGCACCACCAGACCGGAGAAGATAACGCCGATGCTCATTTGAAGGCGTTGCTGCTGCATCACGAGACGACGCTGCCAGTGACCAAGGGCAAACTCGATCTGGGAACGTGGCAGAGAGTTTTTTATGCAGAGTTCGACGGGCAGAGGCCCAAACGCGTCATCGTGAAGGTGCTTGGTGTCGAGTAAAGCATCGAGTAAAGCAATCGTCCAGGTAAGCGTCGCCGGCAGCGTACAAGCCCACCTTTTTGAATTCCTCCCGCCCAGAAGTGCATCTAGACCCTGGAGGCACATTGCCGAAAGCGAACCCACCTGTCAACCCGTCGTCAGGGGTCCATGCCGTAACCGCAGCCGATCCCGGGAAAAAAGCGACGCACCCCAATCTGATCCTGGGCATCTGCTGCATGAGCTTGCTGATCGTCGGCATGGACGTCACCATCGTGAACGTCGCTTTGCCGGCCATTCAAAAGGATCTGCATGCCTCCCTCTCCGGGCTGCAATGGATCCTCGATGCATATACGTTGGTAATCGCCAGCCTGCTCATGCTCTCGGGTTCCATGTCAGACCGTTTCGGGCGCCGTCGTGTCTTTCAAATCGGCCTGGCGCTCTTCTGCGCCGGATCGCTGCTCTGCAGTCTGGCACACAGCATCGGCCATCTCGTCGGTTTCCGTGCCCTGCAGGGTCTGGGCGCGTCTATGCTCAACCCGGTGGCGCTGTCCATCATTGCCAACGCTTTTCCAGAGCGGAGGGACCGGGCACGCGCTGTAGGTATTTGGGGAGCTGTCGCTGGTGTGTCGCTGGCCATTGGCCCGCTCATCGGCGGCGCGCTCACGCAGGCGGTGGGTTGGCGCTCCATCTTCTGGATCAATCTCCCCATCGGCATCGTAGCCGCCGCCCTGGCGGCCAGGTTTGTACCAGAATCCAAAGCCCCACGAGCCCGCGCGTTCGATCCCGTCGGGCAAACTCTGGTATTGATCGCTCTGGCTTCTTTGACCTGTGCCGTGATTGAAGGTCCGCATGAAGGTTGGGCGTCGTTGCTGATTCTCGGCTTGTTTGCGACATCCGGCGCGGCCATGGTCATCTTCTTCTTCTATGAGCCGCGGCGAAAGGACCCTCTGGTGGACTTGCGCTTCTTTCGCAGCATACCTTTTAGCAGCGCCACTTTGCTCGCCGTGTGTGCCTTTGCCTCATTTGCCGGCTTCTTGTTTCTGAACACGCTGTACTTGCAACAGGCACGCGGGTTCTCCGCCTTGCACACCGGTCTTTGCACCATGCCCCTGGCCATCCTGATGATGGTGAGCGCGCCGCTCTCCGGCCGCCTGGTAGGCGCTTACGGAACGCGCCCCTCGTTGCTGGCCGCGGGCGCGGGCTTTCTGCTCGGCACCTTGCTCCTCACCAGCCTGAGTATTGGTACGCCGCTGGCCCTGCTGCTCCTGGCCTACGGCTTGTTTGGTCTTGGCCTCGGTATGGTGAATCCGGCGATCACCAACAGTGCGGTCGCCGGCATGCCCTTGTCGCAAGCCGGGGTGGCGGCAGCGATCGCATCCACCGGCCGGCAGGTGGGAGCATCGCTGGGTGTCGCGGTGGCCGGCACCGTCGTCGCCGCGAGCCGTGCAAAAGGAACAGACTTCACCCAGGCGACCCACCCCATCTGGTGGGTCATGACCGGATGCGGTGCACTGGTTCTATTGCTCGGTTGGGTGTCCAGCACCTCATGGGCGCAAGCGAGCACTAGCAAGGTTGCGCACCTCTTCGACGATCGCCAGAGATAACTACATGAGCATTTTTCGACCGGCTCGAGGGTGGCCCATTCAAGCTCTGCTTGAGTGGGGTACATCTTGGGGCTGGAAATGTACCCCACTCAAGCCAAAAAACGGCTTGAATGGGCCACCCTCCGAGCCAGCTATAAGGGTGGGCGTCCGCAACCGCCGCTCTACAACCGCGGCCGGCGCCCCTTACGGTCGACGTCTTCTTGAGACCCGTCCGTTCCCGTATCGAGCACGGGCTTAAGATCCGGCGGCAGCATTCCATGCCGAGGCGTGCCACAAACAGCGCAAGCTTCCGCTTTCAAGGTAATCTCTGCACCACAGCATGAACAAAAAGCGGCCATACATCTCATCTCCCCAGAGAGCGTTTGTAATTTGGATGAATCGATCGGCCGCGAAGATTCAAGACGGCATCAAGTTGCCTCAGCTGCCAGGTCACGGAAATACCGGCCGGCTTCGGGACGAAACAGGACCCAGGCGATCACAAGAAAGAGAACGGAATGCACAACCAACCCACGGTAAGCCTCCAGGACACTCAGGACTACGTGGAGTCCGATCCACGCCATCGCAAGCCAGCGTGCCCAGTTGTGGCCGCGGAGCACGAAAGCTCCGCAGAGAATAGCCGTGAGCTCGGTGAGTTCAATCCAAACGCCATCGAACTGAAATACATTCCCGCGGTTGAGCCCGGTCAGGTGCACAAAAAAACCGACCGTTCCTACCGCGATATAGAGCCATGCCAAAATCGTCACGGAAAGAGGGCGCTGGTTACTGTTCATGGCAGCACCTCCAGCACCGCATCGCTGGGCTCCAGCTCTTCAGCATTCGCCGGCAACACCGCCCCTGCCTGCAACAGGGCCTGCACGGTTCCAGCATAGTCTCCACTATTTCGGTGCCAGCCATCGCCCGACCCGAAGAGCGCCCATGAGAGCGCGGTCCCCGGGTACTCCGCCGATTGCAGTTCGAGCCCCGGATGAAAGCGCAGAACCTCGCGCGTCATCTCCGCATTTCCATTGAATCCAGCCCAGTGCAGCGCCGTTGCGCCCATCTCTCCCGGCGCATCCACCGGCCAACCAGCCTCCAGCATGAGCCGCACCGCGGGAGTGTTGTTCGACTTGCCAGCGTCGGGCAGCTTTCGCTTGTCTGCCTCCGAAAGCGTCCTGGCCGTATCCGGATGCAACGACAGAAACTCGCGAAATGCCGCTTCGTCTCCCAGTTCGCAGGCCAACGCAAGTTTTAGATCGTGAGGCGTCCGTTCCATCAGCAACTGGAACACCTGCTCACGGCCGAAATCGCGTGCCACGGCGTGCGCGGTGCGCTGGTCCCCCAAACTCGAGAGATAGATCGTGCCGGCCGCCCGCGGATCCTTTTTCGGAAACCATTCTTCCGACACACGCGTGGCAATGCAAGCAGGGTCACTATCCAGAAGCCGTGTGGCCAGGTCCGCATCGCCCAGCGCCGCCGCGATCAGGATGTCTGTCTGGCATCCACGGGATACCAGGAAACGGGCCACATCCTGGCGATCGTGCGGGTAGTGACGCCTATGCTCCACACGCAACATAAGCTGCGCCGGTGTCGATTCGTGGTTCACGTCGCGGGCATCGATCCCGGCGCCGTGAGCGAGCAGGAACGCAGCAATCTCTACCGAGGAAGCAAAGTGCAGCGGCGTTTGCCCGTCGCCGCCGCGTGCGTGTACCAGGTCCGCATCCGCGGTCACCAGCGCTTGCAACTCGGGCAGCCTTCCCAGCCGCGACGCCGCATGCACATCCATCATCGCGCCGCGTTCGATAAGGAACTCCACCAGGCTCGGGTCGCATTCATCCAGTACGCCAAAACCGCCGGCCCACCAGTCCGTCCGTTTTTGGATATGGGCGCCCGCACGCAAAAGAACATCGATGGACGACTTGTCGCTTCGCTGAACCGCGGCGTACAGCGCGTTCTGGCCGAAGCCGTAATCCGGCAACGGATCATCGATGTGTGCTCGCAGTTCCGGATGCGCTCGCAACACAGCGCTGACGCGTGCCGCATCGTTGTCGCACACCGCCGCTTTGAGTGTCTGCGCGGGGCTCAGCCCTAGCGCCTCAACGTGCACTTTCAGCTTCGCCCAGGTGGCGAAACCGTATTCAGTGGCCAGCATCTGTTGGGCATCGGCCAGTTTGCCTTGCCGCGTGCTACGCAGCAGTTCTTTAGCTTGTTTCTTGAGATATTGCAGGTTTGGTTTTGCGGGCAGCTCACGAGACATAACTCCTCTTTCTATGGCCCGATGTCCGCGATTACGGGCAGAAGAGAAGTCGGTACTGGTAACTCAAGACTCTTTCAGGCGGGATACTCCCTTTCCGCGGACGGGGTGCAACCTGCTTTGCACGACCAAATTATACCAATATCCATCTTGCCTGCGCAGGGGTTCAGCGAACTCCGTCGCGCACTACGCGAAAGCCGTAATCGGCGTATTGGAATTCCGGCGGAATGCTGGAGCGTGCTGAACAGCGTGAGATCTTGATGTGGTGCCGCCAGGAGCCTCCACGCGATGCTTTTCTGCTGCCCTCGTCCGGCCCCTGGGGATTTCGCTCGGGCGAAACCGGGTAGTAGTCGGCCTCGAACCAATCGCTGCACCATTCATGGACGTTTTCGCACATCTCGAATAGCCCGTAAGCATTCGGTTGGGACTGTCCCACCGGTTCTGGTCCCACCTTCCAACGAGCATCGTAGTCAGGCCGCGAACTGGGCGGATCATTGCCCCACGGGAAAACCATGCCTTCGACACCGCCTCGCGCAGCTAGCTCCCACTCCGCTTCTGTCGGCAACCGATAGTGCGCGCCAGTCACCTCACAAAGCCACGCGCAATAGGCAACAGCTTCGAACCACGAAACGGCAACTACGGGTTGTTGAGGATGAGCGAAGTGAGCATCGCCCCAGTACCGTGGGGGCATGTTTCCGGTTGCATCCAGAAACCGTGCGTACTCACTGACGGTGACTTGCGTTGCCGCCATGGCAAAGGAATCGACCCAAACACGATGAACCGGCCCCTCCACACTCTGATCGCTATCGGACCCCATGAAGAACCAGCCTCCGGCAATCTGGATCAGCAACGGCTCAAGAATCGTCGCGCGGATGGGAAGCAGGCTCATGGCAGCAGTAGAGAAAGCAGCGGTCCCTACGATGTTAACTTGAGGCTGCCCTGCAGCGGCTCAACCGGCCAACTGGTGCAGCATTCGAATCGTGAACGAAGACTATATTGGAAAGCCGGAGAATCGTTGACGATGAGACGAGTGGTTATCGGTGCGCACGTTTTCGCTCTGGTGCTGGCAATATCCTGTGGCCAGCTGTCCCTGACGCAGGTCAAAACCGACGTACCAGCCCCTGTCCCCGGCGCCAAACCTGTCACGGTGGACCACATAAAGATTCACGGCGTCGCGCTCGAAGGCAACCTTGAAGGCGACGATGTAGACCGTGACGTCCTCGTCTTTTTACCGCCCAGCTACTCGAAAGACAAGCGGCGCCGCTATCCCGTGGTCTATGCCCTCCACGGCTTCTCCATTGGCGCCGAGCAATGGAGTCACGAAATCCAGGTGCCCCAGACCATTGAGGGCGCCTTCGCCCAGGGTGCGAAGGAGATGATCGTGGTGTTGCCCGATTCCAAAACCCTCCATAACGGCTCCATGTATTCCAGTTCCGTCACCACCGGCGACTTTGAACGCTTCATCGCTCACGACGTCGTTGCCTATATCGATGCGCATTACCGCACCCTTCCCAACCGCATGAGCCGTGGTCTGGTCGGCCACTCCATGGGCGGTTATGGCGCCAGCCGCATTGGCATGAAACATCCTGATGTGTTCGGCAGCCTTTACATCATGAGCCCGTGCTGCCTGTCGGCGCGCGGTGTCCCTAATCCCGACATTGCCAAAGCGTTAGAGGCAGTCAAAACGCCTGCGGACTCGGCTAGCCTGCCCTTCATGCTTCGCGCTCAGCTTGCCTCGGCCGCCGCCTGGTCACCCGATCCCAAAAATCCGCCGCTCTATCTCGATCTGCCCACGAAAGATGGCGTAGCCCAGCCCGATGTAATCGCCAAATGGGCTGCGAACGCGCCGCTGGCTTTCGTCGACCAATACATCGGGAATCTACGCCAGTATCACGCCATCTCGATGGATGTTGGCGATATGGACAATCTGCGCATCGACGCCGGTACGCTGCACGACGTCTTTGATCGCTATGGCATCGTCAACAGCTTCGAAATCTATCACGGCACCCATACCAGCGCCGTGGCCGACCGTTTTCAGAACCATGTTCTGCCGTTCTTCAGCCAGAACCTGTGCGCTGCAGACAACTGCCGGTGAGCTGGCCTCCTTACGTAACCGTTACGGTTCTTCTCCAGCAGCACGAAGTGCAAGTCATCGCGCAGTGGTTTGCCGAAAGGGATCACTCGGCATTGAGCACCGTAGAGAACAGCAACAAACTCACCGTGGTGAAAATAATGTCGTACCCGACCAAAAGCTTGATCCAAAGCCCCGGTTCCGAGTCGCCCAGCAGGATAGCGGTAGTGGCCTCGACCATACCCAGCAGCGCAGGAATAAAAATCGGAAACAGCAGCAGAGGCAGCAGCAGTTCGCGATTCCGGGTACGCACAGACAACGCGGCAAAGAAAGTTCCATTCACCACCAGCGCCCACGTACCTAATGGCAGAACCACCGCCAACAGCCACGTCTCGCCCAGCGGATGCAGGTTATAAAAAATAACAAACAGCGGCGCCAGAATAATCTGCACCAGGCTCACGAAAAAGAAGTTCGCAATCACCTTGGCCAGGAACAGCGAAGAGGCAGGCGCGGGCGCCATGCGCTGTGCATCCAGAACCTGGTGCCGCAGTTCGCGGCTCCACGCTTGATTCAGCGCGGTCACGCTCGCGAACAGCGTCGCGACGCACAGAATCCCCCCGGCAATCTGCCGCGAAATAGAAGCTGTGGGATCGAACGCCAGGCTGAAAAGCACCACCACCAGCAGGGCAAAAAAGAGCATCCCGTTGATGGCGTCCTTCGATCGCCATTCGAGCCGCAGATCCTTGGCCAGGTGGATCAGCAGATAACTCACGCGCGCACCGCATCTTTAGTCAAGTCGGCGATCGTAGCCTTTGACGCGCGCAGGTAATCCTGCGGCGCGAGCAGAATTTGCGTGCCGCGTTGCCCAGCAGAGACAGAAATCCGATCGAACAGCTCAATCGTCTCGTCGGTGAAAACCGGAAAATCCTTTTTCGCCCCAAAGACCGTGACCCCGCCGCGGATGTAGCCGGTGAGCGGCTGCACATCTTTGAGCGAGACCATCTCTGCCTTGCGCGCTCCGGCGGCGCGTCCCAGCTTCTTAAAGTCCAGTTCCGCGTCTCCCGGAATCACCGCAAACACATATTGATCAGGCCCGGCAGTAGTAAGCAACGTCTTGAAAACCTGTTCCACCGGCAGGCCGATTTTCCGCGCCACGCTGATCGCGGAAAGGTCGTCGGGATCAACCTCGTACTCCTGCAGGGTGAAAGCGATGCCAAGGTTTTCGAGTATGCGCGCCGCGTTCGTTTTCATACGGCGTGGAGGGCCGGCCCCTCAGTCGTGGTCATGAGCTGGCCTGCTTCCATGGTAAGAAAGTAGTCCGCCAGCGGTTCTGCCAGCGATCGCTGATGCGTGGTAAGAACCACGGTGCGCCGTCCCCCACGCAGCTTGCCCAGCAGGGTGACCATCTTGCCCGCGCTGGCGGCGTCCATGTTCGAGAAGGGCTCATCCAGCAGCAGCAGTTCCGGCTGGGGCAGGAGCACCCGGGCCAGGGAGGTGCGTTGCCGCATGCCCTGCGAAAACTGCCCGACTGGCCGCGTAAGCGCAGGGTCGAGACCCACCGACAGCAGCGCCTCGGCCGGCGTAAGGCAGGCGCAGGTGCGATACAGTCCAGCGAAGTAGCGCAGGTTTTCCAGCGCGGAAAGTTCGTCGTAAAGCATCGGCGCATGGCTCATGTAGCCGATGCGTGCCCGCTGGCCGGCAATCTTTTCGAGCTTGCCTTCCACCAGCATCCGAGCCGTGCCCAACGTCGGCTCGAGCAACCCGGCAAGCACCCGCAGCAGGGTCGATTTGCCGGCGCCGTTTTCTCCCAACAGAATGTAACAGCGGCCCGCGGCTAAGCTCAGCGTGATTTTGCGCAGCGCAGGGAAGCGGCCATACAGGCGCGATACATCGTCAAGCTGCGCTAACGTCGTGGACATCCCATTGGAGTATAGAGCGGGGTTCTTGCAGGGAAAGGCTATTTGCCTGCGACCGGAGCAGGGGGAGCTTTCAGCGACGCGGTATTGGGCGCGGGTTTTGCGGCTGCATACTTTGAGGCGCACTTGGCTTGCAACTCCGTCGCATGAAACACGCCGTCTCGGCCATAGGTGCCCACGGCGAGCGCCTGGGAACCGTCTTTGAAGGTATCGGGAGGGGGTTCTATGCCCTGGTAGCTCACCTGCAGCGTGTGCCCTTGCTCTGAGAGAACAAAGTGGGCATTTGTCCCGCTGCGCTCGATGGAGTGCGGCGCCACATCACCGGCTACGCGCAGATGGCGGGTGTAGGCCTTGTTGCCCATGGCCCGCAGCTCGCTAATGGTGACGTAGTAGCTCTTGTCCGCCTGCGCCGCGGTGACTGACAGGTAGATGATGGTACCCAGGACGATTGCTACTGCAGCGCCAATTTGGAATGCCTGGGGACGGATCTTCATCACTGCCCTAAGGGTAGGAGGTTCGCATCGCTTCCGTCAAGGGCCCGCGAAGGCCTGTCGTCCACAACCTGCACGAGACCACTGCGGCCACCCCGGCATCTGAACGTATAATCGGACGTACTGTAGCGTTCATCCCAATCTATCCCAATCCACCCCATCCACCGGTAACGAGGCGATTTGACTATGAGCGGCAACGGAAACGGCAACCACCAGGCGGTTAATCGAGTGAGCAATGGCGCGGTCAATCCGGCGCACGAGATTTTAAAGCCGCGTGCCGAGTGGATCGTCAAGCGGAAACTCGAAGCAGCCCGCACCGGCGACACCAACATGTCGCAGATGCATTTTGCCCGCCAGGGCAAGATCACCGAAGAGATGGCCTACGTTGCCGAACGGGAAAAGCTCGCCGTCGGCTTGATCCGCGACGAGATCGCCGCCGGGCGCCTGATCATTCCCGCCAACATCAACCATCCTGAGCTGGAGCCCATGGGAATTGGGGTCGCCACCCGCTGCAAGATCAACGCGAATATCGGCAACTCCGCCGTCACCTCCAATATCCGCGAAGAGCTCGACAAGCTGCATACAGCGGTCAACTTCGGTGCCGACACCGTGATGGATCTATCGACCGGCGGCAACATTCCCGAGATTCGGGAAGCGATTATGCGTCACAGCCCGGTCCCGATCGGTACCGTGCCCATTTATGAAGCGCTTAACCGGGTCAAGAAGCTGGAAGACCTGAACATCGACGTTTATCTCGAAGTGATTGAAGAGCAGGCCCAGCAGGGCGTCGATTATTTCACCGTCCATGCCGGCGTGCTGATCCAGTACGTGCCCATGGTGGCCAAGCGCATTACCGGCATCGTCAGCCGCGGCGGCGCGATCCTCGCCCAATGGATGACCCATCACCACAAGCAGAATTTTCTCTACGAGCACTTCGACCGCATCGTCAAGGTCATGGCCAAGTACGACGTCAGCTTCTCCCTGGGAGACGGTTTGCGCCCGGGCTGTGTCGCCGACGCCAGCGACGAAGCGCAATTTGCCGAGTTGAAGACCTTAGGCGAACTGACCCGGTCTGCCTGGAAGAGCGATGTGCAGGTCATGATCGAAGGTCCGGGCCACGTGCCGCTGGATAAGATTCAAGAGCAGGTGCAGAAGGAGGTCGAGCTCTGCGATGGCGCCCCGTTCTACACGCTGGGACCGCTGGTCACCGATATCGCGCCCGGGTACGACCACATCACCAGCGCCATCGGAGCCGCCATCATCGGCTGGCATGGGGCCTCCATGTTGTGCTATGTCACCCCCAAGGAGCACCTCGGTCTGCCCAACGAAAAAGACGTGAAGGACGGCATGATTGCCTACCGCATTGCCGCCCACGCCGCCGATATAGCACGTCACCGGCCGGGAGCGCAGGACCGCGACGACGCCATCAGCTACGCGCGTTACACCTTCGATTGGAACAAGCAGTTTGCCTTATCCCTCGATCCGGAGACGGCGCGTTCGATGCATGACGAGACTCTGCCCGACGACTACTACAAGGAAGCAGCGTTTTGCAGCATGTGTGGCCCTAAATTCTGCTCCATGAACTGGTCGAGCAAAGTAGACGCCTTCAACAAAGAAGTCCACGGCCTGGAGAAGAAAGATCTAACTGAGCTGGTAACTCTGCAAGCCGAAACGCTGGCCACACGGAACTAGCAAGTCCCGCACAGGCGGAAAAGCAATACAGGAGCTAGAGAGTCTGCGTGGGAACAAGAATTTAGGAGTTTTCCCTGCCACGAACTCGGGTGCCCCATATCTCGCGCTTTTTGCGAGATGTGGGATTCCGCAAACCTTAACCTCAGGCCTATCGGGTTAGACAGATTCTGGGGGATAGAGCTGCGCAATCCCACATCTCGCAAAAAGCGCGAGATATGGGGCACCCGAGTTCGTGGCAGGGAAAATTTCTGGAATCTTGTTCTCACGCAGACTCTATAGCCCGACGTATTCTCAAAGCTTTACGGCACGACCGAAGTTGTTCCCTGATACAAAACAGCTTTTTCCGCAAGCCTGTTCCGCTGGGCCGTAAAGGCCCGCTACGGAACGTCCTCTAAGGTAGCCGTGGCGCGAACCAGTGCAGCCGTAACATGGGCCATCTGCAACTGTGCTCGCCCCGCATCATGGGCATCAATCGCCTCGTTCACCCCCGGGATCACCACGGCGGCGTACCCCGTATACTCCCCCGGGGCAAAAATCACATGGCGAAACCAAGGCCGGCCTGGGAGCCCTTCGGGCGCCAGCATATCCTCTTCTACCGCTCGGAGCGCAGCGTTCAACGCTGCTGTGTCACCACTGGCGCTGACCTCTTTGCCAAAGACCACCGTCGCCTCCGCTGTAAACCGGTTAGCCGCGGCCAGCGCTGCATCAAAGTCCACCGTCATCTTCGCATCGCGCGCCCGCGCCTGAGCAGCCACCAGATAAGCCTGGATTTGCCGCGCATAGGTGACGTAATCGTAAGGCAGCACATCGGCATCGGCCATGTGCAACGCTTCCAAACCCAACACCCGCGCCATCTGCTGCTCGTACACGAAGGTCGGGTCAGCATTCAGCAGGAACCACGCGTAGTTATCAAACGCTGAGTGGTACACCCCATAAGGCCCGGTCGAACCAATATCGGTCGAGGGCACACCGAGGTGCTGAAGAAACGGCGTGTAGTCCGAGCCGCTGCCCAGGTCGCCGACGCGCACCTCCCCACCCACCGGTGACGCGACCATCTGGATGTCGTTCAACGCGGTACCGGCACGCCGGCGCGCCGCCAAATCGCCTTGATCCTTTTTCCATTCCTCGTAAACAGATCCCCCCCTGGGGCTCGCGACTTCCATGGTCACTTCGCGAACAAACTGCTTCAGCGAGGGCACAGCCGAGGCTTCAAAGTGCGGGCCAGAAACGCTGGCGTCGGTATTGATGTAGGCAACTGCGTGCGCCAGCTGCCGGGCGTGCTCCTCCGCCCATTCCGTCGAACCAATCAGCCCCTCCTCCTCTGCATCCCAGCTGCCAAAAAACATGGTGCGGCGCGGCTTCCATCCTTGCGCCAGCAGCGCTCCCACGCCGTGAACCGCCTCCAGCATCGCCGTGGTTCCGCTGTTGGGATCCACCGCTCCAAACACCCATGCATCGCGGTGGTTGCCTGTAACCACCCACTCGTCTGGTAGTTCTGTGCCCTGGATCTTGCCCACCACATCCCAGATCGTGCGTTCGGCATAGTCCATCTTGAGCCGCATATGGACCTTGAGTAAGCCCGCGCCGCCGACGTGGTAGCTAAAAGGCAGCGCACCCTGCCACTCCCTGGGCGCCACCGGGCCGCCCATGCTCTCGAGGATGGGGGACGCATCGTGGTACGACAACGGCATCGAGGGGATGGTAGGCAGGCTGCTTACCTGCGAGAGCGGCAGCCGTTTCGAGGCCGCAAGGCCGGGCGTAGACGCAACATCCGGGGTGGTTGCATCCCCCGGATACTTAAACATGTACTGCACCGAACCGCGCTGCACCCCGGTGTCTGGGCGCCACGGGCCATGGGGATATTTGTCCCCCTGGAAGTACCCATCGTCGGCAGGATCGGAATAAATGATGATTCCCGCCGCCCCCAGCTGTTGCGCCAGGTAGACCTTCACTCCGCGAAAATTCATCCCGTATCGCGTCAGCACAATTTTCCCCGCGACCGGGATATGCATCTCTTCCAGCTTCTTGAAATCCTCAGGCCGCCCGTAGTTGGCATACACCACATCCGCCGTCACATCACAGGAAGGCGAGGAGCCATGGAACGCGGGCAGCACCCGCGGGTCGTCCTGGTACGCATCGGTATCGACGTGCTCGCGGGTCGGTCCGGTCATTACGATCTTGCCGTCCGTGCCCGTCACCTGCAGAAAGACTTCCTGGGGCAGGTTCATCCACGCCTTGTAAGGAACGATCTGCGTCTCGAGCCCTGCCGCCTTGAATTTGGCGGCCACATACAGGGCCGTATCGTAGTCCTCTTTGCTGGCCGCGACGTGGGGAACGGCGGTTAGCGTCTTGAGTTCTTCCTGCGCCAGCTTGGGATCGGGAACCGCGAGGAATTCCTGGTCAAGCTTCGCCTGCTGGCTAAAGTCCCGGTATCCCAGCACTCGATCCGGAAAAGGCGAGACCTGCGCCACCATCGAAGCGTGCACCATGACCAGCAAGGCAGAGCAGACAAGTTTCTTGGGCAAGTAACTATCTCTCCCCGGCCGACCGTGGATGGCACATCGAAATCAAAGTCTATAGGAAGCGGGAAGCAGCCCGCGAACGACAAGCTAAAAAGGCGGCGGGAACGGACTGCTGCCGTTGGTCGCGGCAGCAGTCCCCGGCGCGGTTAAGCCACCAGCTGGGTGCAATGCGAGCAGCGCGTGGCGGCGACAGGAATATCGCTCAGGCACTGCGGGCAGGGCTTGGTGGAAGGCGGCGCGACTACCTTGGGGTGAAACCTGGCCATCAAGGTGTTGACTGGCAACAGGACCAGGAAGTAGACCACGCAAGCGATGATCACGAATGAGATCAGCGCGTTAAGGAAGTCACCATACTTGATAATGCCGCCATTGACGTTGAGCAACAGGGCGGAAAAATCAGGCTTGTGGACGATGGCCGCGATGAGCGGGTTGATGATATCGCCAACCATTGCGTTGACAATC
>Ga0182015_10004779_pt1 | contig 14393 bp, 10 predicted proteins | sample 712P3MmetaG_FD_120478 | JGI IMG/M metagenome (GOLD analysis project Ga0182015, IMG submission 120478) | Permafrost microbial communities from Stordalen Mire, Sweden - 712P3M metaG | ecosystem: Environmental > Terrestrial > Soil > Wetlands > Permafrost | place: Sweden: Stordalen | collected...
CTCTCGCAGCGGCTGGTGAAGATCGAGACCGCGATCTTCCGCCCCAAGACGATCACCTTCGATTACTACACGATTGAGCCCGACGAGGTTGGTCCGCGCAAGGTCGATCCCTACCACCTCCTCTATCGCGGCTGCCAGTTCTACCTGCTCGGCTACTCCCACGAGCGCGACGCGCTGCGCGTCTTCCGCCTCTCGCGGATCCGCGGCAAGGTTGCCTACGCGACGAAGGCCGAGCACGACTTCCGCCGGCCGACGGACTTCGACCCGCGGGCCTATGCGAATCGCGCCGACTGGCAGTTCGGCGAGGTCGTCGGCTCCGCGGAGATCCGTGTCGCTGAGCGCATCGCGTGGCAGCTCGAACGCCACTTTGGCCGCTACGGTGAGATTCGCGACATCGAGGGCAGCGGCGACCGTCTGTTGGTCACCGAATACTCGAGCGCGCGTCAGCTGATCGCCTGGGTGCTCGGGCTCGGCGAACATGCGCGCCTGCTCGGGCCCCCCGAGCTCGTTGCCGAGTTCGACCGTCGCGTCGCGCTGATCATCGAACGCCACACCCACCCGCCAGGGAGCGAGCTGAGGCCCAGCGTCGCTGTCCCGCTGTCCGCCAACGGCATCCCGGAAGCAAACGGCCGCGTTGACGCAGCGATTCGTCCGGAGCGCTTCGCGCGACTGGTCACGCTCGCGTCGATCCTGATCCAGGCCGGCCGTGCGGGACGTGTGCTCGAGCTCGAGGATCTCTGCGAGCGCCTGCAGATCACCGACGCCGAGCTGCGCGAGGACATCAGCGTGCTGAACGTTGTCAACTTTGGCGGTGGCTCCTATGTGCTCTACGCCGAGATCGACGAGGCAAACGGGACCGTCGAGGTCGACCCAGAGCCCTACAGCGATAACTTCGCCCGTCCCGCCCGGCTGCTCCCGGTCGAGGCAAAGGCACTCGTCGCGGCGATCGACCTGATCGGCGAGCACCTTCCTCAAGGCTCACTGACCTCGGCACGCGAGAAGATCGTCAAGGCGCTGGGCGAGGACCCGATGGAGCAGGGACTCCAGGTGGCGCACGCCGCCAGCGATGACTCGGGTGTGGCGAGGGTCGTCTCGAAGGCGATCAAGAAGCGCGTGCTGCTCGAGCTCGACTACTACAAGGAGAACGAGGACGAGTTCTCCGCTCGCCGCGTCGAACCGTATGCGCTGATCAACGGTCGCGAGGGCTGGTACGTCGCGACCTACGATCCCGCCAAGGCCGCCGTCCGCCACTTCCGTCTGGATCGGATCAAGCGCGCAGAGCTGACTGACGAGCGCTTCGAGCCGCGCCCCGAGGTCAACCCGGCGGCTGACGTCGATGGCTGGCCGCGCACCGGCGAGGTTGCCTCTTCGCGTACGGCGCGGGTCTGGATCTCCCCGGAGCGGGCGCGCTGGGCGCGCGAGCAACGCAAGCTCGTCGAGCAATCCAAAGACGGCGCGATCGCCGTCGAGCTGAGCTTTGCCGGTCTGGACTGGCTTGTCCGTGAGGTCCTCAAGGAGGCTGGAGACGCGGCGGTGCTCGAGCCCGCCGACGCTCGTCTGGCGGTGCTCGGCGCCGCTAGACGCGTGCAGTGAGTGAGCCGGCGAGAAGATCGACCGCCTCGACCCTCGACCCTTGACGCCTGAGCTCCGACGATCGCTAGCGCCCCGAGATCCGGCGGGCCGGCGGCGCCGGCGCTCACCACAAGCCACTCACGCCGCGACGGGCCGCGGACACATTCTTTGACACACTCCACGCTCTCACGATGAAGGGCCTGATTCTCTCCGGCGGCAGGGGTACTCGCCTGCGGCCGATCACGCATACGAGCGCCAAGCAGCTCGTGCCGGTCGCAAACAAGCCAGTGCTGTTCTACGGGATCGAAGCGATCGCGCAGGCCGGTATCACCGAGATCGGGATCGTTATCGCCCCGGAGACCGGTGATGAGATCCGTGCTGCCGTCGGCGACGGGTCGCAGTTCGGCGTCCAGATCAGCTACATCGTCCAGGACGAGCCGTCCGGCCTCGCGCACGCCGTGCTGACCGCGGAGGAGTTCCTTGGCGACGAGGCCTTTGTGATGTATCTCGGCGACAACCTGCTGCAGGGCGGAATCCGCGACCTGGTCGAGCGCTTCCGACAGAGCGAGCCGGACGCGCTGATCCTGCTCACGGCGGTCGCGGACCCACAGAACTACGGCGTCGCCGAGCTCGATGGGGACCGCGTGGTGGCGCTCGCCGAGAAGCCAACTGAACCGCGCAGCGACCTCGCCCTGGTCGGGGTCTACATGTTCACCGCGGCTGTCCACGACGCGGCGCGCGCGATCGCGCCGAGTGCTCGCGGCGAGCTAGAGATCACCGACGCCATCCAGTACCTGCTGGACGCCGGCATGCGGGTCGAGTCGCACATCGTGCTCGGGTGGTGGAAGGACACCGGGCGACTCGATGACATGCTCGACGCCAACCGCCTGATCCTCGACACGATCGAGCCGCGTTGCGAAGGCAAGCTCCAAGACGCCCAAATCGACGGCCGAGTGGTCATCGAGGCGGGTGCGCAGATCGTGCGCTCGACGGTCCGCGGCCCGGCGATCATCGGCGCCGGTGCGAAGCTGACCGATGCCTATGTCGGCCCGTATACCGCCGTCGGCGAGGGTTGCACGATCGAGCGCGCCGAGGTCGAGCACTCGATCCTGCTCGCCGACTGCGTCGTGCGCGACCTCGACGGGCGTGTCGAGTCCTCGCTGCTTGGGCGCAACGTACGGATCGACCGCGACAGCCACCAGCCGCGCGCCTACCGCTTCATGGTCGGCGACAACTCAGAGATCGCGGTGCCGTGATGCGCATCCTGATTACCGGCGCCGGCGGGATGCTCGGCTGCGACGTCGCAGCCGAGGCCCGCGGCCGTGGCCACGAGGTGCTCGCGCTGACCCATTCAGAGCTCGACATCACCGCAACCACCGCGGTCGACGCGCTGCTGGGGGCTGAGCGTCCCGAGGCGGTCGTCAACTGCGCCGCCTGGACCGATGTCGATGGCGCCGAGTCCCACGAGGACGCCGCGATGGCGCTTAACGGCAACGGCGCCGCCGCGCTCGCCAAGGTCGCGAGCGCGCAGGGAGCACAGCTGCTGCACCTCTCGACCGACTACGTGTTTGACGGCAACGCGAGCAGCCCCTACCGCGAGTCCGATGCGACGGCGCCGCGCAGTGCTTACGGCCGGACCAAGCTCGCCGGCGAGCGCGCCGTGCTCGCCGGCGATCCCGGACACGCCGTGGTTCGCACGGCCTGGCTGTTTGGCGTCGGGGGCAAGAACTTCGTCGCGACGATGCTCGCCGCTGCAGCGAGCGGCCGTGAGGAGGTCGCGGTGGTCACCGACCAGGTTGGCTGCCCGACGTTCACTGGACATCTCGCTGCCGCGCTGATCGACGTCGCCGAGCGGCGGATCGGCGGGATCCAGCACATCGCGGGCGCTGGGCAGTGCTCGTGGTATGAGTTCGCGCTTCAGATCTTCAGTCAGGCCGACGTGCGCTGCAAGGTGCGCCCGGTGCTATCGGGCGAGTTCCCGCGCCCGGCGCCGCGGCCCGCCTGGAGCGTGCTTGAGAGCGAGCGCCCGGAGGTGCCGCGGCTCGCGCCATGGCAGGACGGGCTCGCGGCGTACCTCGCCGAGGTCCGGACGGGGCTCGCGCGGTGAGGCTCCTGGTCTGCGGCGGCGCCGGCTTCATCGGCTCCAACTTCGTTCGCCAGCGTCTGGCGAGGAGCGAGGACGAGGTAGTGGTGCTCGACAAGCTGACCTACGCCGGCCGGCGCGAGACGCTGCGCGACGTCGAGGCCGATCCGCGCTTCTCCTTCATCCACGGCGCGATCGAGGACCACACCGCCGTCGCGGCGGCGATCGCCGGTGTCGACGCCGTGGTGAACTTCGCCGCCGAAACCCACGTCGACCGCTCGATCGCCGAGCCCGACGCCTTCGTCCGCACGCACGCGCTCGGTACCTACGTGCTGCTCGAGGCCGCCCGCGAACACGGTGTGCGCTACCTCCAGGTATCGACCGACGAGGTCTACGGCTCGATTGAGGAGGGGTCGTTCAGCGAGACCTCGCCGCTCGACCCGTCCTCGCCCTATAGCGCCACGAAGGCCGGCGCGGACCTGCTCGTGGCCTCCTACCAGCGGACTTTCGGGCTCGAGACGCTGATCTGCCGCGGCTCGAACAACTACGGCCCCTACCAGTATCCGGAGAAGCTGATTCCGCTGATCGTCCTCAACGCGCTCCACGGCGACCGCCTACCGGTCTATGGCGACGGGCGCAACGTCCGCAACTGGTTGTTCGTCGAGGACTTCGCCAGCGCGATCGCGCGCGTACTCGAGCGGGGGGTGCCCGGCGAGACCTACAACGTCGGCGGGCCGGACGAGTCAGACAACATCACCGTCGTGCAGCGGATCGTCGAGCTGTGCGGCGTCGAGGAGTCGCTGATCGAATTCGTCACCGACCGCCCCGGCCACGATCGCCGCTACTCGCTCGGCTCGGCCAAGGTGCAGGCACTCGGCTGGCGCGCCGAGACCCAATTCGCGCAGGGAATCGAGCGCACCGTTGCGTGGTACCGCGACAACAGGTGGTGGTGGGAGCCGATCCGCTCCGGCTCCTACCGCGAGTACTACGCGCGGCAGTACGGCACGCGGCTAGCCGAGTGAGTTGATCCGCCAGCCGCCCTTTTTCTGGTTGATCAAATCGAGCGTCTGAAGCTGATGCTTGCCATTTACCACCGTCTTGACCTCGGCGGTCGCCGTGTGCGAGGTCCAGGTGACGCGCTCGATCGTCAACGTGTCGTCATCGACCGTGTCGAGTTGGTTCTCGATCACCTTCTTGCAACCGCCGACCTTGTTCAGCTTCGCCTCGAGAGCGCTGCTGAGGACACTCGAGCAGATCGTGGAAGCACCGCCGCTGGCGGTGGCGTCGCTCGACAGATCGTTGACGACGGTACCGATCTGTCCCGGGGCCCCCTTCGGGATGTTCGAGTTTGACGACGGCGTGCGTGCGAGCGAGCAGCCGCCGAGGGCCACGGGCAGGCACAGCGCAGCGAGCATGAAGGCCGGTAGGCGCACGCCTCAGAGCCTACGCGAGATCGCTCTTGGCACGCTCGCCGCGGAGATCGAGGGTTGTCGCGCCTGCCCGCGCCTCGTCGCCTGGCGCGAGCAGGTGGCGCGCGAGCGACGCGCTGCCTTCGCCGGGCAGGAGTACTGGGGGCGCCCGATCGCCGGCTTCGGCGACGCCGCCGCGCGGATCATCGTGCTCGGCCTGGCGCCGGCGGCACACGGGGCGAACCGCACCGGTCGCGTGTTCACCGGCGATCGCTCGGGCGACTTCCTCTTCGCCGCGCTCTGGCGCGCCGGGCTTGCCAACCAGCCGACCTCGAGCTCGCGCGACGACGGCCTGCGCTTGCGCGACTGCTTCGTCACGGCGGCCGTCCGCTGCGCTCCGCCCGCCAACCGCCCGACCCCGGCCGAGCGCGATCGCTGCCTGCCGTTTGCGCGCCGCGAGCTCGAGCTCCTCGACGGGCTGCGCGTGATCGTCTGCCTTGGCGGCTTTGCCTGGGACGCCGCACTCCGCCTTTGCGATGTCCGCGATCGCCCACGACCGCGCTTCGCCCACGCCGGCGAGCTCGCGGTCAATGCGCACATCACGATGCTCGGCTGCTACCACCCGAGCCAGCAGAACACGTTTACCGGGCGCCTGACCGAGCCGATGATCGACGCCGTGCTGGCGCGCGCCCGCGAGCTCGCCGAGCCTGAATCGCGCGCCGCCACCGCGCGCGCTAACGTCGCCCGGTGATGCCGCCCAGTGTCTTCACCCCGCTGGTTCGCGATTGGTTCGCCAATGCGTTCGCCGCGCCGACGCCGGCCCAGGCCCAGGCCTGGCCCGCGATCGCCACCGGCGAGCACGTCCTGATCTCGGCACCGACCGGCTCGGGCAAGACGCTCGCGGCGTTTCTCTGGGGCCTCGATCGCTTCGTCGCCGAGCCCGGTGAGCACCGTACGCGGCTCGTCTACATCTCGCCGCTGAAGGCGCTCTCCTACGACATCGAGCGCAACCTGCGCGTGCCGCTGCGTGGGCTTGGCCTCGACCTGCGCGTCGCAATCCGCACAGGCGACACCCCGCAGCGCGAGCGTGCGGCGATGCTGCGCGCGGCGCCGGACATCCTGATCACCACCCCGGAGTCGCTCTATCTGATGCTCACCTCCCGCGCTCGCGAACTGTTCGCCACGACCGAGACGGTGATCGTCGATGAGATCCATGCCGTCGCCGCGACCAAGCGCGGCGCCCATCTCGCGCTTACGCTCGAGCGCCTCGAGCAGCTGCGCGGCGACCGCCCACTCCAGCGGATCGGTCTCTCGGCGACCCAGCGCCCACTCGAGGAGGTCGCACGGTTCATGGTCGGGCCTCAGCGCCGCGCCCGGATCGTCGATGTCGGCTCGAACCGTCCGCTCGACCTCGAGATCAGGGTTCCCGTGGAGTCGATGGCGCAGCCCGAAGCACCGGTAGGCGCCGACCCGCTGGACCCGCTGGCCGGCGGCGAGTCCACGCTGCGCTCGATCTGGCCCGCGATCTACCCGCAGCTGCTCGAGCTCGTCCGCACGCACACCTCGACGATCATCTTCGTCAACAGCCGCGCCAGCGCCGAGCGACTCGCCCTGCGCCTAAACGAGCTCGACGCCGCGCTCCGGGCCGGCGCCGGCGAGACGACGCCGCGCGAGATTGCCCGCGCGCACCACGGCTCGCTTGCCCGCGAGGAGCGCACCGTCGTCGAGGAGCTGCTGAAGGCCGGCGAGCTCCCGTGCCTCGTCGCGACGTCCTCGTTGGAGCTCGGCATCGACATGGGCGCGGTCGACCTCGTGATCCAGGTCGAGTCACCGAAGTCCGTCGCTCGCGGCCTGCAGCGGATCGGGCGCTCTGGTCATGGTGTCGGAGCGAGCAGCAAGGGTCGGCTCTTCCCGAAGTTCCGCGGCGACCTGCTGGAGTGCGCGGTTGTTGTCGCGCTGATGCGAGAGGGGCGAATCGAGCAGACGGTTGTGCCGCGCAACGCGCTCGACGTGCTCGCACAGCAGATCGTCGCGATCGCCGCCAGTGAGGAAAGCGTCGCCGTCGATGACCTCTTCGCGCTCATCACGCGGACCTACTCCTACGCCGAGCTCAGCCGTTCGCTGCTCGAAAACGTCCTCGACATGCTCGACGGGCGCTATCCCTCGAGCGAGTTCGGCGAGTTGCGACCACGGATCATCTGGGATCGAATTGCCGGCACGATCCGCGCGCGCAAGGGCGCGCAAAAGCTCGCTGTGGTCAATGCGGGCACGATCCCTGACCGCGGCCTGTTCCTGGTTACGCTGCCCGACGGGCGTCGTGTCGGCGAGCTCGACGAGGAGATGGTCTACGAGGCGCGGCCGGGCCAGACGTTTCTGCTCGGCGCAACCGCCTGGCGGATCGAGGAGATTGGTCGCGACCGCGTCGTCGTGACCCCCGCCCCGGGCGCTGGCGCCGCGGTGCCGTTCTGGCATGGCGACGGGGTCGGCCGGCCGAAAGAGCTCGGCGAAGCAATCGGCGCGTTCTCGCGCTGGGCCGTCGAGCAGCCGGTCGAGGTGCTTGGGCGCGACTACGACCTCGACCCGCTCGCTGCACGCAACCTGCACGAGTTTCTCTGCGAGCAGCGCGCCGCGACCGGCGTGCTGCCGTCGGATCGGACGATCGTGCTGGAGCGCTTTCGCGACGAGATCGGCGATTGGCGGCTCTGCATCCTCTCGCCCTTGGGCCGCCGTGTCCACGCCGCATGGGCACTGGCGCTGTCGGCACGGCTCCGCGCCGCCCACGGGGTCGAGTCCGACGCGATCGCCTCGGACGACGGCATCATCCTGCACCTCCCCGATACCGACGAGCCGCCGACCGCGGATCTGATCCTGCTCGAGGCCGACGAGGTCGAGGAGCTGATCGTCGCCGAGCTCGACTCCTCGGCGCTCTTCGGTTCGCGCTTCCGCGAGAACGCCGCTCGCGCGTTGCTGATCCCCCGCGCCTACCCCGGAAAGCGAACGCCGCTGTGGCAGCAGCGGCTCAAAGCTCAGAACCTGCTCGACGTGGCCCGCCGCTACCCGGACTTCCCGGTGATCCTCGAGACCTACCGCGAGTGCCTGCGCGACGTGCTCGACGTCGGCGGGCTCGAGTCACTGCTGCGGGGACTTGGGCGGGGGGAGGTGTCGCTGGTCGAGGTGGAGACGCCGACCGCCTCGCCTTTTGCCTCGTCGCTGCTCTTCGACTACGTCGCGAGCTACATGTACGAGGGCGATGCGCCGAACGCCGAGCGGCGCGCCGCGGCGCTCTCGCTCGACCGCGAGCTGCTGCGCGAGCTGCTCGGTCAGGAGGAGCTGCGCGAGCTGATCGATGCCGGCGCGCTCGCCCAGCTCGAGGCGGACCTGGAGCGACGCTCGCCACAGCGCCAGGCGACATCGCGCGATGAGCTGCACGACGTGTTGCGCTCGCTCGGTGCGCTGAGTGCCGAGCAGGTCCGCGAGCGCGTGCTCGCCGGGCTCGACGCCGAGGCGATGCTGGCCGAACTGGTGCGCGAACGCCGCGCCGGCCTCGTGCGGATCGCCCGCGCGCCGTGCTACATCGCCGCCGAGGACGCCGGTCTCTACCGCGACGCGCTCGGTGTGGTCCCGCCGGCGGGACTGCCGGCCGTGTTCCTCGAACCGGTCGCGGACGCTCTACGAGAGCTCGTCGCGCGCCATGCGCGCACGCACGGCCCGTTCACGACCGCTGAGCTGACGGCGCGCTACGGCGTTGATCCGACGAGCGCGCTGCGCGAGCTCGAGGCGGCCGGCAGCCTGCTGCGCGGCGAGCTGCGCCCGCTGGCGCACCTGCTGGCGCGCGCCGGCGAACGCGAGTGGTGTGACCCGGAGATCCTGCGGCGGCTGCGCCGCGCCTCGCTTGCCGTGCACCGGCGCGAGATCGAGCCGGCCGAGCGTCGCACGCTTGGGGTGTTCCTGCCCTCCTGGCAGGGCGTCGATCGCCACACGGCTGCCGGCGCCGGGATCGAGCGGCTGCGCGAGATCCTCGTGCCGTTGCAGGGACTCGCGCTTCCCGCCGAGCTGTGGGAGCGTGCCGTGCTGCCACGGCGCGTCGGTGCGTACTCGACGAGCTGGCTCGACCAGCTCTGTGCCGCCGGCGAGATCGTCTGGGTCGGCGCCGGTGCGCTCGGTCGTCGCTCCGGGCGCGTGGCGCTCTACTTCCGCGACGACGCGGCGGCGATCGGCGCGCCGCCTGCGCCGACTCACCTAGCGCTCGCGGCGGAGCCCGAGCACGAGCTGATCCGCTTCCGGATCGCCGCGTCGCCATGCTTCTTCAGCGATCTCGTCGCTGAGATCGATCTCGCGCCGCAGGCCTTACAGGAAGCGCTCTGGGATCTCGTCTGGGCCGGTGAGGTCACAAACGACGCCTGGGCGCCGCTGCGCGCACCACGCCTCACGCTCGCGCGCGCGAGCGGCGTCGCGCGCTCGGGCCGGCGTTTCGCCCCCGCGCTGCGCGCCTCGCGCGCTCAGACCCGCGCGCCAGTGCAGGGGAGGTGGTCACTTTGCGCGCCACTCTTTGCGGCGGTCGTCGACCCGCTCGCGCACCGCCGCACGACCGCCGAGTTGCTGCTCGAGCGCTATGGCATCCTCACCCGCGAGCTGGTACTCGCCGAGGGCGTGCCCGGCGGCTTTGCCGGCCTCTATGACTCGCTGGCCGCGCTCGAGACGATCGGCGTTTGCCGCCGCGGCTACTTCCTCGAGGGTCTCGGCGGCGCACAGTTTGCGCTCCCGGGAGCGGTCGAACGGCTGCGCTCGCAACGCGAGCTCGAAAGCGCTCCGCCGCTGGTGCTCGCTGCCTGTGATCCCGCTCAGCCCTACGGCGCCGCCCTGCCGTGGCCCGGCGAGCAGGGCGAGCGCCGGCGTGCCGCCCGCGTCGCCGGTGCCCACGTGGTGCTCGTCGCCGCCGAGCTCGCCTGCTACGTCGAGGCCAGCGGACGCGGGATTCAAACCTTCGCCACCGGCGAGCGCCTGCGCAGCGCGCTGGTGGCGCTCGCCGACGCCGTTCGCGCCGGGCGCGTCGGCAAGCTAGACCTCGAGCGCGTCAACGGTGAAGCAGCACTCGGCGGGACCTACGAGCCGCTGCTCGTAGAGCTCGGCTTCCGCGCCGGCCCACGGCGCATGACACTCAGTGCCTAGATGGCAGCGCCGCCAGTGAGGCCAGCGCTGATCCGCGTCGGCCACAAGGGCGCGGACGCGATCGCCCCAGGGAACACGCTCGCGAGCTTCGATGCCGCGCTGGCCGCGGGCGTCGACATGATCGAGTTCGACGTGCTCGCCCAGCACCGCGACGGCAGCGGCGAGCTCTACGTCGTACACGACTACGGCAAGCTGTCGCGCGTCAGCGCACCGACGCTGGCTGAGGCTCTCGCACACCTCACTACGCCGCCGTTTGCCGGCGTTGGCCTGCAGGTCGACGTGAAGCGCGGCGGCTATGAGGCCGCTGTGCTCGACGCTCTGGGCGCTGCCGGCGCGCTCGAGCGCAGCTTCATCAGCAGTGGTATCTGGTCCGCGCTCCAGCGCATCCGCCAGCTCGAGCCCGACCTGCGCATCGGCTGGACCGTGCCGCTCATCCCGGGCGTCAGCGGCACGCCGCTGATCACGCCGACGCTCGGCAGGCTCTACCGTCGGCTCCTGCCGCGGCGCGCCGCGGCGCGGATCAGCGCCGGTCGGATCGACGCGCTCGTGCCCCACTGGCGCGTTGTTACGCCGGCGCTCGTCAGCGCAGTGCTCGGCGCCGGTGGTGAGATCTACGCCTGGACGGTCGACGACGCGGTCGAGATCCGCCGATTGGCAGCGCTCGGTGTCAGCGCCGTTATCACCAACGACCCGCGGCTCTTTGACGCCGCCGGCCTTTCAGCTGATCGTGCAGGCGGCGGCGCTGAACCCGCGGGGACTTGAGCCCGCGCCGACTATGTGCCCCGCCGTCGTCGCGAGCACAACGTGGTGCTCTACGCGGCTGCCGACGCGCCAGTCAAAGTAGACCTCGCCACGCAACTTGGTACCAGGCGCAGTGCTCGCCGCCAGGTGAAAGTTGCTCCCAGCTTGGCGGCTGACGTAGGCGGCGGTGCCGGCGTAGACGAAACCGGAGTCGCCGGCCTGGCCGACGAAGTGCCAGACCCCCTTAGATCCCCGATATTGCAGGCGAAAGTACATGTACATCCGCTCCTTGTGGTCGCCCGTGCCCGGCATCGAGCCGCGGATGCCAACGACGTCGGAGCTGCTCGCGGTGGTGCACACATCGACTGTCGCCCACAGCCAGCGCGAGCTCAAAAGGCCCGCCGTTGCGGCACTTGGGTTGGCCGCGCCGGCGAGCGACGGCGCCGCGAGCAGGCCGAGCACGATCGCGCCGGCGGAGATCCATCTGCGCACGCGCTCACCATAGCGGTGGGCGCCACAAATCGAGCCGGCACGACGGCGAAGCTCGCGATGCGCTGAAATGCGTCTATGGGGAATGCGGAGGAGTACTCCGCCGGCGGTGTGGTGATCAAGGGCGACGAGGTCCTCGTGATCGTGCCAAAGCGCCGGGCGGCCAACGGCGCCAAGGTTCTGGCATTGCCGAAGGGGCACCTCGACGGCGATGAGACCGCCGAGCAGGCGGCGCTGCGCGAGGTGCGCGAGGAAGGCGGCGTCGAAGCCGAGTTGATCGACCTGCTCGGCGATGTGCGCTACCGCTACAAGCGGGACGGACGCCTAGTCGACAAGCGCGTGCGCTTCTTCCTGTTCGCCTATCGCTCTGGCTCGCCTGAGGACCACGACCACGAGATCGCGCAGGCCCGCTGGATGGCGCTGACCGAGGCCGCGACCGGTCTCAGCTACGCCGGCGAGCGCGAGATGGTGCTCGAAGCCCTATCGAAATCGCGCCCGGACCGATAGCCTCCCGGCCGTGGAGGTGCTCAACTTCTATTCGACCATTTTCGCTGACCAGCTCAAGCGGGGACGCAAGACCGCGACGATCCGCCTCGGCGACAAGTCGCACAAGTACCGCAAGAGCCAGGCGGTGCTCGTCACGATCGGCTTCCAGCACTCCCCGCGAGAGAAGATCTTCGATGCCGTGATCGATCAAGTTGACGTGATGCCCCTGCGCGATCTTTCACCGCGGGACATCGAGCACGACAACCCCGAGTTTCGCCGCCACGAAGAGCTGATCAACTTCCTCGAGCAGATCTATGGTCGTGAAGTCACCCTCGATGACATCGTCACGGTCGTGCGCTTCTCGCAGATCGTCGACAAACCCGCCGGCATGACCGAAATGGTCAAGGGCTTCGGCGGCGCGCAGAACTGATCGCCCGGGCCCGGTCCGGGCCGCGGTGACAATCACTGAGATCGTTGCCCTTGCCCTCGGACTCGCCTGGCTCTCGCTCGGTGTGGTCACGCTCGCCCAGCCCGAGAGGTTCCTCAAGCCAAACCCCCGCCGTGAGGTCCCGACTCAAGCACGCGCGCGGCGTTTCCGTTGGCTCGGCGGTGTGCACTCGTGCTCGGCGTTTGGGCGATAAGCGTCGCTCTGCGCTGATTTTTCCTGGCACTCTCCGGCCGAGAGTGCCAAGCTGGCTTGACGTCCGCCGGGAAACCTATATATTTCGTTGTGCGCCTGGCACTCTCCGATCGAGAGTGCCAATGCTTGGGGGATTTCCTTCGGGCGCGCGCCGGAAGCACTCACTCAACGGAGGTTTCAAGATGAAGCTCAAGCCCCTGGGCGATCGGCTGATCGTGCGGGCGATTGAGGAAGAGGAGACCACGGCTAGTGGCCTCGTTCTTCCCGACACCGCGAAAGAGAAGCCACAGAAGGGCAAGGTAATCGCTGTTGGCGACGGCAAGCTCGACGACGACGGCAAGCGGATCCCGCTCGACGTAGCGACGGGCGACGAGGTCCTCTACAGCAAGTACGGCGGAACCGAGATCAAGGTCGATGGCGAGGAGCTGCTGGTGCTCCGTGAGTCCGACGTCCTCGCGCTCGTCGAGTCCTAAGGAGACTGAACCAACATGGCTCACAAAGAACTGAAGTACGCAGGCGACGCACGCAAGGCGCTCGAAGAGGGCGTCGATGCGGTCGCCAACGCGGTCAAGGTGACGCTCGGCCCCAAGGGTCGCTACGTCGTCCTGGACAAGAAATTCGGCGCACCGACGATCACCAATGACGGCGTGACGATCGCTCGCGAGATCGAAGTTGAGGACCCGTTCCAGAACCAGGGTGCCCAGCTCGTGCGTGAGGTCGCCACGGCGACCAACGATGTTGCCGGTGACGGGACGACGACCGCGACGGTGCTCGCTCAGGCGATCGTTCGTCAGGGTCTCAAGAACGTCGCGGCCGGCGCCAACCCGCTCGCCCTCAAGCGAGGGATCGAGAAGGCCGTCGAGCAGGTCGTCAAGAACATCGGCACGCAGTCCAAGGAGGTTTCCGGCAAGGACCAGATCGCGCGCGTTGCGACGATCTCGGCCGGCGATGAGGAGATCGGCGACGTCATCGCCGACGCCATCGAGAAGGTCGGCAAGGACGGCGTCGTCAACGTCGAGGAGGGCCAGACGTTCGGCATGGACCTCGAGTTCACCGAGGGTATGCAGTTCGACAAGGGCTACATCTCGCCCTACATGGTCACCGACCAGGACCGCATGGAGGCCGTGCTCGAGGATCCCTACATCCTCATCGCCAACCAGAAGATCGGCTCGGTTCGCGACGTGCTGCCGGTGCTCGAGGCAGTCATCCAGTCCGGCAAGCCGCTGCTGATCATCGCCGAGGACGTCGAGGGCGAGTCGCTCGCGACGCTGGTCGTCAACAAGCTCCGTGGCACGTTCACGGGTGTTGCCGTCAAGGCCCCCGGCTTCGGCGATCGCCGCAAGCGGATGCTCGAGGACATCGCAATCCTCACCAACGCCGAGGTGATCACCGAGGAGATGGGGCTCAAGCTAGAGAACACGCAGGTCTCTCAGCTCGGCCACGCTCGCCGTGTGGTGGTCGCGAAGGACACGACGACGATCGTCGATGGCGCCGGTGATGCGGCCGCGATCAAGGGCCGGATCAACCAGATTAAGACCGAGATCGAGAACACCGACTCGGACTTTGATCGCGAGAAGCTCCAGGAGCGCCTCGCGAAGCTGTCCGGCGGCGTTGCCGTGGTCAAGGTCGGCGCAGCCACCGAGACCGAGATGAAGGAGAAGAAGCACCGCGTCGAGGACGCGCTGCAGGCCACTCGCGCTGCTCTCGAGGAGGGCATCGTGCCGGGCGGCGGCGTCGCGCTGTTGCAGGCGACCAAGGCGATCGACCTCGACGTGATCAGCGACGAGGACGAGAAGACCGGCGC
>Ga0182015_10004780_pt1 | contig 14391 bp, 9 predicted proteins | sample 712P3MmetaG_FD_120478 | JGI IMG/M metagenome (GOLD analysis project Ga0182015, IMG submission 120478) | Permafrost microbial communities from Stordalen Mire, Sweden - 712P3M metaG | ecosystem: Environmental > Terrestrial > Soil > Wetlands > Permafrost | place: Sweden: Stordalen | collected...
ATCAATCACGACGAAGATCAGGTGATTTTTGTCGGGCTGGGCCCTTCTGAAGGGCGAGGTGACCGGGTGATCACCGCGATTGGATTGCCCTACATAAAGCTGGACGCGCCGTGTTATGTGGTTTGAGACGTTGACGATCTTTGACAATTTAACCCGCGAGCGGCAGGGTGATGCGGAAAACCCCTTCCGCGCTCGCATGGCGTAATCACCTTAAAACAAGCCGATAATGACGATACAACCAGACATCGCAAGCATACAGACACTCAAAACAACGCAAGCTCTCGCAATTCAAGTATTGCGGGCTTGCGCCACAAGGAGTAACAGAGAAGCTATTTCCGCGCCCGCGCGGGCGCGGCTCCGTTGAAGCTCTCAATTGCTTTCCGTGACGCCGCGCGGTGTCCTGATTTCCGCGCCCGCGCGGGCGCGGCTCCGTTGAAGCTTTTGCGCAAGATTCAGTTCATCCCGTGTTCAACTGATTTCCGCGCCCGCGCGGGCGCGGCTCCGTTGAAGCGGCAATGTCCGTCACGCTGAAAATCTTCTTGTAGGCCATTTCCGCGCCCGCGCGGGCGCGGCTCCGTTGAAGCAGCAGCCGGAGGCGCAACCAAGCTCGGCAACTTTGTATTTCCGCGCCCGCGCGGGCGCGGCTCCGTTGAAGCTCGTCCGAATCGTCCAAACTTGTATCGTCAAAATCTTATTTCCGCGCCCGCGCGGGCGCGGCTCCGTTGAAGCCTGGCGATCCCTGGCCGCACGGAAAGCTACGGCCTGATTTCCGCGCCCGCGCGGGCGCGGCTCCGTTGAAGCAAATCACTGGCCGTTCACCCCGCTAAAATTGCCCAATATTTCCGCGCCCGCGCGGGCGCGGCTCCGTTGAAGCCGACCTGATGAACACGCACTATCAACAGTTGTTCTAATTTCCGCGCCCGCGCGGGCGCGGCTCCGTTGAAGCATCGCCTGGTTCGTGCCGCCCGACGCGGCCGCGGCCATTTCCGCGCCCGCGCGGGCGCGGCTCCGTTGAAGCCAGCGGCCTTGCGGGGCGCATCCTGCGCGTCATATTATTTCCGCGCCCGCGCGGGCGCGGCTCCGTTGAAGCCTATCAGTTCAAGGAGAATGTCCCGTTCGCCATGGCATTTCCGCGCCCGCGCGGGCGCGGCTCCGTTGAAGCAACAAGGCTGGAATAGTCATCGCTCGTAACCTTAACATTTCCGCGCCCGCGCGGGCGCGGCTCCGTTGAAGCAATCAACTTCACAGAACACCACGCGCACAATTCACGAATTTCCGCGCCCGCGCGGGCGCGGCTCCGTTGAAGCGTCGGTAGGCGCATTGACCTGGACGGAACAGTGAGTATTTCCGCGCCCGCGCGGGCGCGGCTCCGTTGAAGCCGCTCGTGTCGTCCACGTCAATGTTCCAAGTGACCAAATTTCCGCGCCCGCGCGGGCGCGGCTCCGTTGAAGCCACGCGCAGCGTGGACACCACTTGATGGAGCATTTGTATTTCCGCGCCCGCGCGGGCGCGGCTCCGTTGAAGCTACGTTTACCAAACGTCACAAGACTCGACTACCGCCAATTTCCGCGCCCGCGCGGGCGCGGCTCCGTTGAAGCCACCTGGCACCCACCATTCGGCGCGAGTTAGCCGCTATTTCCGCGCCCGCGCGGGCGCGGCTCCGTTGAAGCTTGTCATCCGTGTGTGCGAGTGCTTGTGTCAAAAAAATTTCCGCGCCCGCGCGGGCGCGGCTCCGTTGAAGCGCGCTGCCCACGTCATGGCCTGACCCGACGAATCTGATTTCCGCGCCCGCGCGGGCGCGGCTCCGTTGAAGCCCCATGCACCGCAGCAACCGTAAGGGCGGCGTGCCAGCATTTCCGCGCCCGCGCGGGCGCGGCTCCGTTGAAGCAACATCCAGTGGAACATGCTGAGGACAAACTAGCATATTTCCGCGCCCGCGCGGGCGCGGCTCCGTTGAAGCCTGAAGACGGAAAGCCGTCGGGCGGAAAGGCGTCGGATAATTTCCGCGCCCGCGCGGGCGCGGCTCCGTTGAAGCGCCATGTCCGGCTGGGGTGTCACGGGGTTCATCGGATTTCCGCGCCCGCGCGGGCGCGGCTCCGTTGAAGCTTGGATTCCCCTTCCAGCCGGATGACGGCGGCGCGGGTAATTTCCGCGCCCGCGCGGGCGCGGCTCCGTTGAAGCTGGACTCAATCGAGGAATACGGCCGAAGTGGAGTATATTTCCGCGCCCGCGCGGGCGCGGCTCCGTTGAAGCACTATGGTGGCGCGTGGCTGGTGTTGTTTATCATTAATTTCCGCGCCCGCGCGGGCGCGGCTCCGTTGAAGCTAGGTGATACCAATGTAAAACGAACTAGAAGTCTATAATTTCCGCGCCCGCGCGGGCGCGGCTCCGTTGAAGCCTAATCGCGGTCGGCATTTCTGCCAACGAAGATAAAATTTCCGCGCCCGCGCGGGCGCGGCTCCGTTGAAGCGCATCATTCGAGATCAACAACGTAACAACCTGACCAATTTCCGCGCCCGCGCGGGCGCGGCTCCGTTGAAGCGACGGCGCATGTCGGTCTGGCGCGCCGTCGCGCTGAATTTCCGCGCCCGCGCGGGCGCGGCTCCGTTGAAGCTTTTTGTTGTCGCGCGAAGGACGCGAAGGTTTAGAAATTTCCGCGCCCGCGCGGGCGCGGCTCCGTTGAAGCTGAAACCACGCCTTCCGGCTCGTTGCCTCACAAAACCATTTCCGCGCCCGCGCGGGCGCGGCTCCGTTGAAGCGGCATCGTCGCGATGGGATTTCTCAGAATCAGCGTAATTTCCGCGCCCGCGCGGGCGCGGCTCCGTTGAAGCTGATTTCAACGCTGGCGACCGCAAGGTCCGCGAACTGATTTCCGCGCCCGCGCGGGCGCGGCTCCGTTGAAGCTTCTCAATCGGTTGGGAACAGCACTGGCAGAGCACAAATTTCCGCGCCCGCGCGGGCGCGGCTCCGTTGAAGCCCAAAAAAAGAATGCTTTATCGTTTGGAAGTTCGCAAATTTCCGCGCCCGCGCGGGCGCGGCTCCGTTGAAGCCTCGACCATCAGATCGAGATTCCAGCGGAAACGCAACATTTCCGCGCCCGCGCGGGCGCGGCTCCGTTGAAGCTTTAAATTTAGGCTTCGAACCTATCTTTGTGGATGCCATTTCCGCGCCCGCGCGGGCGCGGCTCCGTTGAAGCTGTTTTCACGCTATACCCCCCCCCGCGATTGAGTAATTTCCGCGCCCGCGCGGGCGCGGCTCCGTTGAAGCGATTTAAGAATGTAATTTTATGTCTTTTCTATTTGAATTTCCGCGCCCGCGCGGGCGCGGCTCCGTTGAAGCCTGGCGGGCAACGCGAACACGGGCACCAGCACGATATTTCCGCGCCCGCGCGGGCGCGGCTCCGTTGAAGCGTGGTCAATGAGCATAGGTCAGGTTTTGGTCGTCGCATTTCCGCGCCCGCGCGGGCGCGGCTCCGTTGAAGCGAGGCCACCGCTACGTCGTATCGCGACCTGGCCGATGATTTCCGCGCCCGCGCGGGCGCGGCTCCGTTGAAGCGTGCATTACCTACGATTTTCCAGGGTGCGCGTGTGTGTTATTTCCGCGCCCGCGCGGGCGCGGCTCCGTTGAAGCAAGATTTACAATATGTTTTTGGAAAACACTTGAAGATTTCCGCGCCCGCGCGGGCGCGGCTCCGTTGAAGCGGCAAGGTTTCCCGCCGGAACGGTTTTCCGGCCGCTATTTCCGCGCCCGCGCGGGCGCGGCTCCGTTGAAGCAGGCCGGAAGAAATCTCCGGTGATGCGGACGGCCTTATTTCCGCGCCCGCGCGGGCGCGGCTCCGTTGAAGCAACTTCATCCATCAGCGCGTCCACGTCGCCTTCGTAATATTTCCGCGCCCGCGCGGGCGCGGCTCCGTTGAAGCGTCCAAATCCACGGGATTGTTGGATCGGTCGAAATCCATTTCCGCGCCCGCGCGGGCGCGGCTCCGTTGAAGCAGTTTTCATCTGCAAAGCGTTGCCGAGTTCACCCATTTTGTTAGAATCTCATTCCGGCTGTGGAAACACTACTGAACTCAAACTGCGCACATACCCAAAGGCGATTATGAAAATCAGCTTTGGCATGGGGCTTGATGGCTATGAAACAGTTCTGCCCAGACAGATGCTCGCGATGCCAATCTGTGGTCCATTGGGGTTGTTGCAACTACTTGAGACGCGGCTAGGATTAAAAGCGAAAACAGTTAGCTCGGCTCATCGAGTAGTAGAATTCCGACAAATTCTCGAACAAATTTCAATCGAACGCCCCACCTTTTACAACGAGTCTTTCAAGAAAGACCCCTATGCTGTCGCGGAAGCGTTGCTGCAATGGCGAGATGCTTTAATCGAAGCGGGTTGGGATGGCTTGGCGTCCGCAAGCGACACAGCAAGAATTCGAGATGTTGCCGCCGTGGAAGCGCAGACGGCAAACCGCTTACCACCCGGTAATGCTGACCGGCTTCGCTCTGTTCTGACTGAACTCGACTCTCGTTCGCCAAAATTTGATTCACTGACGGTGCGTGATCCGCAGAATCATCTACCAAAGCTTTGGCAGTTAGTATGTGAAAAGCTTGGAGCACGGTATGAAGCTGGTGCCTTCAGTTCGGTGACCGATACGAAAGGCGAAACGTCTGATCTCGTCCAAATCCAGTCGTTACTTCGCGAAAGCCATTCTTCACAGCGTCTTAAATTAAGAGGTGACCAGTCAATATTATGCCTTACGGCGTTTTCAGAAGTCACACTTGCCAACGGTGCTGCACAGTTACTCCAAAGCCTTCGACAAACGTCCAACGTGACGATCACGTTGGTCGCAGCGGAAAGCGCCGGCCCATTGGAACAGGCTCTTTCTTCGCTAAATGAGCCGACAGTTGGGTTTCAACCAGGTTCGCCCGCGCGCCCGATCCCCCAGATGCTGCTACTTGCACTGCGACTGTATTGGAAGCCTGTTGATCCCCGTGCTCTGCTGGAATTTTTGACACATCCCGCTTGTCCGGTCACTGGTGTGCTGCGGTTCAAACTTGCGAATGTGATTGCGGAGTGTCCCGGCATAGGCGGGCCTCAATGGCAGGCAGCAGTTGCCGCAACCAAGGAAAATATTGAAAACTATGGCAAGCTTAACGCGGATGAAAAGAAACAGGCAATTGAGAGAGTTGAGCAAGATTTGAAGAACTGGCTGGTGGTTGCCGAGTTTGATGCAAAAGCAGGAGCAAGTGGTTCAAAACTTTCGGAATGCTGTGCGCGTGTGGCACGGTGGTCGGCTCTCCAGTCGGTTGCCGATGGCGTGTCAATTATCGAGGCGCATCAATTCCGGGCGCTTGCCTCGCTCAGTTCGGAAATGGCCGAACTGCTCCAGTCACAACCCACCATCACTCGAAGTCAATTGGAACGGTTACTGCATCAAGTCAGTGGAACGGGCTGGCCCGGCGGGTCAGCAGTGGAAGAACTTGGCCACGTTCACCGCGCGGCACATCCAACTGCCGTAAATGAACCAGTGGATAATATGGTATGGTGGAATTTCAGCGAGCCTGCTCCTTCGGCTAGGTTGCCGTGGACAACGCAGGAACTGGAGCAACTGCACGCACATGGTGTCGCATTCCCAACGCCGGAAACCTTGGCAGAGATGGAGACCACGAGATGGCTTCGGCCAGTCCTGGCCGCTAAAAATCAACTGGTTTTAATTTACCCGCGTGAACGCGCCGGAGAGCCAGTCGCCCACCATCCTTTGCTTACCCGATTGTTTTCACTCCTTGATAAGGAGAGTAAGCCGTTACCGATAGTTGATTTGGATTATTTAATTTCTACCGGCAAAGCCACCGCGCCGTGGCATTTCGCGCAGGCTAACCATCGTCCGCTGCCAGCACTGCGCCGCTGGTGGAAATTGAATGCGTCCAATCACCTTCAACCAAGAGATGCTGAGTCATATTCGAGCGCCGAAAAATTCATTTACAATCCAAGCGCGTGGGTATTGCACTACAAAGCCGGGTTGAAAGCTGGGCCAGTCGCCAGTCTGCGCCTGCAAGCTGATTACCGACAAGAAGGCACATTGCTTCATCGTATGCTTGATCTTTTACTGGCCGCCACTGGAAAGCCAGCGAACTGGCAAACTTGCTCGCAATCAGAATTAAATTCGTGGCTGGAAGGAATATGGCCGCCACTGCTCGAACGGGAAGGAGCAAACCTGCTGCTTCCGGGAAAGCGGGCGGATGCTTTGAAGCTTCTGGAATTGGGCAAGCAGGCTATCTGGGAACTTTTATTTCAGTTGCGCCAGGCAAAAGTGGTGGAAGCCCGTGCGAATCAAACACTGCAATCGGTGTCATTTGTCGGAGGGCAAATCGGCGGCATTATTGATTTATTGGCGCGAAACCAACAGAACCTTATCGCGGTGGTGGATTTGAAATTCGGCGGAATGGATGTCCGAGAGCGGGAGCTTCGAGAAAACCGGCCGTTGCAATTGGCGATTTATGGTCATCTCTTGCGTTGTCAGGGTCAAAAGGAATGGCCGGCAAGCGCATTTTTCCTGCTTCGGCGGCGACGGCTCATTGCGACGACGAAAACATTCTTCCCAGAAGCGAAAGTTGTCGCATCCAAATTTCCGCCGGGCGAGCTTCAGCAGTGCTGGACGGACTTCGAGCAAGTCTGGAATTGGCGTCGGCAACAGCTCGACGCGGGTTGGGTTGAACTTACTCCGGTTGCCTTAGATGTGTCCGAGAGTCCTGATGAAGCGCCTGATTCAACTCCGCCGCTCGCCCATTGGGCTGCCACCGAAGACCATTCCAAGTATAACGACTTTGATGCTTTGACTGGCTGGAGGGCAGACGCATGAAAACAAATATCACGTTTATCAGTGCGAGCGCAGGCAGTGGCAAAACCCACCGTATCACGGAGGTCATCGAGGACCACCTCTCAAAAGGGTCGTGCCGCCCCGACGGGCTGATCGCGACCACCTACACCGTCAAAGCGGCGCAGGAACTTCGCGAGCGAGTGCGACGTCGTCTTTACAACTCCGGGCATCCTGCTTTGGCCGAACGCTTGCATGAGAGTCTGATGGGAACAGTTCACGGCGTTTGCGGTCAATTGCTCCAGCGCTTCGCATTCGAGGCCGGCATCTCGCCCCGTATTGAAATCCTCTCCGAAGAAGACGCTGCCTCACTGCTAGTTCAGGCAATTGAGACCGCAGTGGATTTTGACGCGCTCAATCGGTTGCAACGACTCGCTAATATTCTCGGCCAAAAAAACGCCAAGACTTTTGAATACTCATGGAAAAAACAGGTGCGAGGGTTGCTTGACGCAGCGCGAGCGAACGATTTTTCACCGGCATCGTTGGCTGACATGGGACGGTTAAGTGTTGACGAATTACTGGCGTTTCTTCCGGCTCCGACTACGGAGAACCTTGACGAACAGTTGGCTGTGGCTATCAAATCGGCCATAGAGCATATCTCCAGGAATGGTGATGAAACCAAGGCAACAGCAGACTATGTAGAATCGCTTCAAGATACGTTGCGGGCGCTTGAAGCACGTCGGCTACCTTGGAGCGATTGGATCAAGTTAGGCAAAAAGCAGCCGGGTAAAAAAAGTCAGGCTGAAGTCGTCGCAGTAACCGCGCTGGCCGTGCGAGTTGAAACTCACCCACAACTGCGTGAACACATCCGGGATTATACGACACTTCTGTTTTCCGTGGCACAGATTTCATTGACAGAATTCCAGCGTCTCAAAGAAGAGCGTGGACTACTTGATTTCTCCGACCTTGAGCAACGCGCGTTTCATCTCCTGCGTGACCAGGCGCATGTGCGCGATACTTTCGGTCGCGAATTGGATCTTCTGGTTGTGGATGAGTTCCAAGATACGAGTCCTCTCCAACTCGCCTTGTTCATGCAACTGGCAGCACTCGCCCGCGAGACCGTGTGGGTGGGTGATGTAAAGCAGGCGATCTATGGATTTCGCAATAGTGACCCCGAACTGATCAAGGCCATAGTTGATCAAGTTAGAAAAGTGGGAACTCTGGCCGAGCCTTTGGCCAAATCGTGGCGCTCCACACCCGAACTGGTGAGCTTGGCCAGCGCGTTATTTGTGCCTGCTTTTGGAAAGTCACTCAATTTACCTGCCAAGGAAGTCCAGCTTGAGGCCCAGCGTGCTTCGATTTCGGCATCGCAACCCTCGCTGGAGTTTTTTGAACTCTCAAGCGGTCAATTTAACAAGGGAAACGGCGCTCTAAGAAAGCTCACCAATGACCAGCGCGCTGCCACACTCGCCGATGGTATTGTTCAATTACTCAGTCGCGGGGAAACACTCGTTGTCCAGGATCGACAAAATCGGGAGCAATTTCGTCCGACAGAACTGCGCGACATCGCAGTGTTGTGCCGCACCAATCAAGCCGCCGCGACCATCGCCGAAAAGCTGACCCAACGCGGCTATGCAGTGACGCTCTCGCAAGACGGGTTGCTGGCCACGCCTGAAGCCAGACTCGCCTTGGCTTGTCTTCGGCGATTGGCAGACCCGACTGACTCCCTTGCATCAGCGGAAATCGTGGCGCTGGAAGCGGCCCAGCAACCGGAGGAATGGCTTGAGAACCGCCTGGAATATGTAACGCGCCACAGGCAGGAAACGGAGAGAATCGGAAATGACCGGTGGGGACTCGAAGGAGATTTCGTTCACCCCGCGATTGTCGCATTGGAACAAGCCCGTGCCCGGTTAAATGTGCTCTCGCCCAGCGAGGCGCTGGATGTTGCCCTGCATTATGGCGGAGTTTTCACAACCGTGTCCGCTTGGGGCGCTACAGCAACGCGAGCATTACAACGCCGTGCCAATCTTGAATCGCTGCGCGCTATTGCGGTGAAATACGAACAGGCATCAGCAAAGAATCACACTCCGGCCACCATCGCCAGCTTTCTATATTGGTGCGATTTTCTGGCTGATTCTGAAAAGGATTTGAAGGCCACGGACGAACAGGTGAATGCCATCTTCGTAAGCACCTACCATCAAGCCAAGGGGCTTGAATGGCCCGTGGTCATCTGCACCGACTTAAATACCGAGCCTTGGCCTCGCCTATGGGAAATTACCGTGACGCCGGTTGACCCGGCAAAACCATTCGACCTAAATAATCCGCTGGCAAATCGCCGACTCAGATTCTGGCCGTGGCCCTTCGGACAGCAGGAAACTGGAATCCCGCTGCAAACGAATGTGGCGGCTGGTGACATCGGTCATGCCGCCGCACGCAAAGCTGTGGAGGAAGAACTCCGATTGCTTTATGTCGGCTTGACCCGTGCGCGTGATTTGTTGGTTCTCGTGCGTGAAAAAGATCAGCCCACGCCTTGGCTGGACGGCCTGCAAGTTCAATGGCTGCAACCCGGCAACGGCCAACTCATCTTGCCCGACAAAACGACAATCGGCTTGCAAACCCTGCAACTGACTCCTCCCGCTGAGGTTGCTGCCGCCAAGACTGATTCGCACTACACATGGTTTCCCGCTCCTTTACAGCCAACACCAAAACTACCAGCCCGATTGACACCGTCGAGACAACCACAGGTTTCAGGAAGTCGCGTCGGAAAAATCATTGATGTTGGTCCGCGACTGCCATTCTCCGGTGCGCTGGAAGAAGCCGATTTGGGAGATGCGCTGCACGCCATCTTCGCCGCCGAGTTCGTCAATCCCGACCACGCCCAAAGACTGGAAAACATCCAGCGCATCCTACGCGGTTACAGTTTGGGTGATCAGATTAAAAGTGATGATGTCCTTCAGATGGTGGAGCGGTTTCGTGCCTGTCTTGGACAGCAGTTCCAGCCAAAACAGGTGTTGGTGGAAATCCCCATTGCGACCACGAATGAGATGGGCCAGCGTATCGAAGGCTTCATCGACATGCTGGTGGAAACCGGCAACGGCTGGATTCTCATTGACCACAAATCATTTCCGGGCAAACGCTCTGAATGGTCAACCGAGGCTGTTTCATACAGCGGCCAACTTGCGCTTTATCGCGAGGCGCTAAACAAACTGAAATTACCTGTCGTATCCATGTGGATACACTTCGCCGTTGGCGGTGGATTGGTTGAGGTTTAACTCAATGAAAAATATAGCATCGGATGTCATCGCGTTCAAATATCACTAGCCGATGGTGTTTGATCGGTCAAACCCGGTGTGCGCTGACGAGTGACGCGTGGCGTTGTAGCGGCGGTCTGTGACCGCCGACCACGCGTTTTGGGAGTGACGGGCAGCAACGGCGCGGTGAGTTTTTCGTAGAGCGAAAACAAATGCTCCACACGTTCGCGGTCGGACTGAAATGCTTCGGGGCGATAACATTTTTCCACGACACGATCTAGTTCGGTGTGAGCACGGTGTAATTCCGATGGCATGGTGTTCGGGTCGTAGAGGTCGGCCAACGTATTCATGCCGCGCGGTGGTAGATGCGGCTCGCGTGCAGCGATAACGGCCTGTGCTTTTTCTTCCACGCGTTCGCGTTGTTTAGGTGTTGAACTTGGCCACGGAAAATTATTGTAAACAATCTGGCTTGAATACTGGTAACGACTTTCAAGGCGTCCGCCTGTATAACGCATCCAAGCCATGTGTATCACCGATGAAAGAATTCCAAATTCGTATAATCGTGCGTTCGGAATAATTAAGGAACTACCATTTGCAATAAAGTTTGGGGTCAGAAAACCCAGTGGCATATATGGCCGTTCCTCCGAAGAAACCTTTGGCAGCAGCAAATAGTCAGATGTTGGTTGACGAATTTCTCCAAACAATGCCGGTGTTGCGGCAAGTCTGACGGTTTCTGGCCTGCCGCTTTCAAGTCTGGCCTGTCGCACTGCTTCGATTCGATTTTGAACCAAAGCACTTCTGCGGATCAACGCTGGTGGAGCGTCAATAAGCCACAAACACCAACGCTCTGTTCCGTTAAGAAACTCCTCGCTCCCAACAAACGGACGTATGTATGGTTCAAGCTCCGGCGTTTCATTAAGAATTGCACTGCGCGTTTCACGGTTGAGAATTAAATTTCCAAGTCCTCTGTCTTCTTTGCGGCGGTCGTTTGCCATACTGCCATAATTAATTTCAGGAACATCGCAAATCGGCTTGGCTCGTTTGAATAACAACACGTCCAACGCATCGGCTAAGTAAGGATTGATTCTTGTTACGGCGACTTTCAACGGCTCGGCTTTTGAATGTGCATACTCGAAAATTACTTTGTCGTTTCGATTAAAAGCAGCAAAGCCAATTATGACAACATGAACGTGAGCCTTGCCCCTTGCTTCACTCATCCATGCAAAACTTCGATGAGCAAAATGAATCTGTAACGTGTATCTGCGTCGCAAGCTGCGCCAAAGGACGCCGACCTGTTCGCCCTGACTGATGGAGTTTGTCGAAACAAATGCAACACGAATGTTTGTATTGGAAATATATTCCGCCGTTTTGAAATACCATGCCGTTACATAATCAAGAACACCCGTCCCCTGATCCTCGCCAAAAATTATCGCCATGTCAGCTTTTTGCTCTGCCTTCTGCTCTTTCTTACCTACAAACGGCGGGTTGCCGAGAACGAAAGTGCATTTTTCGCGCGGTAGAATTAAGTTCCAATCTGTGCGGAGTGCGTTGCCTTGGACAATGTGCGGCGAGGAACGCAACGGCAGGCGGTCAATCGGCTGGCCGAAAATTTCGCTGGCCTGCTGGTTCATCTGGTGATCCATCAGCCACAGCGCAACCTCCGCAATCCGCACCGGCCATTCGGAGTATTCGAGGCCGTGAAATTGATCCACGTTGACGATGGGCAGGAGTTGCTGCCGACCCGCGCCGGTGGTGAGTTCGCGCACGACTTCAATCTCCAGCAAGCGGAGTTCGCGGTAGGCAAGGACGAGGAAATTGCCGCAGCCGCAGGCGGGGTCGAGAAATTGGAGTGACCGCAGGCGCTGGTGAAAGGCTTCCATACCGGCGCGTCGGCGCGAGGAGCGGTCAGCTTTCAGTCGTTCCCATTCCGCCCACAAGTCGTCGAGAAACAGCGAGCGCAGAACTTTCATGATGTCGCGTTCGCTGGTGTAGTGCGCACCTTGCTGGCGGCGGGCGCGGTCGTCCATCACGCCTTGAAAGAGCGAGCCGAAAACTGCGGGCGAGATTTTTGCCCACATGAATTCGCAGCAAAAGAGCAGCGCGTCCCGCATTGCCGCATTGAATCGCGGATAGTCGAGACGTTCGTTAAACAAGCCACCGTTGACGTAGCGGAAGCCGTAAAACGGATGCGTGTCTTCCATCGGCTGGTCGGCAGTGGGTTTGTTCAGCCAGTGAAAAAGTTCGTTGAGTCGCGCGCCAAGGTCAGCACCGTCAGCGCGGGTTTGCGTGCGAATGAATTGGGTGAAGGCTTCAGGTTGAAAGATGAGCGTGTCTTCCGCGAACAGGCAGAAAAGAATGCGGACGAGCATCCGTTCCAAATCGTGGCCGCTCAAACCGCCAGCCTTGAGCGCGTCGTGCAATTCACACATCCGGCGGTAGGCTTTTTCATTGGCCTCATCTTCGGCTTCAAATCGCACGCGCGTCTGCCCAAGCATGAACGCGAAGGAACGAATGTGACGCGGGAAATCGGCGAGCGCGAATTCGCTGCGGGAAATCGGGCGGCCAGCAAACAGCGGAAGGTTGAGTTGTTCTTCCGGCTCAAGATCGTAAAGAACAAAGTTCGCAAAATCGGAAACGAGAACGAATCGGGGAATTTCATCGCTGCGGCCTTCGCGCGTGAGGTCTTCGATGTAACCAAACGCCTGCGTCTCGGCCTGCGACAAATCTTCGCCCCGGCTTTTGTGTTCGACGATGAGCTTGCCACGCCAGAGCAGGTCAATGGCGTTGATGTTGCCTTGAAGATTGCGGACGTTGGCCTCGAACGCGGCGACGGACGCGCGACGGATGCCGAACACGTCGAAGAATTCGTTGTAGAAAGTCTGTTTGTCGGCACGTTCCGAGGTTGCGTCGCTCCAATTACGGGAGAAACGAATCGCACGGTCACGCACCTCGCTCCAAGAGAGATGTGGCATGGCTGTTCGTCTGCGCGCGAATCAGCCTGCTGTGTGGTGACTGTCCTCTGTGGGAACTCCGGTGCCTGTGAAATGAAAAAAGGGACGCACTTACTTGCGTCCCGCTACAGGCACCTAGGAGGGCCCACGAAGGGACGCTTTCAGCGCGCCCCCAACTGGGGCGCACTTCAAGCGCTGTCCTTCGCTGAAATTTCCTAGGTTTCGTAGCGGACAGCAGCCGAAGCTGCGCAATATTTTAGTTAAATGTGTGTCTGGTCGTTTTAATTTTTCTGACACAGAGAGGTTACGTTGATTGCCGTTTTGAAACAATCGCGGAATTTTGGCAAAATGTGCTGGATTTTACATTTGCACACCGAGCGTGCCTCGTGCCTCCATTATATGGCTCGCTCACGTCGTCAAGGTAGAACGCTCCTCTACCCCGCGTCTCCACCTTGACCACGTTCGCTGCGCCAAGGAATGGCACTTAGGAATCACGCTCGGAGTCTGCATGTCTGGTTGAAGAACTTTTGCCCTGAATGACTGACAGCGAAAAACTCACTTTTATGCCGTTTAGACTGTTAAAAAAACAGGGTTGTTTTTTTAACACATTTGGCGCACATTTGAAGCCGTGAATCTGACACAAGCCATAACCAGACGCATCGGGCAGCACGGCCAGCCGTGGGTGTTCACGCCCAAGGATTTTCTCGACCTCGGCACACCGCACGCCGTGGGCATGACATTATTGCGGCTGGTGCGGAACGACAGCATCCGGCGGCTGGCGCGAGGGCTTTACGATTGTCCCAAGACCCATCCGGTGCTCGGCTTGTTGTCGCCCCCGGTGGAATCAATTGCCGAAGCGTTGGCCGGTCGTGATGGAACGCGCGTTCAGGCTTCCGGCGCTTACGCGGCAAATTTGTTGCATTTGTCGGAACAAGTGCCCGCCAAAAGCGTGTATCACACTGACGGTGCTTCGCGCCAGGTGCGCGTGGGCCGACAGACCATCATCTTGAAAAACACCGCACCGAGCCGCCTGCGCGCCCATGACCGCATGAGCGGACTGGTGATCCAGGCATTGCGTTACTTGGGCAAGACGCACATCACAGAAGACCGCGTGAAACAATTGCACAAGCTCCTGTCACCAAAAGACCGGCGGCAGTTGCTCAAGGATTTGCCATCCGCGCCGGTGTGGATGCACCAGCATCTGCGCACCATCGGCGTGAAGGAGTCCCGGCGATGAGCACGTTTGCCGAACTTTCCATGAAAGAGCGCGCCGCTTTTGTGCGCGAGGCGTCCGCCCGGCTCGACGTGCAGCCGGTGATCGTTGAAAAAGATTTTTGGGTGTGCTGGATGTTGCAGCAGATTTTTCAATCGTCACCGGCGGG
>Ga0182015_10004781_pt1 | contig 14390 bp, 16 predicted proteins | sample 712P3MmetaG_FD_120478 | JGI IMG/M metagenome (GOLD analysis project Ga0182015, IMG submission 120478) | Permafrost microbial communities from Stordalen Mire, Sweden - 712P3M metaG | ecosystem: Environmental > Terrestrial > Soil > Wetlands > Permafrost | place: Sweden: Stordalen | collected...
GACCGGGCCGCGGAGTTATGGATTGGGCGCGGGGATCGTTGGCAGAGCGACGTCGTGCAGCAGTGGTGGGACACAAAGACGTTGCCGCTGCCGGAGCAAGTTGGATTTCCGGCGGTGGATGCCCCCGGGCCAGTAGCGGGCGGGTTTCCGAGATAGGGGCGGGATCGAAAGGTAGTTTCGGTCCCGTCGCTCGTGACTTTGAGAGGTGGATGAGATGGGAAGAAGGATACTTCTCTCTCTGTGGTTTGGGTTATGGCCGCTCCTCTGGGGCGTGTTCCTTCCTTACTTTCAATTTCCGGACAGCCTCCGGCTCTACAACTACTTTTGGGGTGGGGTGTGCGGCCTTGGTCTTTGGGTGACCGATAACACGGTTGGTCTTTCCCTTGATTCGCGGCTTCTGCTCGGATTGGGCGTGATTGTCTGGCCCCTTGGAGTATCGATGGTGATGTTTTTCGTCGGCTGGATGGTCGACAAGATAACTTTCAAGATGCGACTCGTGGTGATTTCCGCTCTACTTGTTTCGTGTCTCTTGACGGAGAATCTTCAGACGCTGATGCAGCCGCCGATGTCAAACATACCGACGTACTACCGGCTATTCGCAGCTGTTTGGTGAGAGTGGTTGTGACGGCGGTGGCGTGAGTGGGCTTAGTTTGGTCGGACGACCCCCGCGAGGGGCCTGTTGTCTCTCGCATTTGCGCCGTCCCTGCGGGACTCCGGAGTTATTGTTGGTTGCTCGGTCCCAGCGCTGAAGCGCTGGACTAACTAACGCTGCGCCTACGGCGCGGGCGTGCCGAACCGAGCCGGTCTGCGTTGTGCGCGGGGCTAACTAAGTCGCCGCGGCGACCGCCCACGGCGCGAGCTGGAAGACGATAGCTGGAGCGTTGAGGATTGTGGTCTCCCATGTCTCAGAAGCGAGACATAGTGCACCCGCATTTGGGAGAGGTCGGCAGAGGGCCAGTCGCCGGGCAACGTAGGAATGCAGGCTCAAACTGGTCAGTGACATGCCGGCTGATCCTGAAACTCGTGGCTCTCGGTCATCGAAACAAAACCGCGAGCGCAATTCAGAATCTGGTCTTCAAGTGGGCTGCTGTGGAAGGTGTCCGGTGAAATGAACGTGGCCTGCTTACGGATGGCGAGGTAGCTTTCGCTCAAGTTTCGCATGTTATTGAACTCTGAAGAAAGCAGGGGGTAAGCGCTGTGGTCGTCATTGGTTGATGCGGCGGCGGATGCGAGCTCGAGACTCTTGTCTGCCAGCGCTTGCTGTGCAGATATCCAGTCTTCCGATGCGGGGCTGTTTTTCAGGACCGCGTTGACGATCGCAATCCGCCATTCCCGGATGACGCTCATCTCCTCAATGCCCGCCTGTGTGAACGCTCTTGAGAAGCCCGCAGTTGCATGTGGCGCCGGCGCCTGCACCTCTGGGTCCGAGGTAGGAAGCGTGAGAACTGTCTGATTGGCTTTGAACGACAAGGTTCCTCGAGTTAGCCGCGCAAGTGTCTCAATGTCGATATACGACTTGCCGTTGAGCTGAACGAGCTGCGCCTCTCCCTGGTGTCCCGCGATTGTGAGCGTGGAACTCTTTGGTGGCGTCTGCGCGCGGCCATTTGCCGGCAGCATCGGAAGCACGGTCAACATGGCCGCGATCGCAGCAATTCTCATTTTCATAGGATGCTCCCCGGCTGTCCGCTTCCTATTTCTCTACGTCGATCTCTGGATACTTGCGCTTGATTGCCGCGACCACCGTCGCGTGTTCCGGCTTTCCGCTGGACCGGGCCAGCGCATCCCGCGCGTGCGCAGCGTCCTCAATCGGGTAGCGCCGCGTCTTGGGAAAAACAAAATCTGCTTTGGGTAGCTCCTGCCGCTTCTGATAGGTAAGCTTTGTCATCGTCATTTCTCCATTGGTTGCTGTTCCGGACCTTACTCACCGGTAGGATGGCCGAGCCCGCCCACGAGTTGCACCAGGCTCACGGGCGATGGAATCTGAGGAATCTGAGGGCTGAAGAAACAGACCCTCCCGGCCAGAAAGAATCGATACGGGGAGCGCGACTTTGCGAACGGTTGGATTCTTTGCGCTGACGGCATGGACGGAGACGAGTTCCCCTTCGTCAAATGGATCTGAAACCAACTCCATTTTTTCGCCATACAGATCCAGGTGTTTGCCCACGGTAAAGCCAAGTTTCTTCATGTGAGCGCAGTTCTCTGAAGGCGAACCGGGAACTACGGACTGCAGAGAGGAAGAGGAAATGGGCCACCTCGGCGGTTGGGAGGCTTTCGTGCCACGGACATCATGATCTCCGCTGACACCGTCGGTTTGTATTCTCTTGGAGCAGAGGGAGAGGAATCTGAGCTATCTGATACAGCAGGAATTCTGCGCCAGAGGACATTGCGGGAGGCCTTGCGATGCACGGGCGTAGTTCGTGTTGGATGACCGGAAGCCGCCTGTTCCTGTCTGACAAACATTCCCAGGGTCGCAGACCTGTCGCTGGGGACCCCCCGAGTCCGTTGGGACCCCGGGATATGGAGTACCCTCATTTGTGCCGAGAAATAGGCCGCAAGAGTTTGGGCTCCGGCCGTGAAGATTGAAATGATGCTGGAACGGAGACTGTGAAATGTTGTCGCGACGAAGCTTTGTAAGGAACTCGATGTTGACGTCCTCTGCGGTCCTGTTGGATCGAGGATGGGTGCTGGAAGCGGCGACGGTTCCGGCGGCTGAGGCTGTTGTTCCTCGTTTCGGCGTGAACTACGTGCCGCGCAAGCGGTGGTGGTACTGCTGGCTCGATTGGGATCAGCGGGCGGTTGAAGAGGATTTGAGCGGCATTGCAGGCATGGGGCTTGATCACATCCGCATCCAGTGCCTATGGCCATTTTTCCAGCCGGGCATTGGCAACGTGAGCGAACATGCATTGGCAAACCTTGAGCTGCTATTGGAAGCAGCCGATAAGGTTGGCCTCGACGTTGAGATCACCGTGCTGAATGGATGGATGAGCGGGCTATCTTTCATGCCGCCGTGGGTTGCGCCGCTGGCCGATCCATGGCATAACAAGGCCGGAAACATGTTCACCGACGCCAAGGTGATTGAGGCCGAGAAGCTGCTGTTCAAGAGAATTGCGGAGACCGTCGGTGGCCACATGCGCTTTCTCGGATTCGATCTAGGCAACGAGCTCGGCGTTTTGCAGAATACGAATGGCAACCGAGTAACTACGGCGGAGGCGGATGCGTGGGCGACTAACATGCTGAGCTACTGCGACCAGATTGCGCCTGGGAAGTTCCACGTGAACGGCATCGACCATGTGCATTGGTTCAACGACTTCGGATTCAGCCGCGAGAAGATTGCGGCTACAGGTCACGCGTCAGTGGTGCACTCCTACATTTTGTTTGACGGGGTTCTGCAGCGGTACAAGTACTCCGACCCCGCGGCGCTGCATTTGGCGGAGTATGAGATTGAACTTGCCTACGCTTATCATGCCGATCTCAGCCGCAAGGTGTGGGTAGAGGAGACAGGATTTGCCAATGAAGTGCCGGACAGCTACAAGCCGGAGTTCATGGAGCAATCCGTTCGCAACATGATGTCGACGGGCAAGGTGTGGGGCGTGACGTGGTGGGGATCGCACGACATCGACCCGGCGGTGAAGGGATTTGATGGAATCGAATACGGGATGGGGCTGCTTGATTTGAACAACAAGCCGAAGCCCGCAGGGCGGAAGTTTGCGGAACTCGCGGCGGAGTTCAGAAGGACGCGGCAGGAGATGCCTGTGCGAAGGACGGCGCTGGTCATTCCCGACCGTGGGCTGTCAACAAGCGCATGGCCGCCAGATTGGAAATATGCTGCGCCGTACATGAAACTTATTGAGCGCGGTGTCAGGCCTGCAATCGTGCTGGAAAGCCGTGCCAAGGACACCGATTATCTGAAGGCGCGCGGAATTATTGAACTGGTTCCCCTAAGGGCGTAGTGCCGGCGGGTGGTGCGCCTTTGCTTCACGCTGTCGATTATCTTCTCGATTTGGGAATGCGGCCGAGGCGAGGGTCGTGGCGCAGCAGAAGATCGCAGGCGTGAAGTGCCTCCGACTCGAAGGTGGGGCTGTCACTCGGGATGAGGAGCCAATGGCCGATCTTATCTCCCAAGAGCTCGATCTTGCGGAGGGAAGGGAATTCGCGGCGGAGTTTTGGGTCTGCTGGGTTCGCGCTCTCAGAGAGAACGAGCCAAACGCCGTTGTCGCGCGGGGATTTGGGAGAATCCCGGAGCATGCAAACGATGCGGTCGTCGAGGTAGACGGAAAAACCGGAGAACATGCGACGCACCTCGGGGTTCAAAGGCATGAGCGCATCCACAACGAACGGGTGCGGAGGTTTCGGTTTTGGTGGGCGGGGCATGACTTCTATGGTCTATCAGAATGGACCGAGACATACCAGACCTGGATGCGGGTTGACCGCTGGCATGGACTCCCACCCTTTCCACGATGAATCAGTGGAAAGGATGGGGCACCCGGCTTATTGGTAACCCACCCTTCGAGCAGACGACGCTCGAAGGATGGGGCACCCTCAAATTGTTGGCGGCTCGGGAGTGGGATAGCCGAGAAAAAATGGATGTGGGGCACGAAAAAAAAGTCCATGCTGCGCTCCGTCAATCCTGGTTTGGCGAAGCGCAGCATGGAGGGGAAACTGTTTAAAACGGAAACCGTTTAACGCTTTACGATTTTGGCGAGGCGCGGGTCCTGCCAGAGGGCCGAAAAATCCTGGTCGGAGTAAACGTTGGACAATTTAGGGAAGTTGCCCTGTCTGGCTCGGCCCAAATACTCCAGAGCTCCCTCGAGGTTTCCTCGCCTGGCATATGCCTTGGCAATGAGGTAGGAGACGCGTGCGCGCTGCTCTGGCGTAGTGACCTGCGCGATTGTGCCCTCGTTGCTGGGAGTGAGAATATCGGCGTCAAGCTCGAGAGCCCGCGTGTACTCGGTCATGGCGTGATCGACCTGGCCCATTGCCATCCAGGACTCCGCCAGGTTGAGGTGGGCGGGGGCACTGGACTCATCGAGCACGAGCGCCTGCTTCAAATAGCGGACGGCGGGTTTGTACTTCTTGTCGAGGAATGAAACGGCTCCCATGTTGTTGAGCGCGGAGGCGTTTCGCGGGTCATACTTTATGGCCAGGCCAAATTGCTTGTGGGCAATCGCCCGATTGTTCAGCTTGAGCTCGACGATTCCCAGCTTGTTGTTCAGCTCGGAATTCTGTGGATCGGTTTTCAGGGCCTGCTCATAGTAGGAGACGGCGATCCAATAGCTTTCGTGGATGCGCGCCAGGTCGCCCTTCAGTTCGGCCTCTTTGATTGCTTCAATCCTGTCTACTTTGGGCAGGTCAGGAACCAGTTCAGTGCTTGCATTCGCGGCCGCGCAAAGCGCCAGGCTCAATGCCGCCACAATCATCACGAGTCTTCGCATGGTGCATCTCCTTTGAGATCGGCAATTCGCGTTCGACGGTCAAGGTGCATTCCGCTTCGTGCGATCCGCTCTCAACATCGATTACAAGTAAAGACCTGAAGGGGGGCTCGAAACAACGCTATACCTGCTACCTGCCCGTTGAGGCGGAGGTTACCTGCAGACTGCGGCAGGTAAACTTCTTATTGTTCATTGACTTGCGGTTTGATTGAATCGAAGTGCGCGTAACGATCCGCCTGAAAACCGGCGAGAAAAAGGGGGGTTACCGGCCGTTACATGGGCTGTTACGCCCGCCGCATACACCGTTAAAGGCACCTGACGACAAATAAGTCCGCTAAGATGACATTCGGTTCGAAGATGAATATTGCAGATGCCGGCAGAGAGCGTCGAAGGATGATGGTAGAAACGCCAGAATCGATCGATCTTGAATCGCAGCGCGCGGAACTGCAGGCGTTGCTAGGTTCAAAGGAATTCACTCGCGCGCCCACGCTGGCGCTTCTGCTGACGTATTTGTGCGAGAGGCTGTTTGCCGGGGAGGCCAACCAGATAAAGGAGTATTCGGTCGGGGTTGAAGTCTTCAAGCGCGGAGCTTCGTTTGATCAGGATTCGGACTCGATTGTAAGAGTGGAGGCAAATCGACTGCGCAAACGGCTTGCCGAATACTATGCGGGTGAGGGAGCTACGCACCGGGTGCAAATCACCATCCCGGTGGGGCAATACGTTCCCCGATTTCAGCCGGGGCCGGGATGGCAACGAGAGAGCGCAGCGAGCGTGCCCGCCGGCGCCGCAGCGGGCCGGGCGAGCGCGGGGTCGGGCGCGGGGATGGGCGGGGAGAGCAGCGGGTTGAAGGGATGGATTCTTCGCGCAGGCCGTCATCCGTGGTGGATTGGGGCAGGACTCGGGGTGCTGCTGGTGGGATTTGGGTACGTCTGGGGTATCGGATCCGGCCGGCTCGGCCTTCGGAACCGTGGACAAGCGGAGCAAAACATTGAATCGGTTCAACCCTCCGTTCGGCCTGCCGATTCGCAGTTTGGTCTGCCCAATGGGCAGGAAGTGAGAATTCTGGCGGGCGGCAGCAGAAGCCTTGTGGATCATGCGGGCAAGTTTTGGAGCGAGGATACGGAGTTTGCCGGCGGCACAGCCGTGAAGGCCACAGTGCAGCAGATTTGGCGCACGCAGGATCCAGGTTTCTACCGGACGAGCAGACAAGGCCAGTTCAGGTACGATATTCCGCTGAAGAGGGGCAACTACGAGCTTCGACTGTATTTTGCCGAGACCGTATACGGCCCGGACTCTACCGAAACAGGAGGGGAAGGCAGCCGCATCATGGACGTGCGCGCCAACGGTAAAGCGCTGCTGACTCGCTTTGACGTAGTGGCCGACGCGGGAGCGAGCCGAACCGCCGACGTGAAGGTGTTTCCGGAGATAACGCCGGCGGCGGATGGGCAACTGCACCTGGAGTTTTCGGGAGAGAATGGGACGCAGGCCACTCTTTGCGCGATCGAGATTCTTCCTGGGGTTCGAGGGCATATTCGGCCAGTGCGCATCCTTGCCCGGCAGACACCTTATTACTCCAATGACAGCCATCTGTGGAGCCCGGATAACTATTTCGAGGGTGGGCAGTTAGCTGCTTACACTACCCCGGTAAGTGGGACTGACGATCCTGAACTCTATGAAACCGAGCGTTGGGGCAACTTTTCGTATGCGATCCCAGTATCGCCGGGGAAGTACTCTGTGACGCTCTACTTTGCAGCGCGCCACGGGGCTTGGGATGAGCCTTCAACGTCGGACCAGGGCAAGGTGGGCGTTGCGCATGTCTTCAATGTGTTCTGTAACGGGAGCGCGCTGTTGAAGGACTTCAACCTGGCCTTTGAGGCTCGGCGCTCGGATGTCGTGATCAGAAAGTTCGCGGACCTGGAGCCAAATGCGCAGGGTAAGCTTCTGCTGAATTTTGTTCCGGTGGATGGCTATGCGACTGTGAGCGGGATAGAAGTGCTGCCCGAGTAATTCATTCCAGCGGCAGGAGATTGAAAACCGGGCGAATCGAATCGAAAAGAAGATAATGAAAGCCAATCAGACCGCTGGCGCCGTGCCTCTTCGGTATATGCGGATCGACGTTTATGCCCGTAGGTAAATTGTGGCGCGTCAAGGGTGAGCTACTTGGCTATTTTCAATAGGGGACGATAGCATCGCTGCTTAAGGGATGATGAAGAGGGGGATTCGGGATGAATCCGAAGGTTGATGCTTTTTTTCGGAAGGCTAAAAAGTGGGTGGAAGAATCGGAGAAGTTGAGAGCGATTCTTCTGGAGTGCCCCCTGACTGAAGAATTGAAGTGGGGTGAACCTTGTTACACCTATCAGGGCAAGAACATCGTCCTCATAGGTGCTTTCAAGGAATACGTCTCGCTTTTGTTTTTCAAGGGCGCATTGCTGAGTGATCCGAAGAGCATTCTGGTGACGCCGGGGCAACTGCAGTCGGGGCGACAGATACGGTTCGAGAGTCTTCGAGATATTGTCAAGATGGAAACGGTTTTGAAGACCTATATCTATGAAGCTATTGAAGTGGAACAAGCGGGTTTGAAAGTGGCATTGAAGAAACATTCCGATTACATTATTCCGCAGGAACTTCAAGAGAAGTTAGATGAGAATCCGGCATTTAGGGCGGCTTTTGATGCACTGACGCCGGGACGGCAAAGGGGATATATGTTTCATATTGCCCAGCCGAAGCTATCGAAGACGCGGGAGTCGAGGGTGGAGAAGTGCACGGGGCGGACTTTTGAGGGCAAAGGGTTTAATGAGTTGGAGTAAGCCGTGTTCCGGGTGGGCTCGAGCACGATTGTTTATAGCGTGCCCTGGTCTTCAGGGTCACGGAGGGGGTGGCCGGCTTCGTACTTTGCGCGGTGAGCTTTGAGCCTGGCGATGAGGGTGGCTTCACCCTGTTTTTGGGCAAGGGCGATGGCTTGGTCGACCGCATCTTTGGCCTGGTCAAAGTGTCCGGCTTCAGCGTATGCGGCGGATAGCGTGTCGAGCACCGAGGTATCGCCGGACTTAGTCAATTCCAATGCTCGCTCTGCGAGGATCACGGCTTCTGGACCGTTGCGGACGGCGGCATCGGCGCTGGTCGCCATGAGGCTTGCAGCCAGCACAAGGACTGAGACGCGGTCGGGTTCTCCATCGAGCGCCAATCTTAGATGAAAGAGAGAATCGGAATACTTCTCCTGCACATAGAAAGCGAATCCTAAACCCTCGTGCGCTTCAAAGAACCGGGGCTCAATGCGGATAGTGTCATTCCACGCTGCGATCGCTTCATCGGCATTGTGCTCTTGCATCTGCGCGACGCCGAGGCTGTAGAAGGCCTCGAGGAAGTCGGGATTCACCTGCGTGGCTTTCTTGAGATAGACAATCGCTTCCTTCGACTTGCCCGCGGCCATGAGAGAACCCCCCAGGCCAAAGTTGACACGGGCGTCTTCAGGATCGACGGCGAAGGCCTTTTGCCAGGCGTCGATTGAGGCGTTCTGGTCTCCTTTGGCTTGAAGGTCTGACGCGTCATCCATCAGGCGGTAGAAGTCGGAGGCAGGTGAGGTGATATCGAGGATGCCATCCTGGGGAATATTGACAAACTCGGGCAGGTTGACTGCGCGATTGGAGGCGGTGGAGTTATCAATGAGGATGGGCGGGGAATCGTTGCCGTCGGCATCAATGTGGGTGAGATACATTTGCGTGTAAGGCGAGCGGCTCTTTGAGGAAAACACCAGCCAACGGCCGTTGGGCGAAAAGCTATGCCAGGAGTTCATGAGCGAAGTATTGCAGCGCATTCGGCGGGCAATTCCTCCGGTCGTGGGAACGATGTACAACTCGCTATCGGGGCGCATCAGTTGCGCATTGCGAGCTTTGACAAAGACAATCCAGCGCCCGTCGGGAGAGATCTTGGGGAAGCTATTGCTCAGTCCATTGTTGGAAGCGCCAAGAATTGGCTCAGCAATGCCACCCTTGCCGTCGTTGAAGGGCACGCGGTAGAGGTTGTACTGGATCTGCACTTCATTTGGGTCATTGGCTTCAGTCGGCAGGGGCACACCCTCGGGATGCGGTTCCCTGGCCTCGGCGCGGACGAAGACGATGTAATTTCCATCGGGGCTCCAGACGCCGTCGGTCTGAACATATTGCGGGTCATCCGCACCGGGCAGGGGCTGGCGGCGGCCGGTTTCGCGGCTGTACCAGGTGAGAATGCCGCGAGTGGGGTAAAAGACCTGAAGGAAGCGATAGTCTTTGAAGTTGGTGACAAAGTAGGAACTGCCAATCGACTGGTCGCGCCCGGCAAACGTGGTGAGCACATACTTGCCGTTGGGCGAAACCTGGGACATGAATCCCACACGCGACTTGCCGACTTGCATGTCCTGGTTCCAGGAGACTGTGTCTTCGTTGCGAATGGCCATGTGTGGCCTGACCGGAATGACCGCATAGAGGCCTTTGTCATTGGCCGGGCCATCTACATCGAGGCCCATGGTTTTGCCGTCGGTAGAGAAGGAATGACAGTTGGCGCAGGTGTGAAGCCCGGTGACCAGCAAACGGCTCTCAGGCTTGCCGATGTCGCGAAGCCGCCAGGCGATGAGGCTCATTTTGGCCGGGGCGAGCGGCTGCACTACATGGTTGTTTCCCTCGAAGGGCATGAGAGGAACATCGCGATAAAAGATGGGCGCGCCGACAGGGTCAAGTGAAGTGGTGAGGGTTACGAGGCCGCGGCTGACGGGGTGACCGGCTGAATCGAGGCCGGTGAACTCGACTGTGGCGGGGCGCTGAGCGGAGTGCTTTTTGATCAATGCCCAGGCTTCGGCCTCAGGCTGCCAGGTATGAGCGGCGGCCTGCTCCGGAGTAAGAAACGGCAGCTTGTTGGCAGTGGAGACACAACGCGGATCGATCTCGCTCAGTCTCATGCCTTCGCCGGCGGATTGCAGGCGCAGCGGTTTTGCATGGTCGGCAAAAGTGACGTCGATGCGCCAGGAATGGGCTGCCGGCTCAGCATCGCGCCAGAGGAAGATGGGCGCGATGATGTCGGGAGGGAAGATCGATCCATCCTGGGGATAATCCACGGTAATGGAGGCTTTGACGGGATCTGCTGCATTGTTTGCGGATGCGCTGGTTCCGCTTGTGGCGGCAAAAACGGTGTGGCTGGGCGGCCCGGACGACATAACGCAGTGGAAGAACGACACGAGAAGAGCCGCAGCCCCGAGAATCGGAGCCAATATCGCCAGCAATCGACGGGCCCTGTTGCGCGGCACTGTCTCTTTAACGCGAATGGCGGACCTCCCCGCTTCAGCGGCTGTGCGCTCCACTCCGTACTTTACTAAACGCCGCACAGCTTGTGGAAGACGGGGATCAATCCTGCGGTTTCCGGTCGCATTACCGGCAAGGATGGATTTCTGGTTGGGCTTTCTGGACTCCCGCCCTTCGAGCAAAGGGCGCTCGAAGGATGGGGCACCCGATCATTGTCAACTCCGAGGTCCCCAAGTGCGAGGGATCTCCACCCCACGGACGAGGACCTGTCCGTGGGGACCCCGGACCTGGGGCTCCCGAGGATTTTTGGAGTGTGATTTGAATCACACGGCGGGGTGTAAAAGGTCACTGCCCGGAGTTCGCGGCAAAGAGCAGACTCGAAATCCTGAGGGATTGCAAGTGGGTGCGCCTGCGGGCGTTGGGGGTTCGATGAGCTTTGCTACCGGGATGAAGACAATTGTTGTGGCGACAGACCTGACGGGCCAATCGGAAGCGGCTCTTGAGTACGCCCGCAAACTCGCCGGCGGCTACGGCGCCCGGATTGTGCTGGCTCATGGTACCGATCCAGTGGACTACGCCGCTGTCGACCCTGTGCCTGGCAGTGTGTTGCGCGGGATGACGGAAGAAGCGCGAACGGCGCTGGAAAAGCTTTCAGGAGAGTTGCTGCGGGAGGGGATTCACAGCCACTCGGAGATTCGCCAGGGAGCTGTGGCCGAGATGCTTGTGACCGTGGCGAAGCAATACGAAGCCGGGCTGATTGTGATTGGGACCCGCGGGATGCAGGGCGCGGGCGGCGTGATCATTGGGGCGATCGCGGAGCAAGTGGTTCGTTTGTCTCCGTGCCCGGTGCTTGCCGTGGCTGCAGACTGGAATGCGGGTGAGTTTCGGCCGATGCCGGGCGGCCCGGTGCTGTTGGCGATGGAACGGAACGAGGCGGCTGCATCGGCCGCGGGAACTGCGTACTCGCTGGCGGAGACGTTTCATCGGACGCTGATTGTTCTTCATGCGAGAGGTTCGGCCGAGGCCTCGGCATTTCTGAACACAAGCGCAACCACGCTGGAGGAGTTCGGCATTCAGCCGAGTGGGCGTACCCCTGTTCGCTGCGTGGTAAAAGACGGCAATCCGGCGGATGTGATTGTGGAAGCGATTCATCAATACCAACCCAGCATTCTTGTCGCCGGCGTGAAGCGGTCGAGCGAGACCAAGGGGCCGCACGGAACGGCCTTCGCGCTGCTGGCGCGGTCACGGGTTCCGGTGCTTTGCGTTCCGCCTGAGGCCGTCGCGATTTCCAATTCGCAGGAAATTGAAGCCAGGAGTGTGGCGACTCCGGCAGGGGTGAATTAGACCGGGAAGGTAAGAACGCGGAGCCAGGTACGAATCCGGGGCATGTGAGAACCGGAGACGAGCAACAAGGAAGGCCAAAAGCGAGCGACCTCTTCACTGGAATGGGAGCCAACTTGATGGACCGGCTGATTCGGTCCACCTCTCGTAATCAGAATTGGTGAAAACAAGGGCGCCCGAGAATGAAGGGGACCTTGAACAGCCTGTGACGTGGACGTGCTCACCCACTTCTGCGAGCAGCTTGGTATTCCCACAGCGACGAAAGGTCAACGAAGATCGGTTCGTAAGCGCCTGGTGGGAAGCGAGAGTGAGAAAGATGCAATTCGAGAATAAATTTGAGGAGAGGACCGGGGTAAAAACCGGGGAAAGGTCCGAACGGATGGACCTTGTGCATCCTCATCCGATTGCGGAATTGCTGGAGTGTCCTTCCCCCGCGCGTGATTTGCTCGATGTTTCAGCTCAGTTCATGGACTTTGAGGTTTGCGAGACGGTCTTCCGCCAGGGAGCGAGCTGCAGCGGACTGTATGTTGTCATTTCGGGACAGTTTGTGCGCAAGGCTGAGAGGTGGGAGACACGGCTGGTATTGGGATCAGTGCGGCCGGGCCAGTTGGTCGAACTTGGACCGCTGCTCTGCGATGGGAATCATAGCTACAGCCTGAGCACGCAGGAGGCCGGTACCTTACTGGTGCTTCCGAAAGAAGCGCTTTTTGAGTCATTTAGGCAGTATCCACCGCTCCGGATGCATTTGCTCGAAGAACTGGCCCGGGAGGTCTCGCGGGGATACATCGCCTGCTGCAGGGACTGGATGGCGAGAATGCGGCAGCGGACGAGTGGATTGACGGCAGACTAGCTCGGAAGCCTGTTGAGCAGGAAACCTCAGTAAAATCTGGGATTTCGCGGGGTTTCTCCCCTTTTATTCAACGAATGAATCCTATAGAGATGCGCTATACTCAAACCAGCTAGGACACTCGCAAATCTATGGCTTCATTCCATCCGCATCACCCTCCGGAAGATTGCATTAACTGTGAGCATCGCCACCTGCGCATGTTCTGCAATCTAACCCCCGAAGCGCTGCGGGATTACGATGGGATCGGAATCATGATGAGCCATGCGAGGGGAGCCAAGCTCTTCTCTGAGGGCGACCCGGCTCGGAACGTTTTTGTGATCTGTTATGGCCAGGTAAAGATCTCTTCGACATCGCGCGATGGCAAGACCATGATCCTGAAGATAGCCGGGCCGGGCGACGTGATGGGGCTGAGCGCGGTGCTGGCAAATGTTCCTCACGAAGTCACGGCGGAGGCAATTGAGCCTTGCCAGGTGAAGACGGTGCGGAAGCAGGAGTTTGTTGACTTCCTTGGCCGCCATGGGATCGCCAGCATGCACGCGGCTCAGTCTCTGTCGGGCGAATACCTGACGGTGTTTCATGATGCGAAGCGACTGGCTTTGTCGGGCTCCGCCGCGGGCCGCCTTGCCCGATTGCTGCTGGACTGGGGACACGCCGCGGCGAATGGCAAGCCTGAAATTCGTTTTACTATGGCTCTGACGCACGAAGAGATCGCCAACATGGCCGGTACTTCGCGCGAGACAGTGACGCGGCTGCTCAATCAGTTTCGGCGAGATCAATGGATCACGATCAAGGGAGCAAGCATGACGATCGTCAAGCCGGACCAACTCGAACGCCTGACCGCCTGAGACGGGTGGATCAGGTCACGAAATCGAACCAGAATCGCAGAGTTAAGAGACGGCCTGCGATTGTTTCTCGCGCCCCCTCGGATTTCCTCTTAAGAAAAGGCAGCTGAAGTCAGTCCTCAGGTCCGAGACCTGGGTATGGGGCAGGCGCGCGTGCTCTGAGCAGATTGTCGCGAATCGATACACTCGACAGCGGGCAATAGGAATCTCTCAATGACCCGCGGCAGGTTGAGCGCGTGCAGATGATTAATGGGCTCTCAGAGTGATCCGATATTCCGACTGAGGCCTTGGAAAGAACTCAGGCTCACCGACGGGAGCGAAACACGTGTTGGCGGAGATCAACGAGCAGACAGTCGTGAACGCCAGCCGGCAATTCTGGGAGCAGATGCTGCAAATGAGTGTTGCGGCGGTGGCCCCTTCTGAGGAAACGACGCTGTCGGCTGGACACATGGCGGGCGTTGTTGCGCTCTCGGGAGTGTGGAGGGGCAGCATTGAAGTGAGAATGGCAATTAGTTTGGCTTATGAAGCGACCGCGGCGATGCTGATGCAGCAGGTTGATTCAGTTGTCGAGGCGGACGCTCTGGACGCGACGAAGGAGATCGCGAACATGATTGCGGGAGTGATCAAGTCGTCGTTGCCGAGGCCATGCACAATGACGGTC
>Ga0182015_10004783_pt1 | contig 14387 bp, 10 predicted proteins | sample 712P3MmetaG_FD_120478 | JGI IMG/M metagenome (GOLD analysis project Ga0182015, IMG submission 120478) | Permafrost microbial communities from Stordalen Mire, Sweden - 712P3M metaG | ecosystem: Environmental > Terrestrial > Soil > Wetlands > Permafrost | place: Sweden: Stordalen | collected...
CAGGCAATATCGTTGTCTCCAAAGATCGCTGCTTGTTCCTGGACTGGGCCGAGGCCTGTGTCGGCCATCCGTTCCTCACGTTTCAGTACCTCATGGAACACTGGCGGAGGTCTCGCGGCACAGACGCTCAAACAGAAAGTGCGCTCCTTTCGGCGTATACAACTCCATGGCACTTCTTCCTCTCGCCACGGGAAATCGCTACGGACCTTCAAGTCAGCCCGCTCCTGGCCACCTTCGCTTATGCCTTCGCTGGCCTCGCATCGCGACGCCCCGACTCCCTTCACCAAACACAATCGCCGGGATACTTGCGCAGCCTCGTGCGTCGAATGAAGCGCGAAGCGGACGCACTGCAGGAACGGAGACTCACATGTACCCGATAGCGTCTCCTCCGTTTTCTCCCGTCGAACCCGTGGTCGATATTCTTCACGGTGTTCCGATCACCGATCCCTACCGGTGGCTGGAAGATCAGAACTCGACGCGGACGCGCGATTGGATAGCAGCGCAAACGCGCTTTGCGCGCGCCTACCTTGATGGGCTTCCTAAACGGGAATGCGTCCGTGAACGCGTTCGAGAACTTCTCGACACGGAGATCCGCGACTGTTTTCTGAGCTTCGAAGCTGGCTATATTTTCCGGAAGCGTCTTACTGGCGAGGAACAACCCTCGATCTATATGCGGCACCGATCAGGCGACGACGATGAACTCTTGGTAGACCCGGCAATGCGTGGAACCGGGAAATATACCTCGGTTAAGCCGCTCCGCGTTTCCCGGGATGGGAATCTGCTCTTATATAAGGTCATGAACGGAGGCGAACGAAAGGGGGCTTTTGAAATTCTCGACATCGCAAATCGCACAGTCCTTCCCGACGTTCTCGCCCATGGTTATCTGTACGGATTTGCGTTTGCCCAAGATGGCCGAGGGTTCTACTACGTTCACGAGCCTACGGACGCACCGGGAGCGTTCCACCATGCCGCGTACTACCACAACCTCGGATCACGATTTAAGGATGACCGGGAGGTCTTTAGTATCGGAGAAGACAAGAACGCCCGCCTCTCGCTAGTTGCCGGAAAAGAGCAGCTCGGAATCCTCGTCTACCACTTTCGTGAGCGTACCTTCACAGATTTCTACCTCTGGAACCCGGGAAGTGAAGACGACCCGACGCCTGTTCTGCGCGGTGTGGATTGGCTGTTCGGGCCCCGATTTGCGGAAACCCGCCTTCTGGCGATGATCGACCGGGATGCCCCCAATCGAAAAATCGTCGAGGTACATATCCGCAGAGATGCAGAACCATTGCTTATCGACATCATTCCTCCGACCGACGCGGCCATTCAATGCTGGATGATTTCGGATCATCGCATTCTCGTTTCCTACGCGCACGAAGCCACCACACAGATCAACATCTTTTCTCTGTCCGGGGTACCGCTCGGCCAAATTGCCGCAACAGACGGCGAGACGATTCGGCTTGCCAAAACAGAATCCCTGGATGACGAGGTACTCCTCGAACGCGAATCCTTTGTCGAGCCCACCCGTATCTATCGCTTCAATCTTCACTCCGCCAAGCAACAACTCTGGACGCCATGCGACACGGCATTTCCTTCGTTGAATTACACCCATTCGAAGGTGTCCTATAACGCCAAAGACGGGACGACCATTCCTATGTTCCTCGTGGGCCGCCGGGACGTGCTCTCCACAGGGGCACGCCCGACGGTCATGACCGCATATGGAGGCTATGGAATTCCTATGACTCCGCGATTCAGCGTCCTCGTTGCTTTCCTGATGGAACACGGTTGTCTCTTTGCACTACCGAACATCCGCGGCGGATCGGAATTTGGAGCGGAATGGCATCAGGCTGGCAAGAGACGGAATCGCCAAGTCGCTATCGATGATTTCCTGAGCGCCGCGGAATCGCTCGTCGACACTGGGAGGACAACGCCGGACCAGTTGGCCATTTTTGGAGGATCGAATTCCGGGTTGCTTGTGGGTGCGGCGATCACCCAACGCCCGCAGCTGTTTCGCGCGGCGCTATGCATGGTCCCGCTCCTCGATATGTTGCGTTTCCACTTCTTCGACAAAGCGGATGAGTGGAAAGACGAGTTTGGAACTGCGGAGGATCGCCAGGACTTCGAGGCTCTGGGCAGCTACTCACCGTACCACGCTGTGCGGGACGGCACAGCCTACCCGGCAACTATGTTCGTCTCTGGCGACGCCGATCAGAATTGCAATCCACTCCATGCGCGCAAGATGACCGCGCGGCTTCAGGCTGCCAGCTCTTCCGCCGGTCCGATTTTTCTTGATTACAGCGAGTTTCGTGGTCATTCGCCGGTACTTCCCCTGAACCATCGTATCGACGCCCTAGTGGATCGACTGGCATTCCTGTGCGACCGTCTCGGAGTAAATGTCTGAACTGAGGAGCGCCCCATGTTTTTTCTCTTTTCGCGCGCGTATCTGCATCTGATCCGTTTCGACCGTCATCTGCTCGACGGTCATTTTGCTGCCCTGTACGAGGCAGTCGGCCGACACCCGCTCGGAAAGCGCACAACCAGAACCGATATGGCGGAGCGCGTCTGTTCGGCAGTTGATGTTGCATGTATCTGGTACTGGAAGGAGGTGTTCCGTCTGCAGCGCTCCGCCGCCACCGCCTGCCTTCTGAGGTCACACGCGTTGGTTGCAGATCTCGTCATCGGAGTGCAACACACTCCATTCCGAGCCCACGCCTGGGTCGAAGTCGACGGCCGCGTCGTCAACGATAGACCGTACATGCACGAAATGTACGCCGTCCTCGACCGCTGCTGAGATCGAAAAGCACGAAAGAGAGCAGGAAGGAAACGATGAGCGTTCAATTTGGAAGATGGAACTTCGACACCAAGGAACCCGATCCGGATTATTTCGCGTCCGTCCGCGCGAGTCTCGCATCCTACGGGCCTGATGGGCACCGTGAATATGCGGGACCGGGGATACGCATTCTCTATTTACCGTTTCGTACGACGAAAGAGTCGCGTGGAGAAACACAGCCTTGGGTATCCGCCTCCGGCCGGGTTTCCACCTGGGACGGCCGCCTCGACAATCGCGAACAGCTGGTCCGCGAGTTACAACCCGTGGTCTCCGCAGACCACTCTGACGTCTCGATTGTTTCAGCTGCGTACGATCGCTGGGGCGTAGGTTCTCTTGCAAGATTGCTCGGCGATTGGGCACTGTCCGTCTGGGAGCACTCTGCACAAACATTGCTTCTGGCCAAAGACTTTTTGGGAAGCCGCTGCCTTTACTACTCGCTCGAAGATGGCTGCGTCACGTGGAGCACGATCCTCGATCCGCTGGCGACGTTCGCCGGACACCACCCCCGACTACAGGAGGAGTACATCGCCGGATGGCTCTCCTTTTTCCCGGCAGCCCATCTCACGCCGTACGCCGAGATCTACTCCGTGCCCCCAAGTGAGTGTGTCCTGATTCGAAACAAGCAGGCGTCTATTCAACGCTATTGGGATTTCGATTTCCACAAACGGATTCTCTATACCGCGGACGCCGAATACGAAGAGCACTTTCGTAGTCTCTTTACTCAATCGGTCTCGCGTCGCCTCCGCGCCGATGCGCCGGTCCTTGCGGAACTTAGCGGTGGAATGGACTCTTCTGCAATTGTCTGTGTGGCGGACCGCGTGATTGCTGAAGGACGAAGCGAAGTGCCACGACTCGACACCGTGTCCTATTACAACGATTCGGAACCCAACTGGGACGAGAAACCCTACTTTGGCAAAGTCGAAGAACTCCGCGGCCGAATGGGATGTCATATCGACGTAAGCTCACCAGCGTCGTTCCAGTTCGACTGTGACGGGCAGGGCCTCCCGGCAATGCCAGGGTCGAAACGCCGTCGGGTAGCTGCCTCAAAGTTTGCGGAATGCCTCGACTCCCAAGGAAATCGCGTGGTCCTATGCGGAATTGGTGGAGACGAAGTTACCGGAGGTGTGCCGACGCCGCTTCCAGAACTCCGCGACCTCTTGGCCGGAGCGCACTTCATCGGGCTGGTTCGTCAACTGAAGGCTTGGGCACTTCACAAGAGAAGGCCTTGGTTTCAATTGTTTTTTGACGCCGCGCGCGGTTTCTTTCCCGGGGAAGCGCAAAATCAGACGCAAGCACCTTGGGTAGACCCGCATTTCCTTACGCGCTTTCGAATGGCTTTTGCAGGTTATGAAACGAGGCTCAGCCTTTCGGGTCCTCCGCCAAGCTTCCAAGAACACCTGAGTACGCTTAACTGCCTGCGCCGCCAGCTTGCCTGTACAGCACCATCGTCAAAACCACTTTACGAACGACGCTATCCCTATCTCGACCGGGACCTGCTCGAGTTCCTGTATGCCATTCCCCAAGAACAACTGGTGCGTCCTGGTCAGCGTCGTTCGCTGATGCGCCGTGCGTTGGCCGGGATTGTTCCTGCCGAAATCCTCGATCGCAAGCGAAAGGCTTTCGTTACACGAGCCCCTCTTGCCGCCCTTTCCACGGGGGGCGCTTACTTGGCCGCTTTAACAAACCACATGGTCAGTGGCTCGCTGGGATTTGTGAATCCGCAACTCTTCTTCGACGCCCTAGAGAAAGCCCGTCTTGGACAGGACGCGAATTTCGTCGCCATCGACCGAACTCTCGTGATGGAAGCTTGGCTCCGATGCTTGACCGATCGGAATGCAATTTGCATTTCGATGCCCCAGAACCCGGAGCGCCGTGCTCTACACGATCGCGCGGCGAGTACACGGCCCGCGGAGGCAAATCTATGAAACGCTACCAGATACTTCTGTTACTTTTTGCGCCGCTCGGAACGGTTCTGGCCGTCCATGGCCAACGGCCAGATGCAAACACAACCCTGCCCTCCCCCACGGAACTCCGCTATCACGACCATCTTCCAAACGAACCGCTGCCTGACACTCTAGACCCGGCACAATTCCGAGAAAATCCCACTGCATTTGTCGCGTATGCCCTAGCCGGCCGGATCGGGTCGACACTCTACCAGGTTCCATGTTCTTGCGGCTGCGACAAGGAGCAGGGCCACCAAAGCCTCCTCGATTGCTTCACGAGCAGACATGGAGCTCTGTGCCACATCTGCCAGAAGGAGGTTTTGTTCTGTTTTCTTCAGAACCAAGAACACAAAAATGCTGTGCAAATCCGGGAGGAAATGGCGAGGGGCGGCGCGTCGAGACTCGATCTAAAAAAGCTTGCCGGCCGTTTCTACACGCAGATACAGAAGTTCGCCAACTGACCCGGTAGATACTCTTCTGGCAGCCAGAAACAAAATCGCTGCAGGCGGCAGAAGATTTTTCGGGATAGAAACAGGACAACCGATGGACACAACGGCACCGATTCCAAAACTCACGAATTCAGCTAGCTAGCTGGGTAGCAAAACATCACTCAGAAAGGAGGTGAACAACAATGAAATATGAAAAGCCCGAAGTAGTGCTCATCACGTCTGCGGTGCTCGGCATCCAAGGCTGCACCCAAAAAGGCCCACACAAGCCGGACTGCGACGGCGGTGAGGAACCAACGGTCGGTGCATACGAAGCCGATGAGTAGAAGGACGCCGGAGCGCCCGAACCCGTTCGGGCGCTCCGGCATATTCAAGGTACGGGTCGCGCTTGGTCTCCTTTGAGGTATTTCTCAAACCACGCGATCATACGGTTCGCAATGTCAAGTTGGTTTCTGTATCCGTTGGCCTGGTGGCCCTCTCCTTCATACTTAGCGTAGGTCACGACTTTTCCGAGCCTCCGCAAGCCCACAAATAGTTCGTCGGCTAGGAACGGTGCTACGGCAGTGTCTTTCGCTCCATGGATGATCAATAAAGGAGTGTGCACGGCATCGAGGTAAAAGAGGGGCGAATTCTCGATATACCGGTCTCGAAATTCCCAGGGGCTGCCTCCCATCCGGGGCTGGCCTTTTTCCGATAGATTCCCAAAGGCCGTACCGTCCCTCGCCATCTCCCCATAAAAACTCACGAGGTTGGCTATACCATTTGTCTCGACCGCCGCCTTGAAGCGGCCAGTCTGCACGATGAGCGAGAGCGTACTGTAGCCACCGTAGCTGTGTCCCATCACGCCCAGACGATCGGGGTCCGCAATTCCTATCTCAATCACTTTGTTGACCCCGGGCAGCACTGTTTTCGCTAAGTCTCTCATCGGAGTTCCGACGTGTTGCGGCGCGTCCGGGAAAAGGACCGCCATGCCGCGCGTCGCCAGGAGCTGTGCGTTCAGGTATCCCTCGGATGCAAAGTACCCACCAAATTGGTTGAGAGAATCCGACAACGGCAGCCCTCCGTATACAGCCACGACAAGCGGATAACGCACCCCTTTGCGATAGCCGGAGGGAAGGATCAGCGAGCCGTGCAATTGCACACCGTCCTCGTCCAGCCAGTCGATCAGCTCCGATTTTCCCATCCGGTAGTCGTCGAGAGCTTGATTGAGATGCGTAAGGCGCGCAGGAAAATGAAACTCGGCATCCGCCGTCCAGATTTCCGGCCAGCGCTCTGCATCTTGCGCAATGTAGGCGATGCGTTTCCCGAACTCCGAGACCGCGGCGACATGGCCCTCAAGAAGAGTGAAACAGCGGGAGGTGTAGCATTCCCCTCGCTCCAGAAGCCTCGCGCTCTCTCCCGTTGTTACGTCGATCTTGTAGAATCCGTCGCTACCGCTCGAAGCGTTTCGCGTCACCACAACGACCGACTTCCCGCCCGTTTGCGCAAAAATGAGGCCCTCAGAGCTCGACAGCACTTCTTCCATCAAGTGATCTGGAATGCTCGCAACCTTTTGACAAGTGCTGTGCAACAACGAGCCACGCCACAAATCACCTTCGCTGATCCAGTAGAGCGTTTCACCGCTTTTGTCCCAAAGTGGAATGGACGACGAAGGATTTCGCATCTTTCCAAAAGAGTCGAACGCGACAGAGGTCTCTCCGTCCGGTTCCTGACCCGTAGCACATAGCCCTCGCAGTTCCCCGCCCGCCGCTCCCGCCACAAAGATGTTCCGCCCTGGAGGACTCGCCCCTTCTGAGCGATATGCCAGCAGCAAGCCGTTCGGCGACAAACTGAAGGCGTCAGCGTGTCGCAAGCTAACTTCGGACACCACTCTCGTCGCTTTCTCTGCCGAAACGCGAACAACCGTCAAGTCATAGAGGACTTGCTGAGCCCCGGCCATTTGCTGTCGCCGCGGGCTTGAATAGGCAAGCGAATCTCCATCTTGCGATAGATGAAAGGCACCAATGCGCCCATACGGAACAACCACTTCACTGTCTCCGCTTCGCACATCGACCGATACCACCCTTCCCAGCGTCCGATCGAGGTCGGTTGTATCGGACCGATCCATCTCGCCCTTGCGCGATTCTTCTCTACCTGCCTCGTAGACCAATACGCTCGGGCCGTTGGCCTGCTCGTTGTCTTCTTCACTAACCATTCCTACAAGCTCGCCTCCTTCGATCTTCGATTCGGACCGTCCCGGATCTCCCGTAACGGCTATGTAGACTCTACGACCGTCCCTGCTCCACTCGATTCGCTCCGCACCAGCCCTCCGGACTTGAAACTCCGATGCTTTCCTGATTCCTCCCGCCCTAGCATCCCAAATCCAGAGCTTCGCTTTACCGCTCCCGTCTCTATTGGATAGAAATGCGAGCAACCGGCCATCCGGTGACCAACTGGGGGACCAATTGTCGCCGCTTCCTCCGGTTACGTTCGTTGTGCCGCTGTCCACTGTGTCAGTAACCAGAATGTCGCAAGCTACCGCAAACCAAGGGACGCCATTGCGAACAAAATCTGCGTCCGCTTTGGTCACCTGACGCCGCAACCGAACCATGTACGCGAGCCGCCTGCCATCCGGCGAGAACTCCATCGGCGCAAGTTGGCCAGGCGATTGCATTTGCACAACGTATTCTGGAGGGACGGGAGCAACTGGTTGCGCACCCGCCGTTGCAATCCGGGTGAGAAGAACGCAACCCAGCAGCAATCCAATTCGTATGTTTGCGCAACTCGTAAGCATAGTTACTCCCTGACCTGCGCGCCGGTTTAGCCACGGTACGATCGGAAGACCTCCGGCGAGGCGTCTCTCTTCTGGGCATCGAGTGGAATAACGACAATGCTTTTGTTGGTTAGAACATGAGGCGCAGAGCCAACTGCACGGAACGCGGCCCGCCTACTTGGTAGAGAGGATCGAAACCTCCCGAACCCAAACTTCCGTTCGAAAGGCTCTGCGCGAGCGTCTGCGAGGAGACTCCGAAGTCGGCCATCGCGAATTGATTGTTGGGGGAGCCAAAATTGGGGTGGTTCAAAACATTAAATATCTCCGCGCGGAACTGCAGTTTCAGGGAATCGCGCAGCGGGAAGTCGCGGTGAATCGAAAAATCCCACTGTGCCGCCGGAAATCCGCGCAACGCATTTCTTGGCAGGTTGCCCTCACGGATCGGATTCCCCGTTGCTGGGTCTGTCGGCGGATCAGCGAACGCGTTTGGGTTGAACGCCTTGCCGCCGGGATACTGCGATCCGTATAAATAGAGCGGCTGGCCAGGCACGATGTCGGGATGAATGCTAGCTTGGATGCCTTGGTCTAGTTCGAAAAAATTAGCGTCTGTGACGTCCACCGGTGGTGCGGTGCGAACGACGACAAAGGTTTGCAGTGACCAATGACTCAAGGCAGCGGCGAAGGGCGACTTCCAGTGAGTCTCTGGAACCTCGTAAGTCAGTCCTGCTGTAAACGCATGTCGAATGTCGAAGTCGGACGGACCTCTGGTCGAGATCCCCGGCAGCCCCAGAGATCCCCCGTTCGAACCGTCGTCAATCGAATGAGACCAAGTATAAGAACCGAGAACTTGCAGCCCGCCGGACAACCGGCGCTGAAACTGCAATTGCAAAGCGTGGTAGTCCGAGGTCGCGGTGTTGTCGACGAAGGTCCCGAAAAGGTTCGGATTCGTCGATGGGAACAGAACTGCCGTTGACTGGATCAGCCGCCGACCCTCCGCCCCGATGTACGTTGCGGAGAGCATTTGGTCCTTGCCGAGCGACTGCTCCACGGAAACGTTCCATTCTACGGTGTATGGCAATCGGAGATTCGGATTGAACGCGAGCACATTCGCGAGAATTCCAGTGTCCGATATGGGCGGCGGTACAATCTGACTGGATGTCCACGGAAACGGCTGGTTCACAACCCTATTAAAGTTGCCGAACGGCGGGGTGTTGCCACCAATCAGATTTCCGGCCTCGGAACTTGCCAAGTCGTAAAATACTCCAAATCCGCCACGGACCACCGTTTGCCATTCCCCTCTTTGGGAGACTTCGTATGCCAACCCAATCCGCGGGGCGAAATTCCAATAGGTAGTCTTGAACGGAGGCGTGCCGGGCCGCGCGATCCCCAACCGAGAGAAATCACTGAGATTGTATCCGGTTACGGCCGGAATATTGGGACCGTCGACGGTTGCAGGCGCGACATCCAAATCCCACCGCAGCCCATAGGTCAGGGTGAGATGGGGAATCAATCGCCAAGTGTCCTGCGCGTAGAGGCCCACATTTCGGAATAGTGGGTCAACTGGGGCGAAAGCCAGCACCGTTCCCGTGCCGACGCCCCCCATGGCGATCGGCACGCTGCCGAAAGAAACAAACTGCTCATACGACTCAGGCCTGTAGGTCGGGAATAAACGCCGGTAGTCCACGCCGAACTTGAAGCTATGCGAATACTTTTGCCACGAGAGGCTGTCCACCAAGTTGATCTGTCGCTGCGTATTGTGAGCCTCGGGTCCAGCCGCCAATCTGGCGGGGGTTAGACTTAAAATCTGCAGCTGAAATAGCGCGTTTCCGGTTGTGTAGGGACTTGGAAACGGCAGGCTACTGACGGGCACTGCGCCGCCAAAATCATCCATGAAAGAATAGCTCTTCGCGTTGGCACTGCTGAAGTTGAACCTGAGATCGTCACTTACCCTACTGGAGGCGGCCCAGGTTGCTCCCACGGTGGCGGTTTCCGTGGTGATCTGAAACGGTTCTTGCACGCTGAGGGCAGCAAGCCCACCCAAAGACCCACGCGAAACAAACGAGGAAGGAGAGTAGTTGAAACGTCCGAACAGACTCCAGCGGTCGTTCACCCTGTGATCTATCCGAACACTGTAGGCGTCGAGCGACGAAGGGTCCGAATAGCTGGCATTGAATTGCGCCGTTCCGGTCGACACGTCATCCGGCCCGTTCGCCATGGGGTAGGCGTTCAGGTATGGCTGAAGTGCGGGGGCAGCGTTCTGACGCGCGGCCACATCTGGCACTACGCTCAAGGCGGTTTGCGGCAGGCGGAGGCGTAAACCTTCATAGGAGAAGAAGAAAAAGGTTTTGTTCTTCAGAAGTGGGCCGCTGAACGTACCACCGAAATCATTTTGCCGCTCTTCCGGTTTGGACAAGCCCTTCTCACCGGCGAACCAATCGTTGGCGTCGAAAGCGTCGTTTCGCACGTAGTCAAACAAAGTGCCATGAAACTGACTTGTGCCAGAACGCGTAAGGAGAGAAATCTGCGCCCCGGGTGTGCGCCCGAATTCCGGAGCAAAGGTCGACGTTTGGATCCGGAATTCCTGTAAGGCATCGACCGACACCAGGCTGTTCGTTCCTCCCGAAGCGCTGAATGCTCCGACAGTTCCTCCCAAACCGTTTCCCGCGATGGGGCTCGCACCGATGCCAATGTTCGCGCTTACGCCATCCACCATCCAATAGTTCGAGGCTGCTCGCTGTCCGTTCACGCTGAACTGTCCGGATTCTTGAGCGGTAGTCGTTGTGACTACCACACCGGGTGTGAGTTGAATCAGAGTCTGAAAACTTCTCCCGTTCATCGGCAAATTCTCTGCAAACTGACGATCCACCACCGTGCTCACCACCGCGTCTGTGGTGTTAATCAGTGGCGCCCCGCCTTCGACGGTTACCACCACGGATGACGCACCAATCGGAAGCTTGAAATTAATCGACAACGCATCTTGAACGTTCAAGACGATGTCGGGCTTGATGATGGCCTTGAAACCGACCTTGGAAACCTGAATGCGATACGGTCCGGGCGGCAGATTCGGGAGGGAATAAATCCCCTCGCTGTTGGTCGAGGTCACATACTTCAGACCGGTCAGATCGTTTACCGCAATGATCTCTGCGCCGCCGATCGACTTTGTTTCCGGGTCAAGCACAATCCCGGTGATCGAACCGTCCGGCGACTGCGCTAGAACGGAACCACTCGAGAGGAACAATAAAACCAGGAACAGGGCCGCCAAGTTTCTTCGCACGAAGGCTCTCCTATCGCTGCAAGAGATGTGCAGACTTGTACGGTCTACTGAGCAAGTACTCGCGGCGGTACCACGGCAGCCCCGAAATCATCGAAAGACACCCCTGCCAAGACCCTGGCGCGTAGCCTACTGCTCGCTTCACTTTGATGTGGAGTTCTTCTTTTTCCGTCCGGAATTCCGGACGCAGAGGTCCGTCCCTCTAACCTATTCCCTATTCGCTCATGGATGATTCGCGTTTACTTTGAGGTAGGCAAACAGATGGGGCGCGCCGCTGGGCTTCTCGCTCCCGCCATGCGGCTCGACAGTCACAAACACAGCGTCAATCTGCTGCAGGGTTTTTGCATCATTGAATTTCAAGACCCACCGCTTCTTCGCAAGATTGTCCTCGTAGAAAATGCCGAGGTTCAGTGCCTGCGTGCGGTCCGGGCCTCGCCATCCCCACGCCTGGAAAGTGCTCGCGTTTCTGTATCCGGGCACATCGGACAAATCGTAGGCATAAAAGATCAGCGACTTCCCTTTCGTGTAAAAAACGCGCCCAAATGCTTTCTGCGTTTCGCCCTTTTTCTCCACGTCGTACACTTCGGCGACATACAGGTCTCGGGCACCCATGAGTTCACGAATGTCGCGGTCGTGCGAGAGCAGTTCCTGTTGCTGATCGGTGGTGTGTTCCTGCTCATTCACGGTGCGCGAGAGTTGCGCGACGGACGCTTGGAGGCGCGCCACGTCGCCGGAACGCTGTTGCTCCAGGTCGGTCAGCTTCTTTTCCGACGTCCCAAGCGCCGCCTGCTCCGTCTTCAGTTGCTGCGCGAGACCGTCTCGCTGCTCGGCCAATTGCTTCTTTTCTTCCTCGCCGGTCTGGGCGGCCCTCTGCTGTTCGAGCTGCAAAGCCTTTAGCTTCGCGATTTCAGCCGATTGCAACGCCATCTGGCCTCGAAGGTCATGGATCGCCTTGTCGCGGTCCGCAAGTTCCGCGTAGGCCGTATCGCGATCACGGTTCACAGCCTCCACCGCGACGCTGGGCGGAACGGATCCGCCAGTTCCCTGCTCACGTCTTGCCACAACTACGCCACGGTAAACCCCAGTCTTGTACGCCAGAATTCCGAGCGTCAGGCAAAGCACCAGCACTGCAGCGAGCGGTAACCAGAAATGGAACCGGTCAACCGTTGGGCCAAAGCGACTTCTGGCTTGGACCATAGGAAAGGAGAAGGAGGAGGAGGGGGAGGGGGAGGGCGGTTCACCTTCGCGTGGAGATTTTGAGCGTTCTGTATTTTCCTCGGACAACCGCTGGAAGAAAGCAGCTTCTGCTTTCTCAACCGAGAAGGAAGGGTTTTCTTCGGGAGTATCGCGGGCAAGCTCAGGAGCTAAGGCGGGAATTTCTTGATCGACGACCGTCTCGAACTGCTTCATCGCTTCACGGCATGCCGAGCATAAGGCGAGATGCTCCTCCAGCCTGGTCCGCTCTTCCGCGGTCAGACTGCCCGTGGTCGAGAGCGCGCATAGTTCGAGAAATTCTTCGTGCGGTCCCATGGATGACCACACCTCGTCGTTCGGCTTCCCCTCCCTGTCTACCATACCGTTTCTTGGTCCCGCAATTCACTTGCCTGGGAGCGCTTTTCGGGGAATCGCCGAGTTCTTGCTGAAGGGTACCCTACCATCTGGCCCGCCGTGGTCCAACTATCTTCTCTTTCCGTCCGGAATTCCGGACAGCCCTAGCCCTATTCCCTGCTTCCGGTCGTCTGCCTCTGCACATCCCCCATCACCTATACCCTGCACCAATCACCCCAATCCCCTGTCTCGGGGGCATATTTTTGCGGAGCTTGTCCAAGCCCCTATAATAATGATGCTTCACGTTCCCTTCCGACTGCCCCAACTGGCCGGCAATCTCGCCCAGGGTGTATCCCTCGAAGAAATAGAGTCTTAGGGTCTCGCGCTGGTCTTCGGACATCTCATCCAGAGCCTTACGCAGCCTTTCCCTGCCGAAATGGGCCTCAATGGATTGGTCGTAGAGTGGCGCGGCAGGGGCCGCGGCCTTCGCGGCGCGTTCCTCGGCTGCAACCGGAGCTTGGCAATGCCTCGCGTTCAGATACCTGCGACGAGTAAAGGAACGCTGGTACGTCATCAGCGCAATCAGCGAACGCGCCGTCCCCTTGGAGCTATCGAACACCGAGGCTCTTCGCGAGATCAGCAGAAAGACATCCTGCACCAGGTCATCCGCGTCCGCCTCATTTCGGAGGATTCGTTCCGCGATACTCCACACCATTCGGGAATAACGGCGGAACAGAAGGGCCAGCGCCTCGTTGTCGTCGTTGCAAATCCGGGCAATCAGCGTCTCGTCGGAGGGTTCATCCGCCGGAGCTCTCGTATCCTTATATATAGGGTAAACGGACGCCTCTTTCTCTTTGCTAAGAGGCAGGGCGGGAAACCGGGCGGCTGGGAAAGAGCTCGACATCAGTTCCGCCCCTCGCATAGGAAGAAAATAGTATGGAAACAGGGAGGACCAGAGCGATGAAGTGGAGCGCGCATCTATTTCCGGCGCTCGCTGACAGGGCTAACTTTCTGTTTCAAGAGCTGTTCGGTGGAACCGACAGACTTCAGCTGCTCGAAACTCCATTCGAGTAGCACCGCGCCGAAGTTGGCTAGCGTTCGTTTCTCACGGGCGGCGTATTTCTCAAGCTCGGCCCGCATCTCCTGGCCGACCCGAACGCTGACTTGAACTCTCCATTCTCCCATTTTCTGTCTTTATAAATAGCGTTGGAACCATCCAGTCACAACAATCCGATTAACTTCTATCGGTGGCATAACTGGAGTTGTTCCCCCGAAAAGGTTGAATCACTCGCTGCGCGAGGTCGTGCGACCTGCATGGTCGAGAGTTTCTCGCTGGCGGCTCAGCCGCCAATGATCCGTTTGCTCACGCGTCAGCATCGCTTCGAGAAACCCGACATTGAGAGCGCATCTCAATTCTTCGAGCCGGATCTCGCATTCTTTCAGAGTCTGTCCAGGCAAAATGCGGAGGGCTTCCAGCCGTTGCAGAACGCGAATCAGGGAATCGACGTTCTTATTCCAGAGATAAAGCTCGCTGTAGATGTCGGTTCTCAAGATTCTGCCCTTCCCGTCGTCTACTTTGCTCTAGCACGTACTCTGG
>Ga0182015_10004784_pt1 | contig 14386 bp, 14 predicted proteins | sample 712P3MmetaG_FD_120478 | JGI IMG/M metagenome (GOLD analysis project Ga0182015, IMG submission 120478) | Permafrost microbial communities from Stordalen Mire, Sweden - 712P3M metaG | ecosystem: Environmental > Terrestrial > Soil > Wetlands > Permafrost | place: Sweden: Stordalen | collected...
AGTGGCTGGCGATGGCCTTCGCACAGCTCACGTTTCGAGAGAGCCTTCGCGATCTGGAGTCGTCGCTGTGCTCCCGCTCGGAGCTGCTTTATCAGATGGGCTTTCGGAGTCATGTGCGGCGTTGACTCATCTTCTCCGCGAAGCTTTCAATTCGGGCACCATGCGTCACAAAAAATGTCCCGTTCGGCTTGGCCCAAGGTGCTCGTCCCTGCCGGCAGCGGCGGCGCTGAATGGAATCTTTGCCGCAGCTGCCATGCTCTTGGCCGGAATGCCGGCGTATTCCCAGACGGACACAATCCCCCCGAACGAGAACCTGCTGGCCGAGGGAGTCCCCGCTGTCCCGGCAGCCCTGGCCTCGACCGTGGCGCGGTACACGAACTATCGGACGGCCTCGTTTGCCGGCTGGGACCCCACGAGGCGCGAGATGCTGATCTCAACGCGCTTCGCCGACGTGCCCCAGCTGCATTCCGTGAAATTCCCGGGCGCCGCCCGCAGCCAGCTGACCTACTACCCGGATCCTGTGGTCTCCGCCAGTTTTCAGCCGACCAAGGGTGACTACTTCATCTTCACGAAGGACACCGGCGGCGGCGAGTTCTACCAGATCTACCGCCAGGGCGTCGCGACTGGCGATGTGACGCTGCTCACGGACGGCAAGTCCCGAAACCTTGGCGGCGTGTGGGCCGAGGACGGCTCCAAGATAGCCTATAGCTCGACGCGTCGCGACGGCAGCGACGTGGACATTTGGGTGATGGACCCGGCGGATCCAAGGACGGACCGCATGGTTGCCAAGTTCGATGGCGGCGGCTGGCAGGCGCTTGATTGGTCGCCGGACGGAAAAACATTGCTGGTCGAGGATTATGTCTCCGCCGAGGAGAGCTATCTTTACCTGGTGGACGCGGCCTCGGGCGAAAGGAAGCTCCTCACGCCCAAGGGGGGGGCAAAGGTGCATTACGGCGACGGCCGCTTCAGCAAGGATGGAAGGGGCATCTTCGTGACCACCGACAGGGAGTCCGAGTTCCAACGCCTGGCCTACGTCGAGCTGGCCACGCTGGACCATACGTACCTGAGCAGCGCTATCCCCTGGGACATCGACGAGTTTGATCTTTCCGAGAACGGAAGGACGATCGCATTTGTCTCAAACGAGGATGGTTTTGGGGTGCTGCATCTCCTCGACACGGGTTCCGGAAAAGAGATCCCCGTCCCGGAAATCCCGAAAGGAGTTATCTCCGGGGTGACATGGCACAGGAACAACCGGGACCTGGCCTTTGACCTGTCTTCGGCCAGGACGGGCGGGGACGTCTACTCCCTCGATGCCGAGTCCGGCAAGGTGGAGCGCTGGACGACGAGCGAGACGGGCGGCCTCAACACGGCAGTGCTGCCCGAGCCGGAGCTTATCCACTGGAAGAGCTGGGACGGGCGCAGCATAAGCGGCTTTCTCTTCCGCCCCCCGACGACCTTCACCGGGAAGAGGCCGGTCATCATCGCCATCCACGGCGGCCCGGAATCCCAGGACCGCCCGAGGTTCCTCGGCGCCTACAACTACTGGCTGAACGAGCTGGGGATCGCGGTCATCTTCCCGAACGTGCGCGGCTCGACCGGGTACGGGAAAACCTTCCTGTCGCTCGACGACGGCTTTCTTCGCGAGGGTTCCTACAGGGATATCGACACCCTGTTCGACTGGATCCATTCGCAGCCCGGCCTGGAGCCCGAGCGGGTGATGGTAACCGGCGGCAGCTACGGCGGCTTCATGACCCTGGAGGTGGCGACCAACTACAACGACCGGATCCGCTGCTCCGTCGACGTGGTCGGTCCGTCGAACCTGGTGACATTCCTCGAGCACACTTCGGGCTACCGCCAGGACCTGCGGCGCGCGAAGTACGGCGACGAGCGCGACCCGAAGATGCGTGAGTTCCTGGAGCGCATTGCGCCGGCCAACAACGCGAGGAAGATAACGAAGCCACTGTTCGTTATCGCGGGGAAGAACGATCCGCGCGTTCCCGAGAGCGAGTCGGAGAACATGGTGAAGATCGTGCGCGGAAACGGGACGCCCGTGTGGTGGCTGCTGGGGAAGAACGAAGGCCATGGGTTCCGCAAGAAACAGAACACGGACTTCCAGTTCTACTCCACCATCCTGTTCGTTAAGCAGTTTTTGCTGAATTGAGCGGCCCCGCATCTGCTGGGCGCCCGAGTCGGGGGCGCGTGCGGAGACGGGTACGATGGATATGAAATGGGGGCACGGCGACAATCGTTACGGGCCACGACTGCGCCGGCGCAAGGCGCTCATTGGTTTGCCGAACCAGGCGATTTATAAGTCGACCCTGCGCTCGCTACCGCTGCAATGCTTCGCAGACGGCTCCTCTCAGTCCGATTTTACTGTGGGCCTTGTAGATGAACTTTGGGGAGCCAAAGTTACGAAAAGAGTCGAAGCGCAGCGACCAGTGTTCGGTGGAGATGCCGCTTGCGTTCGGAGGACACATGGCCGACGACCGCAGAAATTGCCGCCTTTTTCACCACGGGGAAAAGAAGGCAGTCGAATACCGTGAGGTGGTCCAAGCCGTCCGCTTCATCAAGGATGACTTCTCCTGGACGAAGCTCATTTCCCGGCCGCCGCGTCGACCCATAGATGACGTTAACCCGATCAACCCGCGGCGACAACGAGACTTCGGCCGGAGAGAGAACAATGGCCGGATGTTCGTCACGGTCATTGGCATTTATCCGGACCCGGACGATATCCCATTGGCGAATCGGAGTCATCGATCGAGCGGCTCAGGATCCACGGGCAGGGAATTCAGATATGCGGCGCGCTCTTCCCCGACCGCAAAATGTCCTTCCGGGTAATGGGGAATCGGCTCCGGGAGCGTCGCCTCAACAAGCTGGAGAATCCGCTGACCCCGCCGGATAAAGACGGGGCGCTTCTTTAGCGCCAGATCGGCAAGTGGGCCAAGCTTGGCTTTGGCTTCAGTCACGGAGTAGGTCTTCATTTCAGACTCATGAGAGTCTGAAAAACGGACTTACACAAACGAAAACGAGAATTCGTGCGCCATTTCCGACCACGTTATCTGTTTAATAATCAACTCCTAGTGAGCTACATCCCCGGGAACCCGCCCTTGCCCCTCATGGCCTCGAGCTGGCGCATCATCTTCTTTGAGCCGCCGCCCTTCATCATTTTCATCATCTTCTGCATCTGCTGAGAATCTTACAGGGCAACGGGTTGGGCTAGTCTGCAATTGAGACTCCCTGCCGGCACAAAGTTTTATAGTGGCAGTTTCTGGCAACGGTGAGCTTGTGCCTGTATCGAAGCTACCGTTGGTCTTGGGCCTGATAAATGGCCCCCGTTGCGGGTGCTGCGCCTTGACAGACTTCGTGTGTATGACAGGCTGTCAGACATGAAGCTTTCTACCCGTTCGTTAATGCGCGAATTCCCGAAAGCCAAGGCGGCGGCCCGCAAGGGACAGGCCGTCGAGATCGTCGACGGCAAGTCAGGCGAGCGGTTTCTTTTGACCTCCAAGCCGACCCACACCTTCGGGGAACTCGCCGCGCACGCCAAGGGCGTTTATGCCGGTCCTCGCGATCTTTCGTCGAGAGAGGGCTTTGGTGGCTGAGCATATATCGGACACGGGTCCCCTTGTCGGCTGGATCAATTCCCGCGACCAGTGGCATGCATGGAGCGCGAGCGTTTTGGAGAGGCTCGTTCCGCCGCTTATCACATGTGAAGCGGTGATCGCCGAGGCTGCGTGGCAACTGAGCCGGTCGCGAGCAGCTGTGGACCAGCTTTACGGTCTTGTGGATGCTGGCGCTCTCAGGGTAGTGGACCTTTTACCCGAGCACATGCCCCACATGCGTGCCCTGGCTGCGAAGTACCCGCAGATGGATTTTTGTGACGCGGCCGTCGTGAGACTGGCCGAGATATTTCCGCAGGCGAAGGTGATCACAACTGATTCCGCTCATTTTACGATCTACCGTCGGTTCGGAAACAAGCCGCTGGCGCTCATTCATCCGAAGAGCGGGTAAAGCGGATTTGGATTTCCATTCGTAGCCGGGGACTGTCGGCCATTTGTTCGAGGAGGCCGTTCCAAATAGAACCCCTTCTTGAACACCTCTTGCACCGAGACAATAGTTCCGAATTCCTGGGTTGCCGATTCAAAATCGCAAAAGACCAAGTAGCAGGTCGCACCTCTGGGCGCCGGCTGAGCCTTCACTGCGGCACCTTGATTCATAACCTTCGGCAACGGAACTATGCGCCTGGAGTGCTACTCCGAGCGCAACGCGATCGTGGGACTGATCTTCGTCGTCCTCCGCGCTGGGAGCAAGCAGGCGAAAAGGGCCACGGAAACCAGTACTATATCCGAGCATATCACGATTACGGGATCCTTTCCCGGCAATGCTGGCAGGATACGCGACAATAACGTGACGAGCACGAAGGCTAGCCCGAGGCCTACCGCGGCGCCGATGCCCGCCAAGATCGCACCGTTGCGCACAAAAAGCCAAATGATGTCACGAGACTGTGCTCCGAGAGCCATGCGGATGCCGATTTCCTTGGTGCGCTCTGATGCTAGGTTCGCCACCACTCCGTAGATGCCGATTGCCGAAAGGAGGAGCCCAAGGACGGCTATCTGCACCAGGATGCGCCGCAGGAAGTTGAAGTAGGCGTAAGTCTGCGCGGTGTCCTCCTCCGTTGTGGCCATGTAGTCGATCGCAAGGTTGGGCAGGAGCTGTGCGATCAGGTTCTTTACCGGTTCCTTCAGGAGCCCGGGTTCGCCCTCCGTCCTGACCGCGAACACAAAGCCACCACCGGTGTCCTGCGCCCAGGGCCGTACAAACCTGAGATTCGACATGTTCGGGTTGAAGAATTCTGCTCCGCCTTTGAAATCCTGCATGACGCCGACGATCGTGGCCCACTTTCCATCGTCCGGGTCGGCCTCGGCAATGCGTTTGCCGATCGCCGACTCGCCTGGCCAATACTTGCGAGCCATTGACTCATCCACGACAGCCACCTGTTCCGAATCGGCGCGGTCCGATTCCTTGAATCCCCGGCCCTCGACGATGCGTATTCCGTAAACGTCGAACCAGCCAGGTCCGATGTTGAAATAGCCAGCGATGGGCTCCTTTCCCTTTTCGGGGACCGGCTGTCCCTCGATCTTGAAGGGCTCCATTCGCATGCCCCAAGTGGGAGACCCGGCCGCGATCGTCGCAGCAGCCACGCCCGGGAGTGCCTTCAATCCTTCCAACGCGTGCTCTCCGAGCGCGAGCACCTTGGGATGGTTGTTGTCGCCGCCAAATGAATCCTGGTCGAGCGACACTTCGCCGATCAGCTGATTGCCGGGCTTCCACCCGAGATCTCGGTGTGTGAGCCGGTAGATGCCGCTGACGAAGAATCCCGCGCCGGCCAGCAGGACAACCGCCACGGCCAGCTCGATGACCACAAGGCTCTGGCGCATCCAGTGCCGAGACCGATCGGATGTGGAGTCGCGCGACCCTGATTTGAGCGAGGCGCCGCAGTCCAACCGAGTGGCCATCCATGCAGGGACAGTACCGAAAAATGCTCCCGCGACCACGGCGATGCCGAACGTGAAAGCTATGATCCGGAAATTAAGGGGCATTTCCATGTCGAAGAAACGGACAACGAATCCGTTGCTCCATGCCCCAACCGCGATCCCCAATACCCCGCCTATTGTCGAGACGATGAGGCTCTCCAACAGAAGCATCCAGATCAGCCTCCATCTCGGACACCCAAGCGCCATTCGTATCGCGATCTCCTGACTGCGCCGCGTGGTCCTCACGAGCTGAAGGTTGGCCAGGTTGATGCAGGCAATCAGGAGCACGAGTCCCGAGAGGGCGAAGGTCATCCAAGTGAGCTGCGCCCCCTGGTCCCCAAGCTGGTTGGTCGGGTAGCGAACCACAGCAAAACCGCGCTCCTTGTTCGTATTCGGGAAGTCGTGAGCCAGCCTCTTGGCTATGACGTCCATCTGCAGCTGGGCCTGCTTGATGGAGACCCCTGGCTTGAGCCGGGCGATCTCTGCCTCCCATCCCGCATTTCGGTACAAGCGCCCGTGTATTTCAGGGTCGAGGTAGAAGAAGGCGGCCCGGTTGTTGAACAGTGCCGGATCGTTCAAAGTCGGCGGCATGACCCCAATGATGGTGCTGACGCGGCTGTCGAGCCGCACGGGCATTCCGACGGCGTTGGGGTCCCCATTGTAATGCGAGTGCCAGAACGCGTCGCTGATCAGCGTGACGAAAGCCTGTTTCTGGGATTCGTCGTGGGTAGGGAGGCGCCCGATCTGGGGCTGCACCCCGAGGATGGTGAAGAAATTATCCGTCATGTAGAGCACCCCAACTTGGACCGGTGGCTTCCCTTTTTCGGAAAAACTCGTCGAGGTCCACGGCTGGTAGGCCGCAATGTCAGTAAATACGGTGTTCTGGTCCTTTTGGTCGTAGTAGTCCGCTGGTGCGTTGGGGACATGCCCATTGCGCGGGGACGTTGTCCAGATCTGCACAATATTTGACGGATCCTGATACGGGAGCGACTGGAGCATCAGTCGGTTTAGGACAGTGAACGCAGTAGTGTTCACGCCAATGCCAAGAGCCAGCGTCAGGAGGGCCACGACGAGGAACCCCGGACTCGCGGCCAACTTGCGAAGCGCATATTTCATCGCGGCGCCGAGTGTGCAATGCCATGTGCTGAAGGCAAAGCCTAAGCGCCAGCAGAGTGCCTATTGCTCGGCGTGCGGATAGCCAAGACTGGCGCTGTTTTCAATAAAGCTGGAAGGATGGCCCAAAAAGGACCCCTTCCTCACCGGCCGAATGTCTCGTCCAAAAACGTGAAAGTCGGTGTCATCTGGGTCTCCATGAAAGCAGGATCTTCGTGCCCGGCCCCCGGGACTATCGTGAGGGTAGATTTCGCACCCGCCTCTATCAGTGCCTCATGGAGCCTTTTGGCATTTGAGGCGCTTACGTTCGGATCGACCTCGCCATTTGCAATCAGGAATGGAGGCAAGTTCTTCGCGGTAGGAATATAATGTACCATCCGGATATCCGGACTCAGGAAATCGGCATCTACCGCGCCGTACCATACTACGACAGCTTGTACGGCGCTCGAAATTCCAGCGTTCGGAGAAGCCGGATCGTCAAACATCGTGACTTGGTCGCCGGTGACACCAAGCATCGCTGCCATGTATCCGCCAGCGGAGTCTCCCCAGACTGCAAACTTGTTGGGATCCAAATGATATTTTTTCGAATTGGCGCGGAGAAAGCGCACGGCCGTTTTGCCATCCTGAAAGCCGGCTATTGCCGCCTTATAGATGTGTTCACCCTTTTTGTAGATCAGCCTGTAGTTGAGGCTAACCACAGCATATCCCTTCGCCGTCAATGCAACGACGTCGGGAACCTGGATCTGAAATGGACCACCAGGCCCGAGAAGCTTGGGCGGGGGACCGAATTGCCGACGCGGCATCGACCGCTTGTCGCCCGCCCAAAATCCTCCGCCGTGTATCCATATGACCAATGGCGCCGGACTTCGGTGGTCTGATGGAAGATAAAGGTCCAGCTTTTCAAATGGAGATTTTTCTGAGTATGGCAGATCCGCGAAGGACGGCCTCAATATCCCCTGCCTCTCGTCTGCGGCGACAGCAGAGGGCGAACTGTTTTCGAGCGGAAAGTGCCAGCGAAACGTGATTTGAGAAACGTAGAAGAACATCAGCCGTTCGCGAAATCGGTAAGCCGCGACCAACGCAGCTGCGGCCATCACCACGATCGAGACAGTAATTCTTGCTTTCGCGCTCAAGGTTCAGAACCTCGGCAGTCAAAGTTAAAATCGATTGGGTCCAAGAGTGAATCTTCCTAGATCTTGTATCCACGACAATTGATGGGCGCAAATCCGCCACCCTCATTTTAGTATAGGCGCCGATACATCATTCGCAGGAGTTCGCCGTTCGAGAGTGCCGGTTCGACGGGACGTGCTGCCTGCTTCAAAAACCACCCTTTCTGGGACGCCTGCAGATCAGGCCGCATCTGCAATGCATGGGAGCAATCGAATGTGCTCAATTTCTCGACGTTTCCATCAGCCATGGCCATTATATCGCTTCCCCACCAAGCACTCTATCAATCCGAGCTACCAGCAATTCTAGCTGTGCAGACATACTCAAGGTCAGAGTCATGAACCTTCGTCAATTTCTGGTTGGCGTTTCCGGATGCCTGCTGATTTGCCTCGTTGGATTTCAGCTCAAAGCCGCAGATGCTCAAGCAGCGGCGCCTGCGAAACCGGCGACTATATACTTCTCCTTTGCCCCTTGGGACGGTGCTGCCTATGACTTGGAAATCCCCCTTCAAAATGGGGCTGATGCAGCCGAACCCTACATACGCATCGACATCTGGGGCTATCCCGAATTCCCGGATCCCGAGACCATTCATTTTACAGGGAAGGAGGATGCCGGCGGTGGGCCCTCTAAGGGCGAAGGTCGCGCCCTATTTCAAAGCAATCTCAACAAATCAATGCCTGAAAGTTTGGCGGGTACGGTATCGTTTAAGACCCTGAAGAAGGATTCGCCGGTCTTAGGAGGCTATGAATTGGCGACGATGGACGGGAAGAAGGTCTTCAGGGGTAGCTTTCAGGCTCTCTGGGGGAACAAGCCGCCCAAGGTCATCCGGTGACATGCTCGACGGTGCGGTTCGATGCTGGCATTCCCATTTCGAGCCATGTTTGCGCCGTTTCGTGCAGGGCGCCTTGGCAACCAAGTTCTTAGGCGACGCCAGCCGAGAACAGGTGTTTCAAAAGGGACCGATTTTGCGAAACGGGTTCCAGTGGCGAATTCCCGATCCAAAGTCACTGTTGCCTACATTCCGGGAAAGCCGCCCTTGCCGCTGCGCTGCATCGCTTCCATCTGGCGCATCATCTTCTTCGATCCGCCTCCCTTCATCATCCGCATCATCTTCTGCATCTGCTGGAACTGCTTCAGGAGTTGGTTCACGTCCGCAATCTTCACGCCCGCCCCCTTCGCGATCCGCTGCCGGCGGTTTCCGTTCAGGATATCGGGCTTCCTGCGCTCCTGGTGGGTCATTGACCTGATGATGGCCTCGGTGCGGGCCACCTGCTTCTCGGCGCCGTCGCCCAGCTGCACGCCGCTCATCCCAGGCATCATCCCGAGGATGCTCTGCATCGACCCCATTTTCTTCACGGACTGAAGCTGGGACAGGAAGTCCTCGAGGTTGAAGTCGGCCTTGCGCATCTTCTCGGCCATCCGCTCGGCATCGGCCTCGTCGATCGACTCCTTGGCCTTCTCGACCAGCGTGACGACGTCTCCCATCCCGAGGATCCTCGACGCGAGCCGGTCGGGATAAAAGGTCTCGAAGTCCTCGGTCTTCTCGCCTGTGCCCACGAACTTTATGGGAATCCCGGTGATCGCCTTGATGGAAAGGGCGGCGCCTCCGCGGGCGTCCCCGTCCAGCTTCGTGAGGACGAGGCCTGTCAGGGTGAGGGCCTCGTGGAACACCTTAGCGACGTTGACCGCCTCCTGGCCGAGGGCGCCGTCGGCCACGAGGAGGACCTCGTCCGGTGATACGGCGGAGCCGAGGAGGCGCACCTCCTCGATCAGCCCCTCGTCGATCTGCAGCCGGCCGGCCGTGTCGAAGAGGACGGCGTCGGCGCCCGCCGCCGTCGCCGCGGCGAGTCCGGCCTTCCCGATCGCGGGGACGTCCTTCGATTCGCGGTCGCAGTAGAACCCGAGCTCCTCCTGGCGGGCGAGTATCTCCAGCTGGTCAATGGCCGCGGGCCGGTAGACATCGCAGGCGACTAGGAACGGCCGGTATCCCCGCTTCTTGAGGAGGCGCCCGAGCTTCGCCGCCGAGGTCGTCTTCCCGGATCCGTGGAGGCCGACCATCATGACCCTCAAGGGGCGCGCCTGGCTGAGCGCCGTCGAGCCCTCGCCCAGGAGGCGCACGAGCTCGTCGTGGATGATCTTTATCACCTGCTGGCCGGGCGTGACGCCCTTCAGGACCTCCTCGCCGGCGCACTGGGCCTGCACCCGCTCGACGAATTCCCGGGCCACCTTGAAATGGACGTCCGCGGACAGGAGCGCCGCCCGGACCTCGCCCAGGGCCGCCGCCATGTTCTCCTCGGACAGCTTGCCGACCCCGCGCAGGTTGCGCAGGGCGGAGGACAGCTTCTCGGTCAGGGAGTCGAACATGGGAGCCCAACCGGATGCATGATCCGGGCCCCCGACGCAATCCCGGGAATCGCTTTTGGGATGGCTAAGCGGGGGCGACCCGTGCGACGCTGGCATCCCTCATGAACCCTGTCCTCAAGCTCCTGATCGAAGGCGGTCACCTCACAACGGCGCAGATGGCGCAGGTTGCCGGCATCCCCGAATCCGAGGTGAGCGCCCATCTTGAGCAGCTGAAGAGGGACAGGGTGTTCCTCGGCTGGCGCCCGGTTCTCGACCTCTCGCGCGAGTCCGCCGCCGCCGTGCGCGCCGTCATCGAGGTGAAGATGACGCCCGAGCGGGGCGGGGGCTTCAACCGGCTGGCCGAGCGCCTGAGCCGCTTTGACGAGGTCGAGTCCTGCTACCTCATGTCCGGGGCCTACGATCTCCTCATATTCGTGAACGGGCCGAGCCTCCAGAGGGTGGCGGGCTTCGTCTCGGAGAAGCTGTCGACGCTCGAGGGCGTCCTCTCCACCAGCACCCACTTCATGCTGCGCTCCTACAAGGAGGGGTCGTTCCTCATAGACGCCCCCGCCCAGGAGACGGACCGGCTCAAGGTCTCCCCATGAAGCGCTTCATCGCACGCCACGTGGGCGAACTGCCGAAGTCGGGCATCCGCGACTTCTTCGAGATCGTCTCCAAGATGAAGGACGTGATCTCGCTCGGCATCGGCGAGCCAGACTTCGACACGCCGTGGCACATCCGCGAGGCGGCGATCTACGCGCTCGAGAAGGGGAAGACCCACTACACCTCCAACATGGGGCTCCTCGAGCTGCGCCGGGCCATCTCGACCTACGTCGAGGCGCACTACTCGGTCGCCTACCGTCCCGACGACGAGATCCTTGTCACCGTGGGCGTCTCGGAGGGGATAGACCTGGCCCTCCGGGCGCTCGTCAACCCGGGCGACAAGGTCCTCTACCACCAGCCCTGCTACGTCTCCTACAACCCGAGCGTCGCCCTGGCGCACGGGGTCGCCGTCCCCGTCCCGACGCGGGCCGACGACGGCTTCGCGCTCAACGTGGCCGACCTTGAGAGGGCCTGGCAGCCCGGCTGCAAGGTTCTCATGGTCAACCTGCCGTGCAACCCCACCGGCGGGACCTGCGACCGGGCGCGCCTGGAGAAGATCGCCCGCTTCGCCGTCGAGAAGGACCTGATCGTGCTCTCCGACGAGATCTACTCCGAGCTCGTCTATGACTCGGCCCACACGAGCATCACCGTCTTCCCGGGGATGAAGGAGCGCACGATCTTCCTGCACGGGTTCTCGAAGGCGTTCGCGATGACGGGATTCCGGATCGGCTACGCCTGCGGGCCGGCCGAGCTGATCGACGCCATGATGAAGGTGCACCAGTACTCGATGCTCTGCGCCCCGATCCTCTCCCAGGAGGCGGCGATCGAGGCCCTGGCCCGCGGCGAGGACGGGGTCAAGTCGATGCGCGAGCAGTACCACAGGCGCCGCGACCTGGTGGTCGCCAGGATGAACGCGGCGGGCCTCGCCTGCCGCGCGCCCGGCGGCGCGTTCTACGTGTTCCCGAGCGTCGCCTCGACCGGCCTCGGCGACCGGGACTTCGCGTACGGCCTCCTCAGCGCCCAGAGCGTCGCCGTCGTCCCCGGGACGGCCTTCGGCGAGAACGGGCGCGGCTACGTCCGCGCCAGCTTTGCCACGGGATATGATCAGCTTGTGGAGGCCTGCGACCGGATCGAGCGGTTCGTGAACACCGCGACACCATGTTCCGCTCCGTCGTCATCGTAGGGCGGCCGAACGTCGGCAAGAGCCGTCTGTTCAACCGCCTCGCCAGAAAGCGGATCTCGATCGTCCATGACCAGCCGGGGGTGACCCGCGACGTCATATCGGCCGAGGTCGACGACGGCTACACGCTGATGGACACGGGCGGCCTCGGGCTCAAGGAGGGCGAGACCTCGTCCGCCGCGATCATCCAGGCCTCCGAGAAGCAGGTCGGGTTCGCCATCGACACGGCGGCCCTGATCATCTTCGTCATCGACGGCCTTGACGAGGTGACGGCGCTCGACGACCGGATCGCCAAGCGCCTCAGGAACGGGAAGAAGCCCGTGATCCTGGTCGTCAACAAGGCGGACTTCGGGGACGAGAAGGCCGACCACGAGGGCGTCTCGCGCCTCGGGCTCGGGCAGCCGATCTTCGTCTCGGCCGAGCACGGCCGCGGCGAGGGAGAGCTGCGCGACGCGATCCTGGCGCGGATCGGCGACCCGCCCGCGAGGCCGGCGGAGCGCTCGGTCGAGGACAAGGCGGCCCACAAGAGGCCGCCCGGCCCCATCTGCATCAGCTTCATAGGCCGGCCGAACGTCGGGAAGTCGTCCCTCGCCAACCGTCTCCTTCGGAGCGACCGGCTGATCGTGAACGACCTGGCCGGCACGACCCGGGACTCGGTGGAGCTCCCGTTCGAGTTCAGGGGGCGGGACAAGAAGATGCACCCCTTCAGGCTGATCGACACCGCCGGGATCAAGGCGGCGACGAAGCTCGCCTCATCCGTGGAATACTTCGCCCGGCTGCGCTCGCTGGACGCGATGCAGAAGTCCGACGTCGTCTTCCTCGTCCTCGACGCCGTCGACGGGGTCACCCAGCAGGACAAGGCGATCGCCGGCGAGGCCGTCAAGGAGCGCAAGCCGATCGCCATCATCGTCAACAAGTGGGACCTCGTGCACGAGGCCTTCAGGCGCGACGGCGGCATCCCGGGCGCGAAGAGCGAGCGCGACTACCGCGAGAAGTACGAGAAGGAGCTCTTCAACCGGCTCTTCTTCACCCCGGGGGCGCCGGTCATCTTCGTCTCCGCGATGAGCGGGTTCGAGGTCTCCCGCATGCTGAACGCGGCCGTGCTCCTCCACCGCACGCTCGACAAGAAGCTCCCGACGGCCCGCCTGAACGACACGCTCTCGTTCCTCACCCAGCGGACGCCCCCGCCCGCGATCGGCAACCGGCGGTTCAAGATCTACTACGCGACGCAGACCGGCAACCGCCCCTTCCGGATAAAGATATTCTGCAACCGCGAGCAGGGGCTCATGGAGAGCTACCGCCGCTACCTGGAGGCGGGCCTCGTGAAGGAGTTCGAGCTGAACGGCTGCCCGATCGAGTTTGAGCTGGTCGGGAAGGCCCGGGGCGACGCGGTCGACCGCAGCAACTGGAAGCAGTAGCCATGGGGGAGCCGCTTCGCCTCGTCTTCATGGGTTCGGATGCGGTCGCGCTCCCGCTCCTGGACTGGCTGGCGGGCGAGGGGAGGGCGTCCGCGACCCTCGTCGGGATTTTCACCGGGCCCGACCGGCCCTCCGGCCGAGGGCAGGCCGTCAATCCCAACGCGGTCAAGGCCTGGGCCGCCGGGCGCGCGGCCGCCCTGTTCCAGCCGGAGAAGTTGGACGCAGCCTCCCTCCCGTCCCTTGCCGGCCTGCGGGCGGACGTGGCGCTCGTGGTCGCCTACGGCCAGATCCTCCGGGATGAGTTCATAGGGGCGCCGCGCCTCGGGACGCTGAACCTCCATGCCTCGCTCCTTCCCGCGTACAGGGGAGCCTCGCCCATCCAGGCGGCGGTCGCCGCCGGGGACCGGGAGACGGGAGTGGCCCTGATGCGCATCATTCGCGAGCTGGACGCCGGCCCTGTCGCGGACGTCGAGCGTGTTCCGATCGGCCCGCTCGACACCGCGGGCGACGTCGAGGCGAGGCTCGCCGCCGCCGCCGTCCCCCTCGTCGCCCGCTCGCTCCCCCTCCTCGCGAGCGGGCAGCTGGCCTTCCGGGCCCAGGACGGCGCGAGGGCGAGCTTCTGCCGCCGGCTCGGGAAGGCCGACGGCGTCCTCGATTTCTCGGCGCCCGCCCCGGTCCTTGCGGCCCGCATCAACGGCCTCCACCCGTGGCCCTCGGTCTCGGTCGAGGTCGCCGGCAGCGCGGTCAAGCTCGGCCTTGCGGACGCGCTGGCCGGCGGCGCCCCCGGGGCGCCCGGCACCGTCGTCGGCGCCGACCCGGACGGCCTCCTTGTCGCGGCGGGATCGGGCTGCCTTCGCCTGCGCCGGCTCCAGAGGGCGGGCGGCCGGATGCTTGCCGCGCCGCAGTTCCTGCGCGGTTTCCCGATCCCCGCGGGCACGGTGATCGCCTCCCTCCCCATGCCTCCCCTCGTCTCGCCGGCGCCGTTCAGGCGCTGAGCGCGGGTCCCTGACATGCCGCTTGTTTTCATC
>Ga0182015_10004786_pt1 | contig 14383 bp, 11 predicted proteins | sample 712P3MmetaG_FD_120478 | JGI IMG/M metagenome (GOLD analysis project Ga0182015, IMG submission 120478) | Permafrost microbial communities from Stordalen Mire, Sweden - 712P3M metaG | ecosystem: Environmental > Terrestrial > Soil > Wetlands > Permafrost | place: Sweden: Stordalen | collected...
CGGTTACATCGTCCAGCGAGATTCCCGAACGAACGCTTCTTGTCGGCTTGGGACTCACCAGTTTTGCGGCATTGTTGCTGGAGCTGGCTCTCACGCGATTGTTTTCCGTGGTGCTTTTCTATCACTTTGCGTTTCTCGCGATTTCGATTGCGTTGCTGGGACTGGGCGCCGGCGGCGTGTTTGCCTATCTGCTGAAGAAGCGCCTGGCGCGTTTTTCCACGCGCACGCTGGCGGCGCGGCTATGCATGGTCAACTCGGTGCTGGTGCTGCTGGTGCTGGAGGTGGTGCTGCATGTGCCGGTCACACTCACGGTGACGGGAGAGAATTTTCTGCGCCTGAGCGTTCTCTACGTCGACTCGTCCGTGCCTTTCTTCCTGACTGGATTGCTGTTCTCGGTGGTGTTTGCGCGCGAAACCTGGCGCGTGCCCCGGCTTTACGGAGCGGACCTGAGCGGCGGAGCGCTGGCGTGTCTGGCGGTGGTACCGCTGCTCAACTGGGTGGGAGGACCGAACACGATTCTGGCAGCGGCCGTGGCGATGGCGGCGGCCGCCATGGTCTGGGCGTCATCCTCAACCGCACGTAAGGTGGCAGGATGCCTGGCCGTTTTTTTCGTCTTGCTCATCGCGGCGAACCACTCCGGCCGGCTGATTGACGTGGTCTACGCCAAGGGCAGGTTTCGCAACCCGCGTTGGGTGGAATTTGCGCGCTGGAATGCGCTCGCGCGCGTGGAAGTGGATCGCCAGGGCCAGGGCAAGGCCATCGTCATCGACGCCGACGCTCAAACCTCCATCATGAATTGCGACCTCGCACAGTGGCGCGGTTCTGCGTGCGAGCAGGAACAGATGTCGGCTCCGCCGGCGTTGGCCAACGTTCTGCGTCCGCACGGGGAGTTTGCCATTATCGGGCCGGGGGGCGGTGTGGACGTGCTGCGCGCGGTGGCGAATGGCAGCCCCAGCGTGACGGGCATTGAGATCAATCCCATCATTGCGGATACGATCATGCGCGGGCGTTACGCCGACTATGCCCAGCATCTTTACGAACGTCCTGAGGTCCACATTCACGTGACCGACGGCCGTTCTTACCTGCGCTCCACGCCGCAACAATTCGACGTCGTGCAAATGACGCTGGTGGATACCTGGGCCTCGACCGCAGCGGGCGCTTTCGCGCTGAGTGAAAACAATCTTTACACGGTGGAAGCTTTCCGTGAATATTTCGAGCATCTCAAACCGGATGGTATGGTGGCGATCACCCGCTGGGAGTTCCGCGAACCGCGGGAGGCGCTGCGCGTGGTAGCAGTCGCGATGCAGGCGTTGCACAGCCTGGGCGTGGCTAACCCGGCGGGCAACTTTATCGTGGCCTCGCAGGGCGCGCTCGATGAAGACGGAATTCCAGTGGTGGTGCTGGCCAAGAAAACTGCTTTTACAGTGGCAGAAGAATCCGCCGTGCGGGCTCATTTCGCTGAATATGACGAACTCGATCCTCTTTATCTGCCTTCGCAGCCGGGACATGATCCGTTTTCCGATCTGATCGCGAGCAACGATCCCTACCGATTCGCGCAGAGCTATGCCTACAACGTGTCGCCGGTCACCGACAACGCGCCGTTTTTCTTTTTCACGCTCAAAGCAGGGCAAATCCTCGGCCAGAGTGGAGTGCCGCATGGAATCGACTGGAAGGTGAATTTGGGAGTTCTGGTTCTGATTCTTGTGCTGGTCATTTCTCTGGTAGCCGTTTTGGGCTTCCTGATTCTGCCGCTCGCGCTGCAGGGAAGCCGGCACTCGCCGCTTCCGCTGCTTTATTTCGTGGCGGTTGGTCTGGGCTACATTCTGGTGGAGATTGCGTTTATCCAGCGCTTTGTGCTTTTTCTGGGGCACCCAACCTATGCGCTGACGGTGGTGATCTTTTTGCTGATGCTGTCGAGCGGGGCCGGAAGCCTGTTTTCGCGCCGCTGGCTTCCCCGCACCGAAATGGCCTGGATGCCGCTTGTACTGGTGATTGTGGCGTTGATTGCCGAGGTATTTCTTCTGCCCCGCGGGCTGGCGGCGTGGGTGGGGTTAGCGTTCGGTTTTCGGCTGGTGGTGAGCGGCCTGTTGCTGATACCCCTCGGTTTCGTAATGGGGATGCCGTTCCCAACGGGCTTGCGGGCGCTGGGTGCCCGCTCTGGCCTTGATGTCCCCAGCGGGGCGACCAGCGCGGACAATGCCGTGGAGTGGGCCTGGGCGATGAATGCCGCTGCCAGCGTTCTGGGTTCCGTGCTGGCCATGGTGATCGCGATCCAGTTTGGTTTGACCGTGACTCTGGCCTGCGGAATCGCGGCCTACCTGCTCGCCCTCTTGCTGCTGCCAGCCCTTCGCCCGCAACGCGCTTAGGAAGCCGCCGCGGTTTTGTTATGATGCTGCGAGGGACGGCGGTGGTGTGAAAGCCGTTCCATGCATTGCCCAAGATGCCGCAGATCGCGGTCTGAGGAAATCACTTGCCGAGCCAGAAGCAGCTCAAATGGTCGCAACTTCGCGTAGGCCTCACGGTGATCATCGCCAGCCTGGTGTTGGCAGTGCTCTTGTTCCTGATGTCGGGAACCAGCGGCTTGTTCTCGCATCGCATCACCGTGGTTTCGTACTTTGACAACGCGGAAGGTTTGCGGCCGGGCGCACCGGTGCGGCTCAGCGGCGTAGATATCGGCAATGTTTCGGCCATTCGCATTGTTCCCGACAAAGACAAGCGGATCACTCCCGTGGAAGTGATCATGAAGGTGAGCACGAAGTACGGCTTCAACCTCCGCCGTGATTCCGTAACGTCGCTCGATACCGCCGGAGTGCTGGGAGAAACCTACCTGGATATCGACAGCTCGCAGGCCATCGGTCCGCTGGTTCTGGATGGCGACACGCTCGCCACACAGGTCCATCCTGACTTTAACGAAGTGGTGCGCTCCAGCCAGAGCACGCTGCAGAACATGGACGCGCTGCTCAAGCGCGCCGACCGCATCCTCGCCTTCGCGGAAAGTGGCAAAGGTTCAATCGGCAAGTTGATTTACGATCCTACCCTCTATAACCGTTTCTCGGAGACGGTCGCGGATTTCCAGGGAATTGTCGATCAGATCGCCAAAGGAAAAGGCAGCCTGGGCCAGCTAGTCAATAGCAACGACGCCTACAACAAGTTCGTCGCAACGCTCGACAAGATGAATGGAGTGATCGACGACCTGCAAGCGGGCAAAGGGACCGCGGGGAAATTCCTGAAGGATCCGTCTCTCTACAACAATGCCAACGACACGATCGCGAACTTCAAGAAGGTGAGCGAAGACCTGAATGCAGGCAAGGGAACTGCTGGAAGATTGCTCAACGACGAGGAACTGGCAAAGAAGATCGACACCACGATGACCAAGCTTGCCGCACTGACCAGCGACCTTGAGGCGGGCAAGGGGACGGTGGGAAAGCTGTTCCAGGATGAGACACTCTACAACAACGCCAATAAGATGCTGGAGGAGACTCAGGGCCTGATAAAGGCGATCCGGGAGAACCCCAAGAAATATCTCAGCATCAAGCTGCACGTCTTTTAAGAACGATCTGCGCCGGAGTGGCAGAACTTCCGAACATCTCAGATCTCCACCTCGCCTTCCAGATAGAAGACGCAACTGCCTTCCAACTCGACGCGATCACCGACCAACCGGCAAACGATCTCTCCGCCGCGCCGCGAGGCCTGGTACGCGTGAAACTCAGTCTTGCCTAGCCGTTTAGCCCAATAGGGCGTCAGCATGCAATGTGCTGCGCCAGTCACGGGATCTTCGGGAATGCCTTTGGCTGGGGCGAAGTAGCGGCTGATGAAGTCGTAGATTCCCTCGCCTGGAGCGGTCACGATCACACCGGGGCGGTCCCTGCGGGCGAGCGCGGCCATATCGGGAGCAATCTGGCGCAAGACCTCCACGCTTTCCAGCGCAGCCATGTAGTTGAACGCGTTGCCGAAAACTTCGACTGGGACGACGCCCAGCGCTTCGGCTAGCCCCGGCGGCGCCGCAATTGCCTCGGACGGCCGGGCCGGGAAGTTCATGACATATCCCGCATCTGTACGCTTCACGGTGAGCGGACCGCTCGCTGAGTGGAACACTACGCTGTTGCGTCCAGGCTCGAGCCGCTCCATTACCACTGCGGCACTGGCCAAAGTAGCGTGGCCGCAGAGCGGCACTTCGACCATAGGCGTGAACCAACGCAAGCGATAGTCGCCGCCTTCGGCGACCAGGAAAGCCGTCTCCGCCAGGTTGTTCTCGTCGGCAATCGACTGCATCACCGCATCAGGGAGAAAGCCATTCATCGGCATCACCGCTGCGGGATTCCCTGAGAACCGGCGGGTGGTGAAGGCGTCAATCTGGAATATCGGCGTTCGCATAATCTTAGTGCTCGCCGATGCCGAAAACCGCGCTCAGCAGCAGAATCGCAAGCACTCCCAAAGAGATTGCCCCGTACTTCCAATCCTTTTCGCGCAGAAAAAGAACGCCTGCGACCAGGACGCGCACGACCGGTGTAGCCAGCATAAGCAGGACGCCCGCGCGTTCGATCCCTGCCGGAATGCGGCCATGGACGAAGAGCCCAACCAGCAATCCTGCCAGCATGACGAAGAAACAACTGAACGCGCCCACGCGCAGCACGAAAGCAACCACGCGGTCCAGGGCAGGTTCGCGCACTTGGCTCATGGCGCGCCTTCCGTAAACAGGTGCACGATCAGATGACCCGCGAGATAGAGCATGATCGCGACCAGCAGGTAAACGACATATTTCGTTCGGATGCGGGGCGCCAGGCGCGCGCCCAGCAGCGAGCCAACAAAGACGCCGACCGCCAGCGGAGCGGCGATCTCGACAAGGATATCTCCGCGCCGGTAATACACGATGGCGCTGGCGGCCGCGGTAACCCCGATCATGAAATTCGAGGTGGCAGTGGCCACTATGAGCGGAACATTCATGAAGATGAACATCACTGGAACTTTGATGGGACCGCCGCCGATGCCGAGCAGACCAGAGAGTCCGCCTGCAACCAGAGACGCCCCCAGGCCGAGCGGATAGCGCCGCGGCTCATAGGGTGGAATCACGATCTCGCCGTCGCTTTTAGCGGCAGGCACTTCTTGATCTTTCACCTTGCCGCCGCTCAGCAGAATCGTGGTGGAACTGTACAACAGAAAGCCGGCGAACAGTCCCTCAAGTACATTGCGATTGAAGTAGCCCACCAGATAGGCGGTAACCGCCGCGCCAAAAGATGTTGCCAATTCGAGCGTCATGCCGAGACGAATGTCGGTGGTGTGGCGCTGGAGGTGCACGGAAGAACTCGCCGCCGAAGTAGTAATGACGGCCACAAGACTGGTGCCAATGGCCTGCCGGATGGGAATTCCAAAATGCAGGGCGAGAATGGGCGTAAGCAAAACACCGCCGCCGATGCCGGTCAACGCTCCCAGTAAGCCTGCGAAGAAGCCCAGCAGCGCCAGGAGTGCGCTCAGCATGCCGCGTCTAGGACACCACCCGCGGGGCGGATGTGGACTCGGCCTGCTCGTGCGCGTGATAGCTGGAGCGCACCATGGGACCGGATTCGACGTGGCGGAAACCGAAGCGCAACGCTTCACTGCGCAACTCGCGGAATTCCTCGGGCGTGTAGAACCGCGAGATGGGCAGGTGATCGCGCGAGGGACGGAGGTACTGGCCCACGGTAAGAATGTCAACGCCCCGCCCGCCGAGATCGCGGAATACCTCGATCAGCTCTTCTGTCGATTCGCCGAGCCCGACCATCACGCCACTCTTCGTCACCATGCCCGGGGAAAATTTCTTGGCGTTCTCGAGCAGCGTGAGGGTGCGTTCGTAACGCGCGCCGGAACGTACCACGCGATAAAGCCGGGGCACGGTTTCGGTATTGTGGTTGAGAACATCAGGCTGCGCGCCGAGCACGATCTTTAATGGTTCTTCCAGACCTTGAAAATCCGGGATCAGCACTTCGATGCGGCAGTCTGGAATGAGCTCACGAATTTCGCGAATGGTCTCGGCGAAAACCTTGGCGCCGCCAACGTTGTCATCGTCGCGATTCACGCTGGTCACAACCGTGTGCTTCAATCCCAACGTGGCTACAGCCTCAGCCACGCGCCGCGGTTCGTCCCAGTCGATAGGCTCCGGGCGGCCCTTGGGGACGGCGCAGAATCCGCAGCGGCGGGTGCAGATATTGCCCAGCAGCATGAAGGTTGCGGTCTTGTGATTCCAGCACTCGCCGATGTTCGGACACTGCGCCGATTCGCAGACCGTATGCAATCCCAAGCCGCGCGCCAGCTTCTTGAGCTCATGAAAGTTCTCGCCGACGGGCGCTTTGGCTCGCAGCCAGTCCGGTTTGGGCATCCGGACCGGCGGCCCCAGGTCGATCTGAATCAGTTGGGATGTTCCCGCCATCGCTTCGATTCTACCAGTTCAGCCCACCTCAACCAGACCGTAGGTATGCTGCCAGCGCGTGCGCAGGGCAACGAGGGCTCGACTGATTTCCACCTGCGTGACTTCTGAGTTAGGTCCGGCCATCACCGCCGCGGCCTCGCGCTTGGCCAGCTCCAGCAACTGGCGGTCGCGAATCAGGTTGGCGACGCGGAAGTTCGGCATCCCGGCCTGCCGTGTGCCGAAAAACTCTCCCGGCCCGCGCAGTTCGAGATCGAGTTCGGCGATCTGGAAGCCGTCGTTGGTGCGCACCATGGCATCAAGGCGGCGCTCGCCCTCTTCCGTTACTTTGCCGCCGGTCATCAATATGCAGTAGGACTTGGCCGCTCCGCGCCCAATACGCCCGCGCAACTGATGAAGCTGCGCCAAGCCAAAGCGTTCGGCGTGCTCGATCACCATTACGGTTGCGTTCGGCACGTCCACGCCAACTTCAATCACCGTGGTCGCAACCAGAATCTGCAACTCACCTTTCTGGAACATGCGCATGACCTGATCTTTCAACTCGGAATCCAGGCGGCCGTGCAGCAAGCCGACCTTTAGATCGGCGAATACCTTTCCACTCAACTCGCGATACATCTTGATCGCGGCCTTCAGTTCGGTCTCCTCATTTTCCGCGATGACGGGATAGACAACGTAGGCCTGATGTCCCTTTGCGACCTGCTTGCGCAAAAAATCCCAAACCTCGGAGGAGCGGTCGTCGGCGATTCTTCGCGTGACGATCGGCGTGCGGCCCGGCGGAAGTTCATCGAGCACACTGAGATCGAGATCGCCATAAAGAGTAAGCGCCAGCGTGCGCGGGATGGGCGTTGCGGTCATGACCAGAACGTCGGGCTCGGCAGGATTAGTGAGAGCCTGTCCTGAGCTTGCCGAAGGGTCGGCGCTCTCGCCCGATTTCTTCATCAACTTCAGGCGCTGCAAAACGCCGAAGCGGTGCTGCTCATCGACGATTACTAAGCCGGGTCTCGCGAACTCGACTTTTTCTTCCAGAAGAGCATGAGTGCCGATGACGAGCTGCGCGTTTCCCTGCGCGATGTGGCGGCGGATTTCGCGCTTGCGGTCGGCTTCCAGCGAGCCGGTCAGCAGAACGATGCGGTATCCGGCATTCTCCAGAATTTGCCGCGCGGAAAAATAATGCTGTTGCGCGAGAATCTCCGTGGGCGCCATCAACGCCACCTGATAACCGTTCTCGATCGCAATGATCGCCGCCTGAAAGCCGATGATGGTTTTACCCGAGCCCACATCTCCCTGCAGCAAACGCCGCATGGGATAAGGCTGTTGCATGTCATCGGCGATCTCTTTCAACACCCGCTTCTGCGCCGCCGTGGGATGAAAGGGCAGAATCTTCTTGATCGCCTGGCGCGCGTGGTCATCCAGGCGAAAGGCGATGCCGGTTTGCGTTTTTTGCTGTCGGCGTTTGAGTTCCAGCCCCAGCTCGATGAAGAACAATTCTTCAAAGATCAGCCGAATGTGCGCGGGCGTGCGCGATGACTGCAAATCCTCGAAGCTTTCGCCAGCCTCGGGCCAATGAACCTTCCACAACGCCTCGCGCGGGGAAACCAGCGCCAGCCGCCCGCGCACCACTGCCGGGATAGCTTCGGCGAGGTCGGGCGTGAGATCGTCGAGCGCTGTGCGGATGACGCGGCGAAACCAGCGTGCGGTCACGCGTCCCTGCCCGGCCGATTCGTAGATGGGCACGATGCGCCCCACTTCCAGCGATGTTGCCGCCTTGTCATCAGCGCCGTCTCCGGAGGAATCGCCCAGCATTTCAAACTGCGGCTGGATAATCTGCAGCTCTCCGCTGCGCGAGTCTTGCTCCACCTTGCCATAGAGCGCGATCAACTGGCCGGGCTTGAACTTATCTTGCAGATAGGTGGCATTGAACCAGAGGCATTTCAGGCGCGATCGTCCCTGGCCCACGGTGAGTTGGAAGATGGGCATGCGGCGGGTGCGAAACAGCCCCGAGTTGCGAACTTCGCCGATCACGGTGGCCATTTCGCCGGCACGCAATTCGGCAATGCCGCGGGGATTCATCCGGTCTTCATAGCGAAAGGGCAGATAATTCAACAGATCGCCCACCGTGACAATGCCCTTGGTGGCAAGAATTTCCGCCAGCCGCGGACCAATCCCCTTGACGTACTGCACGGGCGTGGTGAGTTCGAGCATGCGGAGCTTCCCAAAGAATGTTAGCAGCAAGTCAGTCCGTACAAGTCAGTTCATACAAGTCAGCCCAGGAGCGTTTTGCCAGCGGTTGTTGTCCGGACTCGTGCGGAAGGGCGACGGCGTGAGTTCTACGGACGGTTCGAAGCGCGTGCGAGCCCGATTCCGGCAGGTTGGGCGATAATGTGAGAGTGCCCTTCACCCTCGCCCACGGTGCCGCAGCTCTCCCCTTTCGACGCTTCCGCCTTGTATTTTCGGGATTGTTGGTTGGCACCTTCGCGCCGGACTTCGAATATTTTCTTCGCCTCAATCCCCATAGCAGGTTCGGGCACACTCTGCCCGGCGTCTTTGTTCTGACTCTTCCCCTCGCGCTGCTTGTGCTTTGGCTCTTCCACGCTTTCGTAAAGGCGCCTCTGGTGAGGCTTTTGCCGGAAGCGATCCAGCGCAGGCTGATCAATCATCTGCATGAATTCCGCTTTGGAGGAGGCGCAAGGTTTGCACTGATAGTGAGCTCGATTCTGCTGGGAATCATGACTCACCTGGTATGGGACGCGTTCACGCATCCAGACACATGGCCTTGCCGATACTGGCGCCTCGGCCGACCGCTCCATGTGCCGATCCTGGGAGTGATTCCCATCTACAAGGCGTTACAGCATGGCAGCACGATCATTGGAATTGGAATCGTTTCGATGTGGTTGGTGCTTCGCTATCGCGCCAGCAAACCGTCCGGCCAGAGGTTGAGCAGTGCGGCCTCACCCACGCAGAAACTGGCGATTTGTGCCGTTGTGACCATGGTCGCCGTGGCAGGCGCCATCGTCCGGGCCGTTGCGGTTGTCGGGGTGCCCAGTGACCACCGTTCGAAAACGCGATTTCTCGGGGTGCTGGTTGTCTCTGCAATAGCGCTAGTCTGGTGGCAACTGGTGGCATACGGAGTTTTCTCATCGGGAAAGAAGATGTTCGGTCAGCGCCCGGAACCCGACCGTTAGCCAGCCCACCCATAATGAAGCCGGTGTCTAAACCCTCAGTGTTAGTCAACCTCGTTCAAGCTCTGTGCGCCATTGTCCTGGGCAATGTGGCGTACTTCTTTCTTGCGTCCGCCTTTCCCCTGCCTGCCCACCGGCCGTTCCAGCTCGATTGGGGCCTGGTCGTGGACTTCTGGTTCTGCGCGGTTGCTTATGGGCTGATCCGCATCGCCAGGAAATGGAAGTAAGGTCCGACCGGGCAGAGCTGCTTTTCGGGTAGTGGCGAAGACCGCAGCGTCCGTGCGCTCGGAGATCCCTCACCCGGCTGAAGTACGCCGGGTTTCGGGATGACGCCTCTCGGGTCGAAGTAGAGCCGTCATGACTGCCGGCGGGACGCCGGCGCTACGTTACTTTAGGAACCTCGGGGAATTGCCTTGGTCACGTTACGATATGCCCTGACGTATGAACAAAATTGCAGTCCTGTACGATGCCGGCCAGGCCGTGCTTTCCACCTTTGATCTGGACGAGGTGTTGCAACGCATCCTGGCCATCGCCCGCGATTATTTTCATCTGCGGAATGTGGCGATTGTGCTGCTCGACAAGGAGTCGCAGGAGCTGTACGTTCGCTCGCAGATTGGCTGGGACCAAGGTCAAGACAAGGCCCGGTTGGCTTTAGGTCAAGGGATCACGGGAGCGGCGGCGCTCAAGAAACAGCCGGTTTATGCGCCCGACGTCACCCAGGACGCGCGCTATTTCTGCTCCGCCAAATCCACCCGTTCCGAACTGGCTATCCCTTTGATGGTGCAGGATGAGGTGGTGGGCGTGCTCGATTGCCAGAGCGACCGCGTCGACCATTTTGACTCTGAGACGATCGATCTACTGACGCTTTTTTCCACCCAGGCATCCATGGCTTTGCAGAACGCCCGCCTGTACTCTCTGGAACAACAACGGGCGCGGCAACTGCAGGCGATCAACGCCATCGCCCAACAAACCACGGCGGTGCTGGACCTGGAAGAGTTGCTGCGTAGAGTTTGCCAGCTCATTCAGGAGGCGTTCCGGGTATCGCATGTCTCGCTTTTCCTGCGGGAAGATCACGACCTGGTGCTGCGGGCTCATCACGGAACGCTCACGCCTCGTATTCCGCAGGGCGGCCGGTTCGCGGCGACTCAGAAACCCTGGTCCAGCATCCTGGCCGACAGTTGTACGTCGATGGAGCTGGAAAGGGATCTTAACGATGCGCCGGGAACCAAGTTCTTTGCGGAATCGGCCTCGCGTATGTGCATTCCGCTGATTTCGTTCGGACAGACGCTGGGAGTGCTCGCGCTCGACAGCGCCAAGACAGATGCGTTTCGCGACGGCGACCAGCAGTCGCTGGAATCGGTGGCCGATATCTGCGCCACGGCCATCCAGAATGCCCACTATGTGGACCGAGTGAAACAGCTTGCCTACCTTGACGGTCTGACCGGCATCTTCAATCGCCGCTTTTTCGAACTGCGGATCATGGAAGAGATTGAGCGCGCCCGGCGCGGCTGCTTGGGTATGGCCGTGATCATGGCTGATATCGATCAGTTCAAGCGACTGAATGACGAGTTCGGACACGTGCTGGGCGATGAAGTGCTCCGGCAGGTTTCCTCTCTATTTCACCAGCAGCTACGCAAGATTGACGTGGTATGCCGCTACGGCGGCGAGGAATTCGGGATTCTGGTGACTCAGGTCAACGCCGAGCAAGCGCTGGGCGTGGCGGACAAACTGCGGAAGATGGTGGAGGAGTGGCCGTTCCCGGGCGTGCCCCGGACCGTGACCATCAGTGCTGGAGCCGCCGCCTTTCCCGAACACGGGACAACTCGCGACGAACTGGTGAGGGCAGCGGACTCGGCTCTCTACGCGGCCAAACAGGCGGGGCGAAACCGCGTCTGCCTCGGGCCTCTGGCGCGCCGGCAAGCGGCGAGTTCTTAGCTCACGTCCACTCAGGCTTGCGTCGAGCCGTCATTCTGCGGGCTAGATATCCAGCCAGTCTCCCTGCATCTGGTGACGAAGTTTCTCCATCTCTTGCTGTAGTTTCTCGCGGCTTTTCTGGAGCTCTTGCTGAAGCTGGGGTCCAAGTTCCTGCCTTAGCTTTTCTGCTTGTTCCTTCATTTGTTTCTGCTGATGGCAGAGAGACTTGCGCGCTTCCGCCGAGGCTTTGCGGGTCTGTTCGGTGATCAGTTCCATCTGAGGCCGAAGCTTCGCAATTTCGTTTTGCACTGCACCTAGCTCGGCCTGCGTCTCTGCATCCAGTTCGGGCGCTTCCAGACTTTCCTCCATCATCTCGCCGGAATCCTTGCGCTCGGGCAGAGTGAGCGTAAGAGTCTGCTCTTTTTTGTCGCGAAGCACTCCCACGCGTACCGATCCCGCACTGTGCGTATGCAAGGCGTGGGTGAAGTCGCTGGTGTCGTGGACCGGCTGGTCGCCAACGCGAGTGATAACGTCCCCGGCGCGCAGGCCGGCCTTTTCCGCGCGGCTTCCCTTTTCCACCGAGCGCACCAGCACTCCATTTCCGTTCTTCGCGCCAAAGAAGTCGCCCAGTTGCGGAGTGAGATTCTCCACCATCAAGCCGCTGCGCATGGACGAATGCACCACCACGATGCCGATGTTCGGGATATCGAAATCCGGCATATTCGGGATCGGCGGAATCTCGACATGGAGGTTGAAGTCTTTGTCCCGGTCGTTCTCTCTTTCCTTTTCCCTATCCCTGTCTCTCGTAGACATGTGGGTAAACTCGCTGCGGCGGTCGGCCAGTTGCACTTTGATGGTCATCGCCTGCCCATCGCGGCTTAGCCCCAGCGTGACCACGCGTCCCGGCGGAGTTTCGCGGATCATGCGCTGCAACTGGGGCCTGCTTTCGATCGAGGTTCCATTCATGGTCAGAATTACGTCGTGTTCCTTGATGCCGGCTTTGCCCGCAGGAGCATCCTGATCGACCATCGTCACTTCGACCCCTTGCTCTTCTTTCAGCTTCAGGGCGCCGAGCCGGTCGGACGTAATATCCATGATGTCCACGCCCAGGTAGGAGCTGGTACCCGAATCTTCGCTGGGAATACCGAAGGGCTGTGAGGGATCCACCGTCCATCTTTGTGCCGCTTGCGAGCAGTTGAGCAGCAAAGGCAGCAAAGCGATCGTCGTCAAAATCTGTTTGCGCACGGCCAACCTCCTGAATATCGTTCCCTTGTTAAATCGCGTCGCTACCTACTGATTCGCACGCCTGAAGCAAATATCGCCGGTCGTCGTCCGCACCTTCAGAACTGGACCGCCTCCGTTCAGCTTACCTTCCGCAGTGAGCGTTTTCGGACCCCATTGGTTGCCCTCGCTGGCGATGTGGATGTCGGAGAAGTCGGAGGAAATGTGGTGCCCATTGCCCAAATCCACGCTGGCGCGCACTGAGATGGCCACATCGGGTGCAATGTAGACCGTAATGTCGCCCGCGCTGGTCTCGAGCACCGAGTCGTTCCGTTCGCCACCGGTCTTTACCAGCTTCACCGTAATCCCGCCCGCGCCGGTTTCCACCCGGGCCGAGGGCACTCCGAAGAGATCAATGCTGCCTCCGCCGGTTTGCGCTCGTACCAGACCCTTCGCCGAAGTCAGCCGGATGCTTCCACCGCCCGTATTGATCTCGACCGCGCCTCCTACGTCACCCAAATCAATGTTGCCGCCGCCGGTCGATGCCTTCACCTTCCCCGTGCAACGCTTGACGTCTACGTTGCCGCCGCCAGCCTCGATGACCGCGCCTTGTTCCCCGGAAAGCACCGTCACATTGCCGCCGCCGGTCTCAGCGCTGATTTTCCCTTTCACCGAGCGGATCGTGATGTTGCCACCTCCGGTCTCCAGCTTCAGGTCGCCGCCTACACTTCCCACATCGATGGAATCGCCGCCGGTTTCGATGTTCACCGAACCGCCAATGTCATCCACGCGCATGTTGCCGCCGCCGCTCTGAACGTCCACCCGCCCGGAAACTCCCGTAGCCTCAACCCCTCCGCCGCCGGTCTCAATCTTTACCGAATCTGTATCGCGCGGAATGTTAATCACAAACTCGCCGGAGAAGCTGCGCTCCGAACCCGTCTGAATCGTCACCCGCGCCGAACCCATATGAATGCTGTGCGTGCCCTGCCATTCGCCCACTACCCACGCCGTGTCCCCCTTAACGTACGTTGTGACTTTGTAGGCCTGGAACTGGCGCCGCGCACCTTCCTCCGACGAGCCGTGAGCGTGCATGTGAAAGGTGTAATCGATGCCCGACCGTTGCGCACCATGCACCGCCACCGAGCCCGCATCTAATCTGACTCTCAGGTTCTTGACACCGGCCAGCGACCCGGTCATCATCTGGCTCCATTCGCCGCCCTCGTGGGATACGTGTGTTTCCTGCGCCAAGGCCAGGGGCGCGAGAATGGCCAGCACGCCGATCAGGCCTACGAATTGTGGCGAACGCTTCAAAATGAACCACCTCAGTTTCTAGTCTTGCTGTTTTCCGTGTTATTCCACTTCAATCAATTTCCGGCAACTGCGCCAGCATGGTACGGGCTTGCGATTTGATGTACTGGCTTTGATCCTTGGCCGCCAGAGTCATTAACACGCCGCGCACACTACCATCCGCCTTCACCGGCTCGATCAAGCGCAACGCCTCGGTGCGCACGCCGGGATTCGAATCGTTCACCAAAGCTTCCAACACCACGTCGCGGACCCGCACATCATCCTTTACAAAGCCACCCAGACCGTCGAGAGCCTTCAGCCGCACTCCCGGATTCGTGTCGTAGCGCAGCGCATAGACGAGAGCTTCGCGCACCTGCGAAAC